>Ga0073899_10003600_pt1 | contig 13689 bp, 2 predicted proteins | sample KloWWTmetaKNB5Ph_FD_88975 | JGI IMG/M metagenome (GOLD analysis project Ga0073899, IMG submission 88975) | Active sludge microbial communities from Klosterneuburg, Austria, studying microevolution and ecology of nitrifiers - Klosterneuburg... | ecosystem: Engineered > WWTP > Aerobic digester >... | reverse complement strand
GCAGGCCGACCGGGGGTGGCGGGTCGCCTTCTTTGCCTTCTTTCTTGGCGAAGCAAGAAAGAAGGTCGCCCGCCGGGGCGAAATCCCGGCCAACCCCACGCCAAGCAACGGAACGCCCGCAAGTAAGGGCTCAAGCCTTACCTGTCGGAGCGAAAACGCTTTCCACACTTAACCCGAACATAGCCAATTTATTCGACCACGGACTTTGGTCGGCGCCTTGCCGGTCATCAGCGCGAGAAGGTCGAATGAATCGACCCCACGGGCACGCCCTTTTCAGCGTCCTTGCCCCTGTCAGGGCTCGGAAAACGCCATGTGGAAGCCGTCGGTGATCGGGCCGGCCAGATAGCCGAAGAGGCTGCGCTCGCCGGTCAGGATGGCCACGCTTACCGGCACGCCGGGCATCAGCGGGTAGCGCGTGCCGCGGTGATCGAAGGCGTTGCTGTCGGGAGCGATGCGCACCCGGTAGTGGGGCATCTTCTGTTCGTCGAGCACCGAGTCGGGGCTGATATGCACCACCTTGCCCTTGATCGGCTGGAAGCCCCGGGCCACGGCCGAAACCAGCTGGATGCGCGCGTCCTGGCCGACCCGCACCATGCCGATGTCGCCGATGGGTAGCTTGGCCTCGATGAGCAGGGGCTCGTTGGCGGGCACCAGGGTCATCAGGGTACCGCCGGGCTGAATCACGCCGCCCTCGGTGACCACGTGCAGGGTCATCACCACCCCGTCGATGGGAGAGCGCACCACCAGGCGGTCCTGGGTGTCGGAGAACTTGCGCATGCGCTCCTGGGCTTCGGCGATCTGCCGGCGGGTGTCGGCCAGATCCTTCTGGAACTGCTCGCTGTCACCGGAGTCGAGGGAGCGCAGGGAGGCGTCCTCCTGTTTCTGGGCGGCAGAGACACGGCGCAGGGAGGCATCGATCTCCTTCAGCGTGCCGCGGGCGAGCTCCTCTTCCTTCTGCAGGTTGAGGTGCTCGTAGCGGTTGGCGAGGCCTTCGGAGAGCAGCTTCTGGCTGATCTCGATCTGCTGCATCAGCAGGCGCAGCTTGCTTTCGGTATGGGCCCGGCGGGCCAGCAGCTCGGCCTGTTCGGCGCTGCGCTGGCTGATCTTCTGGGATTGGGCCTCATAGCTGCTGCCGACCCGGGATTTCTGGGCCAGGAGCAGGGCGCGGGCGGTGGCCACCTGATCGGGGAAGCGTGCCGCCAGTTCGGCGGGCACCTTGAAGTCGGACTTGCGGGCAAGCTGGGCTTCCAGGCGCAGGGAGCGGATCTGCAGGGCACCGAGGAGGGCCTCGAGCTCACGCATCTCCGATTCGGCTGCCGAACGCTCAACCTCGACCAGGGCCTCGCCGGACTTCACGGTCTGTCCCTCGCGCACCAGGATGCGGCGCACGATGCCGCCTTCCAGATGCTGCACCAGCTTGGTCTGGCCCGCGGTGGTGACTTCGCCGGTGGAGTGGCTGGCGATGTCGAGGGTGAAGAAGAAGGACCATAGCAGCACCGTGCCGAGGAGCAGGCCGACCAGGCGGATGGTCAGGCGGCTGCCGTAAAGGGCGTCGGTGGGCAGCCCGTTCTCCTGGCGGGCCGGCAGCAGGAAGGCCACCGCGCGGGATAGCACGGGGTGGGTCTCGAAGGCGCCGAGGATGCGGTCCAGGCGGCCGGGGGCCGGTGGGGGGGTGTCGGGCGCCAGGGTGTGGTCAGTCATGGGGGTTTCCTCCGGCGGCCACGGCGGGCGGGGTGGGCGCGCGGACAACGCGGGGCTGTGGCTTCTGGTTGAGATCGATGACGGCCTGGGCTGCGGAGATGATGAAGCCTTCGTTGCTCATCACCACCAGGCTGTGGCCGGCCTTGACCAGGCGGTTGAGGATGGCGGCGATGGCCTTGCAGCCGTCGGCGTCCACCCCCTCGGTGGGGTCGTCCAGCACCACCAGCCGGCCCTTGCCGAGCAGGGCCCGGGCCAGGGCCAGGCGGCGGCGGATGCCCAGGGGAATGCTGTTGCCGCCATTGCGCAGCACCAGGCTCAGGCCGTCATTGCTGCCTTCCACGAAGGCCCCCACGCCGAGCTCCCGGCACAAGGCGAGGATCTCGTCGTCGGGGGTGTCGGGGGCCATCACCACCAGGTTTTCGCGCAGGGTGCCGTCAAAGAACAGGGGTTCCTGGGGCAGGTAGGCCACCTGGCTGCGCCACCAGCCCGGGTCGGCCTGGCGCAGGTCCATGCTGTCGGCCAGCAGGCGGCCACGGGTGGGTTCCAGCAGCCCCACCAGCAGGCGGGCGAGGGTGGTCTTGCCGGTGCCGTTGGCGCCGGTCACGGCCACCACGCCGCCGCCGGGCAGGTCGAAGTCGAAGTGTTCGAAGATCGGGGTGGGCTGCTTGGGGTAGGCGAAGGCGGCATCCTCGAAGCGCAGGCTGCCGCTGTAGTGGCCAAGGGAGACCCCGTCGCTGCGCTCCTGGGGAATGGCGCAGAGCTGGCGGATCAGGTCGAGGGCGCGCTGGCCGCGGCCGATGGCCTCGCCCAGGCCGAGGGCCCGGGTCAGGGCCGCGAGGGCCCGGCCGGCGAGGATGTTGGCGCCGATCAGGGTGCCAACGTCGAGGCGACCGGCCAGGACTTCCCGGGCACCGATGGCCATCACCAGCATGCCCAGCAGCACGCCGCCGGCATAGCTGGCGTTCTGGATGGTGTTCTGCAGGCTGTTGAGGGTGGCGCGCAGCCCGGCGAGCTCCGTCCCGCACTGATCCCAGCGTTCGCGCAGGGGGCCGGCAGCCTGGAAGGCGCGGACCATCTCGGTGCCGGCGGCCAGGGTCTGCTGGTGCCCGGCGAGCTGGATGGCGCTGCGGCTCTGGGCCTCCATGGGCTCGCGCAAGCGCCGCTGGGCCAGCAAGGACACCAGGGCCACCCCGCCCATGATGAGCAGGGCGGTGAGGGCCAGGATGGGGTTGAGCAGGGCCAGCACGAACAGGAAGACGAAGGCGAAGGGGGCGTCCAGCAGGGTCACGACGTTGTTGGCGCCAAAGCTCTGCTGGGTGGTAGCGAGGCCGGAGAGGATCTCCCGTCGGGCGGCCACCGGCAGTTGTTCGAGCAGGGCGTACTGGCCACGCACGCTGCTCTCGAAAACCGCCTCACCCAGGGTGGCATCGGCCCGGGCGCACAGCCACTGGGCGATGCGCAGGCGTGCCGAACGCAGAGCCAGTTCGAAGACCACGGCAATCAGCGCGCCGACGGTGAGGGTCAGCAGGGTGGTGTCGATGCCCAGGGCCAGGTAACGGTTGAGAACCTGGATGCTGTAAAGCGAGCCGGCGAGGCCGAGCAGGTTGATCAGCAGCGAGGACAGGAAGAGCTCGAGCCGGAGCCGGGGGTGGAGGGCGAGGCGTCGCCAGAATTCGTTCATCGGTTCACGGGGGTGGGTTCATCGGACACTGCCCCGGCGTCCCTTGCGGGAGGCCGGGGCAGGCGTGGGGCCAGGGTGGAGCCCGGGCTCAGACCGGTTGCGGTGCCAGTACGTCGGCCGGCAGGGTGTCGGCCTGCGGTTGGTTGGCCAGTTCGACCAGGGCGACCAGCCCGCTGCCATCGCTGCCGGCACTGGTGTCGGCATCATAGTACAGGCGGGTGACGTCGCCGTTGGAGATCAGGAAGAAGGCCGCACCGCTGTGTTCGCCGCCAGTGATGGCCGCCTCCAGCTCGTCGAGCTGACCGCTGCCGCCGGTGCCGAACTGGAAGCTGCCGGCCGCAAAGCCGACCCGGTACACGCTGGCGTCACCCTGGGCGGCCAGGGCCTCGAGTGTGGTCAGGGCATCGGTATCGAAGGACTGGGACACCGCGCTGAGGCTGCCCAGGCCGCCAAAGGCGCCGCTGTCGAAGCTCAGGCTGTCGGTGCCGGCGACGAAGTCGCTGATCACGTCCATGCCGTCGTTCGGGCTTTCGAAGTGGAAGCGGTCGGCCCCGGCACCACCGTTGAGGGTGTCTGCGCCGTTGCCACCGGTCAGCACATCATCGCCCTCGCCGCCCTGGAGCTGGTCGGCGCCGGCGTAGCCGATGAGCACGTCGTTGCCGCCCAGGCCCTGCAGGCTGTCCTCGCCGGAGGTGCCGGAGAGGATGTCATTGCCGCCACCGGCCAGATCGTTGTTGATGATCTGGGCCGTTGCCGAGGTGAGGGCGACCGGGCTGGCGGCGCTGGAGGTGACCATGGCGAGCAGGGATTCGTTGCCTTCCACCAGGGTGTCGCCGGCGATGTCGATGCTGAAGCTGGCGCTGCTCTGGCCGGCGTTGAAGGTGACGCTGCCGGTGGGGAAGGCTGCGCCGGCGAAGTCGCTGGCATCTACGCTGTGCGCCGCGCCGCCGAGGATCTTCCAGTAGAAGGTTTCGGTGGTGCTGGTGTCGCCGCGGGTCAGCTGGAAGGTGGCCGAACTGCTGCCGGCGTCGCCTTCGGTGATGCTGACCGGTGCGGTGAGCTGCAGGCCCTGGTCGTCGTCGCGCACGGTGCCGGCCAGCACCGTGGTGCCACCGGTGATGGCCGGGTGGCTGAAGGTGACGCTGAAGGCCTCGTCGCCTTCGCGCACGGCATCGCCCTGCACCTGCAGGCTGAACAGGCTTTCGCTGACGCCGGCGGCGAGGTTGATGGTGCCGGTGAGCGGGGTCAGGAAGTCGTCGGCATTGACGGCGCCGGTGATGCTGTAGGTGACGGTGACCGCCTCGCTGTCCGGCCCGGCACGCAGCACGCGGAAGGTGAAGGGGGTAGTGGCGCCGCTGGCGCCTTCGGCTCTATCCACGTCCAGGGCCAGCACGGTAACGGCCATGTCGTCGCCGACGATGGTGGCCGAGGCGCTGGACTGCAGCGGATTGACGGTGACACCGCCGCCGGTGCTGCTGAGTTGCAGCGAGAACTGCTCGTCGGATTCGCCCACAGTGTCGGCGGCGACCTGGATGACCACTTCCTTGCTGGTTTCGCCCGCCAGGAATTGCAGGGTGCCCTGGGGCAGCACGCCGCCCAGGAAGTCGGCGGCATTGGCGGGGGCCGAACCGCTGCCCCCTACCTGCCAGTTGATGCTTGCGGCCAGCTCATCGGCACCGGAACGGGTGACTGTGAAGCGGAAGGCTGTGGTGCCGCCGCTATTGCCTTCTTCAAGGCTGGTGTCGATGGCGGTGACGCTGAACTGGCTGTCGTCGTTGAGCACGACCCCGGCGGCCTGATCGTCGATCAGGTCGATGCCGACGGCGTCCGTGAGCACGACCCGGAAGTTCTGGTCGGGGCCGAGCACATTGTCGCCGGAGACCGGAATCAGGATGTCATAGAGGGTTTCGCCCGGTGCCAGGGTGATGCTGCCGCTGGGCAGCGCGTTGCCGACGAAGTCGCTGGCGGTGACCGGGTAGCTGCCCACGCCTTCCACATGCCAGTTCACCGTGACGGTATCGGTGTTGTTGCCGAGGCGTTCGACCCGGTAGGTGAAGTTGGTGACGCCGGTATCGCCTTCGTACTTCTCGCTGCCGCCGATGGCGGTGAGGGTCAGGCCGGTGTCGTCGTTGCCGATCAGGGTGCTGGCGGTGCCTTCGAGGATGGTGGCACCCACCGCGTCGTTGAGCACCACCGAGAAGCCTTCGGCGGTTTCACCAGTGTTGTCGCCGGCCACGGTGATGGTGATGGTCTTGGACGTTTCACCGATGCCGAAGGCCACGGCGCCGCTCTGGAAGACGCCACCGAAGTCCTGGGTGTTGGCCGGGTTGGCGCCGCTGGGGATCACTTCCCACAGCACGCTGGAGGTGACGGAGGTGTCGCCGCTGCGGGTGACGGTGAAGGTGAAGGGGGTCTCCTCGCCGGTGTCGCCTTCCGGTGTGGCGGGCGCATCGGCGGCGATCAGCAGCACGGCGTCGTCGTTGATGACGGTGCCGGTGGCCGTGGTGGCTGCGGCGGTGGAGCCGTAGCTGGGGTTACCCAGGGAGACGCTGAAGGTTTCGTCGTATTCGCCGAGGGTGTCGGCATTCACATAGACGGTGAACTCCTTGCTGGTCTCGCCGTCGGCGAAGGTGACCGTGCCGGTCTGGGATACAAACTCGCCGTTGCCGACCGGCCGCAGGCCGGAGCCGGCGGCGTTCCATTCGACGCTGGCGGCGCCGGTCGAGGTGCCGCTGCGGTCGATGCGGAAGGTGAAGGCGGTGGTGCCGCTGTTGCCTTCCGGATGGCTGGCAGAAACAGCCGAGACGGTGAGGGTGTCATCGTCGTCGGTGATGGTGCCGATCACGTTGTTGCTGGTGATGTCGGCATGGGCGCTCTGCCCGGACAACTGCACCGTGAAGTCCTGAGTGCCTTCGTCCAGGCCGTCGCCGGCCAGATCAACCAGGATGGTCTGGGTGGTTTCGCCGGGGGCGAAGCTGACCGTGCCGGAGGGCAGGATGCCACCGGGGAAGTCGGCGGCGACGGCGCTGCCGGCTACCACGTTCCAGTTGACCGAGGTGCTCACCGACAGGTCGCCGCTGCGGGTGACGGTGAAGCTGAGCTGGCCGGGGTTGCCGGTGTCGCCTTCGACGGCGGTGCCGATGGTGGCGGACAGGGCCAGATCCACGTCGTCGTCGCGGATGATGCCGGCTGCGGTGGAGGCGCCGGCATCCACGGTGCTGCCGGTGCCGGGATTGTAGAGCTCGACGCTGAAGCCTTCAGCCAGCTCCACATTGCGGTCGCCGGAGATGGCAATGTTGAGCACGGCGCTGTCCTGACCGTCGGCGAAGTTGACCGTGCCCGAGGTGGCCACGAAATCGTCGGCGTCGGTATCGCCATGGACAATGCGCCAACCCACCGACGAACTGCCGGCGGTGCTGCCCGTGCGCGTGACGGTGAAGCTGAGGGTGCCGGGTGCCCCGGAGCTCTCGGCGCCATCGGCGGCCAGGGTGGCAATCGACATCACGTCGTCATCATTGACGAGAGTGGCATCGGCGCTCTGGCTGGCGAAGCTGTGGGTGAGGCTGTCGGTGGGGGCGGCGAGGGTAACGGTGAAGCCCTCGTTGTTCTCCAGCTGGCTGTCGCCGGCCACCTGGACGACGATGTCCTGGGACATGACGCCCTGGGCGAAGCTGAGGGTGCCGTTGGGGAAGAAGCCGTTGAAGAAGTCGGCGGTGTCAGCCGCATTGGCGCCGCTGCCGGCCACGCTCCAGTCGAGGGTGGTGGCCGCGGTACCGCCGCTGCGGGTGACCCGGAAGACGAAGTCGTGGCTGGCGCCATCACCTTCGACTGCCGGGATGCTGAAGCCGGTGACGCTCCATTCCACGTCGTCACTGGTGATGGTGCCGGTGGCACTGCCGGTGATGATGTCGGCGCCGATCGAGGCGTTGGACAGGTCGATGGTGAAGTTTTCGTTGCCTTCCACTTCCACGTCGCCCTGCACGGTGACGGTGATGGTCTTGCTCAGTTCGCCGCTGGCGAAGGACAGGCTGCCGCTGGGCAGCACGCCGCCCAGGAAGTCGGCGGCATCGGCGGTGCCGGCGGTGGCGGTCCAATCCACCGTGGCGGCGAGGCCCAGGTTGCCGCTGCGGGTGACGGTGAAGGTCAGGTCAGTGGTGGTGCCGTCGTGGCCTTCGACGCGGGTGGCGGTGGTGCCGCTGATGCGCAGGGAGGCTTCATCATCGGTGATGGTGGCGTCGGCCGTGCTGTGGGTGAACACCACGCCGTTGGGGCCGGTGAGGCTGAGGCGGAAGCTCTCGTTGGATTCACCGGCGTAGTCGCCCTTGACCGGAACCTGGATGGTCTTGCTGGTTTCACCTGCGGCAAAGGTGATGCTGCCGCTGGTGGCGTCGAAGTCGCCTGCAGAGGTCGGGTCGGCTCCGATGCCGGCGACGCTCCAGTCGAGGGTCTGGGACGCGCTCAGGTTGCCGCTGCGGGTGACCACGAAGTCGAAGTGGGTGGTGTCGCCGGGGTTGCCTTCCAGGGCGGTGACCGGGGCGCTGACATCGAAGACCACGTCGTCGGCCTGGATGGTGCCGTCGGCGGTGGCGGTGGTGATGGTGACGCCGCTGGACGGGTCGGACAGGGTGACAGTGAAGTCTTCGTCCGGTTCGCCGGCCAGATCGCCGCTGACCTGGATGGTCAGGGTGACGCTGGCCTGGCCAGCCGGCAGGGTCAGGGTGCCGGAGGGCAGGCTGCCGCCGAAGTCGGCGCCATCGGCCGGGTTGATGCCGGTGCCGGTGATGGCGAAGTTCACCGTTTCCGCTTCGCCCAGGTAGCCGCTGCGGGTGACGGTGAAGGTGTAGGCGGTGGTGCCGCTGTTGCCTTCGGCCTTGGCTGCCGACAGGGCGCTGATGGCGATGGTGGCGTCGTCGTTGAGGATGTCGGTGACGGCAGTGGCCGTCTGGATCTGGCCGCCGCTGGCGTTGGAGAGGGTGACGGTGACGCTCTCGTCGCTTTCCACGCTCAGATCGCCGACCACCTGGATGGTGATGGTCTTGCTTGATTCGCCATCGGCGAAGCTGACCGTGCCACTGGGCAGGCCGCCATTGGTGCCGAGGCTATCGCCGGTGGCGAAGTCGGCGGTGTTGGCGCTGGCGGAGCTGAGCTTCCAGTCCACGCTGCCGGCGCCGCTGGTGTCGCCGCCGCGGGTGACGGTGAAGGTGAGGTTGGTGGTGCCGCTGTGGCCTTCCTGGATCGTGGCCTGGGTGGCGGCGACGTGGAAGACGGCGTCGTCGTTCTCAATGGTGCCGGTGGCCGTGGCGGTGCTGATGCTGTCGCCGGTGGTGCCGGTGCCCAGGGCGATCTGGACGGTGTAGCTCTCGTCGGTTTCCGGGGTGGTGTCGCTGGTGGGGGTGATGGTGATGGTCTTGCTCATCTCGCCCGGGGCGAAGGTGACCGAGCCGGAGGGCAAGCTGCCGCCGAAGTCGGCCCCATCCACCGTGCCGTTGGCGCCGCCGGTGAGTACCGACCAGGTGATGGTCTGATTCTGGTTGGTGCTGTGGGTGCGGGTGATGGTGAAGGTCTGGGCGCTGCTTTCCGCGGTGCTGGCGGTGGTGCCGGCGATGGCGAAGGCGGAGTCGTCGTTGGTGATGGTAGCCGCCGCGTTCACGTCGATGGCCTCGTCGATGCCCGACAGGCTACCCAGCTGAACCGTGAAGGTCTCGTTGGCTTCCGGATCGGTGTCACCGACCACGGTGACGCTGATGGTCTTGCTGCTTTCGCCGGCGGCGAAGTTGACCGTGCCGGTGGTGGCGCCGCTGAAGTCGCCGGCGGCGGTGGTGCCGTTGAACAGGGTCCAGGTCATGGACGAGGCACCCGACAGGTCGCCCGTGCGGGTGACCGTGAAGTTCATGGTCTGGTTGCTGTCGCTCTCGACGATGGACGAGTCGGCGATGCTGATGCCGGTGTCGTCGGTGAGCACGGTGAGGGTGCTGGTGGCCAGGTTCTGGGTGTTGGTGATGTTGGGGGAGGCGCTGGTAAGCACGTCCTCGTAGATCACGACCCGGAAGGTCTCGTTGTTTTCGGCGATCAGGTCGCCCTTGACCAGCACGTTGAAGTTGGCCGTCAGCACGCCGTTGGCGAAGCTCACCGTACCCGAGGGCAGGCCGCCATTGTTCCCCAGGCTGTCGGTGCTGGTGAAGTCGGCGGTATTGGTGGGGTTGCCGCCCACGGCTTCGACGCGCCAGCGCAGGGTAGCGGCGCCGGAGTAGCCTGTTCCGCTGCGGGTGACATTGAAGGAGAAGGTCTGGTTGGCGCCCTGGTCGGTCTCCACCAGGCTGGTGCTGGTGGGGGTGAGGTTGTAGGTGGTGTCGTCGTCGAAGATGGTGCCCGACAGGTCGAGGGTGGTCGTCGGCGAGGTGTAGCTGTTGCCGTAGTCCGTGTAATAGCTCTGGAAGCGGACGGCCGAGCCGGCGGTGTCGCCCGGGGCGGTGAGCCGCAGGGTGAAGGTCTCGTTGTTCTCCACCGTCACGTCATCGTCGAGGATGTCGGCCAGGGAGATGTTGTAGGTGTAGGTGCCGTAGGCCGTGGCCTGGGCGGCCAGGGTGAAGCTGCCGCTGGTGTACAGGAAGTCGCCGGCGGCGGTGGTGCCGTTGATGAGGGTGTAGTTGACGACGATGTCGCTGTCCAGGCGGCCACCGCGGATCACCGAGAAGGTGAGGGGGTTGCCCTCATAGGCGCTGGTGTTGACGCCGCTGTAGTAGCTGCCGTCGCCGCTGCCGTTGTAGGTGTCCCAGCCGTTGATCCAAAGGCGGACGTCGTCGTTCTTGACGGCAGTGGTGACCGAGGTGTTCGCCGTGTCGGTGTTGGTCGGGCCGTACAGGTCGGTGTACCACGGCCAATTGAGCGCCGTGTTGGCGTCCTTGACTGCGAAAGTCAGGTTGTAGTCGTTTTCGACATAGTTGTCGCCATTGAAGGTGACCACCACCGTCTTGGTGCTTTCGCCGGCGGCAAACGACACCAGGCCGTAGGTCTGATTGGAGGAGTGGCCGGTCTGCACGCTGGCCGCGTTGCCGCCGTAGGTCGCGATTTCTGCCCCTGCGCCACCCCAGTTGATGTTGGTGCCGGTGAGCTGCCATGCGACGGTGGCCGGTGGCAGCAGATCGCCGTCGCGACCGGCCTGGTCGGTGCGGGTGATGGTGTAGGTGACTGTATTGCCGGTGCCGGTACCCTCGTAAACGCTTGCCGTGCTCGCCGAGACGGTCAGCAGCGGGTCGGATTCGTTGTCATAGATGCGCGCGGTGTCGGTGTAGCCGGTGCTGGCCGTTTCCAGGTCGTGGTTGGCTTCGCCCGCATCGATATTGTTGGCACCGCTGAGCACGATGCCCAGCTCTTCACGCCAGGTCTCGGTCCAGGTGTCGTCCAAGGTCTGGACGCTGATGGTCTTGGTGGTTTCGCCGTCTTCAAAGGTCAGGGTGCCGGTCCAGGCGCCAGCGTTGAAGGTGGCCGTGCCGTTGCTGGTGGTCACGCCCGAGATGTCGCTGGGGTCGAGCCTGTACCAGGTGCCGGTGTTGGCGTTGCTCTCGTTGGTGGTCTCGGCGCCCGGCAGGGTCAGGGACCAGTCGACGGTATCCGTGCCGCGGGTGTCGCCCTGACGGGTGACGGTGTAGGTGATGATGTTGCCTTCGGTGACGTCGTTGGCGCTGGCGTCAAAGCGGGTGTCGTCGTTGGTGAGGACCAGGAAGTTGTTGTTGTAGCCGTTGCCGTCGGGGTTGCTGTTGAAGCTGCTGCCGCCGCTGGTGCCGGTCAGATAGACCCGGAAGGCCTCGTCGTACTCGCCCGCGTTGTCGCGGGCGGTGTAGACCTTGATGTAGCCCCACTCCTGGCCGTCGGCAAAGTTGAGCCGGCCGGAGGCGTAGCCGCCGTTGTTGTTCAGGCTGTCCTGACCGGGCTGGAAGTCGGCCAGGTCGGTGGCCACGTAGCCGCTGACGCTGGTGCCGAGCTTCCATTCCACCCAGGCGGTGCCCGAGGTGGCGATGGTGCGGCGTACGGCGAAGACGTGCTCGACATAGTCGTCACTGGGGCCACCGTCGGCCAGGGTGTCAGCTTCGAGCTTGCTGTTTACATAGCTGAACGAGGCCGTCTCGCCGGTGTTGGCGCGGTCGCCCAGGTCGAACAGGGCTTCATCCCGTTCGATTTCGCCAAACAGGTAGCCAGAGGTGGTGTTGTTGTACTGGGCGTTGTCCGCGACAAAGCCACCCATGTGGTCGGCGTTGTAGAAGGCGCTGCCGCCGTTGATGCGCGGGTCATTGTGGACGGTGGTGACCTGATCCACGCCGCTGCCACCGGACAGGGCGATCTGGAACCACTCGTCGTTCTCCACCGCGTCGTCACCGGACACGGTGATGGTGACGGTCTTGCTGGTCTCGCCGTTGGCGAAGCTGACGGTGCCGCTGGGCAGGCTGCCGCCAAAATCGGAGCCATCCACGGTGCTCGACCAGTTGTTCTCTTCAGTGTCGTAGACGCTGGTGCCTTGCACCGCCCAGTTCAGGGACGAGGCTTTGTTGAGGTCGCCGGAGCGGGTGAAGGTGACCGAGAAGGTGGTCGACTGGCCTGCCACCGTCTCGGCGACGCGCATGTCGTCGATGGAGGCGGTGATCTGGGTGTCGTCGTTCTGGAGGGTGCTGGTGTAGCTGCCGGTGGCGCCGATGGAGCTGCCGGCATTGGCGCCACTCAGGTTGAGGTTGAAGGTCTCGTTGTTCTCGATGCTGCCCACGCCGGTGTCGCCATAGGCATAGACGGTGATGGTCTGGGTGGTAACGCCGGAGTTGAAGGTCAGGGTGCCGCTGGGCGTGATGTTGGTGTTGATGCCATTGGTGAAATCGTTGATGTTGGTGGTGGTGTGGCCGACGCCCCAGTTCACCGTGTTGGTCTGGCTGAGGTAGCCGGTGCGGGTGACGGTGTAGGTCAGGGCCGTGCCGGTGTGGCCGTTGTCGCCTTCCACCACCGTGGCGGTGCCGGCGGTGATGTTGAACTCGGCGTCGTCGTTGCGCACGTAGCCGTCGGCCGTGCCGCCGAGGATCTCGGTGCCGGAGGACGGGTTGGAGAGATTGACGCGCAGGGTCTCGTCCACCTCCAGGGTGCTGTCGCCGGCGATGCGCAGGGTGATGGTCTTGCTGGTCTCGCCGCTGGCGAAGGTCAGGGAGCCGTAGGGGATGCCGTTGCCGTCCTTGGAGACGCCGGCTGGCTGACTGCTGTAGAAGTCGGTGCCATTGACGGCGTTGGCGATACCCGCGTCCACCGCCCAGTTAACCGTGGAGACCTGGCTCCCATTGCCCGAGCGGGACACGGTGAAGGTGTAGTCCACATAGGCGGAGTTGCCTTCGTTCTTGTCGGCGAGCAGGGGGGTGATGGTCAGGCCGGCATCGTCGTTGGTCAGCACCGTGGATGCGGCGGCGGTGACGATGTTGCTGTTGGCCGGTGCGTTCGACAGGGTGACGGTCATCGTCTCGTCGGATTCGACGGTGGAGTCGCCCTTGATGTTGACCACGATGGTGGCGCTGGTCTGGCCGTCGGCGAAGCTGACGGTGCCCGTCGAGGCTTGGCCGGCCGCCAGATCGGTGCCGGTAGCGAAGCCGTTGGTGCCGCTGATGGTCCAGGTCAGGTCGCGGGCGCCGTCGAGGGAGCCGGTCCGGTTGACGGTGTAGGTGACGGTGCTGTCGGTGTTGCCTTCGGCCCGGGTGGTGGTGGCGGTGCTGATGCTGAAGTTGTCATCGTCGGTGAGCAGGGTGGTGCTCTTGCTGCCGTCCCCCGGCTGGATGGTGCCATTCACCGGTGTACCGAGAACCACCTGCAGGGTTTCGTCACTTTCGAGCGTCAGGTCGCCCTGCACGTTGAGGGTGATGGTCTTGCTGGTCTCGCCGGCGGCGAACGTGACGGTGCCGCTGGGCAGGCCACTGTTGGTGCCGAGGGCGTCCTGGTTGCCGACGAAATCGGCGGTGGTGAGGCCGGCAGAGGCGCTAAGGGCCCAGGTGACGCTGCCGCTGCCGCCCGTGTCGCCGACGCGGGTGACGGTGAACACCACCGGGGTGGTGCCGCTGCCGCCTTCAGCAGTGTTGGCCGGGGCACTCAGCACGAAGTTGGTGTCATCGTTGTTGATGACGGTGCTGGCGGTGGACGTGCCGAGGGTGGTGTTGGCGGACGGATTGCCGAGGGTGAGGGTGAAGGTCTCGTCGTTGGCTTCGGCAACGGTGTCGCCGCTGACGTTGAAGGTGACTGCCAGTTCGCTGACACCCACACCAAAGGTCAGGGTGCCGGTGGGCAGGACG
>Ga0073899_10003599_pt1 | contig 13692 bp, 11 predicted proteins | sample KloWWTmetaKNB5Ph_FD_88975 | JGI IMG/M metagenome (GOLD analysis project Ga0073899, IMG submission 88975) | Active sludge microbial communities from Klosterneuburg, Austria, studying microevolution and ecology of nitrifiers - Klosterneuburg... | ecosystem: Engineered > WWTP > Aerobic digester >... | reverse complement strand
CTACCCCGACGGCAAGACGGTGGTGCCGCGCAACAAGGACCTGATCACCGGCGTGCCGCGTGGCACGATCTACCACCAGGTGGCCAACGGCGGCGGCGGCTGGGGCGACCCCTTGCGCCGCGACCGCCGCCTGCTCGCCGCCGAAGTGCGCAACGGCGTCATCAGCCGTGAGGCCGCAGTGCGCGACTACGGCATGAGCGCGGCCGAACTGGACGCGACATGAACTTCGACCTCAGCGACGAGCAGCGCGCGATCCGCGACAGCTTTGCGCGCTTCGTCGACGAGCGGGTGCTGCCGAAGGCGGCGGCCATCGACGAGGCGCGCGAGTTTCCGCGCGCGCTGTTCGGCGAGCTGGCCGCGCTGGGTCTGTTCGGCCTGCGCTACCCCGAGGAAGCCGGAGGCTCGGGGCTCGGGCTGACCGAGTTCTGCCTCGCCCTGGCCGAGATCGCGCGCGGATCGATGTCGCTCGCCGGTGCGGCGGCGATGCAATCGCTGATGGGCACCAAGTTCTTGCACATGCTGGGCAATGCCGACATCGTCGAACGGCTGTTCGCACCGGCACTGCGCGGCGAGAAGATCGGCGCCGTCTGCATGACCGAGCCCGATGCGGGCTCCGACCTCGACGGCATTCGCACGCGCGCCACCCGCTGCGACGGCGGCTGGCGGCTCAACGGCCGCAAGACCTGGGTCACCTCGGCGCCCGTGGCCGACTTCTTCACCGTCTTCGCCCAGGCCGGCGACGAAAAGAAGCTGACCATCTTTCTCGTCGAGCGACGCTTTGCGGGCCTGCACGTCGGGCGCGAGATTCACAAGATGGGCGTGTGGGCGCTGCCGACCTCGGAGCTGGCCTTCGACGACTGCTTTGTTCCCGACTCGCACCAGCTGTCGCGCGAGATCGGCGACGGCGCGGCGCAGCTGCGCAAGATGCTGGCCGAGATCCGCATCATCACCGGCGCCATGGCGCTGGGCGTGGCGCGTGCGGCGCTGGCCGAGGCGCTGCGCTACAGCGGCGAGCGGCGCCAGTTCGGCAAGCCCATCAACCGCTTCCAGGCGATCCAGCTCAAGCTGGCCGAGATGGCCACCGAGCTCGAATCGGCGGTGCACCTGGTGCATTACGCGGCCTGGCTGCACAGTGCGGGCAGGCCGCACCACAAAGAAGCGGCGATGGCCAAGCTGCACGCGACCGAAGCAGCGGCGCGCATCTGCGACCAGGCCGCGCGCGTGCTCGCCAGCTACGGCTACGCAATGGAATACCCGGTGCAACGCTACCTGCGTGATGTGCGCTTCACGCTGATCGGCGGCGGCACCAGCGAGATCCTGAAACTCATCATCGCCAAGGAGTTGTCGTCATGACGGACGCCAGACCCATCCGGGTGGTACTTGCCAAGCCCGGGCTGGACGGTCACGACCAGGGCGCCAAGGTGGTGGCACGTGCCATGCTCGACGCCGGCTTCGACGTGCACTACACCGGCTTGCGCCAGACACCCGAGCAGGTGGTGCAGGCCGCGCTGCGCGCCGACGCCGACGTGATCGCGCTGTCCAGCATGGCGGGCTCGCACCTGCCCTTCTGCACCCGGCTCAAACCGCTGCTCGAAGCCGCCGGCCTGGGTGATCGGCTGTGGATCATCGGCGGCAACCTGCCGGCGCAGGACCACGACGCGCTGCGCGCACTCGGCTTCAAGGGCGTGTTCCAGACCGGCTCGCGGCTGGATGCGATCTGTGACTTCATCAAGGCCCACCGACCATGACACGCGACAACCCTGCGCGGCCCTTGCGCAACGAATCGGGCATCCCCATCCAGCCGCTGTACAGCGCCGCAGACGTCGAGGCCAGCGGCGGCCTGGCGATGCTGGGCGAACCGGGCGCCTACCCGTTCACGCGCGGCATCCACCCGCTGATGTACCGCAAGCAGCCGTTCACGATGCGCCAGTACACCGGCTTCGGCAATGCCGCAGACACCAATCGGCGTTTCAAGTTCCTGATCGACAACGGCCAGACCGGGCTCAACGTCGCCTTCGACCTGCCCACGCAGTGCGGGCTCGATTCCGACGACGCGGCGTCCGACGGCGAGATCGGCCGCGTGGGCATGGCGGTGGACACCTTGCGCGACTTCGAGGTCGCCTTCGACGGCATCGACCTCGACAAGATCACCGTGTCGCTGACGATCAACGGCGCAGCAGCGATCCTGATCGCGATGTACCTGGCGATGGCCGAGAAGCGCGGCTTCGATCTCAAGCGCCTGCGCGGCACGGCGCAGAACGATATCCTGAAGGAATACGTGGGCCGCGGCACCTGGGTGTTTCCGGTCGAACCGTCGATCCGGCTGGTCGGCAACACCATCGAGTACTGTGCCGAACACGCACCCAAGTACAGCCCGGTGTCGGTGTGCGGTTATCACATCCGCGAGTCGGGTGCCACGCCCACGCAGGAGATGGCCTGGGGTTTCTGCATCGCGCGCGCCTATGCCGACGAGGTGATCCGCCGCGGCGTGCCGGTCGACGAATTTGCGGGGCGCCTGTCGTACAACTTCAACATCTTCGGCAACCTGTTCGAGCAGGTTGCCAAATTCCGCGCCGGGCGCGGACTGTGGGCCAAGATCATGAAAGAAGAGTACGGCGCCACACAGCCGGGCTCGATGTGGCTGCGCATGATTGCCGGCGGCGGCGGTGGCGGGCTGACGCTCGAACAGCCCGAGAACAACATCGTGCGCGGCGCCTACTACGCGCTGATCGCCGCGCTGTCGGGCGCGCAGACCATGGCGCTGTGCTGCTACGACGAGGCCTACACCATCCCCAGCGAATATGCGCAGCGCATCTCGCTGCGCACGATGCAGATGCTGGTCGAGGAGATGGGCCTGGCCGAGACCGTCGATCCGCTGGGCGGCTCGTTTTACATCGAGACGCTGACCAACCAGATGCGCGCCGAGATGGAACGCATCATTGCCGAGACCGACGCCGCCGGGGGCATCGTCAAGCTGATCGCCGACGGCACGATTCAGTCCCGTGTGTCGGCACAGGCCTACCGCATGCAGCGCGCGATCGAGTCCGGTGCCTTCCCCAAGGTTGGCGTCAATCGTTATCGCAGCGCGACCGAAGAAGAACATGCGGTCGAAATGCACCCCTACCGGGCCGACGACGCGCGTGCGCAGATCGCCTCGCTGCAGCAGGTGCGCAACGAACGTGACTCGGTGGCGGTGGCCCGCGCGCTGCAACGCGTCGAGGCCGATGCGCGCACGGGCGTCAACCTGATGCCGGCCATCGTGGCGGCCGTCAAGGCCTACGCCAGCGTCGGCGAGATCACCACGCGCCTGGTCGGCGTGTTCGGCCGCTACCAGGAGCCGCTGCGCTTCGACCATCGCGACGAACCGGAGCTGGCGGCATGATGAACGCGGTCGAACGCTATCTGGCACCAACCACGTTGGCGCAGGCGCTGGCCGCGCTGGCCACGCCCGGCGGTGCCACGGTGCTGGCCGGCGGCACCGATTTGATGCCGCAGGCCAACGCCGGGCGCGTGAAAGCAGCCTCCACGCTGCTCAACATCCGCCGCGTGCAGGGGCTGTCGGCAGTCGCGCTTGATGGCAACGCGCTGGTGATCGGCACGCTGGCCACCCTGGCCACGCTGCAACACGACGCACTGGTGCGCGCGCAGGCGCCGCTGCTGGTCGACGCCATCGATCATTTCGCCAGCGACCAGATCCGCAACGCGGCCACGCTGGGCGGCAACCTGTGCAACGCTTCTCCGGCCGGCGATACGCTGACGCCGCTGCTGGCGCTGGATGCGCAGGTCGAACTGGCGCGGCTGACCGACGACGGCTCGATCGCCACGCGCCGTCTGCCCTTGGCCGACTTCTTCATCGCACCGGGCCGCACGCGTCGCGAGCCGCACGAACTGCTGACCGCGGTGCGGGTTCCGCTGCGCGGCACCGGACAGATCGCGCGCTTTCACAAGGCCGGCACCAGGCCGGCACTGGACATCTCGACGATCTCGATCGCCCTCGCCGCGCAGCGCGACGACCAGGGCTGCCTGCATGACGTGCGGCTGGCGCTCGGTGCGGTCGCACCCACCCCCGTGCGTGCGCACCGCGCCGAGGCGCTGCTCGAGGGCCGCCGGCTGGACGCCGCGCTCGCCGCGCAGGCTGCGCAGGCGGCCGCCGATGAGGCGACGCCGATCGACGACGTTCGCGCCACAGCCTGGTACCGCCGCGAGCTGGTGAACAACCTGACACGAAGGATGCTCGACGATGTCACTCAAGCATGAAATCCGCTTCCGGCTCAACGGTGTCGAGCAGCGCACCAGCGTCGACGTCGGCCTGAGCGCGCTGCAACTGCTGCGCGACGTGATCGGCCTGCCCGGCACCAAATATGGCTGCGGCGAAGGCGAATGCGGCGCCTGCACGATCCTCGTCGACGGCGCCTCGGTCAACGCCTGCCTGCTGTTCGCGGTCGATTGCGGCGGCCGTGAACTGACGACGATCGAGGGCCTGGCGGGCGACCCGCGGGCCCAGGCGCTGCGCCAGGCCTTCGTCGCCCATGGCGCGGTGCAGTGCGGCTTCTGCACGCCGGGCATGGTGGTGCAGGCCACACACTTGCTGGCCGTCGAACCGAAACCCGACGCGGCCAGTGCCAAACGCGCGATCGAAGGCAACCTGTGCCGCTGCACCGGCTATCAGAAGATCGTCGACGCCATCGTCGATGCCGGCGCCAGACTGGCCGACACCACGGCCGGAGACAAACAATGAGCGCGCTGCTCACGCCACCGGCGGCGTCTGGCAGCCTGATCGGCCAGCGCATCCCGAAGATGGATGCACCCGATAAGGCCAGCGGCCGCACACGCTACATCCACGACATCGACCTGCCGGGCCAGCTGCACGCGGCCATCCTGAGATCGTCGCGTGTGCATGCACGCATCCTGCGCATCGACACCACGGCCGCACGCGCGCTGCCCGGCGTGCACGCGGTGCTGACCGCCGCCGACGTGCCCGACCAGCAGCCGATCGGCGTGGCCAAGGACCATCTGCCGCTCAAGCGCGACCGCGTGCGCAGCGTGCGCGACGAGATTGCCGCCGTGGCCGCCGAAACCGAGGCCATTGCGCGCCAGGCGCTGACGCTGATCGAGGTCGAGTACGAAGATCTGCCGGTGCTGGCCGACGCGCGCGACGCGCTCGCCCCTGGCGCACCGCTGATCCACCCCGAGCCGCACGGTGCCGACCCCGCCAAGCCGGGCCTCAAGCCCGGCATGCCGATCGCGTTTGCGGGCAAGCCCGACAACATCGCCATGCGCTTCGACTACACGCATGGTGACGTGGCCCAGGGCGAGGCCGAATCCGACGTGGTGGTCGAAGACAGCTTCTCGCTGCACTACGTGACGCACTGCTGCATGGGCGTGTCGGGCGTGATCGCCGAATTCGACGCGCGCGGCAATCTGCTGCTGTACTCGAACACGCAGGTGCCCTTCCTGCACAAGCGCGAGTTCGCCGAGATCTTCCGCATGGACCCGGGCCGCATCCGCATCATCCAGCCGCCGATCGGTGGCGGCTTCGGCTCCAAGCTCGACATCTATCCGTTCGAGATCATCAGCGTCTACCTGGCGCGCGCCACCGGCCGGCCGGTCAAGCTGCTGTTCAACCGCGAGGAAGAGTTCCTCGCGTCGCCGACGCGCCAGCCGGTGCTGCTGACCCTGCGCTCGGGCTGCAAGCGCGACGGCACGCTCACCTTCCGCAGCGTGCGCACGCTGCACGACAACGGCGCCTACACGTCATGGGGTGCGACGACACCATTCGTGATGATGCAGACCTTCTCGTCGCTGTACCGCGTGCCGCATTGCGACTATCACACGCTGGCCGTCTACACCAACAACCCCTACGCGGGTTCGTTCCGCGGCTACGGCAACCTGCAGGCCACCTTCGCTGTCGAAGCGCACATGGACCAGATGGCCGAGGCGATCGGCATGGACCCACTGGCCTTTCGCCAGAAGAACGCGCAGCTGCAGGGCGAGGTCAGCGGCCAGGGCATGGTGTTTCGCAGCTGCGGCTTCCAGGACTGCCTGACGAGTGCTGCCGAGCGCAGCGACTTCGCGCACCGGCATGCCGAGTACGCGGCGCAACGGAACGCGCCGGGCGCAATCAAGAAAGGCATCGGCATCGCCTCGATGCTGCATGTGGGCGGCGGCGCGAAGATCTATCCGTCCGACGGCTGCGGCACCATCCTCAAGCTCGATGATTTCGGTCACGTCACCCTGATCACCGGTGCGTCCGAGATCGGGCAGGGATCCGAGACCGTGCTGTCTCAGCTGGTGTGTGAAGAGCTCGGCCTGCCGATGTCGGCGGTGACGGTGGTCAACAACGACACCGACATCACGCCCTGGGACGTCGGCGTGCACGCCAGCCGCACGACCTTCATCGCCGGCAACTCGGCGATCGGCGCGGCGCGCAAGGCACGCGACAAGATCTTCGCCGCGGCGGCGCCGCGCTTCGACTGCGCTGCCGACGACCTGGCGCTGCGCGACGGCCACATCGTGCGCCGCGCCAGCGGCGAGCCGCTGATCGAGATCGCGCGTTTTCTGCGCAGCCTGCACTTCAGCGACCGCGCCGAACTGGTGATGACCACCTTCTACTACGAGCCGCCGAGCGTGCACCAGGACAAGGGCTTCAAGGGCGACGTGTCGGCTGCCTACGCCTGGGCGGCACAGGTCGTCGAGGTCGAGGTCGACACCGACACCGGCGTGGTGCGCATGCTCAAGGTCACCGGCGCCCACGACGTGGGCCGGGTGCTCAACCGACTGGGCATCGAGGGCCAGATCGAAGGCGGCATCGTGATGGGCCAGGGTTATGCGCTGACCGAGAACCTGCTGGTCGAGAACGGCAACATCCGCAACCCGAACTTCCGCGACTACAAGCTCGTCACCGCGCCCGAGATTCCCGAGATGGACATCGCATTCATCGAATCGATGGACGGCGAAGGCCCGCAGGGCGCCAAGGGCGTGGGCGAGGCACCGGCGATCTGCATCGCCGCGGCCACAGCAAACGCGATCTACAACGCCACCGGGGTGCGCATCACCAGCCTGCCGTTCACGCCCGAACGCGTCTACCGCGCGCTGCACGGCGTCTTGCCGCCAGTGCCGCCCGTGCCGCCGATCGTGGAGCGGCCGGCGTGAAAGCGCGCACCGTGCTGTCGCTCGAGCAGGCGCTGTCGCTGCCGTATGCGACGCTGCGTTTTGCCCAGCTCGGCTGGCGCGTGATCCGCATCGAGGCCGTGGGTGGCGACGGTCTGCCCGGTGACCCCAACCGCTACATCGGCGCGCCAGTCGCCGGTGACGATGCGAACGACAGACGCAGCTATTTCGTGGCGCCCAACGTCGGCAAGCAGGCGATCGCGATCGACCTCAAGCGCGCCGAGGGGCAGGCGCTGCTGCGCCGGCTGCTGGTGGCGCTCGACGTCGACGTCTTCTGCTGCAACACCCTGCCGCGCCGCTACGCGCCACTGGGCATCGACTACGACTCGCTGGCCGCCGCCCGGCCAGGCCTGATCTGGGCCGGCATCTCGGCGCTTGGCCCTGACGCACCCGACACGCCGGGCTATGACCCGGTGCTGCAGGCGCTGGCGGGCTACATGGAACTGACCGGCGCTGCCGACGGCCCACCCACGCTGGCGGGCGTGCCCGTCATCGACCTGAAAGCCGGCGATGAAGTCTTTGCCCAGGTGATGCGTGCACTGCTCGAGCGCGCCGAAACCGGCCAGGGGCAGCGCATCGACGTGTCGATGCTGCAGGCGGCCGCATCGTGGCTGATCACCACGCTGCCTCTGCTGGACTTCGGCTGCGAGCCGCACGAGGTCAGGCGCAGCGGCAACGAACACCGCAAGTTCATCCCGACCAATGTCTACCGCAGCGCCGACGGCTACCTGTACATCGCGATCGGCAGCGACGCGCAGTGGCAGCGTCTGTGCGCAATCGACGGTTTTGCCGGCTGCGCCAGCGCGGCGCGAGCGACCAATGAGGGCCGCCAGAAAGATCGTGCGGCGATCCAGCGCGACGTGGCGGCGGCCGTGGCGCCCTGGCGCAGCGCCGAACTGGCCGCAGCGCTGTGTGCCGCCGGTCTGCCGAACGCGCCGATCAACGACATCGCGGCCGTGCGCGACATCCCGGCGCTGCAGCAGCGGCTGACCACCACGCAGCTGCCGGGCGGCACCACCGCACACATGCCGCCGATGGCGGTCGACGTGGCTGGCGCGCGCAGCCAGCTTGCGTTCGCACCGCGCTACGGCGAGCACACCCGCGGCGTCTTGGCCGAAGCCGGCCTGACCGGACCGGAAGTCGCGCAACTGTTCGAACTCGGGCTCGTCGCCTGAACCCCCTATGCCGCAGACCCCCATGAACCGCAGCCCGTTTGCCAACCCGCTGCTTGCCAAGGCCGCTTCGCTTGCGCGCGGCGCACCACGCCACGTGGCCGTGATCGGCGCCGGCTCGATCGGGCCCGACATCGCGTACTACCTCAAGTCCGCGCTGCCGGGCCTAAAGCTGACCCTGATCGACATCCAGCAGCCGGCGATCGACGCCGCGCTGGCACGGCTGCGCGGCTACGCCGACAAGGCGGTGGCGCGCGGCAAGCTCGATCCCGCAGCCGCCGCGGCGGCGCTGGATCAGCTCGAGGGCAGCACCGACTATGACCGGCTGGCCGACTGCGACTGGGTGATCGAGGCGGCGACCGAAGACCTGGCGCTCAAGCGCCGCATCTTCGCCGAGGTCGAAGCGCGCGTGGGGCGCGACGCTGTGATCACGTCCAACACCAGTTCACTGCCGGCGGCCCGCATCTTCGCCGGGCTGCAATGCCCCGATCGCGCGACGGTCACGCATTTCTTCGCGCCGGCCTGGCGCAACCCGGCGGTCGAGGTGATCGACTGGCCACGCGCCGACCCGGCGCTGCTGGCCTGGCTGCGACGCTGCTTTGCCGCCACCGGCAAGTTGCCGCTGACGACCAGCGACGCGGCCTGCTTCATGCTCGACCGCGTGTTCGACAACTGGTGCAACGAGGCGGCCTTGCTGCTGAGCGACGCCAGCGCCGCCCAGATCGACAGCGTGGCGGCCGAGTTCGTTCACGCCGGCCCGTTCTTCGTGCTCAACCTCGCGCAGGGCAACCCGATCATCATCGAGACCAACACGCTGCAGGCCGAGGAGGAAGGCGCGCACTACCGGCCGGCATCGATCTTTCGCTCGGTCGCGCGCTGGGACACCGTGGCGCCGGGCAAGACGGTGGCAGTCGACGATGCCTTGCGTGCGCACATTCGTGATCGCCTGCTCGGCGTGCTGCTGTCGCAGGCGGTGGACATCCTCGATCGTGGCATCGGCACCGGTGCCGATCTCGACCTTGGGTGCCGCGTCGCACTCGGCTTCAAACGTGGGCCGCTGGAGATCATGCGCGAGGCAGGTGACGCCGAGTGCCAGCGCATCCTGCAGCAGTTCGTGCATGACCGTCCGGGCATGCCCACCGCCAAGCGTGCCTGGGTCGGGTACCAGCCGCTTGAGCGGCATGTGCTCGTCGATCAGATCGACGGCGTGAAAGTGATCACGCTGCGCCGCCCCGAGGCGCTGAATGCGCTGCATGATCAGATGACCGACGAGATCCTGGCCGTGATCCGCCGTCATGAAGACGACCCGACGGTGACCGGTTTCGTGATCGTCGGCTACGGCACCAAGGCCTTCTGCGCCGGCGCCGACATCGGCCGCTTTCCGTCGCTACTGGGTGACGCCGAAGCCGCCGCGCAATACGCACGCGACTGCTCGCGACTGCTCGTGCACCTCGACCGCTGCAGCAAGCCTGTGGTGGCCGCGCTCAACGGCATGGCGCTGGGTGGTGGCTTCGAACTCGCGATGCGCTGTCACGCCCTGGTCGCGCAGCGCAGCGCTTGGATGCAGCTGCCCGAAGTGACGCTGGGCATCCTGCCCGGCATCGGCGCCCTGGCCGTGCCCTACCGGCGCTGGCCGGCCGCCGGTGCGGTGTTCCACCGCATGCTGCGCCACGGTGAGCGCCTGCAGGCCGAGCAAGCGCACGAACTGGGCATCGTCGATGCCCTGGCCGACGACTTCGACAGCCTGATGACGCTGGCCGTGGCGCAGGTGCAGGCACTGGCCGGCCGTGTGCCGCGCATTGGTGACGCCAGCGTCGCGCCGCCGGCCTTTGCGGCCGAAGCGCCCTGCTCGGCCGACGGCCGCGCGCTCAGTGCCGGCGTGGTCGCGTTGATCGAATCGGCGGTGCGCGACGCCGCTGCGGCGCCGCACCTGCACGGCGCGCTCGAGATCGGCTATCGCGCCTTCGGCGCGGTAGCCTGTACGGCGGCAGCGCGCGAAGGCATCGCCGCATTTCTGGACCGGCGGACGCCCGACTTCGGCGCTACCGGCTGACCGCTTAGCTTGTTCAACCCCAGAAGGAGACAGTCCATGAGAAGGCTTCATCTTGCCTCGGCAATCGCCCTGGCAGCCATGCTGGTTTTTGCGCCCGCCCAGGCGCAGACGACGATGACCGCGTCGTCCTGGGTGCCGCCCGCGCACCCGCTGACGGCCAACATCTTCGTGCCCTGGCTGAAGGAGGTCGAAGCCGCAACGCAGGGGCGCGTCAAGTTCAACATCCTGCCCAAGGCACCGGTGGCACCGCCGCAGACCTTCGACGCGGTGAAGGACGGCGTGGTCGACGTCTCGTTCACGGTGCAGGGCTACACGCCGGGCCGATTCGTGCTGACCAAGATGGCCGAGTTCGGCTTTCTGGGCGATTCGGCCGAAGCGACCTCGGTCGCCTACGAGCGCATGCACCAGAGGCATCTGGCCCGGCTGGGCGAGCACAAGGGCGTGAAGGTGATCGCGGTCTTCACGCACGGGCCGGGCGAGATCTTCACCGTCAGCAAGCCCGTCACGAGCCTGGCCGACCTGCAGGGCATGAAGATCCGTGTCGGCGGCGGCATCGTCAACGACTTCACCCGCGCGCTGGGCGCGAGCCCGCTGCTCAAGCCGTCGAGCGAATCGTTCCAGATGCTGCAAAGCGGCGTTGCCGACGGCATCTTCTTCCCACCCGAGTCGATCCCCGGTTTCAAGCTCACCAGCCTGATCAAGCAGGGCACGATCGTGCCCGGTGGCCTGTACAACACCAGCTTCGTGATGATGATGAACGAGGCCAAGTACAACGCGCTGCCGCAGGCCGACCGTGATGCGATCGACAAGCTGTCGGGCGAGCACTTTGCGCGCCTGGCGGGCAAGGCCTGGGACGCTGCCGACACCGCCGGCATGGCGACCATGAAGGCGGCCGGTGTCCATCTGCAGACCGCCAGCCCGGCCTTCATGGCCGAGATCAGGTCGCGCACCGACCCCATCGAACAGGCCTGGGCTGCCGAGATCAAGCCCAAGGGGGTGGACGGGGCGGCGCTGATGAAGGAGTTCCGCGCCGAGATCGCCAAAGTGGCGGGCGGCAAGTGAGGCTGCCGCGATGAGCCCAGATGCTGCCGAGGCGTCGCGCTGGCGGGGTGCCGAGCGGCTGCTCGGCATCGTCGCCGCGCTGCTGCTGGTGGCGCTGACCTTGTTGACCTGCATCGACGTCATCGGCCGCTACTTCCTGGACCGGCCGTTGACCGGCGCCTTCGAGCTGACCGAACTGGCCATGGGCGCCCTGGTCTTCTCGAGCCTGCCCCTGGTCTCGCTGCACCGCCAGCAGGTCACGGTCGATCTGTTCGAGTGGCTCATCCCGCGCGCCTGGCGGCGTGTGCAGAACGCGATCATCGACCTCAGCGCCGCGGCCTGCGTGGGCGTGATCGCCTGGCAGCTGTGGCGCCGCGCGGTCAACATGGCAGCCGCCGGCGAAACCACGGCCACACTGCAGATCCCGGTCTACCCGCTGGTCGGCTACATGGCGCTGCTGGCAGGCGTCACCGTCGTCTTGATGCTGGCCATGGCCTGGACCGACGCCACCGGCAAGGCGCCACGATGAACGAGGCCCTGCTCGCCTTCGCGGCGATGTTGCTGCTGGCCTTTGCGCGCATGCCGATCGCTTTCGCGATGGGGCTGGTCGGTTTTGCCGGTTTTGCGCTCAAGGCCAGTGCACCGGCCGCGCTGGCGATGGTCGGCGCGGTCTCGTACGAGACCGGGTTGTCGTATGCGCTGTCGGTCGTGCCGCTGTTCGTGCTGATGGGCAACCTGGTCACTCGCGCGGGACTGTCCGAAGAACTGTACGAGGCCTCGCATGCCTTCCTCGGCCACCGCAAGGGCGGGCTGGCGATGGCCACCATCGTCGCCTGCGGCGGTTTTTCGGCGATCTGCGGCTCCAGCGTGGCGACCGCAGCGACGATGGCCAAGGTGGCGGTGCAGCCGATGCGAGAGCACGGCTACTCGGACGCCCTCGCCACGGGCTCGGTGGCCGCCGGCGGCACGCTGGGCATCCTGATCCCGCCCTCGGTGGTGCTGGTGATCTACGGCATCCTGACGCAGCAGAACATCGGCAAGCTGTTCATCGCCGGCATCCTGCCCGGCCTGGTCGCGGTGCTGTGCTACCTGGGCGCGATCGCGGTCACCGTGCGGCTCGACCCGACGGCCGGCCCGCCCGGGCCCTACGTGGCCTGGCCCGCGCGGCTGCGTGCGCTGCGGCGTGTGTGGGGTGTGCTGGCGCTGTTCGTGCTGGTGCTGGGCGGCATCTACGGGGGGGTGTTCACGCCCACCGAGGCAGCGGCCATCGGCGCGGGCGGTGCGTTCGTCTTCGCGATCTTCCGCCGCGGCTGGTCGACCGCCTTCCTGCGTGATGTGCTGGTCGAAAGCGCGGTCACGACGGGCATGCTCTTCACGATCCTGATCGGCGCGCTGGTGTTCGCCAACTTCGTCAACCTGACGACCATGCCCGCTGAATTGATCGCCTTCACCGAGCGCTTCGCGTCCACGCCCATGCTGGTGATCGTCGCCATCTGCGCCATCTACGTGCTGCTGGGCTGCGTGCTCGAAAGCATGTCGATGATCCTGCTCACGGTGCCGATGTTCTATCCGGTGGTGCAGCACCTGGGTTTCGACCTCATCTGGTTCGGCATCATCGTCGTCGTGGTCACCGAGATCAGCCTGATCACGCCGCCGGTGGGGCTCAATGTCTTCGTGCTGCGCAGCGTGCTGCCCGACATCCCGACCCGCGAGGTGTTTCGCGGCGTGATGCCCTTCGTGATGTCCGATCTGGTCCGGCTGGCGATCCTGATCGGATTTCCGGGCATCACGCTTTACCTGACACGCTTCGTCGCCTGAGATGGATGCCCCCGTGCTGCCCGAGGTGTCGCTGGCTGACAAGTACCGGCTCGAGCGCGGCCGCGTCTACCTCACCGGCGTGCAGGCGCTGGCACGGCTGCCGATGCTGCAGCATGCGCGCGACCGCGCCGCCGGGCTGAACTCCGCCGGCTACGTCACCGGCTATCGCGGCTCGCCGCTGGCCGGGCTGGACAGCGCGCTGCACCAGGCCGCGCCGCATCTGGCCGAACACCACATCCGCTTCCAGCCCGGTGTCAACGAGGATCTGGCCGCCACCGCCTGCTGGGGCACGCAGCAGCTGCACCTGCTGCCCGATGCGCAGCGCGACGGCGTGTTTGCGATGTGGTACGGCAAGGGTCCGGGCGTGGACCGCTGCGTCGACGTCTTCAAGCACGCCAACCACGCCGGCACCGCAGCGCATGGCGGCGTGCTGGTGGT
>Ga0073899_10003597_pt1 | contig 13694 bp, 14 predicted proteins | sample KloWWTmetaKNB5Ph_FD_88975 | JGI IMG/M metagenome (GOLD analysis project Ga0073899, IMG submission 88975) | Active sludge microbial communities from Klosterneuburg, Austria, studying microevolution and ecology of nitrifiers - Klosterneuburg... | ecosystem: Engineered > WWTP > Aerobic digester >... | reverse complement strand
TCCTACGGTCGCGCGATGCAGTCGGCGGCGCTCAAGCTGTGGTCGCAAGACCTGGTCGGCAACTTCGCCAAGGCCCAGGCCATCGTCGCCAGCCGCGCCCGTGAAAACGGCATGGCCGCGCTCGGTCGTTGGACCGCGGACATGGCTGCGTAAGAGCGACCCCCTCCCGGCCTCCCCCTCGCTGCGCGAAGGGGAGGAGAAGTACGGGGCTTTTGCCCCCTCCCTTTGCGCAGCAAGGGGAGGGTTGGGGTGGGGTCGCTCTATCATCTCTGCCTCCCGAACCCACGAGGACAGGCCATGACCACTCCGCTCAAGCAACTCGACAAGGCGCTCGGTGCGCTGCGTGATCTGGGTCTGATCAAGTCGCAGCCCGAGGAAGCGCCGGTCGTGGCCCTGATCGACCGCATCGCCCACCTCGACCCGGACAAGACCGTCGCGATCGCGCGCACGTTGTCGCAGTCTTCGCTGTTCAACGAAGTGGTGCGCGAGCAGATCTCGGCGATGTCGATCGGCGAGCGTTATCGCGGCATCACCGAGGCCTTCAACAGCATCCGCGACGACGCCAAGGCGATGGTCGCGCAAGTCGAGGACGGCAAGATCGACACCATGGAGCGCCTGTCCAACATCTGGATGAAGGTGACCCGCGGCGACATCCCGAGCCGTTTCGCGCGCATCAAGGACAGCTACCTCGATGTCGCCAAGGACTCGAAGGAACAGATCCAGCGCGAGCAGACCATCCTCGACGCCTACCGCGATTTCCGCGGTGCGTTGAAGGAATCGCAGGTGCTCGGCTTCAACGTGCTGAAGAAGGCCGAGGAAGCGCTGAGCGCGGCGCGCGCCGCGCTGCAGACGGCCTCGGATGCGGTTAATACCAGCAACGGTGCCGATCGCGAGGCGCACGCGAAACTCGAAATGGCGCGCGATGTCGCGGTGCGCGCGCTGCAGGACGAAGACAAGCGTTACCAGATCGCCAAGGACCTGGCCGAGAACCTGTCGATCTCCTACAACACCACCGAAGTGGTGATGGCGCGGCTGATGCAGATCACCGATGCCAAGGAGCGCGTCTATTCGCAGGCGGTGATGTTCTTCGGCACCAACGAGACCGTGTTCACCGCGCTCTCGGCCTCGTTCACCGGCATGCACGGCCTGCACGAGAGCACGCAGACGCTGGATGCGATGAAGCAGGGCATGAACAAGAGCCTGGAGACGCTGGGCGAAGTCGGCACCAAGGTGCTCGAAGAGGCGACGCGTGCCGGCTACGGCCCGACCCTGCGCGCGGAATCGGTCGCCAAGCTGGTCGATTCGGTGGTCAGTTTCCAGGAGAAGTCGGTGCAGATCATCGACGAGATGCGCGACCTCTCGAGCGCCAACGAGCGCGAGATTCAGGCCGCGGTCGAGGACGGCAAGCAGCGCCTGGTCGCGCTCAGCCGCGCGGCGGCGACGCTGCCGGCAGCGCGCTAAGCCGGGGCGATGAACACCCCGCTGCCGGCCGTCGTGCCGGCACCCGGCCAGGCGCGCACGTCGATGGACGAGCTGATGCTCGCCATGGACATCGTCGACACCCTGCGCCACGAGCAGTCGCTGATCGAACGCGAGCTGGCCTCGGATGCGCGCGATTCGGCCTTCGTCGAGCGCGTCAAGCAGATCTATGCGAACCAGGGCATCGAGGTCAGCGAGGCGCTGGTGCGCCAGGGTGTGGAGGCACTGAAGCAGGACCGCTTCGCTTACACGCCGCCGCCGCGCAGCGTCGCGGTACGTCTGGCCGAGGTCTGGGTCGACCGCTGGCGCTGGGCCAAGCGCTCGCTGATCTCGGCTTTCGTGCTGGCGTTCGGTTACGCCGTGGTCGCGATTCCGAATGCCTGGATGGCGGCGCGCGAATACGGCGAATACACCGACTCGGTGCAGACCCTGCAGCGACGCGGTGAGCGCCTGCGGACACTGTCGGACAGCCTCTCGGTGTTTCCGCGCGGTTGGTCGGTAGATGCGCCGCAGGCGGTGTCCGAACCTCTGGCCGCGCTCGCTCGCGAACTCGCGCTGGCGCGGGCGAGTACGGCTCCCGCGCTGGCTGCAGCGAGCGGACTCGCGGCGCTGGCGCAGGACCACTTCGCCGACGCGCCGGAAGCCGGATATGCGCAACTGGCGCCAGTGCGCGACCGTCTGGACACGGCCGAGGCCGAGCTGACCAAGGTGGAGGCTCGCATCAAGACCGGCGAGCGGCTGATGCTGGCGGCGCGTCGCTTCGACGCGGCAAACACGCGCCTGGCGTCGATGGAGATTGGCGAGCGCGCAAGCGCGCACGTGCAAGATGCGCGAGCGCGCACCGAGTCGGCCTTGGCGGCAGCCGATGAAACGGTGGCCAGCGCCGCGGTCGGGCAACTGGAACAGGCAGCGGCCACGCTCGATCTTGCCTACACCTTGCGCATCGTCAATCGCGAGGGCGTGCAGAGCGGCGTCTGGCGTTATCACCAAGCCGCGCCGGACGGGAAGAACTACTACCTGGTGGTCGAAGCGATCGATGGCGCTGGCCAGGTGATCGCACTGCCGGTGGCCAATGAAGAGACGCAGCAGACGCAGTCGGTGTCACTGTTCGCGATTCGTGTGGCGCCGGCCGAGTACGAACGCGTCAAGGCCGACAAGCTCGACAACGGCCTGATCGACGACGCGCTCGTCGGCGAAAAGCGTCGCGGTGAACTCGAAGCCGACTACCGCATCGCCGTCGCCGGCGGTGCCATCACGGAATGGTGAGCGCAATGCAGTCCGGACATTCGGTGTTGCGCGATATCGACCAACGCATCGACGCCTTGCGTGCGCAAGCGCATGCGCTCGCGGGCGAGTTGAGCGCGCTGACGACGCGGCGCAACAGCGTTCGTGCCCAGGAGTCTGGACAGACGCGCGAGCTGGCCAGGCTGCGCCTGGACTTGCTGCAGGCGAACCAGGTCAGCGCCGGCATCGACGCCGCCGACCGGCGTGCGCTCGAGCTGCTGGAGCAAGGCACGCGGGCGCTGGATGCGCTCCAGCTCGCTATCGCCTCGTCCGAGTCGCAGCAGCAGTTGCTGGTGGCGACGCGGGTGGCGCGACTGACCGAACGCGATGCCGCACAGGCACGCTTGAACGACGCGGTCACCGCGGTACACGCGGCGATCGCGATCACGGCCGACTATCAGTCGCTGCAGACGCAGGCGGAAGAAGCGACGGCGATGGCGCGACTGGCGCGCGAGAAGGCAGGCACCGCGGCCGCCGACCGCGAGCGCAAGCGCCAACCCTACGAAGCCGACCGGCTGTTCATGTACCTGTGGCGGCGCCGCTTCGGTTTCCCCGAATACGTCGCGAACGCATTGGCGCGCACGCTCGACCAATGGGTCGCGAAACTCGTCGGCTATGACGCCGCGCATCGCAACTACCGCATGCTGCTGGCGCTCGCCGATCATCTGGACGCGCATGCGCAGGCGCAGGAGAGCGCGGCGGCAGCGGCACAGGCCAAGGTGGTGGCAGCCGAGGACGCGGCACTGGCTGCGGCCGGCGTACCCGCGCTTGAGGATGCGCTCGACTCCGCCGAGTCGGCGCTGGTCGCGGCGGAGCAGGCGATCGAGCGCGAGGAGGCGCAGCAGCAGCTGCAGCTTGAGCAACGCGCGGCGATGGTTGCGGGCACCGATCCGTTCACCACCGAGGCGGTGAGCGCGATCGCTGCGCAGCTCGGCCGCGAGGAACTCGCGCAGTTGCGCGACGACGTCCAGGGCACGGCCACGCCGCGCGACGATGCGATGGTCGCGGCACTCGCGGATCTGCGCGCGCAGGCTGGCGAGTTCGCGGTCCAGGTCGGCCAGATGGAGCAGCAGCAGGCGCTGTTGCTGAAGCAGATCGCCGATGCCGGAGCGTTGCGCACGCAGTTCCGCGCGAAGGCGTATGACAGCGACAATTCCGAGTTCGAGAACGGGCTCGCGGTGGGGACGATCCTCGATCGCTTGCTGCGCGGTGCGCTGCGCAGCAGCGAAGCTTGGGAGGAGGTCGGGCGCCATCATCGGGTGCGCGTTCCGCCGGTGCTGCGGCTGCCGAGCGGCGGTGGTTTCGGCAGCGGCGGCGGGTTCCGCACCGGTGGCGGCTTCCGTGGTGGCGGCGGATTCAAGACGGGTGGAGGCTTCTGATGTACACGCCGATCGAGCGAATCGCGGACGCGCGCCGTGGGCGACGCCAGACGGAGATGCGGGTGTTCGGACTGCACGCATGCATGGCCGTATTCCGTCATCGACGCGATGCGATCCGCAAGGTCTATCTGGACAAGGACTTGCTCGGCGAACTGCGCGAGGTGATTTCGTTCTGCGTCGCGAACCGGCTTGGTTATCGCCTGCTGCCGGGCGAGGAGTTGGAGAAGCTGACCAAGTCGCAGCATCACGAAGGCGTTTGTTTCGAGGTGCTGCGCGCGCCGCTGCGGTCGCTGGAAGACGCCCTCGCGGCGATCCAGCCGGCACAGCCGGCGTGGTTCGCGTGGCTCGATGGCGTCGGCAACCCGCACAATCTCGGCGCCATGTTGCGCAGCGCAGCGCATTTTGGTTGTGCCGGTCTGATCCTGGCGCGCGATGCCGGACTGGGGCTGTCGGGCGCGGCCTGCCGAGTCGCCGAGGGTGGCGCCGAAGCCGTGCCGTTGATCGGCATCGACGAGGCCGAGCGCGCGATTGCGCTGCTGCATCGCGATGGCTTCCAGTTGCTCGCGACGGTGGTGCGGGGTGGCGAAAATGTGTTCGAGCAATCGCTGCCAGCGCGCGCGGTGTTCGTGATGGGTGCCGAGGAGGCCGGCATGAGCGAGGCGCTGATCGCGCGTTGCGACCGCCGTGTCGGTATTCCCGGCAGTGGTGCGGTCGAGAGCCTGAACGTCTCGGCGGCGTTCGCGGTGTTCGCCGCGCAATGGGTGGCACACTGCCGCCGCTGATGTTGCCGAGGCTTTCCATGTTGCGACTCGCTGCTCTGTTCGTTGTCTTCTTCCTGTCGCTGTCCGGCGCGGCCGTCGGCGCCCCCACGGCGGCGAAGAAGACCTTCACGCTCGACTACACCATCGAACTGCTGCCGAAACAGGACCAGGCGCGGATCACGATTGCGCTCGGAACGGGTGCGGAACGCGTCAAGCGACTCGACCTCGGCTTCGACGCCAAGCGCTACAGCGGCTTCAAGGCGAGCCAGGGCCAATTCGTCGCGGGTGCCGCCGGCAAGGCGGTGTGGATGCCGGCAGGTCCGGGGTCGAAGCTGAGTTATCTGGTGCGCATCACGCGCAAGCGCGATAGCGGCGACTTCGATGCGCGCATGACCGCCGACTGGGCGCTGTTCCGCGGCGACAAGGCAATCCCGTTCATCAAGGCGCGGATGAAGAGGGGCACCGAGTCGGTGGCGCACCTGCGTTTCGTGCTGCCCCCTGGTTGGACCAACGTCGACACCGGCTGGATGCGCCTGCGCGATGGCCGCTTCGCCGTGGACAACGCCGAGCGTCGTTTCGACCGGCCGATCGGCTGGATCATCGCCGGCAAGGTCGGTACCCGGCGCGACCAGCTCGGATTGACGGAAGTGTCGATCGGCGCGCCCAAGGGCGACCCGCTCGATCGCATGGATGCGCTGACCATGATCAATCTGGTCTGGCCGGAAATCGAAGCGGCGTTCGGCAAGACGCCGAAGAAGATCCTGATCGTCGGCGCCGGCGACCCGATGTGGCGCGGCGGACTGTCGGCGCCGAACTCGTTGTTCTTCCATTCGCAGCGACCGCTGATCAGCGAGAACGCGACCAGCACCCTGTTTCATGAACTCAGCCACGTGGTCACGCGCATCAGCGCCGAAGACCGCTCCGACTGGATCGCCGAGGGCCTGGCCGAGTTTTATTCGGTGGAACTGGTCTGGCGTGCCGGTGGCATGAGCGACGACCGCCGCGAGCGTGTCTATGCCAGCCTGCGTGACTGGGGACGTGGCGTGAGGTCGCTGCGCACCGAGCGTTCCAGCGCCGAGATCACCGCGCGTGCGGTGGTGCTGCTGCACGAACTCGATGTCGAGATCCGGGCGCGCACCAAGGACGACAAGAATATCGACGACGTCACGCGCATCCTGCGCGTGCTGCGCAAGGTCTCGACCGCCGAGTTCATCGCCGCCGCCGAAAAGGTTCTCGGCGGCAAGTCCAGGGTGTTGGCGACGCCGCTGTTGAACATGTAGGAGCGCCACTTGTGGCGCGATCGGTGACGCGGCACATCGGATCTTCACGATGCAACGCGTTCGCGACGACCGGGTGTGGCCGCGTCGTCGATCGCGCCACAAGTGGCGCTCCTACATGAGGCGGGCGGTGCGATCGTCCTCGCTGAGCCCAAGGGCATCGCCAAGCGTGCGCAGGAAGCGACGCTCGGCCTCGCTGTCGATGTCGATTGCTACTGCCGCGGCGGCATAGACCTCGCGGCTCAGGCCGGGGCGCGTGAGCGCACCGATCATGTCTGCGGATTTCGGCACTGCGAGCTCGGCTTCGAGGAATGCGTGGGTCTCGGCGTCGATGCCCGCGCTGGCGGCGCGCTGCAGCACGCGTTGGCGTTCCTCGGGGGCGATCACGCCATCGGCCGCTGCGGCGGCGATCATGGCGCGAACCAGTTGCACGGCGTCGGCCTGCTCCTGTGGCAATTGTGAGGGGTCGAAAGCGGCCGGAGGCGGTGGCGGCGCGGCGGGCAGGGCCATTGCCGGCGCGACCGGCGGCGGCGGAGGTGCCGCCGGGGACGGCGCGGTGGCGGTCGTCGCGCGCTGGCTGCTGTAGTGCTCGTAGGCTGCGACGGCGAGGCCGAGGGCACCCAGACCAAGCTGCGCCTTGGTGCCGAAGCTGAGACCGCCGCCGCGCTTGCGGCGATGGCCGAAATCACCGCCGAGGGCGTCGCCCAAGAGTCGGCCGAGCAGTCGTTGCGGATCGAACATGGGGGCGTTTCCTGCGGCTGGCGGAGCGGCGGTTATGGCGGCTGGCGCCGTGGATGACAAGTCCCGTTTTCATGCCCGTATTCGCGCAACTTGTTGTGGCGACAAGGGCTTGGCATCATACGCGCCGCATTTCCGCGGGAATCCCCCGATGTCGATCCACGCGCAAGCCCATTCCGGGCCTGCCGCCAACGCAGTTGCGCCGCCCCCGGAGTTGCCCGATGGCAGATGAAGTGAGCGCGCTTCCGCGTGGGCCGGCAAAGGTCTGGAACGCCCTGCGCTGGTCATTGCAGGGCATCGCCACGGCATTCCGGATCGAGTCCTCGTTCCGGCTCGAGTGCTACCTGGTGCTGCCGCTCGGCCCGCTGGCCTTCTTGCTGGGGGCGACCCCGGTCGAGCGCGCGTTGTTGTTCGGCTCGCTACTGCTGGTGTTGTCGGCGGAACTGCTGAATTCGGCAATTGAGCAGGTGGTGGACAAGATCAGTCCCGAGTTCGCGGTCTTCGCCGGACGCGCCAAGGACATGGGTTCCGCCGCCGTTTTTCTCACCATGATGAATGTGATCGCGGTCTGGGGCTGTCTGCTCGTGCCGCGCTGGATGTAACGGATGGAAGTACTGTTCACTCCCGAAGGCCTGTTGTCGCTGCTGATGCTGGCCACGCTCGAGATCGTGCTCGGCGTCGACAACCTGGTCTTCATCTCGATCGCGGTCAGCCGCCTGCCGCAGGAACGCCGTTCCGAGGCGCGCAAGTTCGGGCTGGCACTGGCATGCATGACGCGCATCGGCCTGCTGATGTCGCTGGCCTGGCTGGCGCGCATGAAGACGCCGCTGTTCAGCGTGCTCGGCAACGACATCTCGGTGCGCGACCTGGTGCTGATCGGCGGTGGCCTGTTCCTGTTGATCAAGGGCACCATGGAGATCCACGAGTCGGTCGAAGGCGAGGACGGCGACGGCCCGAGCGCGCGCGCCTCTGCGGCGTTCGGCTACGTCATCGCGCAAATCGCGGTCATCGACATCGTGTTCTCGCTTGACTCGGTGATCACCGCGGTTGGCCTGGTCAACAACGTTCCGGTGATGGCGGCGGCGATCATCGCCGCGGTGCTGGTGATGATGCTCGCGTCCGACCCGGTCGGCGAGTTCATCGACCGTCATCCGACGATCAAGATGCTGGCGCTGGCCTTCATCATCCTGGTCGGCGTGGCCTTGATCGCCGATGGCCTGAACTTCCACATTCCGCGCGGCTATCTGTACTTCGGCATGGCCTTCTCGGCTGGCGTGGAGGCGCTGAACCTGATGGCCAAGTCGCGGCGCCAGAAAAAGGCGGCGCTGCGCGCGCAACGGGACGACACCGAGTGAATACCCTGGATCATGGGAGCGAGGCCGAAGCGACCGAACTGCCGGGCTTGTTCCTGAAACGGGGCGAGGATGCGCGTCTGCGCCAGGGACATCTGTGGGTGTTCTCCAACGAAGTCGACGTCAAGCGTTCGCCGCTGTCCGAGTTCGAGGCCGGCGAGCAGGTTGCGATCGTCGATGCGTCCGAGCGCGTGATCGGGCTTGGCTACATTAACCCGAATGCGCTGATCTGCGCGCGCATGGTCGAGCGCGGTGCGCACCATCCGCTCGACCAGTCACTGCTGGTGCATCGTCTGAACGTGGCGCTGGCGCTGCGCGAGCGGCTGTACGACAGCCCGCATTACCGGCTCGTGTTTGGCGAAGCCGACGGCCTGCCCGGCCTCGTGATCGACCGCTTCGGCGATGTCTGCGTCGGCCAGATCGGCACGCTCGGCATGGAGCGCATGAAGGACTGGGTGGTCGCGGCGGTGGCCAAGGTGTTCAAGCCGCGCGCGTTCCTGTGGAAGAACTTGGGCTCGGTGCGCAAGCTCGAAGGCCTGCCCGAGTACGACGAGTGCGCGCTCGGTGAGTGGCCGCAATACCTGGAAGTGATCGAAGGCGGCGTGCGTTTCCAGATTGATCCGCGCGACTGCCAGAAGACCGGCTGGTTCTACGACCAGCGCGACAATCGCGATCGCCTGCCGAAGCTGGTGAAGGGCCAGCGCGTGCTCGACGTGTTCTGCTACGGCGGCGGCTGGGGCTTGCGCGCCGCGGCCGCGGGTGCCAGCGAGGTGGTTTGCGTCGATGCCTCGGCGACTGCATTGGCCGTGGTCAACCGTGCGGCGCAGGATAATGCGCTCGCCGATCGCGTGAAGACACTGCAGGGCGATGCCTTCGACGTGCTCAAGGAACTGCGCCAGCAACGCGAACGCTTCGATGTCGTGATCGTCGATCCGCCCGCTTTCATCAAGCGCAAGAAGGATTTCGCCGAAGGCCGCATCGCCTATCGCCGCATCTTCGAGATGGCGATGCAGTTGCTGGCGCGCGACGGCGTGTTGATCGCGTGCTCGTGTTCGCACCACCTGCCGCGCAGCGTGTTGCTCGACACCATCCACCAGGGCGCACGCCATCTCGATCGCAGCGTGCAGGTGCTCGCCGGCCTGCAGCAGTCCGCCTGCCACCCGGTGCATCCGGCGATCCCGGAGACGGAATACCTCAAGGGCTTTATCTGCCGCGTGCTGCCGTCGTGAGCGAGGTCTGAATGCCCTACGTCCATGACATCGACCCGATCGTGCTCAGCATCGGGCCACTTTCGATCCACTGGTACGGGATCATGTATTTGCTTGGTCTGGCTGCGGCGTGGTGGATCGGCGTGCGCCGCGTGCGCGCGGGGCGCTTCGGGATCAGCGAGCAGCAGTTTTCCGATTTGATCTTCGAGGGCATGCTCGGCGTGATCATCGGCGGGCGAGTTGGTTACATGCTGGTCTACGGACGCGCCGAACTGGCGGCCGATCCGCTGTCGCTGGTCCGCGTCTGGGAGGGCGGCATGTCCTTCCACGGCGGTCTGGTCGGGGTGATGGCTGCGCTCGCCTTCTGGTCGTGGCGGCAACGCCGGCATGCGTTCGACACCATCGACTTCATCGCGCCGCTGGTGCCGGCCGGGCTCGGCTTCGGGCGCATCGGTAACTGGATCGGCGGCGAGTTGTGGGGACGCCACACCGACGCGCCCTGGGGCGTGATCTTCCCGCAGTCGCTCGACCACCTCGGGTTGTCCATCGAGCAGATCAAGGCGCGGGCCGCGCAGGGGCTGCTGAATCACGAGATGCGGCATCCCTCGCAGCTGTACCAGGCGTTCCTCGAAGGCGTGCTGCTGTGCAGCCTGCTGCTCTGGTTCACGCGCCGCGAACGGCCGCGCTACGCCGCCAGCGGCGTGTTCGCGCTGGTCTACGGCCTCGGTCGCTTCGTGGTCGAGTTCGCGCGCGAGCCGGACGCGCACATGGGCTACATCGCCTTCGGCTGGATGACCACCGGCCAGGCGCTGTCCTTACCGCTGGTCGGCGTCGGTCTGGCGCTGCTGCTCCTCGCCTATCGGCGTCGGCGCGTCTGATGCAGGCCTACCTCGATCTGCTGCGGCACGTACTCGAATGCGGCGCCGACAAGGCCGACCGCACCGGCACCGGCACGCGCAGCGTGTTCGGTTACCAGATGCGCTTCAACCTCGCCGACGGCTTTCCGCTGGTCACGACCAAGAAGCTGCACCTGCGCTCGATCATCCACGAACTGCTGTGGTTCCTGCAGGGCGACACCAACATCGGCTACCTGCGCGAACACGGGGTCACGATCTGGGACGAGTGGGCCGATGCCAGCGGCGATCTCGGACCGGTCTACGGCAAACAGTGGCGACGTTGGGCCACGCCCGACGGGCGCGTCATCGACCAGATCGCCGAGGTGATCGAGCGCATCAAGCGCGATCCCGACTCGCGCCGCCTGATCGTCAGCGCCTGGAACGTCGCCGAGATCCCGCAGATGGCGCTCGCGCCCTGCCATGCCCTGTTCCAGTTCTACGTCGCCAACGGCCGCCTGTCCTGCCAGCTGTACCAGCGCAGCGCCGACATCTTCCTCGGTGTGCCGTTCAACATCGCGAGTTATGCATTGCTGACGCACATGGTGGCGCAGGTCTGCGAGCTCCGGGTCGGCGACTTCGTGCACACGCTTGGCGACGCGCATCTGTACGCGAACCACGTCGAGCAGGCGCGGCTGCAGTTGATGCGCACGCCGCTGCCGTTGCCGACGCTGCGCCTGAATCCGGAAATCCGTGCCATCGATGCATTCCGCTTCGAGCACATCGCGGTCGAGGGCTACCAGTCGCACGCCTCGATCAAGGCACCGATCGCGGTGTGAGGCGGGTCGCAGGCGCGCGCCGGCCAGCGCCGATGGCCATCGACAGCGCGATCGCGACCGCAGCCGCCAGCCACTCCAGCGCGTTGCTGCGCGCCAGCACCAGATCCAGGGTCATTGCCGCGCCCATCGTCTGCAGTGTTTCCATCGGGCCGTAACCGAACTGCTGCGCCACGAAGACACCGGCGGCGAGCGACTGCGCATAGGCAATGCCCGCGAATGCCGCAAGGCCGTGCAGCAGCAGGCGGGTACCGCGCGCCAGGAAGCCGAGTTGGCCGCGCATCAGTAGCAGTACGGCCGGCATCGCCAGGCTCGCAAAGGGCAGGTCGCGGTGGGTCAACTGCATCGCCACCGACCACACGGCGCCGGCGCACAGCGGCAGCAGGAACAGCATCAACAGGTGGATGCAACGGGTCAGCATGGACGGCATGGCGCATTGTGACATGGCCTTGCAGTCCGCCCGCCAGCTCGGCACGATAAAAGCGTACCGATTCGGTACAATTTCGCATCCGAACCTGCCAGACGCGCTATGTCCCGTTATTCGCAAACCAGTGAACCAGTCCGCTTCGAGCGCGACTGTGCCGCGATCATGGTGCCCTCGGGCGATCTGGTGAACCTGCCCGCGGGCCAGACCGGTTACATCACCCAGGCGCTCGGCGGCAGCTTCACCGTATTCGTGGAAGGCAATCTGTTTCGCATCCGCAACGAGGACGCCGACGCCATCGGCAAGGAGCCGCTGGCGCTGCCGGAGCTGCCCGAGAACGCCAGCGACGACGACATCGAGCAGGCGGTGTGGGCGCAGCTGCGCACCTGTTTCGACCCGGAGATCCCGATCAACATCGTCGAGCTGGGGCTGGTGTACAGCTGCGAACTCGGCCAGCGCGACGACGGCGCGCGCAAGGTCGAAGTCAAGATGACCCTGACCGCGCCCGGCTGTGGCATGGGCGACATCCTGGTCGAGGACGTGCGCAGCAAGATCGAACTGCTGCCGGCGATCGCCGAGGCTGACGTCGAACTGGTCTTCGATCCACCCTGGAACCAGTCGATGATGAGCGACGCGGCGCGGCTGGAAACCGGTATGTTCTGAGTATCCGCCCCCGCGCCGCTCTGGCTGCGGGCCCTTCCACCCCCGAATTGCCTGGTCCGCGCATGTCCCCGCTCTGGTGGCAGCACGAAAGTCACACCGTCCTTGATGACGATATCCTCTGCGACGGCCAGTCGCTGACCGCGCTCGCGCGCGAGCACGGCACGCCGCTGTACGTGTACAGCCGCAGCAACGTGCAGCGCCGACTGCAGCGGATGCAGGAGGCGTTGCAGGCGGCAGGCGTCCGCCACCGCATCTACTACGCGATGAAGTCGAACCGGCACCCCGCGGTGCTGCAGGCGGTGCGCGGTTGCGCCGGGGTCGGCATCGACGCCTGCTCGCCGCGCGAAGTGCAGCTGGCGCTCGCGTCCGGCTTCGTGGCCGCGGACATCTCGTTCAACGCCGGTATGCTGTCGTCGCGCGACCTCGACTTTCTGGCCGGCACCGGCGTGCATTGCACACTGGACACCTTCTCGGCGCTGCGGCGCTATGCCGCGCGTGCGGCGCCGGGAACCGCGGTCGGGTTGCGTTTCAATTCGGGCGTGCGCGTCGGCTACTCGGACGATCCGCGGCTGACCTATGGCGGCGCCAAGTTCGGCTTCGAGGCCGATGACCTGCCGCGCATCCTGGAAGTCGTTGCCGAACTCGGCTTGCGCGCCGACGCCGTGCACATGCACCTGGGTTGGGGACTGACCGACAGCGGGGAGGCCAAGGTGCGCACGGCCTTCGAGCGCCTGGCGGCGATCGCGCGCGCGGTGCCCGGCATCGAGGCGATCAACGTCGGCGGCGGCCTCGGCGGGCACTACGTCGAGCACGACCACCCGCTCGCGCTCGGTACCTGGGCGGCGTTGATCGCCGAGGTGCTGGCGCCGGTCGGGGCCTGCATCTGGTGCGAGCCCGGGACCTTCGTCTCGGCATCCTCGGGCATGCTCGTGGTCGAGGCGAACACCGTAGAGACACGTCGCGGCGAGACCTGGCTCGGTGTCAATGCCGGTTTCGCGGTCAACCTCAATCCGGCGATGTACAACATCGGCCTGACCGCGATCGCGTTGCAGCAGCCGCGTGCCGAGGCGAGCCAGCGTTACACCATCGCCGGCAACATCAACGAGTCCGGCGACATCTTCGGCCGCGGCATCGCCCTGCCGGAGATGCGCGAGGGCGATTTGCTCGCGTTCTTCCCCGCCGGTGCCTACGGCGCCAGCATGGCCAGCGACCATTGCCTGCGTGGCGGTGCGATGGAGATCGCGGTGTAGGAGCGACCCTGGTCGCGACCGTGGACGCGGTCACACGCGGGGGTCGCGAACACGTTGCATCGCGAATGACGCCCATCGCGAACATCGGGTGCATCGCGTCGCCGGTCGCGACCGTTGACGCGGTCACATGCGGTGGTCGCGGACACGTTGCATCGCGAATGACGCCCATCGCGAACATCGGGTGCATCGCGTCGCCGGTCGCGACCGGGG
>Ga0073899_10003596_pt1 | contig 13695 bp, 12 predicted proteins | sample KloWWTmetaKNB5Ph_FD_88975 | JGI IMG/M metagenome (GOLD analysis project Ga0073899, IMG submission 88975) | Active sludge microbial communities from Klosterneuburg, Austria, studying microevolution and ecology of nitrifiers - Klosterneuburg... | ecosystem: Engineered > WWTP > Aerobic digester >... | reverse complement strand
CCCTGGACCTCCATCTGGAAGCTTCGCTGAAGGCGATCGCCGACGCCGGCATCGATCGCCAAGAAATCGACGCCGTGCTGCCCAGCGCCACCGCCGGACGCTGCGCCGAGGAGTTCGTGATGAATCTCGGTCTGCGCAACATGCACCACTCGACCACCGCCCACGTGGGCGGGGCCAGCCTGATCTCGTCGATCCAGAACGCGTGCATGGCGATCACGTCGGGGGTTGCGTCGTGCGTACTGATCCCTGCCGGACGGCGCGGCTTTTCCGGCGAACGAGTCTCCACCGGGCACAGCGTCAAGGAGTTCCTGATGAGTTCGGTCGACGAGTTCGAGCGGCCCTACGGAAATCTGGTCGCTGCACAGTGGTTCGCCCAAGCCGCGCAGCGCCACATGCACGACTACGGGACCACCAGCGAGCACCTCGGGCACGTCGCCGTCACCTGCCGGGCGCACGCCAACCTGAACCCGCAGGCGTTGATGCACGGCAAGCCGATGACCCTGGCCGACCATCAGGCGTCGCGGATGATCAGCTCTCCGCTGCGCTTGTTCGACTGCTCGCTGGAGTCTGATGGTGCCGGTGCCGTCATCGTGACCAGCGCCGAACGGGCGGCCGACCTGGCCCAGTACCCGGTGATCATCGGTGGCGTCGGCGAGGCCCACGCGTTCCCTTCGACCTCGCTGACCCAAAAGCCGTCGATGGCCGAGGTGCCTGCGCTGGGCGTCGCCGCTCGTCGGGCGTTCGCCATGGCTGGGATTGGTGTCGCCGACATCGACGCGCTGATGATCCACGAAGGGTTCACCTGGTATGTGCTCGCCGCGCTGGAGGCACTCGGCATTGTCGACCCCGGCGACAGCGGGCCGTTCGTCGCCGAGGGCAATATCCGCCTCGGCGGGTCGCTACCGGTGAACACCCACGGTGGGGCACTGTCGGAAGCGCATAACTCCGGCATCAACCACGTGATCGAGGCCGTCCGCCAGCTGCGTCGCAGCGTGGAGCCTGCCCGCCAAGTCGCCGAATGCGAGACGGCAGTGGTGGTCAACGAGGGCAACTTCTTCGATGGGGCCGTCCTGGTGTTGCACCGATGAGTGACGAAGCTGTGTCTCGTCCGTGGCCTGGGCCCGATGGATTGACCGCTGGCTTCTGGGCCGCGGCTGCTGCCCATCGCTTGGTGATTCAGCGCTGCGCGGATTGCACCGAGTTTCGTCACTACCCGCAACCACGTTGCCCGAACTGCCTGTCGGAATCGTGGACCTGGACCGAGGTATCGGGCCGCGGCACGGTGTACACCTTCACCGTCACCCATCAGGCGTTTCACCCGTTCTGGCGCGACCGGGTCCCGTACGCGGTGGCGACGATCGAGTTGGAGGAAGGGGTGCGCGTGGTCAGCGACCTGCCCGCCGGCGACGAAGCGCGGGTGGCGATCGGCTCGCCGGTCGAGGTCTTCTTCGAGGAAGTTTCGTTCGAGGAGGTTTCTTTTGACGACGCGGCGCGGCGGACGTTGACGATGCCTCGATTCCGCCTCACCTTGCCGTAGGGAGCACCATCGTTTAGCGTCGCACCCAGTTCCCAAGGGGGTGGGCAATGCTGGATGTCGACGTCGACGTGATCATGGAAGACCTCGACGATGTCGCCGGGTTCCTGCACGAACAGCGGGCCCTCGGCGCAGCACGGTGGGCAAAGAGCTTCGGCCAACCATCGTTGATGCTGCTCAATCACGAGCTGGTGCGCGCTGCATTCTTCGACGAAGCAACGCTGCCCGCTGCCGAGTTCTATGCCAACACGGTGACCGACGTGATGGGCAACAACATCCAGACGATGCGTGGCGAGGCCCACCGAGTCAATCGGGCGTTGATCTCGCCAGCGTTCCGACCCAGCGTGGTCACCGATCTGGTCGAACCCCTGCTGACCCCGGTCGCCGATGAGTTGATCGACGCCTTCATCGATCGCGGCCACGCCGATCTGGTGGCCGAGTACACCCGTCGATACCCGTTCATGGTCATCACCCGCCTGTTAGGTCTGCCGCCCGGGGACGAGGACCAGGTGCGCACCTGGGCGCTGGCGCTGCTCGATATCCAGAACAACTACGAGTTCGCCAAGCAGTGCAGTGCCGATTTCCGTGCCTACGCCCAACCGATGATCGATCGGCGACGCACCGACCCCGAAGGCGACTTGATCTCGACGCTGGCCACCACCGAGGTCGAAGGTCAGCGGCTCAGCGACGACGAGATCTTCAGCTTCTTGCTGCTGCTCTTCCCCGCTGGCGCGGACACCACCTACCTGGGCCTCGGCAACGCCTTGTATCACCTGCTGCGCGACGACGAACAGATGGCGATCCTTCGATCCGACCCGGCCGAACATGCGGCGTGGGCCGCCGAGGAAGCGATCCGCTTGGATCCGCCGGTGGCCTGGATTCTGCGGATCGCGCCCACCGATCTGGACTGGCGCGGCATCTCGATCCCCGCGCACACGCCGATCCTGCTCGGGCTGATGGCCGCCAACCGCGACCCGGCCGTGTTCCCGGACCCGGACCGCTTCGACATCACCCGTCGGCCGACGGGCGTGATGACCTTCGGCTACGGCGTGCACTTCTGCCCCGGCGCGGCGCTGGCCAGGGCGGAGATGGCCACCTCGCTACGCATCCTCCTCGACCGTCTGCCCAACCTGCGCCTCGCCGACGATGCCCAGGGCGTGCGGATCACCGGCACCATTCACCACCTCCTGCGCGGCCCCAACCGCCTCCCCGTCACCTTCGACGCGGCGTAGCTCGGGCGACGCCGCGTAACTCGGGGACGGGCCTCCCACTGAGGGCCAGGCCATGACGCCCACCGCCGGCGATGGGGACTGAAACGACACAAGCCGACATCTCGGGTCCCCAACCGTCCGTCCAACGCTCCCCACGTCCGGCCGATGGGGACTGAAACGACGCAGACCCGTATTCGCCATCCTCAACTACGCCGCGCCCAGATCACCGAGCCGCCGAAGATAGAGCTGTTCGAGATACTGGCGAGCCTCGGCTGGCGTCTTTCGATCCGCCCACCCGAGATACAGAAACTGCCACCCGAGCAGCATCGAACGATTCTCGCGGCGCTGATCGACCACCTCCCGATGCGTGCCAGAGTGGAACGCCCGGCTGTGCATTTCAATCGCCAGCTTGACTGACGGAAGTCCCAAGTCGACCTGGGCAAGGAAGCCCCCGTCGTCATCGCAGATCACGTACTGCGGGATCAGTTCGGGAAGCACCGTCGAAGACAAACATTCGGCCATCAACCGTTCGAACCATGATCCGCTGACACGACCTTGTTCGGCACGTACGTCGAGGTGGTCCAGCACAGCACGCGGCCCACGCTGACCGGGACGGTTAAGTCGCCGAGCGACATGCTGCAGCCATCGCACGGATGCGCCGCGGCGTTCGAACTCGTCGCAGGCACGAACCAGCGCGCTGGCCTCGATAACGGAGCCGAGATCGACAATCGTGCGCGCCAGCGATGTCGTGGCGATGCCATCGATCCGAATGATGTCGGACGCGGGAATCGGCACCCCGACCTGATGAGTGACAATGCCGGGCACGCGAACCCGGCTGCCGCGATCGACCGTGACCACCACCGTGTCGAAATTGATCCATTGCTCCAGGCCGTGCTGACGAGCGGCCGCTTGGTGCGAGACGACCACCCTGCGCGCCGCCGAGGTGGCGACCACCAAGCGTTGCTGCCAGGTGGCCGGTGCCCCGACGACAGTGAAGACGTTCGGCCCGGCCGGGCGAAGCACACCCCGACGGACGAGTGCTGCGAGTTGACGGGCGTTCAATCCCGATTCGGCAGCCTGGGACCGTGTAAGAGCGGCGTGGTGAGCGGCTGCAATGTCACCAGCGCCGCTCCATCGAGCGGGTCCAGTCACAAGCGGGACTGTACGCAAGGGGTGTGGCGGAGTCGTCGTTGACTGGAACGGGCGACGCCGTCGGGGACGGTGCCAGCTCGAATCGGTGCTCTCAGTCCCCATCGCCCAGTCCGCCGAGTCGCCGGGTCGGCGAAGTGACGTCAGAAAAGACGCAAGTCGGTCGGTTCCGCCATCATCTCGCCGGAATCGACGGCCCGAGTTTCGTCACTGACGATTCGGGAGGAGGAAATTTCGGTTGCAGCCGCCACCGCCAGGCGATCGACCAGGTCGTTCAGCGCGTTGCCGCTGTGTCCTTTGACCCAGCGGAACTGGGGTCGCGGGGCGCGTGCCAGATACAACTCGATCAGCGGCTTCCACAGATCGGTGTTGGCCACAGGCTGCTTTTGCGAGTTCCGCCAACCGTTGCGCATCCACTTGTCGTACCAGCGGTCACGGAAGCAGTTGACCACGTAGGTCGAGTCGCTGACGATCGTCACCTCGCCGTCGTTCGACTGCAGCGCGCGAAGTACCGCCATCACCTCCATCCGCTGGTTGGTCGAGCGGGCCTCGCCACCCGACCCGTGAACGACGCCGTCCGGGGCGATCGCCCACGCCCACCCGCCGGGGCCCGGATTTCCCGAGCAGGCACCGTCGGTATAGATCTCGATCACGTGGTCACCCTAAATCGTCATGGAAAGCATGCCAAACATTACCCGCGGGTAGTGGTGGCAGACTGGAGGCATGATTTTCGATGGGTACGTTCATCAACTTCCTGATACCGACCCGGGTGAAACACAAGAGTGGCTCGACAGCCTCGACTCGGTCATCGACGTCCATGGCAAGACCCGTGCCCGCTTCCTGCTGACCAAGCTGCTTGAACGGGCCCGCGAGACGCAGGTCAGTTTCCCCGCCACGGTCAGCACCCCGTACATCAATACGATCCCCCGCGAGGCCGAACCGTGGTTCCCCGGCGACGAGGACATCGAGCGGCGGATCCGCCGCATCGTCCGTTGGAACGCGGCGATGATGGTGGTCCGAGCCAACAAGCTGGCCGATGGGATCGGCGGGCATCTGTCCACGTATGCCAGCTCGGCCAGTCTGTACGAGATCGGTTTCAACCACTTCTTCCGCGGCAAGGACGACGGTAACGACGGCGACCAGATCTATTACCAAGGTCACGCCTCGCCGGGGATCTACTCCCGCGCCTTCCTCGAGGGTCGGCTGACCACCGACGACCTTGACCACTACCGCCGCGAGATCGGCCGCGATCGCCGCGGTCTGTCCAGCTATCCGCATCCGCGGCTGATGCCCGATTTCTGGGAGTTTCCCACGGTCAGCATGGGCCTCGGGCCGATCAGCGCCCTGTATCAGGCACGGTTCAACCGATACCTGCACAACCGGCACATCGCCGACACGTCGGACAGCCGGGTCTGGGCGTTCTTGGGCGACGGCGAATGCGACGAACCGGAATCGCTCGGGGCGATCTCGCTGGCCAGCCGCGAGAAGCTGGACAACCTGATCTTCGTGGTCAACTGCAACCTGCAACGGCTCGATGGCCCGGTGCGCGGCAACGGCAAGATCATCCAAGAGCTCGAGGCCTCGTTCCGCGGCGCCGGGTGGAACGTGATCAAGGTGATCTTGGGCTCAAAGTGGGACCCGCTGCTGGCTCAGGACAAAGACGGCGTTTTGCTGAACAAGCTGAACAGCACCAACGACGGTCAGTTCCAGCGCTACTCGGTGGAAGACGGGGCGTACATCCGCGACCACTTTTTTGGTCCTGACCCGCGGCTGCGCCAGATGGTGGCCCACCTGACCGACGACGAGCTGATCAATCTGCCGCGCGGTGGCCACGACTACCGCAAGCTGTATGCGGCGTACAAGGCGGCCACCGAAAACCTTGGGTCGGGCGCGCCGACGGCGATCCTGTGCAAGACGATCAAGGGCTGGACGCTCGGCCCTGGCTTCGAAGGGCGCAACGCCACGCACCAGATCAAGAAGATGACCGACGATGAGATCCGGGTGCTGCGCGACCGGCTACATCTCAACGACGTGATCTCCGACGAGCTGATCGATCGAGAGCACTTTCCGTACTTCCATCCCGGCGAGGATTCGATCGAGTACCAATACATGATGGAGCGCCGCAGGGCGTTGGGTGGGTCGGTCCCGAAGCGGATCAATCGTCCTCGATTCGCCTTCAAGGGCCCCGAGGCCGCTGCCTTCGAGGAGTTCGCCAAGGGTTCTGGCACTCAGGCGGTCAGCACGACGATGAGCTACACGCGGCTGCTGCGCAACCTGGCCCGCGACCCAAACGTTGGTAAGCACATCGTGCCGATCGTGCCCGACGAGGGACGCACCTTCGGGATGGATTCGCTGTTCCCCGAGCTGAAGATCTACGCCTCGCAGGGCCAGCACTACGAGCCGGTCGACCACGCCCTGCTGCTCAGTTACGCGGAGTCCGCCCAGGGCCAGATTCTTGAAGAGGGCATCACCGAGGCTGGTTCGCAGGCCAGTTTGCAGGCTGCTGGCACGGCCTATGCCACGCATGGGTTGCCAATGATTCCGTTCTATTCGTTCTATTCGATGTTCGGCTTCCAGCGCGTTGGCGACTTGGTGTGGCAGGCCGCCGACGCCCGCGTCCGGGGCTTCATGATGGGTGGCACCGCGGGCCGGACAACGATGCCGGGCGAGGGCTTGCAGCACCAGGACGGCCACTCGCACGTGTTGGCGTCGGTGGTCCCGCCTTGTCATGCGTACGACCCGGCGTTCGCCTACGAATTGGCGGCGATCATCGAGGAGGGCATCAAGCAGATGTTCTCGCCCGACAGTGTCGACCCCGACGTCTTCTATTACATCACGATGTATAACGAGAACTACGTGATGCCCGAGCGGCCGGAAGGATTGACCAACGAGCAGATCCTCGGCGGGTTGTATCGCTGGGCGTCGGCACCGGATGGGCTCGAGGCCAAAGCGACACTGCTGTTCAGCGGGGCGTCGCATGCCTCCGCCCGTCAGGCCCAAGCCGATCTTGCCGAACATCACGGCATCGGTGTCGAGCTGTGGTCGGCCACCTCCTACAAGGCGCTGCGCGACGAAGCGTTGGAGACCGAGCGGTGGAATCGGCTACACCCCCACGACGAGCCGCGCCTCGCCAGGGCGGCCGAATTGCTCGCCGATGCGCCGGGCCCAATCGTGGCGATCACCGACTACATGAAGATCGTGCCGGAGCAGATCGCCCGATTCCTGCCGAACCGTCACTTCGTTCCGCTGGGCACCGACGGCATGGGTCGCAGCGACACCCGCGAGGCGCTGCGCCGGTTCTTCGAGGTCGATGGTGGCCACGTCGCCGTCGCCGTGCTGAGCTGCCTGATGGCCGGCGGTCAGGTATCGGCCGAAGACGTCTCGGCGGCGATCAAGCGTCACGACATCGACGCCGACGCCCACAACCCCGCCTTCCTCCCCTGACCGACGGTTGGTGCCAGGCACCAACCGTCGGTCCAGCCACTGCATCGCGCATCGCGCATCCCGCATCCGGAATCAGCCGGGTCATTCCGTATGGGTGCGGCTTGAGTGGTTACGGGACTTACGTGCACCCATACGGGAGATGAGGGCACGGGGGGTGCGGGTGAGGCCGGCTAGCAACGCTCGGGCGTGGATCGCTCGCGGCCGATGGCGCACCCGGCGGATGCTCAGCCACACGCCGCGGGCGTAGGCCGCGGCCGATTCGTGGCGGGCCAGGTTCCACAGGCGGTTGCGCTCTTGCAGGTAGCGGGTCAGGCCGGGCTGCGCCGAGGTGCTGGCCGAGCCGCGATGCCAGACCTGGGAGCGGTGGGCAAGCTCGTAGCGCCAGCCCTTCGTCGCGCCGCGCCGGGCTAGGTCGACGTCTTCGTAATACAGAAACAACGACTCGTCGAACCCGCCGGTGGCCTCCAGAAACTGGCGACGTAGAACGATGCAGCCGCCGGTGAACAATTCGATCGGTTGGCGATCGAATTGTTCAATGTCCGCCAGAGCCCGGCCGGAAGCGATATCGCCACCCTGGCCCATCCGGTCGAGGATCACACCCGCGCTGTTGATCGTGGGCGGATCGCTGCCCTCGTTCAGCAGCATCGGCTGGACCACGCCAAGTCGCCCATCGCCCGTATCGTCATCGGCGAACGCGCCGAGGATCGGCGTCAGCCAGTCGGCGTCGACCCGCACATCGTCGTTCAGCAGGGCGACGAGGTCAGCGCCAAGGGCGATCGCCCGGCGAAAACCGAGGTTCGCTCCCCCACCGAAGCCGAGATTCGTCCCCGGCTGGACGAGTTCGACGGCGCCGACCTGATCGTCGATCGATGCCGTGCCGCCGTTGTCGACGACGATGATCCGATCGACGCGGCCAGCCTCGCGCAGCGCGTTGAGGCAGGTCTCGAGCATCTCCCGCGGGGCCCGATAGGTGACGACGACGGCGATCAGCACGCCCCGATTGGATCACATCCCACCCACACCGCGGGCGTTCGTACACTGGCGCGATGCGTGGGGACCTGTACATCACGGGCGATCCAGCCGCCGACGAGCTGTTGAACACCGACGGCACGGCGCTGCTGATCGGCATGCTGCTCGACCAGCAGGTGCCGATGGAATGGGCGTTTGCCGGGCCGCGCACGCTGCTGCAACGGCTCGGCCATCTGGATGCGATGCGGATCGCCGAGCTGAGCGAGGACCAGGTGGTGACGGTCTGCGCCACGAAGCCGGCGATCCACCGTTATCCGGCGGCGATGGGTAGACGGATTCACGCTCTGGCGGCGACGCTGGCTGCCGACTACGCGGGCCGCGGCGAGAACGTGTGGGCGGATGTCGATACCGGAGCCGAGTTGTACAAACGGCTGCGCGCCCTGCCCGGCTATGGCGACGAAAAGGCCAAGATCTTCATCGCCATCTTGGGCAAACGGATGGGTGTCTGCCCCCCGGGCTGGCGCGACGCGGCAGGCAAGTTTGGCGATGACCAGCCGCGCAGCGTGTCGGACATCACCGATCCGCAAACCCTGGCCGTGGTCCGTGAATGGAAGAAGACCGCCAAAGCCGCCAAGCTCGACAAGCAGGACCGCCCGCTCTAACGGCTGGTGCTGTCACTACGCTCGGCGGGATGGAAGCCGAAGTCGAGCGGTTGCGGCGGCTGGTGGGGCCAAGTGAATTGTCGTATCGGGAACTGGGCGACGACCTGGCCGCGGCCAGCGCCAAGATCCGCGATTTGGAACACGAGATCGGTCGACTGCGCGGCGAGCGCCAAGAGATCGACGTGCAACTGTTCCGCGCCCGCCAGGACCAGCAGCGCTACCAGACGTGGCTGAGCCGCGCTCGTCGGGCCGAGATCCTGCCACGCCGCGTGCTCGGCAAGATCCGCGGCGCGCTGACCAGACGATGAGCGACAGGCAACCGCTGCCGACGTTGTCGGTGTTGACCACGGTGTACAACCCGCTCCCCGCGCACCTCGACGAGTGTCTCGTTTCGGTCAGATCAGCGACCACCGACATCGAGCACATCGTCGTCGACGACGCATCGACGGACCCCGACGTGCATCGGCGGTTGGACCGCGTTGGGCCACATGTCCGCCTTGTTCGCCGGGCTGCCAACGGCGGGATCTGCGCGGCGACCGCTGATGCGCTGGCCGCGGCGACGAACGAGTGGCTGGTGTTTCTCGATCACGACGACGTCCTCGCCGACGGCGCATTGGACGAGCTGGCGGCATTCATCGCCCAGCATCCGCACGCCGCTGCGGTCTACACGGACCACGACATGATTCGCCCCGACGGCCAGCGCGTCGAGCCCGTGTACAAGCCGGACTTCTCGCCGGAACGTCTGCGTCACACGAACTACATCACCCACCTGCTCGCCGTGCGAGGCGACATCGCCATCGCCGTCGGTGGGATTCGCCCGGGTTTCGACGGGGCCCAGGACCACGACCTGTTGTTGCGCATCGCCGCTCGCGGTCTGCCGATCGAGCATCTGGCGAAGGTGCTCTACCACTGGCGACAGTCGCCGGCGAGCGTGGCGACCGATGCGGCAGCCAAGCCATACGCCTACTGGTCGGGCCAGCGCGCCGTGGCCGATCACCTCGCCTCGCTGGGCATCGCCGCCGAGATCGACAGCGCCGACTATGCCGGCGTGTACCGCGTCCGCCGCCACACGGAGCGCACACCGTTGGTCTCGGTGGTCATCCCCACCGATGGTCACCGCGCCCGGGTCTGGGGCACCACGCGCACCCTCGCCGTGGAAGCGATCCGCTCGATCGCCACGAGCGGCACCTATCAGCACCTGGAGTTCGTGGTCCTCGCCGACCCAGACACCCCACCGGAAGCGATCGCCATGCTGCGCCGCGTTGACGACCGGGTGAGGGTCATCGAGTCGACGGCCGGCGGCGTGCATGCCTCGATCGGCGATCTCGTTCTGCTGCTAGCTGATGACACGGAGCTGATCGCACCGGACAGCATCGCCGTGATGGTCGCGCTGTTGAGCGACGCCCCCAATCCGGCAGATGCCGCCTATGGGGCGGTCGGCGCGGTCGGGGCCAAACTGCTCGCCGAAGACGGCACGATCTGCAACGCCGGGTACGTCGTCGCCGGTCAGCCGGTGGCCGTTTGCGCTGGCTGGCCGGGCGATCATCCTGGCCCACAGCGGGTCTTGGCGATCGCTCGCGAATGCAGCGCGGTCAGCGTTGCCGCGTTGATGACCACGCGGGCGCTGCTCGACGAGGTCATCGACCTCCCTGCAGCGACGCCGACCAGCATCCAGTTGTGCTCGGCGATCCGCGCCGCCGGGCGACGAATCCTGTACACCCCCGATGCGTCGTGGTACCAGTTCGGGCTTGCCGCAAGGCCCCCGAACGAGCACAACACGACGCCCACCGACCCGTACTACAACCCCAACCTGACTCCCGGCCGCGGCGACTGGTTGGAACTCCCCAACCGATCGGGCGCACCGCCGCGCTACGACTGATCGGGCCGACGCGGGATAACCCGTCGCCGAGCCTCGCCAGTATCGTTCAAGCACCCATGCCTGAAATTGCTATCTCCGTCGACCAGATGTCGAAACGGTTTCGCCTGTTTCACGAGCGCCACCAGTCGCTCAAGCAAGCGCTGTTGAACCGCAAACGCTCGTCGTACGAGGTGTTCTGGGCGCTGCGCGACATCAACTTCACCGTGGCCAAGGGCGAGACCTTCGGCATCGTCGGCCACAACGGATCGGGCAAGTCGACGATGCTGAAATGCCTGACATCGATCCTCAAGCCGGACGAGGGCTCGGTGCACGTCAACGGCACGGTGTCGGCGCTCCTTGAACTGGGTGCTGGCTTCCACCCCGAACTATCCGGCCGCGAGAACGTGTATCTCAACGCGGCGATCCTCGGGGTGTCGCGCAAGCACATCCACCAACGCTTCGACGACATCGTCAGCTTCAGTGGCCTGGAACAGTTCATCGACACGCCGGTGAAGAACTACTCGTCGGGCATGTTCGTGCGCCTCGGCTTTGCGGTGGCGGTCAACGTCGACCCCGATGTGATGGTCATCGACGAGGTCCTCGCCGTCGGCGACAGCGAGTTCCAGGCGAAATGCAACGACAAGATCGCCGAGTTCCGCGAGCGCGGCAAGACGATCGTCTTGGTCACCCATTCGATGAACGATGTGGTGCGCATCTGCCAGCGCGCCGCGTGGCTGGACCACGGCAGGTTGAAGATGGTCGGCGATCCGTACGACATCGTCGAGGGCTACAGCGAGACCGCCCGATCCACGAGCACCACGCAGGACGGCTCTCGATGGGGTTCGCAGGAGGCCGTCGTCGAATCGGTCGAACTGCTCGACGGCAATGGTAATCCGGCACCGAAGGCGATCACCGGCGAGGCGCACATCATTCGCCTGCACCTCCACGCTGATCGACCCGTCGGCAACCCCGATGTGACCATCGAGCTGAACGACTTGAACGGCGTCTTGGTTACCTCGGTCAACAGCACGGCGCGCGAGTTTCAGATCCCGCAGATCGACGATCACACCGTTGTCGATTTCCGAATCGACGCGCTGCCACTGCTGGAGGGCACCTACGAGCTGTCGGTGTTGCTGCACGACAGCTCGCGTCTGCGCGAGCTGGACATCCGCAAGAAGTGCTTTCGCTTCGACGTGACCCACGGATCGGCGCGCGACCACGGGTTGATGACGATGACCGGGTCGTGGTCCGGCGGGTCGGCATGACCACGGCGGTCAACAGAGCCCGCCGAGCCTTCAAGAGGTTGCGGGGCCGCCGGCCCACGCTCATCGATGGGGACGCACAGGGCAGCCTCCACGGCCATGTCAGGCACTGGTCCGACGTCCACGGATGGTTCCAGTGGCGTGCCGGTCAGGAGCAGGCTGTCGAACACTTCCCCGCCGGCGCCCGGTTCGTCGAGGTCGGCGTGTACCTGGGACGCAGTATCTGCTCGCTGGCCGAGGTGGTCACCGCCAGCGGCAAGGACATCACGCTGATCGGGGTGGATACGTGCCTCGGCAGCGGCCCTGAGGGGCCAGCCGCAATCGACTATCACGGTGACGCCGTGGCCGATGGTCGTGGCACCCTGGCAGGCACGCTGCATCGCAACCTGATCGCCTGTGGGGCAGGTCAGGCGGTCACGCTGATCGTTGGTTCGTCGGTATCCAGCGCCGCGTTGTTCGCTGATCGGTCGCTCGATTGGGTGCACCTCGATGCCAGCCACGACGAGCCCAACGTGCGCGCCGATATCCAAGCATGGCTGCCCAAGGTTCGGCCTGGCGGGTGGTTGAGTGGCGACGACTACCTCCCCGAACAGTGGCCCGGTGTCGTCTCCGCCGTCACGGAACTGCTGCCCGACGCACGTCCTTGGGACCAGAACCAGTGGCGTTACGAGGTCCCCGAACACTCGGTGCGTTAGAGCTCTTCAGCGAAGCGGTCTTCGAGCCGACCGAAGACCCACCAGCCCACGGCCAGGGCAATCGCCGCGAAGATCGCCATCAGGCCCAAGTCCTTGGCCGTCGGGACGCGCAGGTGATACAGCAGGTCGCGAAAGACGCGCACGGTAGCGGCCATCGGGGTGTTGTCGTAGATCGTGAACTTCCAGCCGTGCAGCTTCTGCCGGGCAAAGTCGGCCGAGTAGACGATCGGGGTCAGGAAGAACAGCGCCTGTAAGGCGATGCCCCACAGGTACTTCAGGTCGCGGAAGTACACGTTCCCGGCAGCCAGGAGCAGGGCAACGCCAGCGGTGAACACGGCCAGCAGGAAGCAGGCCAACAGAATCAGCGGCAGGAATGGCAGCCAGAAGTTGCCCATGATCTGCAGGACCGCGCCGGCCACCAGTAACTCGATGCCAAACGTCATCAGCCCGGCGGTGATGACGCTGAACACCAGGTGCTCGCGCGGGAAGGCGACCTTCTTGACCAGCGCTCCGTTGTCGACCACGCTGCCCATCCCGACGGTGGTCGAGACGTTGAAGAAGTTCCACGGGAGCAGCCCGCACAGCAGCAGCATGGCGAAGTTGTTCATTCCGCTGGGGTCGCCGATCACCGCCGGCTGCGGCATGAACTTGCCAAAGATCACGTAATAGATCAGCAGCGTCGACAGCGGGTTGAGCATCGACCACGTCCAGCCGAGCACGCTGCGCTTGTACCGCCCGCGCATTTCGCGCAGCGCCAGGTTCCACAGCAGCTCACGCCGCTTGACGAGCTCGACGGCGCTAGACACGGTCCCCCACGCTAGCTAGCTGGCCAGGGCAACGTCGGGTAGGCGGCGCGCAGACCGGCGCGCATCGTCGATTCGGCCAGGTTGGTGATCGTCACCATCGACGAT
>Ga0073899_10003595_pt1 | contig 13700 bp, 12 predicted proteins | sample KloWWTmetaKNB5Ph_FD_88975 | JGI IMG/M metagenome (GOLD analysis project Ga0073899, IMG submission 88975) | Active sludge microbial communities from Klosterneuburg, Austria, studying microevolution and ecology of nitrifiers - Klosterneuburg... | ecosystem: Engineered > WWTP > Aerobic digester >... | reverse complement strand
TCGGCGTCATCGAACAACAGGAATCCGTAGCTGGTCATGATGAGTCCTGTTCGTCGGGATTGGTCTGGGGCGGCCGAGGCTGTTCCAGCAGGAGTGCCGATGGAACCTCCCGTTGGGTGCGCGCCATGGTGGTGGAGCCGGCGGCGCTCGCAACCGGCCGAAAGTCCAACGACCGGTACAACTCGACTGCGGCGGTGTTGGCATCGTCGACGCTCAGGCTCATCGCCGGGTGGCGTTGGAGCAGGTCGCCCAGAAGGCGGCGGCCGATGCCCCGACCTCGCCGTGAGCCAACGATCGCCATGCCCAGTTCCGGCACCTCGTCGGCGACGTATCCGTACCCGGGGTCGGTCGAGTCGAGCTTGCGACACCAGGCCGCTCCAACCAGACCATCCGATCCCTCACAGACCTGGGCGTCGTCCCCGGTGCGTTCGCCGAAGCTGCGGAGGTAGTGAGCGACCTTCGGCTCGTCCAGGACCGACCGCGGCAGCGGTTCGGCCCCGACGGGAACGAACAGCGCCAGGTGCAACATGTCCCACAGGAACGGCACATCGGCCGCAATCCACGGGCGGAAGGTGTGCTCGTCCACGACGACGACGGTATCGACCTGAGTGGTCGGTCGTGTCACCTCTCCTAGGGTTGAGCATGGTCCGTCCTTCCGTTCCGCCCGCCGAGGCCTTGATCCTCGACGAAACAGTGAACCAGATCTGCGGCCCAGGCGCGCTGTTCGCCGGGTCTCGGCGTCAGGCGGTCGCAACCGGGACCCGCCAGGTCGCCATGGGCGCCACGGTCTCCACCGACGGGGTCACATCCAACATCATCGCCCAGCTGGCGCTGAACGCGCAGGGCGTGCGGCCCGAGTGGATCGCGTCGTTGTCAGAGCGGGGAGTGGGGCCCCTCGACCTGGTCGAACTGCTCGGTGTTGTCGCGAGAACCATGGCGATCGATACGTTCTGCTTTGCCCTCGGCGTTGATGCATGGCCGCTCCCGGACCCGCCCAGTGGGGCTCACGTGGAGGCCGGTCCTCACGGAGAGGTCGACGCTTCTGCGGCCTGCAACGGCGGTTGGCTGCCGACCGTTGGACCGGCCTGGCCAACCAATGCGCTCTCGGCCGTGCCCAGCGAGAACCGGGCCATGCATCAGCTTCAGGCCGCCTTCTATCTGGCAACAGGTGAGATGGGCGAGCTTGACGTGCAGCGAGGGTTGCACCGCACCCAGATGGAGCTGGTGGCCGCACGCACCTCGTTGCTGAACGAGTGCTTCTTTTGACTGCTCGCACATGCCGGCATGCTCCGTGCGAGCGCCATCCAAACCAACCGCAGCTTCTCGCTGGAAGCGATCGTTGACCCGGACACCGACTCGCACCTGAGGTGGGGACGGGAGCTTCTGGCCTTCACCGATGCAGCGATTGGTCGGGATCCCGAGACGATGGCTTCGACGAGGGCGGCGCTGGCAGCGCTGGGCGGCCGGGACGCCGTCGTTCGGGCCGCTGGCTGCGTCGGCACCTTCCAGATGATGAACCGCCTGCTGGACACCCTCGGCGTCAAGGTGGATCGCAAGGGCCTGGCGCTGGCTGAGGAACTGGACCTCGACGTGCCAGAACACCTGCTCCCGGGTTGATTCCCTCGGCTGCCGCCGACACCTTGGTCGGCGGCTTGAGGGTTCGAAGGTCGATCAGCGGTCGTTAGTGTTGCCCCGCATGGACCCGCTGGCCGTCTCCGTCGTGATGCCGGCCTACAACGAAGCGGTGAACCTCCCCGTCGTGCTCAGCGAACTGCGCGACGTGCTCGACGGCCTCCGGCTGCCCTGGGAAATAGTGGTGGTCGATGACGGTTCCACCGACGCCACTCGGACCGTGCTCGACCGCCTGGAAACCGAAGTGCCGGGGCTGCGCCAGGTGCGCTTGGGCTCCAACCTGGGAAAGTCGGCGGCTCTCGACGCCGGGCTGGGACGGGCGGGTGGTGAGGTAATCGTGCTGATGGACGCCGACGGCCAGGACGATCCGGCCGAACTGCCCAAGCTGCTGTCGGCGATCGACGACGGCCTGGACATGGTGACCGGCAGCCGGTCGGCCAATCGGGCAGACCGGCTGGTGAAGCGTTCGACCTCCAGGGTGTACAACCGGGTGACCCGCGCGGTCACCGGCATCGACGCCGCTGACATGAACAGCGGGTTCAAGGTGATGCGAAGCGAGACCGCCAACGCCCTGACCATCCACGGGGAACTGCACCGCTACCTCCCCGTGCTGGCGGCGTGGTCGGGTTTCTCGGTGGGGGAGGTGCCGGTGACCCACCGCCAGCGTCTCGCCGGCGAGACCAAGTTTGGTGTCAACCGGTTCTGGCGGGGCCTGTTGGACCTCCTGACCGTGCGGTTTCTCACCCGGTACACCGGCCGCCCGTTTCACCTCTTCGGTGGCATCGGATTGATCAGCGGCCTCGTCGGCAGCGGGCTGCTCGTCTGGATGCTGATCGATCGGTTGAGCGGGGCGACGATCGGCACCCGTCCGGCGCTTATCGCCGGGGTGCTCTTCACGATCATGTCGGTGCAGCTGTTGTCGTTCGGGCTGTTGGGAGAGCTGATCGCGCACGGCAACGCCCGCCGCGGACGCCCGGCTCCGGGCCGCGAGGTGCCGCCGGGCGGCGACCGACGCCTGGTCGCACGGCTGGACGATGACCTCGAAACCGGAAATGTCGGGAGGGCTGAGGGGGGTACTGCTTTTCAGGACGTAGCGATCGGGCACATGCCGATCGAGCACGTACCGATCGAGGGCATTGCGATCGACGACGTGAGGATCGCTCCAGCTTCCCGCCGAAGGGGTCCACGGCCCGATGACCAGGTCGTGCTCATCCGGTCGCTTTCACCCGTGGCCCGGTTGACCGCTGTGTTCCTCGTCGCCTGCGTGACAGCGCCGGTGGTTCTTGCGTTTCTTCGCATTCAGGGGCTCGTCGGAGCGGCGCCCCGCTTCACCGCGTTCGGCGATTCCGCCTACCTGGCACTTCGCAGCCGCGACGTGTTTGCCGGGCCGACTCCCCTGGTCGGCAGCCAGAGCTCGGTCGCGACCGCCGTCATGATCATGCAACCCGGCCCTGCCCAGTTCTTTGCCCAGGCGCCGTGGGTCGGGTGGCTTGGGGGCGACCTGGGGTCGCTGTTGTTCGCGGCCGTCGCATCGGCGTCGGCCGCCGTCGGCGTGGTCTGGGTGATCCTGCGTCGCTTCGGGGTGTTGGGCGCAGCAGCAGCTGCGCTGATCGTCATCGTCGTCGAGGCGCAGCTGGGGGCCGGTGCCCTCGTCGCCGTGATCAGCTCGAGCCACGGCCAGCTCCCCGCCCTCTTCGCAGTGCTGATCTGCGCCATGGTCGTCACCGGCGATCTCCGGTTGTTTCCGTTGGCGGTGGCGGTGTCGTCCTACGTGCTCCAGGTACACCTCAGCCTGGTTGGATACGGGCTGCTGGTCATTCCGCTGCTCGTCGCAGCGCTCGCGGTCGGCATCTGGCGGACGCGCCGCGACGGTGCTTCCTGGTTCGCCCCGTGGGCGGTCGCGGGTGTCGTCATCGGCGTCGCCATGTGGGCGCCGCCGCTGATCGATCAGTTCTCCGACACGGGCAACATGGCCAAGGTGTTCAGCGCCGCTAGCGGCGGGACCGCAGCGGCCGGCGTGGAGCGTCCAACCGACGAGCTGACGAGCGGGCTGGCGTCGGTCTTCGGCCCCATCCCCGCTCTGCTGGCCCCGCCGGATCGGCCGCTGGGGGTGTGGTACTTCGATCGGAGCGATGCCCAGACCAACGTCGGCTTGGCGGTCGGCGCCGGAGCAGTGATCGCGGGTCTGTCCTCGTTCGTGATCGGTCTTCGCCGGGGCCGCCGGGCCACGAAGCTCCCGGACGGAGAGGATCGAGCCGACGCGATGGTGGCGGCGCGCCGGCTGACCAGCGGGGCGACGGTGCTGTTGTGCGGCGTGGTGTTGGCGTTGATCGGCGTCCTGTTCGCCAGCCGGTTGCGGGGGCTTGCCGTCCTGAAACCGAACAACAATCGCTGGATCGTGATCGCGGGGGCGGTCGTTTGGCTGGGGGCGTTGTTGACGCTGGGCTCGTCGCGGATGATGGCCAATCGGGTGAGGCGCCAGGCCGAAGGCCAAACAGGGCAGGCCCGGAACCGTCGACGGGTCGGGGCGCTGGTTGCGGTGATCGTGCTGGCCGGCAGCGCTGCGCTCGTGGGCACGCGGCCCCTCGAGCCGACGGTGGCCGACCCGTGGCTGGGCGGATCCCGAGCCCTGGCCCCCGCCGTGCGCGGAGCCTGGGGTGATCGGGGCCCGGTGCGCTTTCGTTCGGTCGGTCCCATCTCGGCCGGCGGCCTCCAACCGGCGCTGATGCTGGACATGGAGGAGCACGGCGCCGGCACCCTCACCGTCGGCGGGGTCAAGGCGCTTCGGGCCGGTTACGGCGATCACCGGCTGGCCGCCAACGGCGATCCCCCCTACGTCCTGTTGCAGGATGGCGCCACCGTCACCCCGAAGGTCGGCGAGCCGATCGGCTTCGTCGTCGCCCGGCCGACCGCCGGGGACGGGTCTGCGCGCGCCGACCGGATTCGGGCCTGCCTCGAGCGTGCCGACGACGCCGGCGCTGCGGTGATGCTCACCGCCGAGGGGCGTCGAGCGGTCGTAGATCCGGAACTGGTTGGCGACGAGCCGGAGAACCGGCTGCTCGCCGCAGCGCTTGCTGACCCGAAGGTGTTGTTCCTGACCGGCCTGAGCTCGGAGGCGGTCGGCCGGGGCTACATCGAGCCGATTCAGGTCGACGGCTGTGACGGCGACGACCTGGACGAGTTGGCGGGTGAGCTGTTGCTGTCCGCCTGGCTGGTGAGTTGACCGAGGCTCAGATCATGCGTCGGAACCACCAGGTGGACAGGCCACCGGCAACGACCAGCAGGGCGAAGCCGGCCAGCGTCCAGCGCCAGCCAATCTCGCTCAGCTCGGTCTCGTCGCCGATCGCGGAGCCGAGTTCCTTGTAGACGTCGTTGAGCTGATTGGCCGACTCGGCGGTATAGGCCTGTCCACCGGTGTCCTTCGCCAGCTGCTCGAGCGGCTCGGGAGCCACCGGCACCGGGATCGCCTGCTCGCCGCCGAATTCTCCCGGCATGGTGATGACGCCGTCGGGGGTGCCAAAGGAGATGGTCCACACGGGCACTCCCGCTTCCTTGGCCAGCGGGATGGCGTCCGCAGTCGGGCGACCGACGGTGGTTTCGCCGTCGGAGAGCACGATGATCGCCGCCGGGGCACTGTCGCCCGAGAGCTCGGCGTCCGCGGTGAAATCGGCGATGGTTTTCAGGCTGACGTCGACCGCGTCGCCGATCGCCGTGCCCTCCCTCAGCTCGAGCTTGTTGATCGAGCGTTGCACCCGGGTGTGATCGGTGGTCGGCGGCACGAGCGTTTGGGCCGACCCGGCAAACTCGACCAGCCCGACGTTGAACTTCTCGGGCAGGTTGTCGATGAAGTTGACCGCTGCGTCCTGGGCGGCCTTGAGCCGGTTGGGATCGACGTCGGTCGCTTCCATCGACAGCGACGTGTCGATCGCCAGCATCAGCGTCGCCTTTTCGGTGGGCACGGTCACCTCGGTCTGAGGCCGGGCCACGGCGACGACCATCACCGCCAAGGCGAGGAGGAACAGGCCGGACACGACGTGGCGTCGCCAACCGGCCCGGCTGGGCGCCACCTTGTCGAGCAGCTCGACGTTGGAGAAGCGCACCGCAAAGCGTTGGCGCCCAAACAGCGACCAGGCGACGTAGGCGACGGCGAGCGCCACCACGACCAGCTCGGCCAAGAGCCACAAGGGGCTCACGAAGTTGCTCACGTTTGGGAACTCCTCACAAGTTCAAGTGGTTGCATCATCACAACTCACGGGGCGACCCGGGCTGCACCCAGGTTGGCGGCCCGATGCCGTCGTTTGGCCACGAAACGGACCAGCTCCAATAGCCAGTCGCCGTCGGTGCGCACGATCAGGTGGTCGGCTCCGGCGTTGCGGATGGTCAGGCCGATCTCCCGGCGTTGTTCCTGGGCTGCCTCGGCGAAGCGGGCACGCACCGCCTTGGTGACGTGCACCTCGCGGGTGCGTCCACTTTCCGGGTCGACCAGCTCGACGTAGCCGAGCGGCGGGAGGTCGAGCTCACGCGGGTCGATCACCTCGGCGGCGACCACTTGGTGGCGCAGCCCGAGGGCGGCCAGCGGTTGGCGCCACTGCTCGGACGGATCGAGAAAGTCGGAGATCACGGCGGCCAGACCTCGGCGACGTGCCACCCGGCCGAGCCGGTCGAGGGTTTCGCCCAGCCCGATCTGCCCGCGGGCGGCGCGAGGCGCCGACTGGATGCGCCCCAGGATGGCCTGGAGGTGGCGACGGCCCTGCTTGGCCGGGATGACCGAGAGCTCGGATCCCAGGTTCAACACCGCACCGATCCGGTTGCCCGAGCGTGCGGTGAGGAAGCCGATCCCGGCGGCGGTGGCCAGCGCCAGGTCCCGCTTTTCCCAGGTGTGGGTGCCAAAGTCGAGGCTGGGGGAGAGGTCGACGCACAGCCACGCTTCCAGCTCGCGGTCGGCGACCGCCTCGCGGATGTGGGGCGTCTGCATGCGGGCGGTGACGTTCCAGTCGATGCGTCGGGTGTCGTCCCCGGGCGCATAGATGCGGGTCTCGCCCGGCTCGGAGCCGTGCCCGGGAACCAATCCGCGGTACTCACCGTGGAGGATGCCATCGAGACGTCGGTTGACGTTGAGCTCCAGTCGCCGCAGCACCTCCTGGGTGCCGGCGGCCGGCGAGTGGCCAGGCGCTGCCCGGTCGGGGCCGGTCGCTGACGGACGTTGGGAACTCCGGGCCATGGCGCCGCTCAGGCCGGCCAGGCGACGGCGTCGGTGGTCGTGCCGTGGTAGGCGTCGCCGTGGCCGTTGGACTGCGATGGCGCCACCCGGGGGGCGGGCACCGTGGTGAGAATGCGGGTGACGACCGCCTCGGTGTCGATGTCCTGGGCCAGCGCCTCGTAGGTCAGCACCAACCGGTGACGCAGGATCTCCGGCGCCACGTCGAACACGTCCTGGGGAAGCACGTAGGACCGGCCTCGCAGCAGCGCCAATGAACGGCTGGCCTTGACCAGGGCCAGGCTGGCCCGGGGGCTGGCCCCGAACTCGACCAGCGGGCGCAGGTCGCCCAGGCCGAAGTTCTCCGGTGCCCGCGTGGCGAGCACCAGGTTGACGGCGTACTCGACCACGCTGCGGTCGATGTAGAGGTCGCGGGCGGCCGCCTGCAGCTCCAGCACCGCGTCGGGCGAGATCACCTGGCTGGCCTTGGGAGGCGTGCGACCCATGCGCTCGACGATCGCCACCTCCTCGCCGGGGGAGGGGTAGCCCAGGACCACCTTCATCATGAACCGGTCCCGCTGGGCCTCGGGCAGGGGGTACACGCCCTCGGACTCGATCGGGTTCTGGGTGGCGAGCACGAGGAACGGGTCGGGCAGCGTGTGCGTCTTGCCGCCGAGGCTCACCTGGTGCTCGGCCATCACTTCGAGCAGGGCCGACTGCACCTTGGCCGGCGCCCGGTTGATCTCGTCGGCGAGCAGGAAGTTGGCGAACACCGGCCCGAGCTCGACGTCGAAGGTCTCCGAGCTCGCCCGGTAGATCCGCGTGCCGGTGATGTCGGAGGGCAACAGGTCGGGTGTGAACTGAATGCGCGAGAACGTGCCCCCGACCGCTTTGGCAAGCGTCTCGGCCGACATGGTCTTCGCCAGGCCCGGCACCGACTCGAGCAGGCAGTGGCCACCGGAGATCAAACACACCAGCAGGCGCTCGATCGCCCGGTCCTGGCCGACGATGACCTTTTTGATCTCGAACAGCACACGTTCGAGGGTCTCCGCCTGGGCGGTGGCCTGGCCGGTCCCCTTCGGTGCAGCGGCCGGGGTGCCGGTGGGGGTCGACCGCTCCGGCGCGTCGAAGCGTGGCGGCTCGGTGAAGCTGGGAGGCTCGGTGAAACTGGGCGGCTCGGGGGAGATCGAACCGACCAGCGGTGGACCCGAGGGGGCCGTCCAGTCGTTGGGGGTGTGTTGGTCCACCGGTGCTCCTGATCGCTTGGCGGTTCTGACGAGGGTGTGGCGCAGCTCAAGCGTACGGGGCCCGCAGCGCTTCGACGTGCAGGTCGTAGCCGTGCTGGGCCGGTTCTCAGACGGGCCTCCGCTGCGGCGCGAGCGACCGGCGCAACCGGCGGGAAGCTGTCAAGGCGGCGGCGGTAGTGTCGGGCCGTGGATCTCCTCGAATGGATACTGCTCGTCGTCTTCCTCGTGGCCGTCGCCGCTGCGGTGGCGTTTGCCTTCGTCGGGCCCAAAGCGAGGGACGCGACACCCGAGATCGGCACCCCCGAGGAGGAACGGCCGCCTGGCGACACGCTGGTTGCAGCTCCTCCAGAAGACAGGGCGCCTCCGGAGGATCTGGCTCCGCCCGAGGCGGAGGCTCCACCCGAGGTCACGGCCCCTCCGGAACCCGTCCGGCCGTCGTTTCGCGACCGTTTGGGTCGGGCACGGTCGGCGTTCACCGGCTATGTGGGCTCGATCCTGTCCCGGTCCACCATCGACGACGAGACCTGGGACGAGCTCGAGGAGGCGTTGATCCGCGCCGATGTGGGTGTTGGTCCCACCCAGGAGCTGTTGGACTCGGTGCGCGCAACGGTCAAGGAGCGGGAGATCACCGAGCCCATCCAACTGATCGAGGCGATCAAGGACGAGATGAAGGCGCGGCTCGCCGCACCGGTCGGGCTCGCACGAGCGGACGAGCCGCCCAGCATCTGGCTGTTCGTCGGGGTGAACGGCGTCGGCAAGACGACGACGATCGGCAAGGTGGGACGCCGCCTGATCGACGATGACACCTCGGTCCTGATGGCCGCCGGCGACACGTTCCGCGCTGCGGCCGCCGAGCAGTTGGGCATGTGGGCCGACCGCTGCGGCGCCGAACTGGTGCGGGGAGCCGAGGGCGCCGACCCGTCGTCGGTGATCTTCGACGGCGTGGCCAAGGCCGCCGCCCAGAACATCGATGTCGTGCTGGCCGACACCGCCGGCCGCCTGCACACCAAGTCCAACCTGATGGACGAGCTGTCCAAGGTGCGGCGGGTGGCCGACAAGGGCGAGGGCTCGGTGGTCGAGGTGTTGTTGGTGCTCGACGCCACCACCGGACAGAACGGACTTAGCCAGGCCCGCATGTTCACCGAGGCCGTCGAGGTGACCGGCGTAGTGCTGACCAAGCTCGACGGCTCGGCCAAGGGTGGCATCGTGTTCGCCATCGCCTCCGACCTGGGCATCCCGGTGAAGCTGGTCGGGTTGGGCGAGGGTGCCGACGACCTGATCGATTTCGACGCCGACGCCTTCGTCGATGCCCTTTTCGAGGCCTGACGCCCAAGGCGCGGGCCAGGCGGTCTTCCTGCACGCCCATCCCGATGACGAGGCGATCTTCACCGGCGGCACCATGGTGGCCCTCGCCCAGGCCGGTATCGGGGTCACGCTGGTGTTCGCCACCGCCGGCGAGCTGGGTGGCGACGACCCCCAACTGGCATCGATCCGGCGGACGGAGGCCGAATGGGCCGCCGGGGCGCTCGGCGTCACCGACGTCCGCTGGTTGGGCTTTGCCGACAGCGGCATGGCGTCCGGGGGCAGCGCCCGGCCGTCTCATGAATCCTCGGCGGTCGGCTCCGGCCCCGAGGGGTTCGCCCATCAGAACGTGGCCGCTGCGGCCCAGCGGCTGGGCGAGGTGCTCGTCGACGTCGATGCGACCTGCGTCGTCGGCTACGACGAAACCGGTATCTACGGTCACCCCGACCACGTGGCGGTGTGCCGGGTGGCCCACGCGGCGGCCACGCTGGTCGGCTGCTCCACCGTGTACGAGGCGACGGTCGACCGGGAGTACCTCCACTTCGTCGAGAGTCACTTGGTCGAGGAGGCCCACCGCAGCTCTGACTTGGGCCTGGTGACCGCAGCGTTGGGCACGCCGAGCGTCGAGATCGACCTCACCGTCGACGTGTCGGCCCACCTGGCGCTGAAGCGGGCGGCGATGGCTGCGCACTCCAGCCAGGTGCCAGCGCACTCCTCGGCCATGCGTCTGGCAAGGGCACAGTTCGGCGATGTGTACGGGCTGGAGTGGTACCGGCGTCGGGGCCCCAGGTCGGTGCTCGACGCGCTGCCGACCGCCCGCTCGGGCTGGTAGGCGCCGCTTCGGATCGGAGATGGCCTGGGACGGCTCGCAGCGGCTCAAGCCAGCCGGTCCACCGCATCGATCACCGCTCCGTCGTCTACCGACCGCAGTGATCAGCATCCTCGAACGTCTCCTTGGAAGGGACGTAGCCAAGGTTGCGACCGACTTCTATCGTGGGGTTCCGAAGTGGGTTGTCGTTTGGAGGGAAGAAGTGAGCCAACTCCGTGTTCCCCCGGCACTGCTGGTTGCGGGTCTGGCGACCGGCCAGCATCTCATCGCTCGCCACCGTGCGGTGAGGCCGGCTTCCGCTGTGGTAGCAGCGGTTGTCTCGTTGGCTTCCGGATGGCTTCTCGCAGGGAGCGTTCAGGAGTTCCGTCGACAGCGCACGAGCGTCAATCCTGTTGATGTTGCTGGGGCCAGGTCGCTCGTGATCCGGGGCCCGAACAGGTTGACGAGGAATCCGATGTACGTCGGAATGGCCGGCCTGCTGATTGCGAATGCGATCCTGCGGCGATCTGCCGTCGCGGTGCTGCCTGCGGCTGCGTTTGTCTTGGCGATCGACCGCTCCCAGATCCGCGTCGAGGAGGATGCCTTGGCTGCGGAGTTCGGGGATGAGTTCGAGCGCTACTGCAGGTCGGTGCCCCGCTGGTTGGACCGACGCTCGGTTACGTGGTCGACCCCATCGACGAACACCTCCCGACGACCTGTCCAGTACGTCCAGTCGAGTCGGACGACGTGATCCTCTCTCTCGAGTTGAAGCTTCCAGGTCTTGTGTTCGGAGCGTCACTTCGCCCACCCCACGCCCCGATTTCGGACGCTGCGGCACCACCTGCATTCCCACAACCGTCATGCCGCCGTGGCTCGTCACCGTCGCACCCCCATTAGGATCGTCCCCCCATGTTCGAATCACTGACCGACCGTTTTGAAGGCATCTTCACCAAGCTGCGCGGCAAGGGGAAGCTCTCCGAGGCCGACGTCGACGAGGTGCTGCGAGAAATCCGCCTGGCGCTGCTGGAAGCCGACGTCAACCTGTCCGTCGTCAAGACGTTGCAGGGCCGCATCCGCGAGCGGGCGGTGGGCGAGGAGCTGTCCGGGGCGCTCAACCCCGCTCAGCAGGTCGTCAAGATCGTCAACGAGGAGCTGACCGCCACGCTCGGCGGTGAAGCGATCCGCATCAGCTTCGCCTCCAAGCCGCCGACCGTCATGCTGATGGCCGGCCTTCAGGGCTCGGGCAAGACGACCAACTCGGCCAAGTTGGCCCGCTGGTTCAAGGCCCAGGGTCGCAACCCGATGCTGGTCGGTGCCGACCTGCAGCGGCCCGCCGCCGTCGCCCAGCTGCGGACGCTGGCCGCCCAGGTGGACGTGCCGGTGTACTCCGCCCCCGACGATGTGGTCGCCTCGGGCGTCGGCGACCCGGTCGCAGTCGCCGCCGGCGCGCTGGCCGAGGCCCGCCGCACCGGCCGCGACGTGATGATCGTCGACACCGCCGGTCGGCTGGCCATCGACGCCGAGTTGATGGGTCAGGTGCGCCGGATCTCCGACGAGGTCAGCCCGGACTACACGTTTCTCGTCGTCGACGCCATGACCGGTCAGGATGCCGTCGGCGTCGCCGAGTCGTTCCACCAGACCCTCGAGCTGGACGGCGTCATCCTCACCAAGCTGGACGGCGACGCGCGCGGCGGCGCCGCCCTGTCGGTGAAGGAGGTGGTCGGCCGGCCGATCGCCTTTGCGTCGACCGGCGAAAAGCTCGACGACTTCGAGTTGTTCCACCCCGACCGCCTGGCCGGACGCATCCTCGGCATGGGCGACATGCTCACCCTGATCGAGAAGGCCGAGGCGGTCTACGAGACCGAAGAGGCCGAGGTCGCCGCCGAGCGGATGATGGCCGGCACCTTCACGCTGGACGACTTCCTCGACCAGCTGGCGGCGATCAAGAAGATGGGCCCGCTGCAAAACCTGGTCGGGATGATGCCCGGCATGCCCAAGGAGATCCGCGATGTCGAGCTGGAGGACTCGCACCTGGCCCGCGTCGAGGCGATCATCCACTCGATGAACCGGGCGGAGCGCAACGAACCCGACATCGTCGACGGGTCGCGCCGGGCCCGCATCGCCAAGGGGTCGGGAACCTCGCCCGGCGAGGTCAGCCAGCTGCTCAGCCAGTTCGGCGAGATGCGCAAGATGATGCAGTCGATGGGTGACGGGTTCTCCAAACAGAAGGCCCGCAAGATGAAGAAGAACAAGAAGAAGGTGCGCAAGAAGGGTGGTGGCCGCACGACGCCCAAGGGTTCCAACGCTCCCAAGATCCCCGCAGGCGCGTTTCAGCTGCCCCAGCTCGACGCGCGCGGCAATCCGGTTGGCGGCGGACTGCCGGAGGGTTTCCCCGGGCTCGGCTGAGATCACCTCGGGCGTCCACCGCCCGTCGATCGCCGCTGAATTGGCCCCGGTCGGGAGGCTGAGTTGTTCCGGCATCGACCAGCGGCAAGAATGGACGGTCGCTCCGCGTCAACAACGGTGCCCCCGCAAGAACCGTGACACCGCAAGAACTGTTACACCCTTCTCAACAACGTCAACGTCAGGAAGTTCAACCGTGGCCGTACGCCTCCGCCTCACCCGGGTGGGCAAGAAGAAGCAGCCGACCTACCGCATCGTCGCTGCTGATCGACGCTCCCCCCGCGATGGCCGATTCATCGAGATCATCGGCACCTACAACCCGCGGGCGGAGCCTTCGGCGATCAAGGTCGACAACACCGCCGCTCTCAAGTGGCTCAAGAACGGTGCCCAGCCCTCCGAGCGAGTGAAGAAGCTGCTCGAGTTGAGCGGCGCCTGGGCCGCCCACACCACCGGGGCCGACGCGCCCGAGATGTTTGAGGTGCCCGAACCGACCGCAGCGCCGGAGCCGACCTCCGAGCCGGTCAGCGCCGTGGCCGACGGGAGCGACGCGTGAGCGACCTCACCCGCGCCTCCGAGGTGGCCGAATACCTCGCCAAGTCGCTGGCCGACGAGCCCGACGCAGTGTCGGTTGCGGTCAACACCGATGGGGACACCCCACAGATCGACGTCACGGTCGCCCAAGGCGACCTCGGCCGGGTGATCGGCAAGCGCGGTCGCGTGGCCAACGCCTTCCGCACCGTCGTTCGCGCCGCCGCTCACCTGGATGATTCCCAGGTGGACGTGGAGTTCGACTCCTGACCGACGCCGCAGCCCCCGCCCCAAGTGGGGACCGTCTGGAGGTGGGCCGCCTGCTCAAGCCGCACGGCTTGGCCGGCGAGATGGTCGTCCAGTTATTGAGCGACCGCACCGAGCGCGTGGCCAAGGGCTCGGTGCTGTACCACGAGGGTGGCGCGCTGACCGTGCGGTCGTCACGCCCGCACCAGGACCGTTATCTGGTGCGCTTCGATGAGGTGTCCAGCCGCGAGCAGTGCGATGCCCTGCGCGGACGGACGCTGACTGCGCCGCCCCTCGACGACGCCGACGGCTACTGGGTGCACGAGCTGGTCGGGGC
>Ga0073899_10003594_pt1 | contig 13701 bp, 13 predicted proteins | sample KloWWTmetaKNB5Ph_FD_88975 | JGI IMG/M metagenome (GOLD analysis project Ga0073899, IMG submission 88975) | Active sludge microbial communities from Klosterneuburg, Austria, studying microevolution and ecology of nitrifiers - Klosterneuburg... | ecosystem: Engineered > WWTP > Aerobic digester >... | reverse complement strand
TCGATGGGCAACGTGCTGCTCAATCCCCAGGTCGGCATGCTGTTCATCGACTTCGAAGCCGGCAACCGCATGCGGCTCGACGGCGAGGCGTCCATCGATGTCGACGATCCTCTGATGGCCGACTACCCCGAGGCCCAGTTCATCGTCCGGGTCACCGCCCGGGCGGTCTACCCCAACTGCCCGCGCTACATCCACCGCTACACCCTGGTGCGCCGCTCGAGGTTCGTGCCACGCGAGGGCTGCGTCACGCCCGTCCCGGACTGGAAGCGCTCCGACTGGGCGTTCGACGCCCTGCCTCGCGACGACCCCGCCCGCGATCCAGGGGAGCGCGACGTCATCGGACGGTGACGGGTCCGGCGCCGCCGGTACGGTGAGCGACCGGGCTGGCTGGGCGGGAGGTACCCGTCTCCGCTTGTGCGTCTCCTCTGGCTTCAGGGAGATGCGACTGCGGGTCTAGGATACGCCCCATGACGCGACTGCGGATCAGAGAGGCGGCGGCGTTGCTGGGCGTCAGCGACGACACGCTCCGGCGGTGGATCGACGCGGGACGGCTGGCCACCGAGGTCGACGCGGCCGGGCGCAAGGTCGTTCCCGGCCTCGAGCTGGCCCGGCTCGCCGAGGAGCTCGCGAGGGGGCCGGCACCGGAGTCGTCCCCGACCATCGGCCGCCGCTCCGCGCGCAACCACTTCACCGGCATCGTCACCGACGTGATCTCCGACACGGTGATGTCGCAGGTCACCCTGCAGTGCGGCCCCCACCGGGTGGTGTCGCTGATCTCCACCGAGGCGGTGCGCGACCTGGGCCTCGTGCCCGGCTCGCTGGCCACCGCCGTCGTGAAGGCCACCAACGTGGGGATCGAGACGTCGGAGGCACGAGCGTGAGCCGTTCTCACCTGCACCCCACGCCTCCGCACCTGCGGGCTCCGTACCTGCGGGCCCCGTCGCGAGCAGCGTTCCTCGCGATCGTGGCCGGCTGCGTGCTGACGCTCGTGCTGGCGGGCTGCGGGGGGGCCCGGACCGCGGGAGGCGCGGCCTCCGCCACCGAGCCACGGCCGGTGGTCGTGTTCGCGGCGGCCTCGCTCACGGCGGCGTTCCAGCAGATCGCGGCGACGAACCCGCAGCTCGACGTCCGGTTCATGTTCGACGGCTCCCCGACGCTCGTCGAACAGCTCGGCGCCCGGCCGGACGTCGCCGACGTGCTGGCGACGGCCGACGAGGTGACCATGGGCAAGGCCGCGCAGGCCGGCCTGGTGGCCGCCGATCAGCGGCTCGTCGCGACGAACACTCCGGTCCTGATCGTGCCCAAGGGCAACCCCGGCCGCATCACGGGACTCGACTCGTCGCTGGCCGGCAAGAAGCTCGTGGTGTGCGCCCCCGCCGTCCCCTGTGGCGCGGCGGCGTGGGCCGTCGCGCGCAACGCCGGGTACGACCTGCGTCCCGTCTCCGAGGAGCAGAAGGTGACCGACGTGCTGGGCAAGGTCACCTCGGGCGAGGCGGACGCCGGCATCGTCTTCAGCACCGATGCGAAGCGGGCCGGGGACGCCGTCGCGACGCTCCCGTTGCCCGGTGCCGAGCGGGTGGTCAGCCGTTCGGTCATCGCGCTCGTCACGCAGGCCCGGCACCCCGAGGCGGCCACGGAGTTCATCCGCCTCGTGACGGGCGACACGGGTCGGGCCGTGCTCGCGTCGCACGGGTTCACCCTGCCGTGAGCCGCCCGTCGTCGGCGGTCCCCCTCCCGGACTGGCTCCTGCTCCCGGCCGCGCTGGCGGTGCTCTTCCTGCTGGTCCCCCTGCTCGGTGTCGCCGTGCGGGTGCCCTGGGCCCGCGCACCGGCTCTCCTGGCCACGGCGGAGTCGGTGGACGCGCTGCGGCTCAGCCTGCTCACCTGCGTCGGCGCGACGGCCGTCAGCCTCGCCCTGGGCCTGCCGCTCGCGATCGTGCTCTCGCGTCGCGACGGTCGCCTGGCCGGCGTGGTGCGCACCGTGGTCACGATCCCGATGGTGCTTCCGCCCGTCGTCGCGGGGCTGGCGCTGCTGATCACGTTCGGACGACGTGGCGTGGTCGGGTCCGCACTGTCGGCCTGGGGCATCGAGATCGGCTTCACCACGGTGGCCGTGGTGGTCGCCCAGGTGTTCGTGTCGATGCCCTACCTCGTCACGTCCGTCGAAGGCGCCCTTCGCGCCGCGGGTGGCGCCAACGAGGAGATGGCCGCCACGCTCGGTGCGTCGCCCACCTACGCGCTCCGCCGCGTCACCTTGCCCCTCATGCTGCCGGCGGTCGCCGGCGGAGCCGCGCTGACGTTCGCGCGGGCGCTCGGGGAGTTCGGCGCCACCATCACCTTCGCGGGTTCGCTGCAGGGCACCACGCGCACGCTGCCGCTGCAGATCTACCAGATCCGGGAGCTCGACACCGACGCGGCCCTGGCGCTCTCGCTCGTGCTCATCGTGGTGGCTGCGCTCACCGTCGGCCTCAGCGGGTGGGTGGCCCGTCGTACCGTGCGCCGGAGGACCCCGTGAACGACGCCGCCGCCCCGTCGTGGATCCGGGCCGGGCACGCGCTGCGCCTGGCCGCGTCGGTGCGCGATCGTGGCCTCGAGGTGCGGCTCGACGTGGCGCCTGGTGAGGTGGTGGCCGTCGTGGGTGCGAACGGGTCTGGCAAGTCGTCGCTCGTGCGGCTCGTGAGCGGCCAGCTGCGGGTCGACCACGGCACGGTGACGATCGACGACGAGGTGGTGTCGGGGCCGGGCGTCCACCTGCCGGTGCATCGGCGGCGCGTCGCTCTGCTGGAACAGCGCCCCCTCCTGTTCGAACACCTCGACGTTCTCGCCAACGTGACCTTCGGCCTGCTCGCCCGCGGCGCGAAGCCGGCTGCAGCGGTGGCCCGGGCGCACGTCGAACTCGAGGCGGTGGGGTGTCACGACCTCGCCGGGCGCCGCACGTGGGAGATCTCCGGCGGTCAGGCTCAACGGGTTGCCCTGGCCCGCGCCCTGGCCACGGATCCCCGGCTGGTGTTGCTGGACGAGCCGATGGCGGCCCTCGACGCCAGCGTGGCGCCCTCGGTGCGGGCGTTGCTGCGGGAGCGGCTCCGCGGCGAGGGACGGACCGCGGTGCTCGTGACGCACGATCCGATCGACGCCCTCAGCCTGGCCGACACCCTCGTGGTGCTCAGCCGCGGACGCGTCGTCGAGCAGGGTCCGGTGGGGACGCTCCTCGCCCGTCCGCGCGACCCGTTCCTGGCCGATCTCGTGGGCGTCAACCTGGTGGCCGGGCGAGGCGTCTCGCCCGACACCCTCGTGCTCCCCACCGGAGAGCACGTGACCGGGGTGTCCCCGGTGCCTCTCTCCGCCGATCACGCGGCCCTCGCCTCGTTCGCACCGGCGGCCGTGGCCGTCCACCGGAACGTCCCGACCGGCAGCCCGCGCAACCACCTGCGCGCCACCGTGACCGGGCTCGAGCCGCGAGGCAGCCTGGTGCGCCTCACGGCCGTGCTGGGGGACGGCGCGCCGCTCGCGTCGGACCTCACCGTCGCCGCGGCCGTGGACGCCGGACTGGTGGCCGGGAGCGAGGTGTGGCTGGCGGTCAAGGCCGCCCAGGTGTCCCTCTATCCGCGCTGAGCGCCTCGGCTCACCGGCGCAAGCGGTGGGCCAGGTGGACCCCGCCCGCCCCCACGGTGAACGAGCCGAACACCGCCAGACCCAGCGCCACCAGCTCGTCGCCGCGGAACGACGTCGACGCCACGGCCAGCAACAGGCCCGTGCACACGAACGCCGCCGCCGCGATCAGCAGCACGGCGACGTCGAACGCCACGCGGAGCTGCTCGTTCTGCCCGGAGGAGGTGGCGTCGACTCGCGCGGGGGCGGTGGGCGACGGGGGAGGGAGGTCGGGCAGGTCGAGCAGCAGGCCGCGCAGGTCGTCCTCCGTCCCCGCGGCGGCAGCCAGCGCGAGCCGGGCGTCCAGGTCGGGGCGCGGGAGCCGGCCCGCACGATGGTGGACGATCAGGGCGCGCGCGGTGGCCGTCCGCTCGGGCGTGCCGACGCGGAGGACGACGGGGGAGTAGTGCGACATGTGCCGATCCTGCGGTGGCAGAGGCCGGCGGGCAAGGCGGGGACGCACGGCCGGGACCGCAGTCGCACGGCCCACGCCGGCACGAGACCGTGGTCTGACCGAGGCCTGCACCCGGACGGCCACCGACGGTTCGCCGCGTCGCTGACGCCGCCGCGTCCCCCTGGGAGTTTAGGATGGCAGTGACTGACGTGCCGAGGAGAACCCCGTGACCCCACCCACCGCCGCCAGGCGGACCCTAGCCCTGGTCGTCGCCGGCCTCCTCGCGTTGTCGGCCTGCGCCCAGAGCGCCGTCACGACCACCGCACCCGTGTCCGAAGCGGTTCGGGCCACTCCCGCCGTCACGAGCAGCGCCGCCTCAGCCGGCTCGGCCGCCTCCGCCGTACCGTCCGTCTCGACGCCGGCGAGCACGTCGCAGACACCGTCCGCGGCGCCCGTCTCGACCCAGCCGGCCGCCCCCGCGGCCCTCATGCGCCCGGGCTCCACCGGAGACCAGGTCCGCGAGCTGCAGAGCCGGCTCACGCAGCTGGACTGGTACGAGGGCAAGACCACCGGCACCTACGACGAGCAGACGGTCGACGGCGTCCGCGGCTTCCAGGGCAAGCGGTCGTTGCCGCCGACCGGCGAGGTCGACCAGCAGACCTGGACCGTGCTGGTCGGCATGACCCGCCAGCCGACCGCCGACGAGATGAACAACGTGCTCACCGCCGGTCCCGCCCTGCTCAAGAAGGGCGACACCGGCGACAGGGTGAAGGACCTCCAGGCGCGCCTCAAGCAGCTCGGCTGGTACTCCGGCGACATCACGGGCACCTACGGCGACGTGACGGTGAGCGGCGTCAAGGGCTTCCAGCAGAAGCGTGCCATCCCGGCCACGGGTGAGGTCGACCAGCGCACCCTCGACCGGCTGGTGGGCATGACGCGCAAGCCCACCACCGACGAGCTCAACAACGTGCGGCCGGTGGTCAAGCCCGGCACCGTCGACGACCGCTGCATGACGGGGCGAGTGCTCTGCATCGACAAGACGACCCGCAAGCTCAAGTGGATGAAGGACGGCGTCGTGATCTCCACCTACGACGTGCGCTTCGGCTCGGAGTACACCCCGACCCGGGAGGGCCTCTTCTCCGTCTTCATGAAGTCCCGCGACCACGTGTCCACCATCTACAACACCCCCATGCCGTTCGCGCTGTTCTTCTCCGGCGGCCAGGCCGTGCACTACTCCGCGGACTTCGCGGCGCGGGGCTACAGCGGGGCATCCCACGGCTGCGTCAACGTGCGTGACTACAACGGCATCAAGTGGCTGTTCGATCAGGTCGTGATCGGCGACAAGGTGGTCGTCTTCTGGTCGTGACGACCGCCGAGCCGCGGGCGGGGTTCCGCTCGGCCCGACCGCGTGCGGGGCGGGTCAGCCTTTGATGGGCAGAGCCGAGACCTGCCGCCCGGCCGAATCGGTCAGCACCAGGGTCACCGGCCCTCGCGCGATGCGGAACGAGATGTTGCCGGCCACGGTCTGACCGGGCCTGATGGTCTGGGCACCGAACGACGGCGGCGGGGCGATCGCGTCTGGGTCGTACACCCGGGAGTCGTTGTTGCCGAAGGCGTAGAAGGCCGGACGGGTCTGCCCGGTGTCGACGGTCACCGCGACCCCGACGATCAGCTGGTCACCGTTCCATCTGGTCGAGGTGACCTGCCAGTAGCCGAGCGCGCTGTCGTTCCGCGCCTCGAAGGCCACGCCGCCGCTGCGGGTCGAGGACGGCTCCGTGGTCCGGGTGACGCTGGGAGTGGCGGTGGCGCTCGGCGTCCCCGGCCGCCCCACGAGCCCGTAACCGACCACGCCCACCACGAGCGACAGGGCTGCGACCGCCAGCACGATGGCGGGGGTCACCTTGGAGGACGGCGGCCCGTAGGAGTCGATCGAGACCCGAGCCGGCGGCCGCGTGCCGAGCGGAGTCGTCCCGGGCTGCTGCACCGGCTGCTGCACGGGCTGGCGCCACGGTTGCGGCGGCGGGGACGGCTGCGGTGGGCTCCACGGATTCGACATGGTGCCGCCCAGCGTAGTCACGTCGTCCACAACCGGCACGGGACAATCCCCGTCCACAGGCCGGCGGGCGATCTGCCAGGTCGGGCGTCCGCGTCCCATCTCCGGTGACATGAGAGCTTCCGCACCCACCCGTCTCACGGTCCGCACCGAATCAGAGGTGCTCGACACCGTGCCCTCGCTCCTGGGTTTCCACCCGAGCGACTCCGTCGTCGTACTGCTGGTCACGCCCGAGCACGGCGTGCTGCTCACGGTGCGCATCGACCTCACCACCGCGCTCAGGCTCGTCGACCCGACCAAGCCCATGGCGGGCGCGCTCCAGCGCATCGGCCCCCGTCGCGACCTGGGTGCCGTGGTCGTCGGCTACGGAAGCGACATCGACGCGCTTCGCACGGCGGTCGCGTCCATGCTCTGGCACCTGCCCGCCGCCGAGATCTTCGGCGCGGTCGTCGTGGGGGATCGGTGGTGGTTCCACGACGACGGTCCGCACGATCCGGGCCGGCCGCACGACCCGCGTGGCAGCGCCATCGGGGCGGAGTGCGCCTATTCGGGGCAGCTGGTGCTCGGGTCGCGGGCCGACCTCGAGTCCATGCTCGACCCGAGTCCCGGCCGCCGCCCTGCTGCCCTGACCAGGGCTTTCGCGGCCGCTCGACGGGAGGTCTCCCAGCTGACGGCAGCCGACCTCACCGAGGCGATGCACCGGACGCTGGGCGAGCTGGCCGACTCGGTGACCTCGCCGGCCCCCGTGGCTCAGCTCGCCCGGCTCTCGATGCTGGCCCGTCACCCCGAGGCGCGCGAGGCCTACTGGCGCCGGCTCGACACGACGACGGCCGACGGGTTCGTCGAACTGTGGGCACAGGTCGTCCGGGTCACGCCGAAGCGAGCCCTGACCCCGCCGCTGTGCCTGCTCGGCATGGCGGCCTGGCAGGCGGGCGAAGGCGCACTGCTGTCGATCTGCTTCGATCGTGCCGCTGCCCTCGCCCCGCGTCACCACCTCGTTCAGGTGCTGGCCTCGGTGTGCTACAACCTGCTCCCGCCGCAGTTGTGGGACGAGATGCGGAGCGGGCCGGGCGCGCACCTGGCCTGAGCCCTAGGTTGGTGTCTTCGAAGCGGAAGGAACGGCATGGAGCGATTCGTCGTCTGTGGAGAGGCGCTCATCGACCTCATCAGCGAGGGACGTGTCGACACACGATCCAGCAGGTGGTCGGCGCTCAGCGCCGGAGGTCCGATGAACACCGCGATCGCGCTCGCCCGGCTCGACCGGCCGGTTTCGATGCTGGCCCGGCTCGGCTCGGACGCCTTCGCCGGCCAGCTGCGCGACCACCTGCAAGCCAACGCCGTCTCCCTCGACCTGGCCGTCTCCGCGCCCGAGGCCACCTCGCTGGCGGTCGTGTCGCTCGACGCGTCGGGGCACCCGTCCTACACCTTCCACTTCGGGGGTACGGCGAACTTCGGCTGGCAGGCCGGGGAACTGCCCGCCCTCGGCTCCGGCGACTGGCTCCATGTCGCGTCGCTGGCGACGATCGTGCCTCCCGGTGCCGACGTCCTGCTCGAGTGGGCCCGGGCCCAGGCGGGCACCGTGGGGGGAATGTCGATCGACGTCAACGTCCGGCCGTCCGTCCTGCCCGACGCCGAGGAGTACGCGCGGCGAACCGCAGGATGGCTTCAGGTCGTCGGTGCAGCGGGTGGGGTGCTCAAGGCGAGCGACGAGGACCTCGAGTTCCTCGCCGGCACCGGTGCCGGCAGCTGGGAGACCGTCGCCGAGAGCTGGCGCGAGACCTACGGGGCAGGCGCGGTGGTGGTGACGCGGGGGCCCGACGGGGCGGTGGGGTACGGCGAGGGCGGCCGGGTGACCGTCCCCGGCCGGCGAGTGCCGGTGGTCGACACCGTCGGGGCCGGCGACACCTTCATGGCGGGCTTCCTCGACTCCTGGACCGAGGGGCAGAGCGACCTCCGGGCGGCTCTGGAGCGGGGGATCGCCGCTGCCGCCGTGGTGGTCCAGCGCCAGGGCGCCAACCCGCCGACGCGCTCGGAACTGAGCTGACCCGAGCGCGTGGACTCCGCGCCGCCTCCCACACGACCTGGTGTCTCGGCGAGCCGGCGGGGCTGAACCTGGTCAGCCTGCTCGTGGGATCAGCCGGTGTGGCCCTGACTAGAGTTGCGTGCCGACCAGGTGGCCCACGAGGTAGGTGACGCCCATGGCGAGGGTGCCCACCACGAGATTGCGCGCCATGGGCCTCACGGGGGACCCGCCGCCCAGGCGGGCGCTGATGAGCCCCGTGAGCAGCAGGGCCGCGGTCACGGCGATCACGGTCGACCACACTCGCAGCGAGACGGGGGCCAGCACCATGGCGAGCAGCGGGATCAGCGCACCGATGGTGAAGGCCACCATCGAGGCCCAGGCGGCGTGCCAGGGGGAGGTGCGCTCCTCGGCATCGATGCCGAGCTTCGCCTCGGTGTGAGCGCCGAGGGGGTCCGTGGCGGACAGTTCCGTCGCCACTGCTTCGGCCGTGGCGTCCGACAGCCCTCGTGACCGGTAGATGGCGGTCAGGATGGCCAGCTCCACCTCCGGCTGTGTCGCCAGTTTGCGGCGTTCCGTCTCGATCGCGGCCACCTCGGTGTCGCGCTGGCTGGAGACCGACACGTACTCGCCGCCGGCCATCGACAGGGCACCGGCGATGACCCCCGCCAGGCCGGCGATGAGCAGGGTCGTCGACGACACCGCCGCGCCCGCCACGCCCATGACGAGGCCGGCTGTCGACACGATGCCGTCGTTCGCCCCCAGCACCCCGGCACGAAGCCAGTTCAGCTTGGCGTTGAGGCGGGTGTCGCCGTCCAGCGTCGGCTCCGTGGTCACGGCGGACTCCTTCGTGGGATCGAGCGCTTGAGTCATAGCTGTAGTCGACGCCGAACTGGTGCAAGTTTCAAGCAAGGAAAGGGTGCCCTCATCGCCGCTCCAGGCGCGGCCTCGGAAGTGGTTGGCGCTCCCGTCGCAGCGGACGGTACAATCCGCTCATGCAGCAGCTTCTCCCTTAGCCGCGACACGGTCGCGGCGTGCCCTGGTGCCCATCGTGGGCAGCGGGGCTTTTTTGTGGCCCGCTGCAGCATGACAACCCCGAGGAGACGCGATGGACCAGGACGAAGCCGGCCGCCGGCCGTACGACGCCCCTGCCGCACAAGCGAAGTGGCAGGCGTTCTGGGAGGCGAACCAGACGTTCCGTCCGCTCGACGACGGATCGAAGGAACGCCGCTACGTGCTCGACATGTTCCCCTACCCGTCCGGCGATCTGCACATGGGTCACGCCGAGGCGTTCGTGATGGGCGACGTGGTGGCTCGCTACTGGCGCCTGAAGGGCTACGACGTCATGCACCCGCTGGGCTGGGACTCCTTCGGACTGCCCGCCGAGAACGCTGCGATCGCCCGCAACGCTCACCCGTCGGAATGGACCTACGCCAACATCGAGACCCAGGAGCGGTCGTTCCGGCGCTACGGACTGTCGGTCGACTGGTCCCGTCGGCTGCACACGTCCGACCCGGAGTACTACCGGTGGACCCAGTGGCTCTTCCTGCGGTTCTTCGAGAAGGGTCTGGCCTACCGCAAGGCGTCCTACGTCAACTGGTGTCCGTCGTGTCAGACGGTGCTGGCCAACGAGCAGGTCGTGCAGGGCCACTGCGAGCGGTGCCACTCGCTGGTGACGAAGCGGCAGCTGACGCAGTGGTACTTCAAGATCACCGACTACGCGCAGCGTCTGCTCGACGACATGGCCCCGCTGGAGAAGGACTGGCCGGACCGGGTGCTGGCGATGCAGCGGAACTGGATCGGTCGCTCGGAAGGCGCCTCGGTCGACTTCGTGGTCGAGGGCCGGACGGCGCCGATCTCGGTCTTCACGACCCGTCCGGACACCCTGTACGGCGCCACGTTCATGGTCGTGGCCCCGGACGCCCCCCTGGCCGCCGAGCTGGTGACCGACGACCACCGTGCCGATTTCGAGGACTACCTCGAGCGTACGAAGCGGGTGTCCGAGATCGAACGGCAGTCGACCGAGCGTCCCAAGACCGGCGTCTTCCTGGGCGCCTACGCCGTCAACCCGGTCAACGGGGAGCGGCTCCCGATCTGGACCGCCGACTACGTCCTGAGCGAGTACGGCACGGGCGCGATCATGGCGGTGCCGGCGCACGACCAGCGCGACCTCGACTTCGCGCGCACGTTCGGGCTGCCGGTGCGCATGGTGATCGACACGGGGGCCCCCGACCCGGCCGAAACCTTCGTGGCCACCTCGGGCGACGGGGTCTACGTCAGCTCCCCGGCGCTGGAGGGGCTGGGCGACAAGCGGGCCGGGGTCGCCGCCATGAACCGGAAACTGGAGGCCGAGGGCACCGGGCACGCGGCCATCACCTTCCGGCTGCGCGACTGGCTGCTGAGCCGGCAGCGTTACTGGGGCGCCCCCATCCCGATCGTGCACTGCCCACAGCACGGCGAGGTCGCGGTGCCGGACGACCAGCTGCCCGTGAGGTTGCCCGACCTGCGCGGAGCGGCCCTGGCACCCAAGGGCACCTCGCCGCTCGCGTCCGTGACCGACTGGGTCACCACCACGTGCCCCACCTGTGGCGGCCCGGCAACGCGCGACGCCGACACCATGGACACCTTCGTCGACTCGTCGTGGTACTTCTTCCGCTACTGCTCGGCGAACGACGACACCCGGGCGTTCGACCTGGCCGAGGTCGAGAAGTGGATGCCGGTCGACCAGTACGTCGGCGGCGTGGAGCACGCGATCCTGCACCTGCTCTACTCCCGCTTCTTCACCAAGGTGCTGCACGACCTCGGCATGATCTCGTTCACCGAGCCGTTCTCCCGCCTGATGAACCAGGGCCAGGTGATCAACGAGGGCAAGGCCATGTCGAAGTCGCTCGGCAACGGGGTCGACCTCGGCGCCCAGATCGATCGGTTCGGCGTCGATGCGATCCGCACCACCGTCGTGTTCGCGGGTCCGCCGGAGGACGACATCGACTGGGCCGACGTGTCCCCCAGCGCCACCGTGCGGTTCCTCCAGCGTGCCTGGCGCGTCGCGCTGGACGTGGCGTCGCCGCCCGCGACCGATCCGACGGGCGGCGACCCGTCCCTGCGGCACACGTCCCACAAGATCATGGGCGAGGTGGGCGACCTGCTCGACGCACGGCGCTTCAACGTGGTCGTGGCGAGGCTGATGGAGCTGGTCAACGCCACCCGGAAGGCCATCGACACCGGCTGTGGCCCGGCCGATCCCGCCGTCCGCGAGGCAGCCGAGTTCACGGCGATCGGGCTCTCCCTGGTGGCTCCTTACCTCGCCGAGGAGATGTGGGAGCAGCTGGGCCACGCGCCCTCGGTCGCCAACGCCGCGTGGCCGGTCGTCGACCCCACGCTGCGAGCCGACGAGACGGTCACCCTGGTGGTGCAGGTGCAGGGCAAGGTGCGGGCGAAACTCGAGGTTCCGGTGGGCATCACCGAGGCCGAGGCCACGGCCGCGGCGCTGGCCGACGCCAACGTGGAGCGTGCCCTTGCCGGCCGGGCCGTCCGCCAGGTCATCGTGCGGCTGCCGAAGATGGTCTCCATCGTTCCTGCCTGACCAGGGCCTGTGGCACGCTAGGCGCCATGGGTGCAGCGAGGGAGCGGCCGGGCGGCGGACCGTGGTCGCTCACGGCGGTGGGCGTCCTGCTGTTGTGTCTCGCCACGGCCGGCTGCACGGCGTCGCCGCTCTCGGCCGCCAGCGCACCGGCGGGAGCGGTCACGTCGAGCGGCGTCCCGACCGACGCCTCCGCGCTGCCGAGTCCGTCGGAGTCGCCGAGCCCAGCCGCGTCTGCGAGCGCGACCAGCTCCCCGACCCCAACAGGGGCATCGTCGGCGCCGGCCACGCCGTCCGTCGTGACCACGACCGTGACGGCAACCCCATCGCCCGTCCCCCTGCCCGGGCCCAAGTGCGACGAGGCGACCATCCGGCGTGCCGTCGACGGGACGTCCTTCCCGTTGCTGCGCATCGAGAACGCCACCTACTACTACGACACGTTCACGGTCGTGGGTTGCCGCGGCAGCTACGCACTCGTCGAGTCGTCGCACCGGGGCAGCAGCACGGCGACCTACTGGTTCCTGGCGGCCGGTGACAAGGGCTGGAAGGTGATCGGCACCGAGGGCGTGCGGGCGTCCACCCCGGCGACGGAGCCGCTGACGACCCGCGGCGAACTCGACGCGATGACGAGCGGACGGTCCAAGGAGTTCCTGGACGCCGTGGGTCCTGTCGCCGGGGTGCGTCCCGTCGTCTGACCCGCTCCGCGGGCAGCGTCGCGGTGGCCTCTGGGACGCCTGTGACGCCCGTGCGAGCGTGGTTGATCCTGTCCACAACGGGCGCGGTGGGTCGTCCTTGTCCACAGGCGGCGGCTGTCGTGCCACATCGCCGTGGTGCGTCCCATCTCCGCAGGCGTGACGTCCTCATCCGAGAGCGGCCTCGACCCCGTGGTACGGGCGAGACTGCAGCGCCTCATCGCAGAGGCCGGCCCCCGCCCGGCATCGGGCGAGGCGCTGCCCGCGGTCCCGGACCTGCCCCGTCCGGTGAGTGCTCCGTCGATCACGCCCTCCCGTCCGCCATCCAGGGGTGCCGGGTCCGCGCGGGTACCACGGTCGCTCGAGGGGACCTCGAGGCGTGAGGCGGCTGCGTCGTCGGCGGACGAGAGCGACGACCCGCCGGTCGACGTCCCGGCCATGCCCTCGCTACAAGCCCTGGTCGGGTCGCTCCGGCTGGCCAAGCGCCACGCCTGGGTGCTGGCGCTGCTCGTCCTGATCGGTGTGGTCGCTTCGTCGGGGTGGAGTCTGCGAGCCAGGGCGGTCGAGGTTGCGCCACCGGTCGTGGTGTCGTCGCACGTCGTCCCGCCTGGAGGCGCGGGTCCGTCGGCAGCCACACCGTCGCCGTCGCCCGCCTCGCCGTCCTCGCCGGTCTCGTTGGTGACGGTGCACGTGCTGGGGGCGGTGGTGCGGCCCGGCGTGGTGGCGGTAGCCGCCCCGGTCCGGGTCCGTGACGTGATCGCGGCCGCCGGTGGCCTCCGCCCGGACGCCGACCCCGGCGAGCTCAACCTCGCAGCCGTCGTCGCCGACGGCTCGCAGGTGGTCATCGGCACGAGCGCCCAGCCGCGGGGTGAGGTCAGGGGAGGCAGCGGGCCGGTGCCGGCGACGGGAGCCACCGCCGGGGCGCTCGTCGTCGACCTCAACACCGCGACCGCCGATCAACTCGACCAGCTGCCCGGCGTCGGCCCGGTCACGGCCGCGGCGATCCTCGCCTGGCGCGCCAGGAACGGCCGCTTCACATCGGTCGCGGAGTTGCAGGAAGTCGACGGCATCGGACCCAAGACCTTCCAGGAGCTGGCGCCCCATGTCCGGGTCTAGCCCCGTGGCCCCCCGGGCCCCCGAGGGCCGGAGCGTGGGCGATTCGCCGCGGAGCGCCGGGAACGGCTTGCAGCTGGCCGTCGATCACCTGCCCGCCGCAGCAGCCGTGCCGACGACCGCGACGGCTGCGGAGTTCACTCCCGACACCAGGCTCGTGCCCGCAGCGGCTGCTGCCTGGCTCGGGATGTGGCTGGCGTCG
>Ga0073899_10003593_pt1 | contig 13704 bp, 12 predicted proteins | sample KloWWTmetaKNB5Ph_FD_88975 | JGI IMG/M metagenome (GOLD analysis project Ga0073899, IMG submission 88975) | Active sludge microbial communities from Klosterneuburg, Austria, studying microevolution and ecology of nitrifiers - Klosterneuburg... | ecosystem: Engineered > WWTP > Aerobic digester >... | reverse complement strand
TCCTTGTAGTCCTCGGTCGGAGCGACGCTGCGCAGGTAGAACAGCGCGAAGCCGAACGGCGGGTGCATGAACGAGGTCTGCATGTTCACCGCCAGCAGCACGCCGAACCAGACCAGGTCGATGCCCAGCTTCTCCGCCACCGGGCCGAGCAGCGGCACGACGATGAAGCTCAGCTCGAAGAAGTCCAGGAAGAAGGCCAGCACGAAGATCAGGATGTTCACCACGATCAGGAAGCCGACCTGGCCGCCCGGCAGGCTGGTGAGCAGGTGCTCCACCCACTTGGGTCCGTCCACGCCCTGGAAGCTCAGGCTGAACACGGTCGAACCGATCAGGATGAAGACGACGAAGCAGGAGAGCTTCATCGTCGAGTCCATGGCCTGACGCATCAGGCTCATGCTCAGGCGGCGGCGGCTGATGGCCATCGCAAGCGCACCGACGGCCCCCATGGCACCGCCTTCGGTCGGCGTGGCGATGCCCAGGAAGATCGTGCCCAGCACCAGGAAGATCAGGCCCAGCGGCGGGATCAGCACGAAGGTGACGCGCTCGGCCATCTTCGACAGCAGCTTCAGGCCGCTGACCTTGTTGATCACCGCGAGCAGGAAGGCAACGCCCACACCCACGCACATCGACACCACGATCAGCTCATCGGTCGGCGTGCTGGCCGGGCGGGTCTTGGCGAAGAACACCGCGCAGGCCACCGAGACGATGGTGAGCAGGCCCAGCGAGGGCAGGCCGGAGCTGCCGTTGTCCTCGCGGATGGTGCGCGCTTCCTTGGGCAGCGCCGGCGCCCAGGTGGGGCGGATCATCGTGACCAGGAAGATGTAGCCCACGTACAGGCCGGTCAGCACGAAGCCGGGGACGAAGGCGCCCTTGTAGAGGTCGCCCACGCTCTTGCCGAGCTGGTCGGCCATGATGATCAGCACCAGCGACGGCGGGATGATCTGCGCCAGCGTGCCCGAGGCCGCGATCACGCCCGAGGCCACGCGGCGGTCATAGCCGTAGCGCAGCATGATGGGCAGCGAGATCAGGCCCATCGAGATCACCGATGCCGCCACCACGCCCGTGGTGGCCGCGAGCATGGCGCCCACGAAGATCACCGCGTAGGCCAGGCCGCCACGGATGGGGCCGAAGAGCTGGCCGATGGTGTCGAGCAGGTCTTCGGCCATGCCCGAACGTTCCAGGATCAGGCCCATGAAGGTGAAGAAGGGGATCGCCAGCAGGGTGTCGTTCTGCATGATCCCCATCATGCGCAGCGGCAGCGCCTGCAGCAGCGATTCGGGCAGCAGCCCCATCTCGATGCCGATGAAGCCGAAGAACAGGCCGCAGGCGCCCAGCGAGAAGGCCACCGAGTAGCCCATCAGCAGGAAGACGATCAGCCCCGCGAACATGATGGGGGCCATGTTGGCCGTGAAGAACTCCATCATTTCAGCGCTCCCTCGGCCTGGGCGCGGATGGCCTCGGCCAGTTCTTCCTCGGCGGTCTTGGTCGACAGCTTCTTTGCGGGGTCGTCGGCACGGCCTTGCAGGAAGGCGATGCGCTTGATCAGCTCAGACAGGCCCTGGATGCCCAGCAGCCCGAAACCCAGCGGCAGCAGCGCATACACCGGCCAGCGGATCAGGCCGCCGGCGTTGGACGACATCTCACCGCTGGCGTAGGCCCGCAGCACCACCGGCATGGCCAGGCTGATGACCACCACGACCAGGGGCATCAGGAAGGTCAGGATGCCGAAGATCTCGACCTTGATCTGGGTGCGCCGGGAGAAGCGGCCCAGGATCACGTCGATCTTGACGTGTTCCTGGCGCAGCAGGGTGTAGCCCGCGCCGAGCAGGAAGATGCCGGCAAACAGGTACCACTGGATCTCGAGGTAGGCGTTCGAGCTGTTGTTGAAGGCTTTGCGGACGATGGCGTTGCCGGCCGAGATCAGCACGGCAGCCAGGACCAGCCAGGATGTCCAGCGGCCGACGAGCTCGGTGAGCGCGTCGATCCGCCGCGACAGTTGCAGCAGGGCAGTCAAGGGAGGTTCTCCGGTAAGGCAGGAAGGAAACGGAAGGAAACAGAAAGATTCGACGCAGGAAAAAGGGCGCACCGGCAGGTCGTGGCGCAGGGCGCGCGAGCGTGACTTCTACACCCCGATGACACTGGAAAAGGCCTGCCACGCCCATCGGGTGTTACGACTACGCAGCACTACGCAGGCCCGTCGGGCGGTGTCGCGGCAGGCATCCGGGCCGCCGTGCCGGCCGGCACAGACAGGGCGTTGGCACCGCAATGTTCGACGGCATAGCGGATCAGCTCAGCCTGGCCGGCGATCTTGAGCTTGCGGCGGATGTTCTGGCGGTGTGTTTCCACCGTGCGCACGCTGAGGTCGTACTCGGTGGCGATCTGCTTGCTCGACAGACCGCGCGCCAGGGCGGCGAGGATCTCGCTCTCGCGCTCGGACAGCAGCGGCCTCGACTCGTCGCCGCGCGGTGTGGGGTGGGCCAGCCGCGTGGCGATGTAGCTGTCACCGCTGCCCACTGCGTCGATCGCGGCCAGGATCTCGCTGGACGGACCGTCCTTGAGCACATAGCCACGCGCGCCGGCCTGCAGGGCCCGGTGCAGGTACTCCGGGTTGTCATACATGCTGAGCATCAGCACCGCCAGCCCGGGATGGGCGCGCGTGAGTTCGGCCGTGAGTTCGATGCCGTTGCCCTGGCGCAGGCCGATGTCCATCAGCACCAGGTCCGGCTGCAGGCGGGCCACCTCGCTGCGGGCCTGGGCGACGTCGGCCGCTTCGCCCACCACCTGGGCGCGCGGGTGGCTGGCGAGCAGCGCGCGCATGCCGTCGCGCACCAGGGCATGGTCATCGACGAGGAGGATGCGCATGATGGGGTCCGGCAAGGGGGCAGAAAGAGTCTGAAGGGGTCAGAAGGCGTGCAAACGCGCCGCGCGTTCCAGCCGGGCCAGCCGGGTGACGGCCGCGCGCGGCACGTCGGCCACCAGGCGGGTGGCGCCCGGGCGGGACTGCACGCGCAGCGTGGCGCCCACGGCGGCCAGGCGCTCGCGCATGTTGCGCAGGCCGATGCCGCGCTGTGGGTCGTCCTGCACGGCGGCCACATTGAAGCCCAGGCCGTCGTCCTGCACCGTCAGGCGCACGCCGCGGCGGTGGAAGAGCAGCCGCACGTCCACCCGCGACGCATCGGCATGCTTGTCGATGTTGGTCAGGGCCTCCTGCGTGATGCGAAACAGCACCGTCTTGACCGCATCGGGCAGCTCGGTCTGCGTGCCGCGCAGGCGCATGAAGAAGGCCAGGTCGGCGTGCTCGGCAAATTCCTCGCCGATCTGGCGCAGCGCGCTGGGCAGGCCGAGCGTGTCGAGCAGGGCCGGGCGCAGCCGGTGCGACAGGTGGCGCACCTCGCTCAGTGCGTCGTCCAGTCGCGTGCGCGCCTTGCTCAGTGCCGCGGGCACTGCACCGCCCCCCTGGCGGGTCAGCTCCGCCAGTGCGCTGTCGAGCAGCAGCTTGATCGACACCAGCGTCTGCCCGGTGCTGTCGTGCAGCTCGCGCGAAAGGTGGGCCCGCTCGTATTCCTGCGACTGCACGACCTGCCGCGCCATCGACTGCAGCTGGGCATCGGCGGCGCGGTACTCGCTCAGGTTGAGTGCCAGTGCGCTGCCGGCCACCAGCGAGAGGGCGAGCAGCGAGATGCCGCCGATCCACAGCAGCGTGGTCCAGATGTGCTCGTGGCCCTGGCGGTCCAGCGCGTCCAGCGTGGCCTGGATGTCGTCCAGGTACAAGCCCGTGCCGACCATCCACTGCCAGCGCGGCAGGCCGACCACATAGCCCAGCTTGGGTGCCACCTGGCGCAGCGAGGGCTTGTTCCAGACGTAGCGGAAGTAGCCCTGCCCCTCGCGGGCGCGAGCGACCAGCGCCTGCACGACGTAGCGGCCATCGCGATCGCGCACGTCCCAGAGGTTGCTGCCCACCAGCTCGGGCTGGTGGGGCAGCACCAGGCAGTGGCCCTCGAAGTCGTAGGCAAAGAAGTAGCCGTCCCCGGCACTGCTGCCGTAGCGGATCGAATTGAGCAGCCGGATTGCCTCGGCCTTGATCTGCGGGTCGTCGCGGCCGGTGTCGTACAGCGGCTGCAGCGCACTCATGGCGATGTCGACGTGGTTGCGCAGCTCGACTTCCTTGGCCGCCATGTAGGCGGATTCCACCAGCGCGTGTTCGCGGCGGGACAGGTCCGCGGTCTGCTGGCGCACGGCCAGGGCGATCAGCAGCACCGCGGCCAGCAGGGGCACCAGCGCCAGCAGCAGGATGCGTCGCCGCAGCCGCCTCGGGCCGGGCGGCTCCGCGCCCGTCCGGGCAGGCCCCCCATCAGGTTGCGGGGCGGGCTGGGGGCTTCCCATGGCGCCTGGCGAACAACAGCCTGCGGGATGCCCAGGCGCTCAGCCTTGCGCGCGAGAGGCGTGGTACAGCTTGGTCGAGCGTGCGCCGCTGCGGCAGAACGCCAGGATGGGCTTGGGCAGCGTCTGCAGCAGCTGGCCGAAGGCGGCGATCTCCTGCGGGCTCTGGTAGCCGCCGGACACCGGCAGGTGCGCGTACTCCAGACCGGCTGCCCTGGCTGCCGCCTCGATCGACGCGGAGGTGGGCTGCTCGGGGCCCTCTTCGTAGTCCGGCCGGTTGTTAATCACACTGCGAAAGCCAGCCTGGGCCGCGGCCGCCATGGCGGCGGGCACGAGCTGGGGCGCGACGCTCAGGTCGTCGCTGAGGTGGTGGTTGTGCAGCAGGGAGTGCATGGTGGTTGCAGCGTTGGAAGATGGATCTTGGAACTTGGCTCGCGAATGTCTTCGACTGGCGGGCGGTGTCAGCCTTGCAGGGCGCGCTTGACGGCCGCGGAGACCAGGCCCATGTCGGCCTGGCCGGCGAAGCGCTGCTTGGCCGCGCCCATCACCTTGCCCATGTCGGCCGGGCCCTTGGCGCCGAGCTCGGCCACCAGTTGGGCGACCGCAGCATCGATTTCCTCGGCGCTCAGGCGCGCCGGCAGGTAGGTCTCCAGCACGGCGAGTTCGGCACTTTCCTTGGCGACGAGGTCGTCGCGGCCGGCCTGGGCGAACTGGGTGATCGAGTCCTTGCGCTGCTTGATCAGCTTGTCGACGATGGCGACGACGGCGGCATCGTCCAGCGTGATGCGCTCATCCACCTCGCGTTGCTTCATCGCCGCCAGCAGCAGGCGGATGGTGCCCAGCCGCTCGGCTTCCTTGGCGCGCATGGCGGCCTTCATGTCCTCGGTGATGCGGTCCTTCAGACTCATGGGGTGCTCCGGCAGAAAACAGGATGAGGTGGCCCAAAAACGACAAAGCCCGCAGCGGCGTCCCGCGCGGGCTTGGTCTGCTTCCGGCTGACCCGAGGGTCAGGCAGCGTCATGCAGGAAACCGCCTCTGAGGCGGTTCCGGTGCGGCGCCGGGGCGGATTCAGTACAACTCAGTACAGCTTCTTGGGCAGCTGCATCGAGCGCACGCGCTTGTAGTGGCGCTTCACGGCGGCGGCCTTCTTGCGCTTGCGCTCGGCCGTCGGCTTTTCGTAGAACTCGCGTGCGCGCAGATCGGTCAGCAGGCCGAGCTTTTCGATGGTGCGCTTGAAGCGGCGCATGGCCACGTCAAACGGTTCGTTTTCCTTGACACGGATGGTCGTCATGAATGGAAGGATCCTTCTGTTGAGCCCTCGATGGCCGGCGCGGGATTCCGGTTATCCGCAAGTGCGCCAACTCGAACGGGCATTTCTTGCCAGCAAAGCCGAGGATTATAGTCATTTTCGGCAGGCCTGCGCCTACCGTCTGTAGGGCAGGGTCAAACGCGTTGCCAGCGCAGGCCGCCCGCGGCAAAGAGCCGCTCCATTTCGCCGCTGCCGGACAGCTGTTCGACCGCGCCCTGCAGGGCCTGGGCCAGGTCGGTGGCCTCCTTGCGAACGGCCATGCCCACGGCCCAGCCGTCGCGCGGCGCACGCGGGATCGGCAGCGGCCCGATCTCGAAGCGCGCATCGCCGCGCAGCGCCGACTCCAGCTCGGAGCGCAGGCCGGCGGCGGCCACCACCTTCCCGTCCTGCAGCATCCTGGCTGCCGACACACCATTGTCCAGCTTGGTGACCAGGTGGTCGCGCAGCCGCCCGCCTTCGGCGCCGATCATCAGCCAGCCCGCCAGCGACAGCCCGGGTACCGCCACCGGCTGCCCGACGAGGGGGTCGAGGCTGTCCAGCGTCGGCAGCTTGGTCAGGTCGCGGGCGATCACGACGCGCTCGCGCCAGTAGGGGCCGAAGATGCTCACGCGGGGGTTGGACAGCATCAGCGGGCGGTCCACCGGCACATGCAGCAGCACGTCCGCCGGTCCCCAGCCCAGGTAGTGACCGCGCCAGACCATGTTGCGCAGGTCGTCGTCCATGTTCTCGCCGGCCAGGAAGGGCAGCAACGAGGGCTGCACGCCCAGTTGCTTGGCCAGCGCCGACGCGAGCTGCACCTCGATGCCCGCGCCCTGCACATGGAAGGGCGGCAGGTCGTGGTAGACGCCCACGGTCAGCCGCCCCAGTCGGCGCACCCGTTCGAGGGCGGTCTCGTCGGCACGGGCCAGGGACGGGGCGGTGGCGAGGGCGGTCAGGCCACCCAGCTGGGTGAGCAGGCGGCGGCGAGTGGTGACTGTCACGCGATGTTCCAATCTGTAGCGTTCCGATGATTCTGGTCGATCCATCGGCGATGACCGGGCCAGGTGTTTCCCGGGTGCCCTGGCGGCGCTGCCCGGTTGGCAGCCCGGGCCAGGCCCGTTCGGGTCAGAGCGGCTTCTCGCGGCGGGTTTCCAGGTAGGCCTTGATCGACCAGATCGCTTCCTGGTTCAGTGTGCCCTCGAACGGCGGCATGTAGACCGCGCCGTTGCGCACCTTGCCGCGGCGCACGCTGGTCTGGTAGTACTCGTCGATCTCCTTGACGCAGGCGGCCTTCTTCTTCTCATCCTTCAGGCTGGCGCAATCGCTGTCGAGCTTGCGCAGGTCGGGGGCGATGCCGCCGGAAATCGCTTCGAGGCCGTGGCAGCGAGCGCAGTTCTGGTTGTAGGCCGAGCTGCCGATGCGCACGGCGATGCTGTTCTGGCGAAACGGGTTCTCGGCGCGCCAGTCGGCGCCGAGCTGGGGCAGCTCGTGGGTGTCGACCGCCTGCGGGGTCACGTCGCCGTGGGCGCTGGCGATGTTGCCGAGCGTGGCACAGGCAGCAACGAGCACGAGGGCGCGCCAGAAGTCTCCTTTGATCATTTCAATGCTCCGGGGATGGGTAGTTGGCTGGGTTGTGGGGGAGGGCTGGCATTGAAACTGCAATGACCATGCCACCGCGAAATCCGGCCGCTGCAAAGGCCCCGGCTTGCGGGTCAGTCCGGGGACAGTGCTGCAGCGTGGCGCGTCGGTCGTGCGGTTGCTGGGCCCATTGGGACATGTACCGTCCCAGGGACTGTTCATTCGGGACACAATCATCGGCTTGCACAACGACTTGTTGTTCGTTGGGGCCGCCAGACAGTAGGGCCGCTGCGGTGGTCGTGAAGGAGACGAGACGATGTCCGGACGTTTTTCGCCGGTGAGCGCCGGGGTGCGCCAGCGGCAGGGCGGCGTTGATGAACTGCGACGGCCCACCGCCTCGACACTGCCGTTGGGTGGGCAGCACCTGGCGAAGATCGAGGACTCGCACGAACGTTGCCAGGCGCTCGGGTTGTCCCGGATCGAACGTCCCGACTTTGCGCCCATCGGCCGCTCCGACCTCGGTGTGGTGCGCGACCGCAACCAGCGCCTCTACAACCATGCCGCACCCGTCATGGAGATGCTCTACGACCAGATCGTCAACACGCAGAGCATGGTGGTGCTGACCGATGCGACGGGCACCATCCTGCATTCCATCGGTGATGACGACTTCCTGGCCCGTGCAACCAAGGTGGCGCTGTCGCCGGGGGTGAACTGGTCCGAGCAGTCCAAGGGCACCAACGCGGTCGGCACGGCGCTGATCGAGGAAACGCCCACCCTCGTGCATGCAGATGAGCACTTCCTGCACGCCAACCACTTCCTGACCTGCTCGGCTGCGCCCATCCTCGACCCGCGCGGCAACATCCTCGGCGTGCTCGACGTGAGCGGCGACCACCACGGCTACCACCAGCACACCATGGGGCTGGTGAAGATGTCCGCCCGGATGATCGAGAACCACTGGCTGACGGACGACTACCGCAACGTGATGCGGCTGCACTTCCACAGCCGGGTGGAGTTCATCGGCACGCTGATGGAGGGCATCCTGGCGGTCAGCCAGGACGGCAAGTTCGTCGGTGCCAACCGCGGCGCGCTGGAGCAGCTGGGCCTGTCCGGTGCGGCGCTGCGCATGCACACGCTGGCGTCGCTGCTGGGCACCACGGTGGCGGCGCTGGTCGATCGATTCCGCTCGCCACTGGCCACGCCGGTGCAGGTGGTGATGCCCAACGGGCGGCAGTTTCACGTCTACGCCCGCTTCAACTGGCCGGTGTGGCACTCGTTGGGCGATGCGCCGGCCGGTGCCGAGGTGCCCGCGGCGGACCTGGCGGGTGCCGCGGTGCCCGAGCGCACGGCGGCATTGCCCCCGGCATCGGAAGCGGCCGCCGGGGCGCGCGAGCCGGCCGTGCGGCCCCAGCCGGCCGCGGGCGCCGATCGTGGCGGGCTGGCCAGCCTGACCACCGGCGACGCCCAAGTCGGCGCGGTGGCCGACAAGATCCGCCGCGTGCTCAACCGGGACATCCCGATCCTGGTGCTGGGCGAAACCGGCACCGGCAAGGAGCTGCTCGCGCGCGCCATCCACCAGGACTCCGACCGCGCGAAGCAGCCCTTCGTCGCGGTGAACTGCGCCTCGATCCCCGACACGCTGATCGAGGCCGAGCTGTTCGGCTACGAAGAGGGCGCCTTCACCGGCGCGCGCCGCAAGGGAGCCACGGGGCGCATCGTGCAGGCCAATGGCGGCACGCTCTTCCTGGACGAGATCGGCGACATGCCCATCGGCCTGCAGGCCCACCTGCTGCGCGTGCTGCAGGAGCGCCAGGTCACGCCGCTGGGCAGTGGCAAGCCGGTGGCGGTGGACGTGACGCTGGTCTGCGCCACCCACCGCAACCTGCGCGAGATGCTCGAGCAGAAGACCTTTCGCGAGGACCTCTACTACCGCCTCAACGGCTTGGCGGTGCGCCTGCCGCCGCTGCGCGAGCGCAGCGACCTGATGGCGCTGGTCGAGCGCATCCTGGACCGGGAGTGCCCGGGGCGCCGGCTGCGGCTGGACCCCGAGGTGGTGCGGCTGTTCCAGGCCTACCAGTGGCCGGGCAACGTGCGCCAGCTGTTCAATGTGCTGCGCACCGCCACCGTGATGGCGGCGGGCGAGGCGGTGATCACCCGCGATCACCTCTCCGACGACTTCCTGGAGGATGCCCGCCGAGCGGAGCAGGCCCGCGTGCCGGCCGCCGCGGGGGGCGAGCCGCCGGCCTGGCCCGGCGCTGCGCTGGCCTGGGGTGCCGCGCCGCAGGCCGGGCTGCCTGCGGCCGAGCCGCCACTCCCCGCGGGCATGTCCGGAGGGTCGGGCATGGCCGTGCCGGGCTGGCCAGCCTCTGGCCCGATGCCGGCCGCCCTGCCGGCAGGGATGGGCGGGGCCTTCGGCCCGCTGTCGTCGCTGCCCGGCCAGCCGGTGGGGGCCGGGGCTAATCCAGTCCCTGCGGCAGCGGCCGAGGCCCCGCCGCAGTCGCTGGAAGACGTCGAGATCCAGACCATCCGCCAGGTGCTTGATGCCGCCGGCGGCAACATCTCCGTGGCGGCCAAGCGGCTGGGCATCAGCCGCAACACCATCTACCGCAAGCTGCGCTGGAACGGCAGCCGCTGATTTCCGGAGACTTCAGCGGGTCGCCGGGGCGAAGCTGTCCTGCTCCGCCTCGCGCCAGGCGCGCTGCCAGTTGAGGCCCTGGCGCAGGTCACTCCCTTCGGGCGGCGATTCATCCGGCCAGGCGGCCGCCAGTGGCGGTGGCGGGTCGGTCTCGACCGCGCCGCGGGCGATCGCCGCCTGCACGGCGTGTTGCAGGGCCTGCACGTGGGCGAGTTCCCGCCCCGGCGCGCCAGCGGCCAGCCAACCGCCCTGCTCGGGCAACCAACGCAGCGTCACGGTGGGCGTGCCCGCGGCGCTGCCGGTGCGGCCAGTGCGGCCCGCGCGGTGTGTGGTGAGCAGGGTGTCACGCTCCAGGTCGCTCAGGGCGCGCAGGCTCTGGGCGAAGCGGCTCACCACGCTGTCACGCAGGTCCGGCGCACCGTCGGCCCAGAGCAGGCCGTGCGCGCTGGCCAGGCCGGCGCGCGGCAGCCACCACACGGTCACGGCCGTGTCGGCACCGCGGTCGAGCCGCCACCAGCGCCAGGGGCCGAGCCGGCCCGCGGCGCCCTGCAGCAGGCGCTGCGGGATGGGGGCCTCGGCCGTCTCCAGGTCGCTGGCCGCCTCGCCCAGGCGCAGTCGCAGGCGCTCGATGCAGCGTGTGCAGCGTTCGCGCATCGCGCGCGCCACGTCGGCATGCGCCCAGTGACGGGGTGCGCGCAGCCCCGCCTGGCCCAGCACCAGCTCCGGCCGCGCCCAGGGGGCGATCACGTCGCTGACCGGCCGCCCGGTGAGCCGCCGCAGCCGGCAACCCAGCGCGCGCCCGTGTGCGGCACTGGGTCCGCTGCCCAGCAGCCACAGCCGCTGGCCGTCACGCACCGCCAGGGCGTTGGAGATCGTGCCCCGGTTGGCCGCGTTGGCCTCACCCGCCGCCCCGGGAATCCACCAGACACCGGGTGCCACCGCCTCGATGCGCAGGGCCGGGCCGGGGCAGGGCAGCGCTGCAGCCGGCCAGGACAGGCCGATACCGACGGCGACCCCCAGCGCCCGGGCGAGTTGCCGCCATGGGACGGCACGCTGCGGCCGGGCCGGGTTGACCCTCATCAGGGGGGTGTCACACGTTGTCACAGCATGGAACATGTCGGAGGGCTGTCACGCACCCGTTGGCGCCGGGCGAGGGCTGGGTGGCGGGGTGTGGCCGGTCGGGTCCCCGACCTAACCCTGATTTTCCACCCCCGCCGGCCCGTTGCCTGGCCCTGTGGGCGGGCGGCATGGCTCTTGCACGATCCAGGCCGGCAACGTCCCCGTTGGGGCGTGTGGAGTCAAGGACTTGGATCGAAGCCCCCGCGTTGGCCTGCAGCACCTGCGTTCGTTCGAGGTGCCTAGGTGAAGCTCGTCGTGCTCAAGGGCGGTGACGAGAGCGTACCGTTGCCGCAGGCGCAGCGCCCAGCCGTACCCGGCCGCGCGCCCAGCCGTGCACCCGGCGCGGCGGCGCTCTCGGGCGACGGGCAGCGCTGGGTGCTGGTGAACGTCTCGCCGCTGGTGGCCGACCAGCTCGCCACCGATGCGCGCCTGCTGCGCCATCCCGGCCTGCCCAATGCGGCGGTGCGTGCACTGGTGCTCACCGATGCGCAGGTGGACCACGTCACGGGCCTGCTCAGCCTGCGCGACGGCGCCCCCATCCACCTGTACGCCACGCCGGCGGTGTTCGAGGAGCTCACCCACACGCTGCCGGTGCTGCCCCTGCTGGAGCACTACTGCGGCGTGCACTGGCACGTCATCCCGGTGGCGGGCGAGTGCCGCACGGCGGTGTTCCGCATCGAGGGCCAGCCGACACTGGAGTTCACCGCCATCGCCACCGACGGGCCGCTGCCGCCCCACGCGGTGCGCCCGGACAGCCCGGGCATCGGCGAGACCATCGCGCTGGCGGTGCGTGACACCGTGACCGGCCAGCGGCTGTTCTGCGCCAGCCACCTGGACTGTGCCGGTGCGGCGGCGATGGAGTGGATGCGCGAGGCCGACTGCGTGCTGGTGGGTGCCGACCCCGGCGAGGGGCGTGAGGCCGCGCCCAGCGACGATCCGCTGCCCGGCCCGGCCGATGTGGACGTGCTGGCCCTGCTGGACGGCATCCGGGCCCGGCGCAAGCTGCTGATGTGCCGACAGGCCTGGTCGGACGACCCCGGCCCCGACAGCGCCGCCTGGGAGCGCCTGGGCATCGAGTTTGCGGCCGACCGCATGGAGATCGAGCTGTGAATGCCGTCCTGACCGAACCCGTTGTGGCCGCTGCCGATGTGGCGCTGCGGCTCGACCACCTGGTCAAGCGCTACGGTGAGCGCGCCGCGCTGGCCGGGCTGAGCCTCACGCTGCCGCGTGGCTGCTTCGTCGCGCTGCTGGGTCCCAACGGCGCCGGCAAGTCGACCCTGTTCCAGGTGCTCACCGGCCTGTTCGTGGCCGATGAGGGTGACGTCGTGGTGGCCGGCGAGGACCTGCGCCGCCGGGCGGTGGCCGCGCTGCGCCACATCGGCGTGGTGTTCCAGCAGATGTCGCTGGACCTGGACCTGAGCGTGGAGCGCAACCTGCGCTTCCACGCCGACCTGCATGGCCTGCCGCGCTCGCTGGCCACCGAGCGCCTGCACGCCGGCTGCCAGGCCCTGGGCATCGAGAAGGACCTGGCGCGCCCGGTGCGCGAGCTCTCGGGCGGCAACCGCCGCAAGGTCGAGCTGGTGCGCGCCCTGCTGCACCACCCGAGCGTGCTGCTGATGGACGAGCCCACCGTCGGGCTGGACCCGAAGTCGCGCCGCGACCTGGTCGCCGCCATCCGCGCCGACGTGGCCGCGCGCGGCAGCACGGTGCTCTGGGCCACCCACCTGGTCGAGGAGGCCGAGGCCGCCGATCGCGTCGTGGTGCTGCACCGCGGCAAGCTGCTGGCCGATGGCACCCCGGCCGACGTGACCGCCGCACTGGGCGGCAGCGGCCTGGAGGAGGCCTTCATCCGGGCAACCCAGGGCTGAATCAGACATCATGGGCACCGCTTCGAGCGGGGGCCCTTGCGGACAAGACGCCAAGGCGCGCAGCCTGTCGCCAACGCCGGCTCGACGCACATGAAGGAGACAAAGCGATGCCAAAGATGCACCCGACCGCTCGCCGTGCCGACGCGCGAGTCCCCGCCCGAGCGATGACCGCCCGGGCACTGCTGGCGCTGTCCGCCACGCTGCTGACGGCCGCTGCGGCGCAGGCCCAACTGGCCTATGTGTCCAGCGAGAAGGACAACGCGCTGGCCATCGTCGACCTGAAGGCCCAGGCCATCGTGGGCCACATCCCGACTTGCAAGCGCCCGCGCCACATGGTGATCACGCCGGACGGCAAGCAGCTGATGACCGCCTGCGGGGATTCCGGCCAGCTCGACGTGATCGACCTGGCCACGCGCAAGTCGGTGCGGCGGGTGCCGCTGGGCGAGGATCCCGAGGCCTTCGACATCAGCCCGGACGGCAAGACGCTGTACGTCAGCAACGAGGAGGACGGCGAACTCGGCATCGTCGACCTGACCAGCGGCAAGCGCACCAAGGGCATCGAGGTGGGCAAGGAGCCCGAGGGCGTCAAGGTCAGCGCCGACGGCAAGACGGTCTACGTCACTTCCGAGGTGGCCAGCCTGGTGCACGTGATCGACGTGGCCAGCGGCAAGTTGGTGAAGAACGTGCCGGTGGGCAAGCGCCCGCGCCGCTTCGCGCTGACGCCCGATGGCAGCCAGCTCTGGGTCACCAACGAGTTGGCGGCCAGCGTCACCATCCTCTCCACCAAGGACCACAGCGTGATCGGCACGGTGAAGTTCGAGGTCAAGGGCGCGCGCGCG
>Ga0073899_10003589_pt1 | contig 13714 bp, 10 predicted proteins | sample KloWWTmetaKNB5Ph_FD_88975 | JGI IMG/M metagenome (GOLD analysis project Ga0073899, IMG submission 88975) | Active sludge microbial communities from Klosterneuburg, Austria, studying microevolution and ecology of nitrifiers - Klosterneuburg... | ecosystem: Engineered > WWTP > Aerobic digester >... | reverse complement strand
GCCCAGCGAGGCGTCGCGCGTCAGCGTCCAGGTGGTGTTGCGCGACAGCACGTCGATCTCGCCCGACTGCAAGGCCGTGAAGCGCTGTTGCGCCGTCAGCGGCGAGTAGCGCACCTTGTTGGCATCGCCCAGAACGACGGCGGCCAGTGCGCGGCAATAGTCGACATCCAGGCCCGACCACTTGCCCTGGCTGTCGGCGGCCGAGAAGCCGGGCAGTCCCGGGCTGTGCACGCCGCAGACCAGCGCACCGCGCGACTTGATCGCGTCGAGGTCCTTGCCGGCAAACGCCGGCGCTGCGGCCAGGAGGCCGGCGCCGGCAACAGCGGCCAGGGCGAAGCGGGACAACTTGTGGATCATGGATTGACTCCTGAAGGATGGGGGTGTGCGCGCCAGGGGCGCCGAGGACAGCCCTGGGACGCTAGCGGCAAAGCCCGCCAGCAGCAACTGTGCCTATCCCTGAGGGTCCGCCGGGCCGTCACCGAGGCCCTGCGCTCACCGCGGGCGCGGCAGCGCCTCTCATCGCGACGGCGCGACGACGCCCGCAGTCAGCCCAGGTGGGCGCGGTCGGGCAGCTCGTTCGGGTTCTGCTGGCCTTCGGCCAGCGGAAAGTGGCGCACCAGCATCGCGTCCACGGCGTCCACCGCCTGCTCCAGGCCGGCTTCGAAACGGCCGCCGCGGAAGGCCTCGCGCATGCCGCCCACCAAGGTGTCCCAGTGCGCCTGCGGCACCTGTCGCGCCAGCCCGCGGTCGGCCACGATCTCGATCGCGTGCTCGGCCAGCAGCAGGTAGATCAGCACGCCGCTATTGGCCTCGGTGTCCCACACGCGCAGCTTGCCGAACATGGCCAGCGCGCGTTCGCGCGCCGTGGCGCCGCGCCACAGGTAGGACAGCGGCAGCCCGGCTTCCACGCACAGGCGGATCTCGCCGCTGTGGCGCCGTTCGCTGGCCGCCACGCGCGCTTCCAGTCGTTGCAGCGCGGCGGTGTCCAGCGCGCGCGCGGTGTCGGTCTCGTCGAGCCAGCGGTGTTTGAAGATGCGCAGCCAGCGGTTCATCTGTCACCAGCTCCCCGAAGATCCGCCGCCGCCGAAGTTGCCCCCGCCGCCCGACGAGAAGCCGCCACCACCACCGCCGCCGAATCCGCCCCCGCCGCCGAAACCTCCACCGCCGCCGCCCCAGCCGCCGATATGCGGCAGGCTGCGCCCCCGCTGCCCCGCCCGGCGCACGGCCGAGCCGATGCCGAAGATGCCCACCAGCACCAGCGCCACCACCGCTGCGCCTACGGCGGCCAGCACGCTGGCGGTGACGAGCCAGCCCAGGCCGCCGGCCGCGCCGGCGGTCAGCAGCGAGCCCAGCTTGCGGCCGAAGATGCCGGTCAATACGGCGCCGATGATCGGCACGGCGACGAAGAAGAACATCGCCAGTTCGTTGATCTGCAGTCCAGGCTGGGCCTTGCCCCGGACCGTGGGTGCCGGCAGCGCTTCGCCACGGATGCGGGCGATGAGCTGGTCCAGCGCAGCCTCCAGGCCGCCGGCGTAGTCGTTGGCGCGGAAGGCCGGGCGGATGGATTGGTCGATGATCTGTCGCGCCGCCAGGTCGGGGATGGCGCCTTCCAGCGCCTTGGCGACCTCGATGCGCACGCGGCGCTCGTCCTTGGCCACCACCACGAGCACGCCGTCGCCCACCTCGCGACGGCCGATCTTCCAGGTATCGGCCACACGCTGGGCGTAGGCGGCGATATCTTCCGGCGCCGTGGCCGGCACCAGCAGCAGCACGATCTGCGGCCCGGCCTCGGCCTCGAAGGCGGCGAGCTTGGCCTCGAGCGCCGCGGCCTGATCGGCCTGCAGCGTACCGGTCTGGTCGATCACGCGCGCCTTGAGCTCGGGCACCGGCAGCACGTCCTGGGCGCGCGCGGTGCCCGGCCATGATGCGGCCAGCATCAGCGCCAGCGCCAGTGCCGGCACCAGGGGCACCCACTTGGCCTGTGTCAGGGCGCGCATGGAATCGGCGCCACCGCCCTGCGGCCTACTTCGATCCCGCAGGCTTGTCGAAATTCACCGTCGGCGGCGCCGCGATGGCGGCCTCGTTCTCCACCGTGAAGCTGGGCTTGACCGAATAGCTGAAGATCATGGCCGTCAGGTTGGTGGGGAAGCTGCGCGCCAGCACGTTGTAGTCCTGCACCGCCTTCACATAGCGGCCGCGCGCCACGGTGATGCGGTTCTCGGTGCCTTCGAGCTGCACGCGCAGGTCCTGGAAGCCCTGGTTGGCCTTCAGATTGGGGTATTGCTCCACCGTCACCAGCAGCCGGCTGAGCGCGCCCGAAAGTTCACCCTGCGCGGCCTGGAACTTGCCGAAGGCCTCGGGGTTGTTGATCAGTTCCGGCGTGGCCTGGATGCTGGTGGCGCGCGCACGGGCCTCGATCACCTTGGTCAGCGTCTCCTGCTCGAAATTCGCCTCGCCCTTGACGGTGGCCACGATATTGGGGATGAGGTCGGCACGCCGCTGGTACTGGTTGACGACCTCGGACCAGGCCGACTTCACCTGTTCGTCCAGGCGCTGGAAATCGTTGTAGCCGCAGCCCGACAGCAGGGTGGCCGCCAGCAAGAAGGGGGTCAGCCAGAGTCGGCGCGCGGTCAGGGTGGCGAATGTCATGGGTCTTCCTCCGTGTGGGCAGCGAGCATCGTAACCCGCAGCCGATGTGGGGCGAGGCCGGTGTGCTTCAAGAGGGCACCGCCGTGAGCCCGCCCCCACGGCCGGGCGCCGCCCTGCACCCGGCGGCCATAATCCGCCGCCATGTGGCCCACCCTGCAAAACGATACCTTCCTGCGCGCCTGCCTGCGCCAGCCCACCGACCACACGCCGCTGTGGCTGATGCGCCAGGCCGGGCGCTACCTGCCCGAGTACAAGGCCACGCGCGTGAAGGCCGGCAACAGCTTCATGGGCCTGGCCACCAACGTGCCCTACGCCACCGAGGTGACATTGCAGCCGCTGGACCGTTTTCCGCTGGATGCGGCGATCCTGTTCTCCGACATCCTCACCGTGCCCGACGCCATGGGCCTGGGCCTGAGCTTCGGTGCCGGCGAGGGCCCGCGCTTCGCCCACCCGGTGCGCGACGAAGCCGCGGTGGCCGCGCTGGCGGTGCCCGACCTGGACAAGCTGCGTTATGTCTTCGACGCCGTCACCTCGATCCGGCGCGCGCTGAATGGCCGCGTGCCGCTGATCGGGTTTTCCGGCAGCCCCTGGACGCTGGCCTGCTACATGGTCGAAGGCGCCGGCTCCGACGACTACCGGCTCGTCAAGACACTGCTCTACAGCCGGCCCGACCTGATGCACCGCATCCTGGAAGTCAACGCCGCCGCCGTCATCGCCTACCTCAACGCCCAGATCGATGCCGGCGCGCAGGCGGTGATGGTGTTCGACAGCTGGGGCGGCGTGCTCGCCGACGGCGCCTTCCAGCGTTTGAGCCTGGACTACACGCGCCGCGTCGTCGCCGGCCTGCAGCGCACGAAGGACGGCCAGCGCATCCCGTGCATCGTCTTCACCAAGGGCGGCGGGCCATGGCTGGAAGAGATCGCCGCCTGCGGCGCCGACGTGGTGGGCCTGGATTGGACCGTGAACCTGGGCCGTGCCCGCCGCCTCGTGGGCGACCGCGTGGCGCTGCAGGGCAATCTCGACCCGAACGTGCTGTTCGCGCCCGACGAGGCCGTGGCGCGCGAGGCCGTGGCCGTGCTCGACAGCTTCGGGCGCCCACAGCGCAGCGACGGCACCTGGGACGGCCACATCTTCAACCTGGGCCACGGCATCAGCCAGCACACCGATCCGGAGCGCGTGGCCACGTTGGTGGAGGCGGTGCACCGGCATTCCCGAGCGTTGCGCTCGGCGGCCTGAGAACGGCGCGGCCGCCGGCCAGCACGCTGGCCGGTCGCATGGCGGTAAGTGAGCACTCAGGGCTTGACTTATCCCCAAATGACGTGCCGCACTGCAGCAGCTTGCACTTGACAACCAGGGCTTGCCGGATTCGCCGTCGATACGTGTCAAGTCCTTGATTTTCATCAATTTTGTCGGCTGCCGCGAAATTGGGCACAGGACGAGGCGACGCGCAGAATCAAGTACTTGCGATGACTCGCCGCAGTTTTCCCACAAAGTTATCCACAGATTGCGGGGACAGCTCGAAAAGTCCTTTTCGATCATGCACTTGCGCCGCATTCTTGAGGTACATCCTGGATTCCGTGCGCAACTTCACAGTGCTGGGGCATGACTGAGTCCGTGCTGCTCTCGGTGGCGGTCGAGACACCCCGGTACTCGTCGGTGGGCGGTCTTCTGGACTATGCAAGTGAGCAGACACTGCCGCCAGGGACCCTGGTGCGCGTGCCATTGGGCCGCCGCGACATGCCCGGCATCGTGTGGCAGCGGTCGGCCGACGCCGCTCCCGCAACGGCCGAATTGCGCCCGCTGGCAGCCGTGTTGTCGTCGCTGCCACCGCTGGCCGACGAATGGCGCGAGCTGATCGACTTTGCCGCAGCCTATTACCAGCGCGGTGTGGGCGAACTGGCGTTGGCCGTGCTGCCACCCGACCTGCGCAAGATCGACGATACGCCCCTGGCGCGGCGCGTGGCGCGGCTGCAACAGAGGCCCGCAGCTGCAAACGCCGCCGCGCTGGCCACCCCATCCGAGCGACCCGAACTCAACGCAGAACAGGCGGCAGCCCTGGCGGCGATCGGCGCGGCCGACAAGCCGGTGCTGCTGCACGGCGTCACCGGCAGCGGCAAGACCGAGGTCTACCTGCGGGCCGCCGAGGCGGCGCTGCAGCAGGGCCGGCAGGCGCTGGTGCTGGTGCCCGAAATCAACCTCACGCCACAACTCGAAGCGCGCTTCGCCGAACGCTTTCCGCACCACCTGATGGTCAGCCTGCACAGTGGCCTGACGCCGGCGCAGCGGCTGCGCCACTGGCTGCTGGCGCACTTGGGGCGCGCCGACCTGGTGCTGGGCACGCGGCTGGCGGTCTTCGCCTCGATGCCGCGGCTGGGGCTGGTGGTCGTCGACGAGGAGCACGACCCCTCGTTCAAGCAGCAGGAAGGTGCGCGTTATTCGGCGCGCGACCTCGCGGTGTGGCGTGCGCACCGGCTGGGGGTGACCGTGCTGCTGGGGTCTGCCACGCCGTCGCTGGAAACCTGGCAGCGGGCGCTGGAAGGCGGATATCTGCGGCTGGCGCTGGAACGCCGCATCGGCGGCGGCGTGATGCCCACGGTGAAGCTGGTGGACATGACCCGGCTGCCCCGCGACGGCGCGCAGGAGCGCGTGCTCGCGCCGCCGCTGCTGGCGGCCATCAGCGAGCGCATAGCGCGCGGCGAACAAAGCCTGCTGCTGTTGAATCGCCGCGGCTATGCGCCGGTGCTGCACTGCGGCGCCTGCGGCTGGAAGAGCGGCTGCCCGCATTGCAGCGCCTGGCGCGTCTTCCACAAGGCCGACCGCACGCTGCGCTGCCACCACTGCGGCCTGACCGAACGCGTGCCGCGCGCCTGCCCCGACTGCGGCAACCTCGATCTCGCCCCGCTCGGGCGCGGCACCGAGAAGCTGCAGGAACAGCTGGCCGCGCTGCTGCCCGGCGCACGCGTGGCGCGGCTGGACGCCGACAGCACGCGCGGCGAAGGTGCCTTGCAGCAGCAACTGGGCGCCGTGCATGCCGGTGAAGTGGATGTGCTGGTGGGCACGCAGATGCTGGCCAAGGGGCACGACTTCCGCCGCGTCACGCTGGTGGCGGCGGTGAACCCCGACACGGCGCTGTTCAGCAGCGACTTTCGTGCGCCGGAACGGCTGTTCGCGCTGCTCATGCAGGCCGCGGGCCGCGCCGGCCGCGACGCCGCACAGGCCGAGCGCAGCGAGATGTGGGTGCAGACCTGGCACCCGCGCCATCCGCTGTATGCCGCCTTGAAGGCGCACGACTACGAGGCCTACGCGACGGCGCAGCTCGGCGAGCGCCGTGCCGCCGGCCTGCCGCCTTTTGCCAGCCTGGCGCTGCTGCGCGCCGAGGCGCGCACGGTGGAGGTGGCGCGTGCCTTCCTGCACGACGCTTCCAGCCTGGCGGCAGCGCACGCGGGAGTCACCGTCTATCCGCCGGTGCCGCCGCCGGTGGCCAAGGTGGCCGACGTGGAGCGCATGCAGATGCTGGTGGAGTCGCCCTCGCGCAGGGTGCTGCAGCGCATGCTGGCGGCCTGGCTGCCGGGGCTGCACGAATTGCGGGCGCGGCACAAGGGGCTTTTGCGCTGGGCGGTCGACGTGGATCCGCTGGCGATCTGAACCGCTTGCCCGAGTCCCTTTCAGACTGCCCGACCGGCAGGTTCGCCTGCGGGCCCACGGGCGATGGCGGTCACTGCGCCAGCACACGCTGCAGTTGCAGCGCCTCGGCCACTTGCGCGGTGGCGATGCGCTCGCTACCGGCCAGGTCGGCGACGGTGCGCGCCACCTTCAGGCAGCGGTGCAGCCGGCGGCCGCTCCAGCCCAGGCGCTCGGCGGCGCTGCGCAGGAAGCGCGCGGCGGCTTCGTCCAGAAGGCAATATTCGTCGATGCGGCCGGCTTCCAGCAGGGCATTGGGCTCGCCCTGGCGCTCGGTCTGCCGCAGCCGCGCCGCGGCCACGCGCGCCGCCACCGCCGCGCTAGCTTCACCGTCGGGCAGCGCCAGCAGCGCGGAGGCGGGCGCGGCCAGCACCTCCACCTGCAGGTCGATGCGGTCCAGCAGCGGCCCCGACAGCCGACCCTGGTAGCGCGCCACGGCGTCGGGGGTGCAGCGGCAGGCCTTGCCCACCGCCGCCGGCGCGCCGAGCCAGCCGCAGGGGCACGGGTTCATGGCCGCCACGAGCTGGAAACGGGCCGGGAAACTGGCTTGGCGCGCGGCGCGGGAGATGGTGATGCGGCCGGTTTCCAGCGGTTCGCGCAGGGCTTCGAGCGCGGCGCGGGGGAACTCCGGGGTTTCGTCCAGAAAGAGCACACCGCCATGGGCGAGCGAGATCTCGCCCGGTCGTGGCGGCGAGCCCCCGCCCACCAGCGCCACCGCGCTGGCCGTGTGGTGCGGCGCGCGCACCGGGCGGCGGCCGTGGGCGGCGTCGGCGCTGGCCGTGGTCAGGCCGGCCAGGGCGGCGCTGGCCAGCGCTTCCTCGTCGTCCAGCGGCGGCAGCAACCCCGGCAGGCGCTGCGCCAGCATCGATTTGCCGGTGCCCGGCGGGCCCACCAGCAACAAGCTGTGCCCGCCCGCCGCCGCGATCTCCAGCGCTCGCTTGGCCGCGGCCTGGCCCTTGACGTCGCGCAGGTCGGGTCCCGGCGGCGCCGGCTGGCGCGGCCAGGGCAGCGCGGCAGGCAGCGGCACCGCGGCATCGCCCGGCAGCAGCGCGGCCACCACCTCGGCCAAAGTGGCCGCGCCCCGCACATCCACGCCGCCCACCTGGGCGGCGATGCGTGCACTGGCCGCCGGCAGCACCAGCGTGCGCGCGCTGCCGCCGCGGCGCAGCGCCAGGGCCAGCGCCAGCGCGCCGCGCACCGGGCGCAACTCGCCCGCCAGCGACAGTTCGCCGGCAAATTCGCAGGCCGCCAGCCGCACTGCATCCAGTGGCCCGGCCGCCGCCAGGATGCCCAAGGCGATGGCCAGGTCGAAGCGGCCCGATTCCTTTGGCAGGTCGGCCGGCGCCAGATTGACCGTGATGCGCTTGTTGTGGGGGAAGGCGAAGCCGCTTTGCTGCAGCGCCGCGCGCACGCGCTCGCGCGACTCCTTCACTTCGGTATCGGCCAGCCCCACCAAGGTGAAGTTCGGCAGGCCATTGGCCAGCTGCACTTCCACGTGCACCTCGGGGGCTTCGAGCCCATCCAGCGCGCGGCTGAAAACCATCGCCAACGACATGCGGCCCTCCTGGTGAGTACCGATTCTGGCCAGCGCAGCCAAGCTTCGGCTCCGCACCAAAGGGGGGAAGCAGAGGGTCCGGCACCATCTTGGTGCACCATTTCGCTCTTAAGGGGGATGCCTCGCCACGCAACGGTGCTCAGCCGGCGGGCCGCGTGGTGGCACGGAAGCTGCAAAGACCCTGGCAGCTGTCCTTCATCTCCATCTCACTTGCGGAGCACCCCCATGAACAGACCGATCCCCGGCCGCAGCGCCGACCCAGGTTTCCACCCGTCGCCGGTCATCGGCATGCCGCTGGACCAGCGAGGCCGCGCGCCGCGCGCCCGGCACATCTTCTGAGGAGTCCGTCGTCATGAAAATGGTGACCGCCATCGTCAAGCCGTTCAAGCTGGACGAAGTGCGTGAAGCCCTGAGCGGTATCGGCGTTCAAGGCATCACGGTGACGGAAGTGAAGGGCTTCGGCCGCCAGAAGGGCCACACCGAGCTCTACCGCGGCGCCGAGTACGTCGTCGACTTCCTGCCCAAGGTGAAGATCGAGGCCGCCGTGGACGACGCCCTCGTCGACCGCGTCATCGAGGCCATCGAAGGCTCGGCCCGCACCGGCAAGATCGGCGACGGCAAGATCTTCGTCAGCACGCTCGAACAGGTGGTGCGCATCCGCACCGGCGAGACCGGCAAGGACGCCCTCTGAGGCGGCCGGCGAACCCCACGAGAAAACAAGCATCATGAAACAACTGATCGCAATACTTGCTCTCGGCCTGCTGGTCCTGGGCTTCGGTGGCGCCGCGCAGGCGCAGGATTTCCCGGGAACGAAGATCCTGTTCGAGACCGGCAAGGCCGAACTTCCGGTCACTGCCGCCGACGACCTGAAGAAGGTTGCCGACTATCTGGCCGCCAACGCCGCAGAGAAGGTGATGCTCGAGGGCTTCGTCGACTCCACCGGCCCGGCCGACGTGAACAAGGAACTCGCCAAGCAACGTGCATTTGCCGTTCGTGACGCGTTGAAGGTTGCCGGCGTTGCCGAAGACCGCATCGTGCTGCAGAAACCCGAGGACATCACCGCCGGCGACGGCGAGCAGGCGCGCAAGGTCGAGGTATTGCGCTTCGCGCAGGCCGCCGCGGCGCCCGCCGAAGCGGCTTCGGCGCCCGAAGCCGCGCCGGCCGCGGCCCCGGTGCCGGACAAGGGTGACGTGAGCTGGATGCTGCTGTCCACGCTGCTCGTCATCATGATGGCCATCCCGGGCCTGGCACTCTTCTACGGCGGCCTGGTGCGCAGCAAGAACATGCTGTCGGTGCTGATGCAGGTCTTCGTGACCTTCTCGATGATCGTCGTGCTGTGGGTCGTCTACGGCTACAGCCTGGCCTTCACCGAGGGCAACGCGTTCATCGGCGGTTTCGACCGGCTGTTCCTGAACGGTGTCTTCGACCCCGCCGCGGGCACTTTTGCGATGGCTGCCACCTTCAGCAAGGGCGTCGTCATCCCGGAGATCATCTTCGTCGCCTTCCAGGCCACCTTCGCGGCCATCACCTGCGGCCTGATCGTCGGCGCCTTTGCGGAGCGCATCAAGTTCTCGGCGGTGCTGATGTTCATGGCGATCTGGTTCACCTTCAGCTACGCGCCGATCGCCCACATGGTCTGGTACTGGATGGGCCCCGACGCCTACACCGCGGCCAGCGTGGTCGACGAGATGAACGCCAAGGCCGGGCTGATCTGGCAATGGGGCGCGCTGGACTTTGCCGGCGGCACCGTCGTGCACATCAACGCGGCGGTGGCGGGCCTGGTGGGCGCCTACGTGATCGGCAAGCGCGTCGGCTACGGCAAGGAATCGATGGCGCCGCACAATCTGACGCTGACGATGGTTGGCGCCTCGCTGCTGTGGGTGGGCTGGTTCGGCTTCAACGCCGGCTCGGCGCTGGAGGCCGGCAACAGCGCCGCGCTCGCCTTCATGAATACCTTCTCGGCCACCGCGGCGGCGGTGCTGGCCTGGTGCGCCGGCGAGGCGCTGATGAAGGGCAAGGCCTCGATGCTGGGTGCGGCCTTGGGTGCGGTGGCCGGGCTGGTGGCCATCACGCCGGCGGCCGGCAACGTGGGCATCGTCGGCGCGCTGGTCATCGGCGGCGTGGCCGGCATCGCCTGCCTGTGGGGCGTCAACGGCCTGAAGAAGATGCTGGGTGCCGATGACTCGCTGGACGTCTTCGGCGTGCACGGCGTCGGCGGAATCGTCGGCGCACTGCTCACCGGCGTCTTCAATACGCAGGCGCTCGGCGGCCCCGGCCTCGTCACCGACTGGGTCACGGCCACGGTCGGCTCGAACGCCATTGGCGCGCAGGTCTGGATCCAGCTCAAGGCGGTGCTGCTGACCATCGTCTGGTCGGGTGTGGTCTCGTTCATCGCCTACAAGGTCGTCGACCTGACGATCGGGCTGCGCGTGCCGGAAGACGAAGAGCGCGAGGGCCTGGACATCACCTCGCACGGCGAGACGGCTTACGGCAAATGACGAGCTTCCGGGCGGCTTGGGCTGCCCGGGAACTCCGGCGGGGGAGACGGGGCTCGGCGCCCGTCTCCCCCGCCTTGCTTTTGCCTGCACACCCCTGGTTCCGGCTGCCTAGAATCCGCTTCTGTCCGCTTCGAGCCTCGCCATGGTCCCGCACCTCACCACCGCTCTCACCAGCCCCATCAACGAACTCGAGGCGCGCATCCTGGAGTCGATGCCCGCCATCGAGCGCTGGTTCCGGCTCGAATGGATGGAGCACACGCCGCCGTTCTACAGCTCGGTGGACCTGCGCAACGCCGGCTTCAAGCTGGCGCCGGTGGACACCAACCTGTTCCCGTCCACCTTCGACCACCTGGCGCCCGAGATGCTGCCGCTGGCCGTGCAGGCGGCGATGGCGGCGATCGAAAAGATCTGCCCCGAGGCCAAGAACCTGCTGCTCGTGCCCGACAGCCGCAGCGCCAACGCGCACTACCTGTTCAACGTGCAGCGGCTGATGCAGATCTTCGGCCAGGCCGGCCTGAACGTGCGCCTGGGAACGCTCGACGAATCGGTCACGGTGCCGACCACGTGCGTGCTGCCCGACGGAAGTGAACTCGTCGTCGAGCCGCTGCTGCGCACGCGCGGGCGGCTGGGGCTGAAGAATTTCGACCCCTGCACCATCCTGCTCAACGACGACCTCTCGGCCGGCCTGCCGCCGGTGCTGCAGCACCTGCACGAACAGTACCTGCTGCCCCCGCTGCACGCCGGCTGGACGGTGCGGCGCAAGTCGCGCCACTTCCAGAGCTACGAGGAGGTGGCCAAGAAATTCGCCAAGCTGCTGGGCATGGACCCGTGGCTGATCAACCCCATGCACGCGCAGTGCGGCAAGGTCGACTTCACGCAGGCCGAGGGGCTGGACTGCGTGAAGGGCCACGCCGACGCCATGCTGGCCAAGGTGCGCCGCAAGTACAAGGAATACGGCATCAACGAGAAGCCCTTCGTCATGGTCAAGGCCGACAACGGCACCAGCGGCCTGGGGCTGATGACGGTGCGCGACGTGAAGGACCTGGACGACGCCGAGCGGCTGGCCCGGCACCAGATGAGCGCCGCGCATGGCGGTGCCACCGACATCACCGAGGTGCTGATCCAGGAAGGCGTGCCCACCTACGAACGCATCGAGAACGCGGCGGCCGAGCCCGTGGTGTGCATGATCGACCGCTACGTGGTCGGCGGCTTCTACCGCACGCATGCCCACCGCGCCTTCGACGAGAGCCTCAATGCCCCCGGTGCCGGTTTCGTGGAACTGGCCTTCGCCGAAAGCACGCAACTGCCGCGCCCCGGCGCCAAGCGCGGCGCCAGCGCGCCCAACCGCTTCTACATGTACGGCGTGATCGGCCGCCTGGCGATGCTGGCCGCGGCCTACGAGCTGGAAGCCACCGACCCCGACGCCGAGAGCTACGAGTGACGGCTCCGCAAAGCCCGGCCCGCCGCCACGCGCCCTGAAGCGTTTGCGCAACAGGCCCGCACCTGGGGTTGCTGCGGCGCAGCATCCCTGATCGGCCGGGCGCACAATCGCGTTTTCGTCCATGAGCGCCGACCCCCACCACCGCACGCCCGGCGCGCTGGCTGCCCTGACGCTGGCCGCCATCGGCGTCGTCTACGGCGACATCGGCACCAGCCCGCTGTATGCGCTGAAGGAGGTCTTTGCGCAGGGCCGCGTCCCGCTCACGCCGGACAACATCCTCGGCATCCTGTCGCTGGTGTTCTGGACCCTCACCGTCATCGTCTCGCTGAAATACGTGGTGCTGATCCTGCGCGCCGACAATCACGGCGAGGGCGGCCTCATCGCGATGCTGGCGCTGGCGTCGCAGGCCGTGAAGCACCGCCCGCGGCTGCGCGCGCGGCTGCTGCTGCTGGGCATCTTCGGCACCGCCATCTTCTTCGGCGACGGCGTCATCACGCCGGCCATCAGCGTGCTCTCGGCGGTGGAGGGGCTGGAAGTGGCCGCGCCCGCGCTGCACCGCTGGGTGGTGCCGGTGACGCTGGTCGTGCTGACGGTGCTGTTCGCCGCCCAGCGTTTCGGCACCGCCGCGGTGGGGCGGCTGTTCGGGCCGGTCACGATGACCTGGTTCGCCGTGCTGGCGCTGCTGGGCGTGGTGCACATCGCCCGGCACCCGCAGGTGCTGGCGGCGCTGGGCCCACAGTATGCGCTGGGCTTTGCTTTCGCGCACCCGGGCACGGCCTTCGTGGCCCTGGGTGCCGTGGTGCTGTGCGTGACGGGTGCCGAGGCGCTGTACGCCGACCTCGGGCACTTCGGCAAGCGGCCGATCCGCCTGGCCTGGTTCTGCGTCGTGATGCCGGCGCTGGTGCTCAACTATTTCGGCCAGGGCGCGATGCTGCTGCAGCACCCCGAGAACGTGGGCAACCCGTTCTACGAGATGGCACCGGCCTGGGCGCTGTTCCCGCTCATCGTGCTGGCCACGGCGGCCACCGTGATCGCTTCGCAGGCCCTCATCACGGCGGCGTTCTCGGTCAGCAAGCAGGCGGTGCAGCTGGGCTACCTGCCGCGGCTGCGGCTGCTGCACACCAGCGTGCGCGACACCGGGCAGATCTACGTGCCCTTCGTCAACTGGGCGCTCTACGCCTGCGTCGTCTTCGCGGTGGTGGTGTTCGGCTCCAGCAGCGCGCTGGCCTCGGCCTACGGCATCGCCGTCACCATCGACATGACGATCACCACGGTGATGACCTTCTTCGTCATCCGCTGGGCCTGGAAGCTGCCGCTGGCGCTGTGCGTGGCGGCCACCTTCGGCTTCCTCGTCATCGACCTCACCTTCTTCGCCGCCAATGCGGTGAAGGTGCTCGAAGGCGGCTGGTTCCCGCTCGTCATCGGCGGCGCCATGTTCACGCTGATGGTGACCTGGAAACAGGGCCGCGCGCTGATGAGCGAGCGGCTGCGCGAGGAAGCGATCGAGCTCGACCTGTTCCTGGAGTCGGTCTTCCTGAGCCCACCGCTGCGCGTTCCGGGCACGGCGGTCTTCCTCGCCGCCGAGAAGGGCGCCACGCCGGCGGCGCTGCTGCACAACCTGAAGCACAACAAGGTGCTGCACGAGCGCAACCTGTTCGTCGACGTGCAGCACCACGAGCGGCCCTGGATCGGCTTCGACCAGCGCTGCGAGGTGGAGTCGCTCGGCCACGACTGCTGGCAGGTGACGCTGCACTTCGGCTTCAAGAACGACCCCGACGTGCCCGAGGCGCTGCAACTCCTGGCCGGCCGCGGCGTGCGCCTCGACGAGATGGAGACCAGCTACTTCCTCAGCCGCGACACCGTCGTGCCGACGCTGCGCGGCGGCATGGC
>Ga0073899_10003588_pt1 | contig 13719 bp, 10 predicted proteins | sample KloWWTmetaKNB5Ph_FD_88975 | JGI IMG/M metagenome (GOLD analysis project Ga0073899, IMG submission 88975) | Active sludge microbial communities from Klosterneuburg, Austria, studying microevolution and ecology of nitrifiers - Klosterneuburg... | ecosystem: Engineered > WWTP > Aerobic digester >... | reverse complement strand
TGCCCCGGCTTCTGGGTCACGATCCGCTCCTTGCCGCCCTTGATCCCGACCACCCGCACGCTGCCGAGCGCCTGGTCGTCCCAGGTCGTGAACACCACGCTCTTGCCGTCGCGCGAGAACGCCGGCGACTGCTCGAAGCGGTCGCTCTGTTTGGTCAGTCGCTTCGGCTGGCCCTCGGGCAATGTCCGAACGTACAGGTGGCCGAGCGCCTGATACACGACCGACTTGCCGTCGGGCGCGACCGCGACGTCGCGCAGCGCCCGGACCTCGAACTCCGGCGGGGCGACCTTCACGGGGAAGCGCACCGCCGGCGCGACCTTTCGGACCGCGGCGACGTGGAACGGGACCTCGACCGGCTTGGCGGCCGGGTCGCCGTCGGCGCGGATGCGCCACAGCTTGCCGCCGGCCCAGGCCACCAGCTCGCGGCTGTCGGGCGTCCAGGCGATCGCCGGATAGACCCCGTGGATCGCCCAGGTCTCCTGCATGTCGCGGTCGAGGCCGGCGAACAGCGGGCGCTCGACGCCGGACTCGAGGTCGCGCACGAACAGCGTCGTCGCGTCCGGGGCCTTGTCGACGCCGCCGACGCGGCGGATGAACGCCAGCGACTTGCCGTCGGGCGAGGGCGTCGGGCGGGCGGCGCCACCGGGGCCGCCGATCAGCCTCTCGGTCCGGCCGCTGTCACGCTCGACCCGCTTGATCGCGTAGATGCCAGCGTAGGGGTCCTTGTTGTACTCGAAGTGCGAGCCCGGCGTGATGTCCTGGCTGTAGTACAGGTGCTTGCCGTCGGGCGAGAAGGCCGGCTCGCCGACATCCTTCTGGTCGTTCGGCTTCTCCGTCATCTGCACGCCCTTGCCGCCGGACACGTGATACAGCCAGATCTCGCCCGAGCCGAGGCTGCGGTGCTTGGTGAAGTGCTTGCGCACGGCGATGTAGTTGCCGTCCGGCGACCACACCGGGCTGTTGACCAGGCGAAAGTCCTCCTTCGTGATCTGCCGCGCCTCACCGACGCCGCGCGGGATGACCCAGACGTTGTCGCCGCCGCCGCGGTCGCTGGTGAACGCGATCCACTGCCCGCTCGGGCTGTAACGCGGCTGCATGTCCCAGGCCATGCCGCTCGTGAGCGCCCGCGCCTCGCCGCCGCCGATCGGCACGGTGTAGAGGTCACCGAGCAGGTCGAAGACGATCTCGGCCCCGTCCGGGCTCACGTCGAGGCTCATCCAGGTGCCCTCGCGGACGTCGATCGCCACGTCCGTCTCCGCGCCCGGCGGGTCGTTCACGTCCCACTTCGGCGCCGCGTCAGGGCTGGCCTTTGGAGCAGGTGCGAGCCCGGCCGGGCCCGGGGCCGGCGTGTGGGCCAGCGGCGGCGGCGTCGTCGCGTGCGGCGCACAGGCCGGCGCGAGCGCGGCCGACAAGGCCAGACAGACGAGAGGGCACACCAGGGGCGAGCAGGGCCAGCGTCGCATGAGCGCCCGCATGATACCCCCCGCCGCCCCCAGCCGCTGCCCCGCAGGAGCCCACCACCAGCCGCGTAGACGAGCTCGCGGATCTCGCCGCGCCCCCGCGCGAGACCTCACGGCCTGACAGACACGGGGCGAGTCGTGGTACAGACGCTCGCCATGGCGGCACCGGAACAGGGCGACGACGGGCTCTTGCTGCCGCCGCTGGACGATCGCCGCTGGCTGCTCGAGCAGCTGCGGGGGCTGGTGGCCGCCCGCGGCGCCGGCCCGCTGACGACCGCCCTGCTGGTCGAGCCGAGCCCGCGATTTTTCCCCGACCGCTGGGGCGGCGGCGAGGCCAGCATGCGCCGGCTGCTGCTGCGCCTCTGCGCCTACGCCGGCCTCGAGCTGCGCGTCGCGGTCGCGATCTACGACGCCGAGCCCGCGCGCCGCGGCGAGGTCCTCGGCAAGCCGATGGCCCGCAACGGCCAGGAGCTGACGGTCTGGCTCGCCGGCCTCGTCGGCGGCGAGCTGCGGGTCGGCGTCGAGGCCACCGCGATGATGGACCCGGTCACGCTCGTCGCCAGCGCCGCGCGCGTCGTCACCCACGCGTATCGCGTCGTGCACGGCCTGATGCCGCTGACCGGCGACGCCCTCGATCCGAAGATCGACCTCACCACGGTGTACCTCGGCTTCGGCCTGCTGACCGCCGACGCCGCCCTGCGCTTCACCACCCGCACCAACACCGGCGCGGTGAACAGCCGGCGCACGCCGCTGCGCCTCGGCGGCCTCCCGCCCCAGGCGCTCTGCTACCTGCTGGCCGCGCAGGTGCACGTGCGCGGCGAGGGCCGGGCCGAGCGCCAGCGGATCGCCCGCGGCCTGCAGACCAACCAGGCCGCGTTCTTCCGCCACGCCTACGCCGCGATCGAGCGCATGGATCCGCCGATCGCGACCCAGCTCGGCGTCCCCGCCCGCGAGCAGTGGCCCGCCCCACCCTCACTCGCCGCGCTGACCCTCGCCATCCCCGGCGACGACGATCCGGCCGAGCCCGAGACCCGCCGCGACGAGGACCACGGCGTCCTCGGCATGAACGTCGGCAAGCCGGTGTTCATGGTCGACCGCAGCATGGCCCCGCGCCTCGGCCGGGTCCTGTTCATGGGCTGCCTGATGCTCGGCGGCGTCGCCTCGCGCATGTCGCAGGGCGACGGCGTCGGCATGAGCAGCATCGCCGTCATCGCCGTCGGCCTCGGCCTCGGCGGCCTCGGCATCGGCCGCCTGTTCCGCGACCGTCGCTGCTCCGAGCCGAAGTGCGGCGGCCCGCTCCGCCCCGAGCTCCGCGTGTGCCCCCGCTGCCAGGGTGAGGTCGTCGGCACCATCAAGCACCCGCGCGAGCGCCTCGCCGCCGAGGAGGCCTACCTGCGCGCGCTGCCCTCCGCGCCCGCCGAAGCAGCCGCGCTCGCCGAGCCCTCCGAGGCCTCCGCGAGCTGAGCCGCGCGCGACCGCGCCACGGTCAGCGGCGCGGCGCGACGTGCATATGCAGCCCGTACTTCGGGCGCAGCGTGCTGGCGAAGGGGTCGACGGGCATCTGCTGGCCCGGCGCGAGGGTCATGCGGAAGCGCTGGGCCAGGTTGGCGAGCAGCAGCACCATCTCTTGCTGCGCGAAGTTCATGCCGAGGCAGACCCGGTGACCTGCCCCGAAGGGCAGGTATGCGCAGGGGTGGCGCTCGCGGCAGCGCTCGGGCGTGAAGCGCTCCGGGTCGAAGCGCTCCGGATCCGGCCAGAACTCGGGGTGGCGGTGCGCCGCGAAGACCATCGGCATGATGATCGCGCCGGGGACCACCGTGAAGCCGCCGATCTCATCGGCGTCGACGGCCTATCAGCTGGCGGGTGTAGCCGAGCGCCGGGATCGGCGGTGGTGGCGTCGCGGCCCCCCAGGGCGCGCGACAGCTCGGCGAGCAGCGCGTCCTCGGCGAAGCGGTGGCTGGCGAGCAGGGCCAGCGTCCAGGTCATCGCCACGGCGGTGGTCTCGTGCCCCGCCAGGAAGATCGTGACCATCTCGTCGCGCAGCTGCTTGCGTGACATCCCGCGGCCAGACACCTCGTCCGTGGCCTGCAGCAGCAGGTCGAGGAGGTCGCCGCGCGCCCCGACTTCGCCCCCGCGGATGCGCGCCGCGATCAGGTCGTCGAGGAACGCGTCGATCTGCCGGCACGCGCGGCGGAAGCGGAGGTTGGCCGGCGTCGGCACCGCGGGCGACAGCCGCAAGACCTGGAGCCCGCGCACCCCGACCCAGTGCAGCGCCTCGGTGATCGCCTCGCTCAGCTCGCTCGCCCCCTCGGCGATGCTCATCGAGAACATCGTCCGGCAGATCACATCCATCGTGAAGCGCATCAGCTCGAACTGCATGTCGACGACCCGACCGTCCGCCGACGCCGCGAGCCGAGCGACCGTCTCGGCCACCGACGCGAGCATCGCCGACTCGTAGTTGCGGGTCGCCGCCGGCGTGAAGTGCGGGTGCATCATCCGCCGCTGCGTCTGCCACAGCTCGCCGTCGGCGGTGAACAGGCCGGCGCCGGTGAGCCAGGTCAACGACTCGACGCTGATGCCCTTGACGTAGTTGCCGCGGTTCTTGATGAACACCTGGCGCGTGTGCTCCGGGTGGACCAGCGCCACGGCCTCCTGCACGCCGAAGCGAAACCGGATCACGTCGCCGAGGCGCGGCCAGTAGCGGAAGAAGCCGAGCGCCATCCCGTCGCCGCGGAAGTCGAGGAGGTTGCCGATCAACGGCACGGGCCGGGGCCCCGGGGCGAAGCGCGTGAGCGACCGGTCAGCCATGCTCCGCCCCATAACACGACCTCAGGCGCGTGGCAGACGCAGGGTGAACGCGGTCCCGCGGCCCGGGGCCGAGCGCACCGTCAGGCTGCCGCCCATCAGGTCGCACAGGCGCCGACAGATCGCCAGCCCGAGGCCGGTGCCGTCGTGGCGGCGGGTGAACGATCCATCGACCTGCGTGAAGGGCTCGAAGATCTGCTCGAGCTTGTCCGCGGCGATCCCGATGCCCGTGTCCTCCACGGTGATCACGATCGCGGACGCCTCCGCGTCCACCCGCAGCCACACCTGCCCGCCGCGGGTGAACTTCACCGCGTTGCCGAGCAGGTGGCCGAGGATCTGCCGCACGCGGCTCTGGTCGAGGCACACCTCCAGCTCCGCCGGCACGCTCGCCGTGAGGGTCGACCCGCTGCGCGTCGCCAGCGGTCGGAACGTGGCCTCCAGCTCGCGCACCAGCGCGCCGAGGTCGAAGGTCTCGACGCGCAGCTCGATCCGTTCGGCCTCGATGCGCGAGAGGTCCAGGACATCGCTGATGAGCCCGAGCAGGTGCAGGCCCGCGGTGTGGATCTTACGGACATCCTCGGCGTCGTCGGCGTCGCCGCGCTCCTCGAGGTTCTCGAGCACGATCTCGCCGTAGCCGAGGATGACGTTGAGCGGCGTGCGTAGCTCGTGGCTCATCGTCGTCAGGAACGCCGACTTGGCCGCGTTGGCCGCGTTGGCCTGGGCCGCGGCGTCGCGCGAGCGCTGCTCGTCCTGGAGCGCGAGCGCGAGCTGCTGCGAGGTCTCCGCGATCTTCTCGATCGCCTCGCGCTTGGTCGTCTCCGACAGCCAGGTGAAGACCGTCAAGCTGACGATGATCGCCAGCATCGCCGCGGTCGTCAGCGGCAGCTCCGAGGCGGGATCGCCGAGGCTGTGGAACACGACGCCGCCGCTCTGCAGCCCGAACAGCCCGACGACGAAGGCCACGCACAGCCCGAGCCACACCAGCCCCGACGTCCGCCCGGCGATGATCGCCGCCAGCACCGGGACCAGCGTCAGCAGCACCCAGAACGGCGCGCCGACGCCCCCCCCCGCCACCACCGCGAAGGCGGTCCCGACGTAGAGCAGCCCGGCGATCCAGTTGCCCGCCAGCACCAGGCCGAGCCGATGACGCAGCAGCAGCAGCGACAGCCCGGCCAGGACGATCGTCGCCACCGTGTTCAGCACCGCCAGGAGCACGAGCCTCGGGTCGGGCAGCGCGAACACCAGCACCGGAATGATGGCGGCCGCGCCGACGATGATCGTGAGGGTCGTGCCGACCGTGAGCTGCGCGCGTCGCCGCGTGTCGACGTCGCCGCGCAGCCCCTCGGGGACCAGCCGCTCCATCGCCGCGATGATTCCTCGTTGTCCGCGCACGCCCGAACCGCGGATATTATGCCAGCACGACGAGGCCGACGACGCGCGCGCATGCGCGCGCTGCACGAGGTCGCGGGGTCCCCGTCAGCGCGGTGCCGGGCGCCAGCGAGCCAGCAGCCGCTCGACCTCCGCGGGCCGCAGGAACGCGAGATAGGCGCCGAGCACCAGCGGCGTGAACCACACCACGTACATCATCGCCCAGATCGACAGGTGCATCAGCACGCCGAAGCCGAGGAAGGGCCAGCGCAGATCCGGGAACCAGCGGCGTGCTGTGGCCTCGCGCAGCCACAGCACCCCGACGAAGCCGGCGAAGCCGACCTCCCACACCAGCACCAGCCAGGTCAAGGGCCGCAGCACGAACGGCTGCAGCTGCGCGAGCGTGTGGCTGATGTCGAGGTGGCGGTTGTAGGGATTGACGAGCGAGTAGTAGATCGCCGTGCCATCGCCCTTCCAGGTGACGCCGCTCTTGAGCAGGCCGGTCGCGGTGTACATCACCGCGATCTGCAGCTGCAGGATCCGCCGGCACCAGATCGGCACTGGCCCGCCCTTGCCGCGCCAGCGCGCGTCGAGGCTGAGCCCGCGGCCCGTCGGCATCAGCGCCAGCCATAGCATCAGGCAGGTCTGCAGCTGATCGGGCATCGCGTACAGCAGCGGGTTACGGCCGACCATGCTGGCCCACACCACGAAGGCCACCAGCGCCGCCGGGCGCGTGTAGAGCCCGACCAGCCACAGCAGGTGCGCCACCACCCCGAGGCCGAAGATCGCCCGCACCGCCGTCGGGTCCTCGACATAGAAGAACAGCGAGAGTCGGCTCTTGAACGCCTGCCGCGCGAAGTCCCCGGCCAGCGCCGCCTCGCTCGAGAAGTACTCGCCGACCGCCCCGAGGTGCGACAGCAGGCTGAGCGTGAAGATGCCGACCAGGGCGATCCTGCACAGGCCCAGGGCCGTCGGCGACTCGTCGCCCGCGAGCAGCCCGTCGAGCAGCCGCGCGAGTCGCCCGCGTCTGTCCTCGGGGACAGGTTTCAAATCGGGCGCCGCTCCGGCCGCGCCGCTCACCCGGCGGCCTTTCGCGGCGCTCGCGGGCGCGCCGGCGGGGCCTCGGGCGCCGGTAGCCCGCGACGCGCGCGGTCGGCCGCGATCATGCCGCGCTCGGGCCACCCGCGGCAGTCGATCGTGGCCACCGGCGTGCGGGTCAACACCGCGAGGGTCGGCGCCCCCGCGGCGACCGCCGCCGGCGGATTGAAGGCCCGACGCACGCGCTCGGCGATCAGCTTGACCGGCGCCTCCCCGCGGGCCCGGTCCTCGCGCACACACAGGCTGCGCAGGTACCAGTTGCGGTTGGCGCTCGGCTTCTCACCCTGCGCCACGTAGCCGCGCCAGATGTCGATGCGCCGCTTCTGCCAGTCGGCGATCGTCCCCCACCCGGCCTCGGCCGCGAGCGTCTCCGCGAGCGGCACCTCGCTGCCGTCAGCCAGCTCGGCGCGCACGGCGACGTAGCTGTGCGCGCGCTGGGCGTCGGGGGTGTACATCCGCCAGCTCTGCTGGATGCTGACCCGGCGCAGCGCGTCGCTGAGCGGCGCCGCGTGCGGGCCCGGGAGCAGCGGCCCGACGATCACAGTCGCCAGCGTGATCGCGGCCAGGCAGCGACCCGCGCGGACCCACGGGCTCACGTCCCTCGCCGCCTCCGTCGAAGCAGCCCGAGCGCCCCCAGCACCCCCAGCATCCCCATCATGGCCGCGCCCGGCCCCGACGCCGCGCCCCCGCGGCAGGCGCAGGCGGCCGCCGCCGGGTCGACATCGACCTCCGGCGCGTCGAGGCCGCCGCCGGCGCCCTCGCTGTCGCTGTCGCTGTCACTGTCCCCGAGCTCCGCGTCGACGTGCACCGTCCCCTCGTCGAGGAACTCGGTCGGCAGGCTGAGCACCGCCGTACCGGAGGCGACGCCCTCGCCCGCGCCGACGTTGGCCAGCGCGACGTGCACGACCTCGCCGGGGCGAAAGCCGCGCAGCACCAGCTGGTTGTCCGAGGCGCCGAGCAGGCTCGCGGGCAGCGCGAGGTCCCAGTCGCCCGCGACCTTGATCACCTCGCGCACCGAGCCCTTGCCCCCGCCGTCCGAGGACTTGTCGATCGCCGTCAGCGTGTAGTCGAAGACCAGCGGCGCGTCCGCGCGCTTGAGCAGCACCAGCACGCCGGCGGAGTTGCCCGCCGGGGCGTCGTCGGCGGGCGCCATGCGGAAGCGGACCACCACGTTGTCGCTGCCCTCGGGGACCACGTGACGCAGCTGCATCGGCCCCGGGAAGAACGGCGTCACCGCGGCGGTCTTGGGCCGCAGATACATCGAGCGCCCGCCCCTGACCCGCTCGGGGTCGGTGATCACGCGCGCGCACTCGTAGAGGCCGCGGGTGTCGAAGGCGCGGATCATCTGGTCGAGGTCCTCCTGCGACCACTGACCGGCGACGTGGGCCTGCTCCGCGAGGTCGAGCAGGGTCCAGCTCGCGGTCTCGAGGTCGGCGTCGTTGGGCAGGCGAGTCAGCATGTCGATCACCATCGGATCGAGGCGCTCGCCGCCGACGCGCTTGCGCGTGGCCCACAGCGCCGCCATGAACGGCTCGCCGTCGTTGTGCACCTGGCCGACCGTGTCGTCCGGGCAGGTCTTGTCGTTCTCCGCGTCGCGGATCGCCGCGCCGTAGCCGGGCCAGAAGCGGGCGACATAGTCGCCGAGCAGCGGATCGTTGGTCAGCATCACCGAGAAGTAGTCGGCGACCGCCTCGTTGATGCCGCCGGCGTCGGAGACCAGCGCGTCGCTGCGCATCCTTCGCCCGCCGAGGCCCGCCGGCGTCAGCAGCGAGACCATCCCGTGGCCGAGCTCGTGATAGACCACGTCGCCGTCGTAGCCGAAGTCGACCGCGCTGCCCTGCCCGAAGATCATCGTCGCGCCGCTGCCCGGCGTGCAGTTGTTGGTCCAGTAGGCGTTGTTGAGCGGCGTGTACGCCAGATCCGGGTACGACGGCGACAGCTCGGTCGTGCGGTAGTTGGCGAGCATCGTCGACAGCTCGCACTTGAACTTCGGCACCCCGAGCGTCGCCATCCGATCGAGGAAGCGCTCGGCGTTCCAGTACATCGAGAGCTCGGCGTACAGGTCATCGCCGTCGGCGTTGTCCGCCGGCAGGATGATGTCCGGCAGCGGGAACTTGAAGTCGCCGTTCGCGTCGGACATCGCCCGCTGCACCGGGTAGCACTTGCCCTCGCTCCACCACTCCGGGACCTCCTCGGGCTCCTCCAGCGAGCAGTTGTAGGACTGCACCCGCTCGCCGGTGAGCGGCACCCCGGGCCCCTCCGCGTGCACCCCCGACAGGGTCACCTCGACCGGCTCGGGCGTCTTCGCGGGGTTGGTCAGGAACACCCGCGCCTTCGACGATCGCACGTGCTCCCACTCGTCGAGGACGATCCCGCTGCTCGCCGAGATCCACACCGTCTTCTTGCTCGGCTCGGGCCCCGCCAGCGACAGCGGCATCTCGACCTCGTAGGCCAGCACCGGCACCCCGAGGATCGTCAGGTAGACCAGCGGACCGGGCTCCATCTCCGGCGGCGGCGCGCCGAGGCCGACCGTCACGTGCGCCCGGGCCCGCTGCAGCGCCGCCTCCGGGCTCACCTGCGCCTGCGTCGGCAGCAGCTCCGGATCCTCGACCGGCAGCGTCTCCGCGACCACCCGCGCGCCTGTCCCCTCGGCCAGCACGGTCGCATGCGCCCGGCGCAGCGGGATCCCGTGCAGGCTGAAGCTGCGCTGGCGGATCTGCGCCGCCCGCCCGATCACCGGCGCCGGCACGTCCTCCACCATCGCTAGCCCGTGAGCACCCGGGCCGGCGCCCGCGAGCGCCGGCGTCGCTGCTGTCCCGATCACCAGCAGACCGACCACACCGGTCACGGTCCGCCGCCTCGCGTCGCGCCTTCGCTCCACCATGGCGGACCAGAGTAGCCCAAAGTTCGGAAAATTGGCGCGGCGGCGGTCCGCGGCTAACGTGCAAATCGTGGCGAACCAGCGAGATCCTGCCCTCCGCGACGCCGCACGCCGCCTCGGCGTCGGCCTCCTCACGGCCCTCTGCCTGCTCGCCAGCCCCGCGGCGGCGCTGGGCCCCGCGCCCGCGATCGCAGCCGGCGCCCCGGCGCCCCTGCCCAGCGTGGTCGCAGCCGAGGCCCTGTCCCTCACCGCGCGCATCGACGCCATCCTCGCGGCCAGCGGCCTCGGAGACGCGACCATCGGCGTGCACGTCCTCGACCTCGCCAGCGGCGCCACCCTCTACAGCCGCAACGCCGAGCTCGCGCAGAACCCCGCCAGCAACGTCAAGCTGGTGACGACCGCCGCCGCGCTCGCGCTGCTGGGCCCCGAGCACCGCTACGTCACCCGCATCTACGCCGCGCGCAAGGCCCTGCGCGGCCACACGATCGAGGGCGACCTGTACCTGCGCGGCGGCGGCGACCCCTCGCTGATCACCGCGGACCTCTACCAGCTCGCCAGCGATCTGCGAGCCCTCGGCGTCACCCGGATCACCGGCGGCCTCGTGCTCGACACCAGCCACTTCGACCGCGACGAGCTGCCCCCCGGCTTCGAACAGAAGCAGGAGCTCGTCGCCTATCGGGCCCCCGGAGGCGCGCTCAGCGTCAACTTCGGCACCTACGTCCTGCTCACCCGTCCGGGCGGCAAGGAGGGCGAGGCCGCGCACGCCGCCATCGACCCGCCCGTGCCCTCGATCAAGCTCGAGAACAAGGCCACCACCGCGGCCGGCGCCCGCACCCGCCTGCGCGTGGCGGTCGAGCCCGACGCCAAGGGCAAGGCCCTCAAGGTCCTGCTCGAGGGCACGATCGGCGTCGACGCGGAGCCGGCCGAGTATCGCTACCCCGTCGCCAGCCCGGCCGAGTACAGCGCCGAGGTCTTCGAGCTCGTGCTGCGCCAGCGCGGCATCAAGCTCGGCAAGTCGAGCGTCACCCTCGCGGCCACGCCCGCCGACGCCCAGCGCCTGGCGATCGTGCGCTCGCAGCCGCTGAGCGTCCTGGTCCGCAGCATCAACAAGCTGTCGAACAATTACATGGCCGAGCACATCCTCAAGACCCTCGCCCCCGAGCTCCCGCAGAGCTACGTCGGCGGGCTCGCGCGCGTGCAGGCCTGGCTCAAGGAGATCGAGCTGCCCGGCGAACTGCAGCTCGGCAACGGCTCCGGGCTCTACGACAACAACCGCATCAGCCCGATCCAGCTGACGCACCTGCTCGCGCGCGTGCATCGCGACTTTCGCATCGCCGGCGACTTCCTGGCCTCGCTGCCGATCGCCGGCGCCGACGGGACGCTCCGCAACCGCCTGCACGAGACCGGCGCCGAGCGCTTCGTGCGGGCCAAGACCGGCACCCTCGATCAGGTCTCCGCGCTGTCGGGCTACGCGGGCGCGCTCGGCAAGCCACCGATCGCATTCTCGATCTTGATGAGTGGACTCGACAAGTGGAAGGCCCCGAAGGCCCGCCAGACCCAGGACCAGATCGCCGCGCTCCTGGCCGCCGAGGCCGCCGCGCGGCCCTGAGGGCGCCGTCGCTGGGATCGCCTCGCCCGGCTTACGACGTTCCGTCGGGCCGCCGCGCCGAACATCACAAATGCGCTCGCGACCTCGCGCCGCCGCGTCCCGCTCGTGCGTCGCCATCTGCACGCCGGCCGACCCTCGCGCCCGAGATGCCCGACAATCCGCGGCCACGGTGCGAAGCATGCTGCGCACCCGTGAAGCCGGCGATGCACGCACGATTGTGGCCGCAAGGCCCGCCGCAAAGCTTTATTTGCCGCCGACGCGGTCGAGGTCCTATGTTGCCTCGTCGCCAGCACGCCACGTGCTCGACCCGGGAGCGTCGCAATGCAGATCGGCGTCATCACCAACCCGAACTCCAAGAAGAACTATCGCCACCCGAACCGGCGTCGCAGCCTCGAGCAGGCGGTCGGCGCCCACGGCGTCGTCCGCGAGACCCGCAGCCTCGACGAGCTCCCGGCCGTCATCGCCGAGCTGCTCGACGCTGGCTGCCAGCACTGGGTCTGCGACGGCGGCGACGGCACGCTGCACTGGGTGCTCAACAGCCTCTACGCGGCCGTGCGGGCGCGGACCCCGGTCGGCCAGCCCCTCGACATTCCGGTGATCGTCCCGACCAACGGCGGCACCGTCGACTTCGTCGCCCGCAAGGCCGGCCTCCGGGGCGACGCCGACTCGATCGTTCGCCGCCTCGCCGCCCGCCTCGATCGCGGCGCCCCGATCACCACCATTCAGATCGACACCTGTCGCGTCCATGGCGCGCGCGACGGCGCCGACGACTTCGACCGCGTCGGCCTCGCGGCGGCGCTCGGCGGGGTCGCCTCGGCCTTCTTCGATCGCTTCTACGCCCTGCCCAAGGAGCGCGGCGCCCTCGCTATCGCCGCGGTCATCGGCGCCGCGGCCGGCAGCGCGCTGGTCCACAGCCTCGCCCCGCCGCTGCGCCGCTTCCTCCCCGCCGACACCAGTGAGTTCTTCCGACCGACCCGCGCGCGCGTCGAGGTCGACGGCAACACCCTGCCCTACTCGAGCTTCGCCTCGCTGCAGATCGGCGCGATCGACATCAACCTCGCCGGCGTCGTGCGCTGCTTCAAGCACGCCCGCGAGGGCGGCGTGCTGCACTTCCAGGCGCTGTCGACCACCCCGATGGGCGTGGTCTGCAACCTCCCCAACATGGTCCTCGGGACCCGGATGCTCGGCAGCCAGGTCTTCGACGACCGCGCTCGTCGGGTCCGGATCACCGCCGAGCCCGGCGAGCACCTCGGCCCGGTCATCGACGGCGAGCAATTCGCCGCGCTCTCTCAGGTCGAGCTGTCGCTCGGCCCGACCCTTCGGATCCCGACCTTGTTGCCGAACTGAGCCCCGCCCGCGACCACGCGACCCGGGGTGAAGACGGGCCTGTGAAGCGGCCGCCGCCGGATCGCGGCGAGCACGCGACCGTGGCGCGAGATCTCCCGCGCGTCCCCCGCGCGCGCGTCCCCGCGCCGGGCCCGCAATCGCCCCCGGAGGCGCAGGCCCGAGCTGCGCATGCTCGAGCCTGAATTGGCGAATACGCGCCGAAATTCAGCGATTTCAGCCGCCTGATCTGCGACTGATAAAGTGTTCAGGGTAGACCTGGATCCAGTTGAACTGAGCACCCGTTCAGTGACTCACTGAAGCCATGATCCGCCGACGACGCTTGATCATCACGCCGGGACCTGGCCGCCAGTTGCCGGATCCCGAGGACCCCAGCTTGCCGCAGGTGTCCCCCCATCAGCCCGAACCCGAGGCGCCCGTGCCTCCGCCCGCCCCGCCGCCGAACGACGAGCCCGAGCCCCGCACTCCCCGGGACTCGACCACTGCGGCGTGGCTGCGCGGCCTCGGGGTCCACGCCGACCGCGACGCCCGACGCGCCTGGCTGGAGCCGCACCTGTGGGCCGTCCTGCGAGCTCGTGTTCAGGCGACCTCCGCCGAACAAGCCGCCCGCTGGACCCAGCCGCCGTGCCGATGACACGCGCTCGAGGGCGAGTCCAGGGGCCCTCGGCCTGCGAAGTCACGCCGCCAGGGGCCTCCGCCGCCTTGCCACCCGGGGGAGCCGCGGGATAGATGGCCCGGCGCCCGAGAAACGTCGTCCCATGGCCGTCCGCACCGATATCCGAAACCTCGCAATCATCGCCCACGTCGACCACGGGAAGACCACCCTCGTCGACACCTTGCTGACCGCCGCCGGCGCCTTCGATCGCGGCGACGGCGAGATCGACTGCGCCATGGACAGCGGCGACCTCGAGCGTGAGCGCGGCATCACCATCACCAGCAAGCCGACGAGCCTCCAGTACGGCGCGACGCGGATCAACCTCGTCGACACGCCGGGCCACGCCGACTTCGGCGGCGAGGTCGAGCGCGTGCTCAACATGGTGGACGCCGTGCTGCTGGTCGTCGACGCCTTCGAGGGCCTGATGCCGAAGACCCCCGTCGTCACCGAGAAGGCGATCAAGCTCGGCCTCAAGATCCTGCTGGTGGTCAACAAGATC
>Ga0073899_10003586_pt1 | contig 13721 bp, 10 predicted proteins | sample KloWWTmetaKNB5Ph_FD_88975 | JGI IMG/M metagenome (GOLD analysis project Ga0073899, IMG submission 88975) | Active sludge microbial communities from Klosterneuburg, Austria, studying microevolution and ecology of nitrifiers - Klosterneuburg... | ecosystem: Engineered > WWTP > Aerobic digester >... | reverse complement strand
GTAGCCACGCGTCCCATTACGGACATGGAGGCCTACAAGGAAACGCTGTCGCGCTTTGTCTACCAGACCGGCATGCTGATGCGCCCCGTGATCAACGCGGCCAAGGCCCTGCCCGACGCGCAAAAACGCGTGGCCTATGCCGACGGCGAGGACGAGCGCGCCCTGCGCGCCGCGCAACTGGCGCTGGACGACCGCATCGCCCGGCCCATCCTCATCGGCCGCCCCGCCGTGATCGCCGCGCGCATTGCCAAAGCCGGGCTGCGCATGGTGCCGGGCAAGGACGTGGAGATTTGCGACCCCTCCGACGACCCGCGCTTTCGCCAGTACTGGGAGCACTACCACCAGCTCATGAAGCGCAACGGCGCCACGCCCGAAGTGGCCAAGGCCGCCGTGCGCCGCTCCAACACCATCATCGCCTCGCTGATGGTCAAGCTGGGCGACGCCGACGCCATGATCTGCGGCCTGGTGGGCACCTACGAGACGCACCTGGAGCGCATCCACAGCATCATCGGCCATGAACCCGGCGTGGCCGACTACGCCGCGCTCAACGCGCTGATGACCGACCGTGGCCCGCTGTTCATCGCCGACACCTATGTGAACGAGAACCCCACGGCCGAGCAACTGGCCGAGATCGCCTGGCATTCGGTGCAGGAAGTGCAGCGCTTTGGCCTGCCGGCCAAGGTGGCCTTTTTGTCGCACTCCACCTTCGGCTCATCCAAGCGCGCCTCGGCGCGCAAGATGCGCGAGGCGCGCGACCTGTTCGTGGCGCGCCACCCCGAAATCGAGTGCGATGGCGAGCTGCACGGCGATGCGGCGCTGGAGCCAAACATCCGCGCCACCTACATGGCGGATTCCACGCTCACCGGCTCGGCCAACCTGCTGATCTGCCCGAACATTGATGCAGCCAACATCCTGTACAACGTACTCAAGACGACCACCAGCGGCGGCGTGACCGTGGGCCCCATCCTCATGGGCGCCGCTGCCACGGCCTGCATCCTCACGCCCGCAGCCACCGTGCGCCGCGTGCTGAACATGACGGCCCTGGCCGTTGCCAGCGCCGCATCAAACGCTGCAGCGCGCTGATCTGCCCCCCGCTGGCACGGGCCGGCGGGGGCGTCAGCGCAAAGTGGCAAGCAGCTGCACGATCATCTGCGACGGATTCAGCGGATGGCTTCAGTCTTGCCAAGCAAGCTGTCGCGCAACACATGGTCTGCAGGCGAACTACCTACCCAGATACGCAGCACCATTTTGAAAAATTCATCGTCTCCCACTGGCGCACCCTGTGCCTGGTCGAGGATATAAAACTGCGTTCCCTTGCCCGGGATGAATTCCATGGCAAAACTGTCGCCTGGATGCAGCTTCGGTTTGCCGGAAAAAATCTCGATCAAACGGTTGGTGGCCACCGTGTATTTGTTGACCTGCTCCTTGGGCGAATTGGCAGACAAACCCTTGAGGAAGGCCAGCCCAAGATCGGTCCCGGGCAGCTCGCGCAGCGCCACAAAAGACAATCGCTTGGGGCCAGGCAACTCCAACAACTGCTCTACCGATGTCACTCGGCTCGGGGTGTAGAGCGCCATTTCATAAACCTTGAACACGAAGCGGTTCCGCACTCCTTGTCCATTGAGCCTGAGTTCTGTGTCCGCAAGCCGCTGAGTGGCAGGGAACGCGGCCCACCCCAGCAAAGGCAGTGCTGCCAGCAGCACCCCCAGCAAGGCGCTTCGAGTCGTGGAATACATGGTTATGGGGTTGACAAGTGAAGACGCCGGAGAGCCTACGGCGCCAACCTTTGCGTTGCCTGACAAGCCATCTGACCAACACCGCAAGTTGAGTGGCAGGTGCCGTGCGGTGCAACCGCCGGTGGCAGCTCAACGCGAAGCGACAAGCAGCTGCACGAACATCTGCAACTTGGGGCGGCACTCTTCGCTAATTTCGGTGAATTCCATGCCCGCAATCCAGCGACCGCGCTCCTGCTTGATCTTGATCACGCGCGCGAACACACCGACAGCCCGGTAGTCCACCAACGCCAGCTCAAACTCCATTTGCAGCACCCGCTGGGGTTCAATGCGCTCGGGCAGCTCCAGCATCAGCCCGTGGTAGCTCATGTCGAGGATCATGGCGTGGATGATGCGCGGCTGAACATCATCGCCCTCCACCAGCTGGCACAGGCAGGGCACGCGGGTTTGCGCCCGGTGGCTGCGCCGGAACTCCTGGCGCGGCACCTTGAGCCTGCGCGCCGGTATGGCCACCAGCTCACGCATGTTCACCGGCTCGCTTCGGCCTTTGACCCACACCTGCATGGGCGCGGTAGCCGACACCAGGTTCCAGCAACGCTGGTAAGTCGATTCACTCATCAGGATCTGCCCGCGCAGGCTGAACGCCTCAATGCTCGAAGCCAGATTCACCTCTTCCCCAATCACCGTGTATTGAGAGAACAGGTCGGAGCCAAAGCGCCCGGCCACCACGGTGCCGGTATTGATGCCGATGCCCAAATACACCTGCGGAAGGCGTTCACGCAGATGCTCCAGGTTCAGGTCACGCATGGCCAGCTGCATTTCCACCGCACACACCAGCGCGCGCTCCACATGCTCCGGCTGCCCGGGAGCGACAGAAAAAACCACCCGAATCGAATCACCGAGAAATTGCTCGATGGTGCCCTCGTGCCGAAAAACCACCGCACTGAGCCGTGCCAGACAGCGGTTGAGCACCGCCACCACCTCCTGCGCAGGCCGCGTCGCAGCCACCACGGCAAAACCACGCAGATCCGCCAGCAACAAGGTCACATCGCGCGCACCCGCCTCCGAAGCCGACTCGGATGACTGCACGGACAAGCCCTGCAGCAGCGCCCGCATCTCGGTCAATCCCTGCGCAGACAGGCACGCTCCCGTGTCCCGAAGGATCAGCGCCTGCAGGTGCCCGGCAAGGTCATTCACAACGGTGTGCTGCATCAAAAAGTCTCCAGATTGCCACCCGTCAGATGCGCCTGCGGGCAGGGTCTCAGAATAGTGGCCGTGCCGCGAGGCGGTCAAGCCATCCGGAGGGAAAACAACAGTCCTGAACCGGCCCCGGACCCCGCTAGAATACGCGCCTTGCAAGGAGACTTGGGTGAGTGGTTTAAACCAGCAGTCTTGAAAACTGCCGACGGGCAACCGTCCGTGAGTTCGAATCTCACAGTCTCCGCCACTGCTTAGAGTGCCGTCCACCCTGCGCCGCGCAGCCCATTCCTGGGGCGCGCGCAACGAAGGTGCCTGGTCTCAACGCTTGCTCTTGCGCACAGGCGCCTCACGGCCGCCAAGGCGCTGCGCAATCGTCACTGTGGGGGCTCCTGCATAAGCGTCAAGCCGGTTTCCCATTGCCTGCTCAAGCTGATCCAGCCGCTGCTGTGCTGGCGGGTGAGTGGCAAGTGCCAGGGCAAACATCGGGTTGTCGGGGGTGGCGGTACGCAGGTTCTGCAAGACCGAAACCAGCCCGAAGGGATCGAACCCGGACCGCGTAGCCAGCGCCACACCTTCACGGTCTGAATGGTATTCGTCGGTCTGGTCCAGGCCGCGTGCATACAGGTTGCGCCCCAATGCAAGAACCTGCGAAGCCACCATGTTGCCCACGGCGTTGGTCCGGATTTGCGAAGCGACCAATTGCGTTAAAACTCCCGACTGTGCCGTCTTGCGCATGGCATGCAGATGGTGCCGGGCCGTGACGTGGGTGATTTCGTGCGCGAGGATGCCTGCCAGTTCGGCCTCGTCCGCGCAGCTGTCTATCAGACCCTTGGTAACGAACACATACCCGCCCGGCGCAGCAAATGCGTTGTAGCCGTTGTCGTCGAGTACGATGAAGGTCCAGGGCAGGCCCGGGCGTTCTGACTGCAGGCTGATCCAGCGACCCAGCTGGTTTACATAGCGCTGCAACCGCATGTCCGGATGCAGCGGCTTGCTGCCCAGCAGCACGGCGGAAAGCTGTCGACCAATCTCGATCTCGCGAGGCTCGTCGATGCTCTCGACCGAACGCGAGAGCAGGCTGATGAGGTCCTCGCCCTGGCCACCGGGGCTGGCGGGGCTGCCCATGACGGCACCCAGCAGCCCGCCCCCGCTGGAGCTGCCTGAGCCCCCCAGTGAGTTGAGCAGGTTCATCACGCCGCCCTGGGCATGACCTGGCGATGGAACAAGGGAAAGGGCCACGCAGCAGGCGGCGGCAAACCGGGAGAACCGCGCGAAGGAGCGGGGAAAGGAGCAGAGAGTGCGCATGGTGGCTTCCTCAGTTCACAAAGTTGCTGTCTGGTGACGGCGCCGTGCCGCCCGACGCCGGGCGTGGCGGCTCGGGCAGGGGCTCCACCGAGCGTTGACGCAGCGCCGCCGCGCCAGCAAACTGACGGGCCTGCTCGGCATCCAGGCGCATTTTTTCGGCCTGCCCCACGGCAGCCGGGTTGGGCTGGGCGTTGGCAATGTCTTCTGCGCTGAGGCCGCGGATGCCCACGGTGGCGGTGGCCGTGGTCGTACTGCCGCCGCCGAACAGGCCACCCAGTCCGCGCAGGCCGCTGGCCGCGCTGCTGCTGCCGCTTGCCGATGCAGGCTGCGCCCCGAGGTCGAACATGTGCACCCAGCCGCTCTTGCCCTGCGACGTGCGCACCTTGACCCAGGAACCCTGGCGCTCGCCAGTTCGCACCACGGCGCTCTGCTCCGGCAAGGCACCGAGGCTGGCGGCCTTGTCTCCAGGGGATTCCCGCAACTCGGTTGCTCGCTTGATGCTTGCCTCCTGGGCGTGCACGGGAGCCACCAGCGCGCCAAGCCCCAGGGCAAGCGCCCAGATTGCACGGATGTGCCATTGAGTCATACTTTTCTCCACTTATGATGGGCCGCTATCGAACGATAGAGCAACTTCTGAAAAGGGATTGTTATGGATTTGGGTATCGCGGGCAAATGGGCATTGGTTTGCGGTGCCAGCAAGGGACTGGGCCGTGGCTGTGCTGAGGCTCTGGTGCGCGAAGGCGTGAATGTGGTCATCAACGCACGCCAGCCCGGTCAGCTGCTTGAAACCGCTTCATTTTTGATAGCGAACAATGCAACCCAGTCCGGCGACAAATGCCAGAATTCCGCCCAGCCAACAGTGCTGACGGTTGCTGCGGACATCACCACACCCGAGGGCAGGGAAGCCGTTTTCTGCGTCCCAGGCGGACCGGGGAAGGCTTTCGACATTGTGGTGACCAACGCGGGCGGCCCCCCACCGGGGGATTTTCGCGACTGGGACCGCGAAGCCTGGATCCGGGCCGTTGATGCAAACATGCTCACCCCCATCGAGCTCATGCGTGCGACAGTCGATGGCATGGCCGAGCGCGGCTTTGGCCGCGTCGTCAACATCACTTCCAGCGCCGTAAAAGCGCCCATTGACATTCTGGGCCTGTCCAATGGCGCGCGCAGCGGCCTGACCGGGTTCGTTGCCGGGGTGGCGCGCAGCAGCATTGCCGCCCGTGGCGTCACCATCAACAACCTGCTTCCCGGCAAGTTCGACACCAACCGGTTGTCTGCCACCTTTGCCGGTGCCGCAGCGCGCAGCGGGCGCAGCGTGCAGGATGTACGCTCCAGCCAGCAGGCGGGAATTCCGGCGGGCCGCTTCGGCACGCCCCAGGAGTTTGGCGCCATCTGCGCCTTCCTGTGCAGCATGCAGGCAGGCTACATCACCGGGCAGAATTGGCTTGGCGATGGGGGCGCGTACCCGGGGGCTCTGTGAGGATGGAGCAACCGGCCGCGACGGGCCGCAGCAGGGCGTCGATTGCCTTGCCGCCGCTCCACATCGTGGCGCTTTCCCGGATTCTGGCGTTAATCCGGGGTTAGGGCAGACACAGCCGGATCGACAATCGCAGCAGTATTCAACCCTGGAGAGGCACGGCATGCACCTATTGCTGGAAACCCTGAACAAGCGCGGCAAGTGGCTCGATGGGTTCGGCCTGCGCGCCGCACTTTCTGCCGCCCTGCTGTGCCTGTCAGGGGCTGCTGCCGGGGCTGCACCACCGGAGTACCAGTTTCGCGTGGTGGGTGGCCTCGCCGATGTGAGCCAGTACACCCATTGGGAAGAGCCCTTCTGGAGCCGTGAGTTGCCGCGCATGAGTGGCGGTCGATTCAAGGCGGACATCGTCCCCTTCGACCGTGCCGGTGTCCCGCGTGAGGAAATGCTGCGACTCCTCCAGCTGGGTGTCGTGCCTTTTGGCACGGTGTCCATGGGCTCGCTGACGGCCAGCTATCCGCAGTACACAGCACCCGACCTGGCCGGACTCAACCCCGATGTGGCCAGCCTCCGGGCGAGTGTGGAGGCGTTCCGCCCCTTCCTTGAAAAAAGCCTGCGTACACAACACGGCGTTCAGCTTCTCGCGCTGTATGTTTACCCGGCGCAGGTGGTGTTCTGCAAGAAGCCCTTGTCTTCCCTGTCTGACCTGGCTGGACGTCGGGTGCGCGTCTCTTCGGCGGCGCAGTCTGACTTCATGGATGCGCTGGGGGCGGTGGCAGTGCACACGGCCTTTGCCCAGGTGGTCGCGGGCGTGGAGTCCGGCAGCGTCGATTGCGCCATCACCGGCACCATGTCGGGCAACACGCTGGGGCTGCACACCGTCACCAGCCATTTGCACGCCATGCCGCTGAACTGGGGCGTAGCCATTTTTGCTGCCAACCAGAAGGCCTGGGAGGCCCTGCCCGCTGACCTCCAAACCCTGCTGCGCCGGGAGCTACCACTGCTGGAGGCCGCCATCTGGGCCGAGTCGGAACGCGATACAGCCCAGGGAATTGCCTGCAATACGGGCCGTGCCGACTGTACCCGGGGGCGCAAAGGCAGCATGGTGCTGGTCAACGCAACTACCCAGGACGAGCGCAGGCGCCAGGAGATCTTCCTTTCCACCGTACTGCCGCGCTGGATACAGCGCTGCGGCGAGCGGTGCACCCAGATCTGGAACCAGACCATCGGTCCGGCACGCGGCCTGGTCACAGGCACCAAACCATGAGCCGTCTGCCGCCCTCCCGCATCAGGGTCGCAGCCTGGGCGCTGGTTGCGCTGTTTTTGCTGGTACTGGTGTTCGCCGCAGGGGTCCTGGCATGGACAACGCGCCAATCCGAACTTCAGAACCGTGAAGAGCAGGTAGCCCGTTTTCTGTCGGGTGCGGAAGTGGCGATCAACCGCAGCATGCTGTCCATCGACCTGCTCCTGTCTGGTGTCGACGAGATGCTGCAGATGCGGGATATCTCAGACAACGGCAACGCCGGTAAAGTTCTCGAAGTGGTTGCACGAGGCAACCTGCTGGTGGGGCTTGTAGCGCTGGTCGATGTGCAGGGGCAGGTGCTGGCGTCCTCGGAGCCAGTGGGCGCTCACCGCGGACTGTCGCTGCCGCCGGGATTCTTGGCGGCGGTGATGTCTCCGTCCTCGCACCACCTGCACATCAGCGTTCCGGTAGTCAGTTTCACCACCACCCAGCGGGTCCTTTACCTGGCACGCCCTGTGACCGGCCGCGATGGCACGCGCAGGGTGGCTGTGGCCGAAGTGCCTCTGCCCAAACTCTCAGCGGTGCTCGCGCAGGGCCACGACATCACCGGCCTTGAGGTGGTGCTGGAATACACCGACGGGCGCAGACTCCTGACACTCCCCGACGTCGCTGCCGCATTGCTCCAGCGCAGCGTTCAAGCCGACGGCTCGCTGCCTGAAAGGGCCTGGGGCGTTCCAGCGCGCATCAGCGGCCAAAGGGCACTGGTGCTGTCACGACCACTGGTCTACCAGAACCTGCGCATTTCGGCCAGCCTGCCGGAGTCGGTGGCGCTGGCTGGCTGGGAAAACGAGCGCAATGCCATTCTTGCCGTGACATCGGTGTTCTGCCTCATGGTGCTGATGGCAGGGGCTGCGGCTGTGGCGTTCTTCAATCGCAACACGGCGGCAAGGCAGGCCATCAGCGAATCCAAGGCCATGCTGGACCAGGCCCTGGAGTCGATGGTCAGCGGATTTGTCTTGCTGGACCACCGCAACCGTGTCGTTCACTGGAACCGCCGCTTCGACGAGGTGTTCCCCTGGATCAAGGGAATGATGGCTCCACAACTGCCCTTTCGCGAGGTTCTTGAGAAGACGGCTGCATACCACCTTCCGGGTGCCAGTGACGCAGAAAAGCTGCAGTGGGTGGAGCAGCGCCTGTCCAAACAACGCGATGCGGACGGCAAGCACGAGCAGGTCCTGCCCGACGGGCGCAGCATCCAGATTCTGGAACGGCCCACCCCGGAAGGTGGGTTGGTCATCACCTACCACGACGTGACCGACCTGCGCCGCGCTACTGCCGAGATCGAGACCCTGGCCTTCTACGACCTCCTGACCGGACTGCCCAACCGCCGGCTGTTGCTCGATCGTCTCGGCCAGGCAGCCGTACTGGCGCAGCGCTCAGGCCAGATTGGTGCCCTGCTGTTTCTTGACCTGGACCACTTCAAGGCGCTCAACGACACCATGGGCCATGAGGTCGGCGATGCCTTGCTGAAACTGGTGGCCCAGCGCCTGCGTTCGAGCGTACGGGTGGCCGACACCGTGGCCCGCCTGGGCGGGGACGAGTTCGTCATCATGCTCAACGATCTCTCGACCAGCACCGCAGAGGCAGCCAAGCTCGCACTGCGCATTGGCGAGAAGATCATCGCCAGCCTGGCAGAACCAGCCGTGCTCGGCACCCACACCTACCAGGGCGGCGCCAGCATCGGTGCCACGCTGTTTGGTTCCAGCCAGCAGTCGGCCACAGAATTGCTACGCCAGGCAGACATTGCGATGTACCAGGTCAAGGCACGGCGTGGCAACGGACTGTGCTTTTTCGACCCCAAGATGCAGACCGCCATCAACGACCGAGCGCAGCTGGAGGCCGATTTGCGCGAGGCCCTGCTTCTGGGGCAGTTTGCACTGCACTACCAACCCCAATTCACCCCCGATGGCCACATCGTGGGGGCCGAGGTGCTCCTGCGCTGGCGGCATCCACAGCGCGGCATGGTTCCACCGGGGCAGTTCATCGGGGTGGCCGAGGACAGCGACCTGATTCTGGACATTGGCTTGTGGGTGCTGCGCAGCGCCTGCACCCAGTTGGCCACCTGGCAGGACGACCCCGATTGCAGGCACCTCCAGCTGTCGGTGAATGTGAGCGCACGCCAATTCCGGCAGTCCGATTTTGTGCGCCTGGTGACCGAAACCTTGCAGCAGACGGGCGCCCGGTCGCACCTGCTCACGCTGGAGCTGACCGAGTCATTGGTGCTGGACAATGTGGACGATGCCATCGAGAAGATGCACCAGCTCCGCACCAAGGGAGTCCGCTTCTCGGTGGACGATTTCGGTACCGGCTACTCGTCGCTGGCGTACCTGACCCGCCTGCCGTTGCACCAGCTCAAGATCGACCAGTCCTTCGTGCGCAACCTGGGCGTGCGCCCCACCGACGATGTGATCGTTCAGACCATCATTGGCATGGGCCGCAACCTAGACCTTGAAGTGATTGCCGAAGGCGTGGAGACGCAGGAGCAAAAGGGTTTTCTGATGCAACACGGATGCGACCTGTACCAGGGCTTCCTGCTGGGAAGACCCGAACCGGTCGAGGTGCTGCAGGCCTTGCTTGCGGGCACCGGCACCTCAGCGCCGTGAGGACACCACGATCCCGCCCACAATCAGCAAAAACGCCGCGGCGTGGTAGGCGCGAGGCGCCTCACCCAGGAAAGCGGCCGACATCAAGGCAGCAAACAGCGGCGTGAGGTTGGAGAAGAACCCCGCCACCGCCGGGCCCGCACGCTGTACGCCCACACCCCAGCATCGGTAGGCCACCACGGCCGGCCCCACCGCAATGAAGGCCAGCGCTGCCGCCAGCGGCCAACCCCAGGCAATGTGGGTTCGCCCGCTGGCCCATTCCGCCCCGGCAAACGCGCCGGACCAGCCCAGGCCAAACACCAGTTGCGCCATCAGAAACGCTGCCCAGTCTGCGCGCACGCAGGCCGGTTCGCTGGTGCGCACCAGCAGCCAGCTGTAAAACGCCCACGAAATGGTGGCCAACAGCATGAACACATCGCCCGGCACCAGGCGCAGCGCCAACAACTGGCTCCACTCGCCCCGGCTGAGCACCAGCAGCACCCCCGCCATGGACAGCGCCGCACCGGCAAACTGGCGCCGCGTGACCGACACGCCAAAAAACACCGCCCCTACGGCCAGCATCCACACCGGCATGCTCGAACCCACCAGCGTCACGTTAATGGGCGTGGAGGTCTGCAGCGCCATGTACTGCAGCGCGTTGTACAGGCCAATGCCCAGCAGCCCGAGCAGCGCATAGCGGCGCCAGTGCACCCAGATGGGGCTGCTCGGGCGCAACACACCATGGGCGAGCGGCAACAGCAGCCCAAAAGCCAGCACCCAGCGCAGGAAATTGAGCGTGATCGGTGGAACCAGGTCGTACACCAGTCGGCCCACCACGGCATTGCCAGCCCACAGCAGCGGCGCAAGCACGAGCAGCGCCGCCGTGCCCGGCGTCAGTTTGTGTGTCATCCCGCCACTTTAACGGGGAGCATCCGGCAAGGCTTGCAGAAACATGGCAGGATGCGGAGAACCTTTCCCAGTTGCCTCGCAGGAGACCCTCCCCATGAGCCTTGCCGTACAGATCCGCCAGCACGGCGGCCCCGAAGAACTCCAGATCGTCGATGTGAGCGTGGGCGACCCCGGCCCGGGCGAAATACGCATACGCCACCATGCCATCGGCCTGAACTTCATTGACGTGTACCACCGCACCGGCCTGTACCCGCTGCCCATGCCAGCGACCATCGGCATGGAGGCCGCAGGCGTGGTCGAGGCCGTGGGTGCGGGCGTCACCCACCTGAAGGCGGGCGACCGCGCAGCCTACGCCAGCCAGCCGCCGGGCAGTTACTGCGAAGTGCGCGTCATGCCAGCCAAATGCGTGTGCAAGCTGCCCGACGCCATAGGCTTCGAGACCGGAGCGGCCATGATGCTCAAAGGCCTGACGGCGCAGTACCTGCTCAAGAAGACGCTGCCCGTGGAAGGTCTGCACCCCGGCGACCCGGTGTTGTTCCATGCAGCTGCGGGCGGCGTGGGCCTGATCGCCACACAATGGGCGCGGGCCCTGGGACTGCAGCTCATCGCCACGGCGGGCTCGGACGCCAAATGCCAGCTCGCGCTGGCCAATGGCGCAGCCCATGCCATCAACTACAACACCGAGGACTTTGCCGCCCGCGTGAAGGAGATCACCGGGGGCAAGGGCGTGAAAGTGGTGTACGACTCCGTGGGCAAGGACACCTGGGACAAATCGCTCGACTGCCTGCGGCCGTTCGGCCTGATGGCAAGCTTTGGCAATGCCTCGGGGCCCGTGCCGCCATTCGCCCCCGGCGCGCTGGGCGCCAAGGGCTCACTCTACGTCACGCGCCAGACGCTTTTCAGCCACATTGCCACGCGCGAATCGACCCAGGCCATGGCCGACGAGCTGTTTGCCGTGGTCGCCAGCGGCCAGGTGAAGGTCCATATCGACCAGCGCTACCCGCTGGCCCAGGTGCAGCAGGCGCACCGCGACCTGGAGGCACGCAAGACCACGGGCTCGACAATTCTCACGCTGTAACGTCGGACCCGGTACCGCCGCCTGTGCAACCGCAGGCGGCTGCTGAATCAGTGCGGGTTCGGGCTGCCTTGTGCATCCAGGGCACGAGAGGCTCCGCCACCCATGGTCTGGTAAAAAACCACGGTGTTTGCCAGGCGTTTGGCGCGGTAGTCCATCGTTGCCTGGGAGACCTGCTGCGCGGCCTGCTGCGCCTGCACCCATTGCAGATAACTGGCGGAACCCAGGGCGTGCTGCGACTGCACCAGGCGCAGCGATTCTTGTGCAGACTCGTTCGCGCGCTCTGCCGACTGCTGTGCCTTTGCATCCGCAGCCATCGTTTGCAGCAGGTCGGCCACGCTGCGCAAGGACTGCAGAACCGTGCCCTGGTAGTTCGCCTGTGCAGCCTGCATTCCTGCTTCGGCGGCTTTGGCGCTCGACCGGAGCCCGGGGGTGAACAACGGCTGGGCCAGTTGCGCCCCCAACCCCCAGATGGCGCTCCCCGCACCAAACAGGCTGCCCATGGTGAGGGCCTGCGAGCCCAGGCTGGCCGACAGGGTGAGTTGCGGATAGAGCTTGGCCACGGCCACCCCGTACTGTGCCGTCGCGGCTTGCAGCAGGGCTTCGGCAGCGCGCACATCGGGGCGCTGGCGCAGCAGCTCGGAGGGCACCGTGAGCGGCAGGGTGGGAGGCAGCTGGAAGTCGGTCAACTCGAACGTTGGCACGCTGTCATCCGAAGGCACAAGCCCCGCCAGCACGGCCAGCTGGTGTCGGGTGTGCTCCCATCGGCTGCGCAGTCCCGGCAACCCCATCTGGAGCTGCTGTCGCTGGGTCTGCAGGGCGAGCCATTCCTGGCGTGTACCCGCACCGGCTTCCAGGCGCTTGCCGGTGATGTCCAACTGCTGCTCCTGCAGTTGTACCTGGAACTGCAGGGACTGGAGCTGGGCCGACAGTTGCGCCTGGGAGATGGCTGCCAGCGCCAGCTGGGCGTCCAGGTTGAGCCGGGCGGCTTCATACTGGAAGCGCTGGTACTCCACCTGTGCTGCCAGGCCCTGTAGCTGGCGCCGGTTCATACCGGCAAGGTCCAGGTCATAGCTGAAAAGGAGGCTGGCGTTGAGCAGGTTGAACTGGCGCTCTCCGCCCTCCATGCCTGAGGGTGCATTGTTCACCTGCTGGCGCTGCGACCCGAGCCTCACGCTGGCCTGCGGCAACTGGGTCGAGCCGGAAAACGCCGCCCTTGCCTGTTCGGCCTGCCGGAGGCTGGCTTGCGCTGCCTCCAGAGTGGGGCTCGCCAGATGGGCCCGGGCAATCAGCGCATCGAGCTTAGGGGAGCCCAGTGCGCTCCACCAGTCATCGGCCTGCACGCCCGAGTGGAAAACCTGGACCCCTGCCAGCGCACCACCGCCCCCGTCCGTGGCGCTGGGCTGGGTACCGGCCGTGTAGGCCAGGGCGCCGGGCCCGTCCGGTCGGCGGTAGTCTGGCCCTGCGGAGCATCCCGCCAGCACGAGCAGGGCCGCTGCGAGGCTGGCACGCCGCAAAAGGGGGGCTTGACGGGGGCTCTTCACGGACATGCTCTTCATGCGATCTCCCTGCCTTCTCCGGCTTCCTCGTGGGTCTTTCCATCTCGAATGTGGTAGATGCGCCGGAAGGTCGGAATGATTTTTTCGTCGTGGGTGACCACGATGATGGCCGTGTGGAACTGCAAGGCCATCTGATTGAGGATGCGGATCACACTGAGGGCGCGCTCGCTGTCCAGCGGTGCCGTGGGCTCGTCGGCCAGAATCACGGGCGGCCGGTTCACCAGCGCACGCGCAATCGCCACGCGTTGCTGCTCACCGCCAGAAAGCTGGGACGGCATGCCCCTGGCGCGGTGGGACACATCCAGTGCCTGCAGCATCTCCATGGCACGCTTGCGGGCCTCTGCGTTGGGGACACCCGCCAGCATCGGCATGAGCGCCACGTTGTCAAGCACATCCAGAAACGGGATCAGATAGGGGGCCTGGAAGACGAAGCCGATCTTGTCGCGCCGCAGCGCCCGCAGGTCCTTGATCTTCCAGCCATCGTCGTAAATGGTGTCCTCGCCCACCGTCATGCGCCCTGCAGTGGGTTCGATAACGGCACCAAGGCACTTCAGCAGCGTGCTCTTGCCCGACCCCGAAGG
>Ga0073899_10003584_pt1 | contig 13727 bp, 6 predicted proteins | sample KloWWTmetaKNB5Ph_FD_88975 | JGI IMG/M metagenome (GOLD analysis project Ga0073899, IMG submission 88975) | Active sludge microbial communities from Klosterneuburg, Austria, studying microevolution and ecology of nitrifiers - Klosterneuburg... | ecosystem: Engineered > WWTP > Aerobic digester >... | reverse complement strand
CTTGTCGTAGTCGCGCGTCGTGGTCACGGCCAGCGGCACGTTGGGGGTCTGGTCAAAGCGCGTCTCGCCCCAGGTCTTGCGCAGGCCGGCGCGCAGCGTCAGGCGCTTGTCGAGAAAGCTTTGGGCGTCCTCGAAGTACAGGGCCTTGGTGTGCTCGGTCTGGTTGTTGTCGTAGGGCGCGACCTGCCCCGCCGGGCCGCCCGGCATGGCCACGCGCACGCGGTCGGAGCGCAGCCGGTTCTTCTCGTAGTCGAAGCCCAGCAGCAGGTCGTTGCTGTCCGACAGGCGCAGGCGCGGCTGCAGGCGCAGGCCGGTGGCGTCCAACGCGCGGTGGTTGTAGTCGCGCGAGGTGCCGGGCACGGCATTCACGCCCGACTTGATGACCGGGGACGCCCAGTTGAACTCGTCCACGTCATGGAAGCTGTAGAGATGCGCCAGCCAGCTCACGCGCTCGCCCGGCAGCGCGCCCTCGTACTTCAGGTCGGCCGACTGGTTGTAGCGGTTGTCGCGGCTGTAGATGTTGGCCCCAGACCCGCGAAAGCCCGCGTTGTAGATGCCGTCGGTACGCGCCTGCAGCTCCACACGGTGCAGGTCGGCGATCTGCCAGCCCAGCGCGCCGGTTGCGCCGCGGCGCTTCCAGGCGGTGTTCTGCATCTCTGTGCCACCGCTGCCGGAGTGGTAGTCGTCCCGCCCACCGGTGTTGGCGCCCACGTACCAGTCCCACTGGTCCGTGGCGCCGCCGATCTGCGCGTCGGTGCGCCAGCCGCCCCATTCGCTGGCCACCACCTGGGCACGGTTGCGGCCGCCGTCCGCGCCGCTGCGCAGAATGATGTTGATCACGCCGCCCATGTTCTGGCTGCCATACACCACCGACGCCGGCCCGCGCACGATCTCTATGCGCTGAACGTCCGACAGGCTCAGCTTCGAGAGGTTGGCCGTGCCCGCGCGCCGGCCATTGAGCAGCACCAGCACCTGACTGCGGTAATCACGCCCCTGCCCGTCGGTTGCCGCGCCACGCAGGTTCAGCGAGGTCTGCGCCGCCGTCCACTCGCTCAGAAAGCCGACGGCGTTCTCGGCCAGCAGGTCGGTGATGGATTTGGCGGCCGAACGCTCGATCTGCTCGCGGCTGATGGTCTGCGTGGTGGCGGCGATGCGCGATCGATCCTCAGGCCGCGCGGTGGCCGTGACGAACATGTCCTCCAGCACCCTGGGCTGCTCTTGCGCCACGGCAGCGCCAGCCGCGCAGGCCATGGCGCACAGCAATGCGCCCTGCTGCCACTTGAATGGAAATGAAGGGCCAGCTGCGCCGGCGCGCACCTGCCGCAGAGATGTAGAGGAATGCATGCGATGTCTCGAAGCCATGCCCCGCACACCCGCGAAGCCCTTGGCCAAATGGTCAAAAAACCGCCGCGTTCCGTGCATTGCCTGGGACGGTCAGGCCTGTCGCCAGGCTCTCGCGGATCTCCACAAGCCATGCGCAACCAAGCACCCGTCAACCCGGACTGCGCCCTCCCGCGGCGTCCCAAGCGATCCCCAGGCCGGTCTCCGGGCTCGCGAAACGCCTGCGCAGCCGTTGTCTCCAACGCCTGGGCAGGCCCCGGTTCATCGCCTTCCCACGCCTTGTCGTAGCGCAGTGGCCGCTGGCCGGTTCGTTGAACCAGCGAGCATGAGAACCAGAAATTTCACTTACCGTTGCGGGGGCAGCGCAGGCATTGCGACCATGGGCGTGGCCGCGCACCTGCTTCCCGTTTAACCCGCGAACCCGAACGTCAACGACGCTCGGGTCTTGTGCAGGCACCTTTGAATCTCGGCACCGTCGCTCCGCAATCCAGAGACTGCGGAAGATGTGCCGTACCGCGATTATCCCGGAATGGCCCTGCCCTTGCCTGGCCGAATTCAAGACGGGCAACAACAGCGCCAACACGCTTGTTACGCACTTGGCGCTCGCCTCGGAAAGGCACAATGCGCCGTCGCCTTCTCGGTCGCCCTCTCGCATGTCCCGTATTTTTGACAACATCGAACTGCCCCTGCTCGATGCCCTGCGCGCCACCCTGCAGGTATCTCAGCGCGCAGACTTCTGCATTGGCTACCTCAACCTGCGCGGCTGGCAGGCCATCGACGACCTGATTGCCGACTGGAATCCCGCAGCAGGCCAGGTCTGCCGGGTGCTCGTGGGCATGCAGCGCCCGCCGCTGGAGGACATTCGCGCCCTATACCGCCAAAGCGCCGAGGGCGACGACGCCCCCTTGATCGACAACGCCACCGCCGCCCGCCTGAAAACCCAGTTTGCCGCCCACCTGCGCGAGCAAATCACCCTGGGCATTCCCACCGGACAGGACGAAGCCGGCCTGCGCCGCCTGGCACGCCAGCTGCGCGCCGGGCAAGTGGTGGTCAAGCTCTTTCTGCCCTACCCGCTGCACGCCAAGCTGTACCTGCTGTTTCGCGACGACGCGAACAACCCCGTGACCGGCTTCGTCGGCAGCAGCAACCTCACACTTTCGGGCCTGTCGCGCCAGGGCGAGCTCAATGTGGACGTGCTCGACCACCTGGGCACGCACAAACTCTCGCAGTGGTTTGACGCCCGCTGGGGCGAGCGCTGGGCGCTTGATGTCTCGGCCGACCTGGCCGCGCTCATCGAAGCGAGCTGGGCGCGCGAAGAAGCCATACCGCCGTACCACATCTACCTCAACATCGCCTACCACCTGAGCACCGAGGCGCGCGCCGGCCTGAGCCAGTTCCGCCTGCCCGCGCGCTTTGAACGCGAGCTGTTCGACTTTCAGAAAAGCGCCGTCAAGATTGCCGCGCGCCACCTGCACCGGCGCGGCGGCGTGATGATTGGCGACGTGGTCGGCCTGGGCAAGACCATGATGGCGACCGCCCTGGCGCGTATGTTCGAGGACGACCAGGGTTTCGAGACCCTCATCATCTGCCCCAAGAACCTCGAACCCATGTGGGCGCACTACCGCACCGAATACGGCCTGCGCGGCATCGTGCTGCCCGTCTCGCAGGTCACCAAGAAGCTGCCCGACCTCAAACGCTACCGCCTGGTGCTGATTGACGAAAGCCACAACCTGCGCAACCGCGAAGGCCGCCGCTACAAGGCCATTGCCGAATACATCAAAAGCTGCGACGCCCGCGTCATCCTGCTCACCGCCACGCCCTACAACAAGACCAAGCACGACCTGTCGGCGCAGCTGCGCCTGTTCATCGACGAAAAGGCCAACATCGGCATCCGCCCCGAGCGCCACATGCGCAAGCACGGCATCAGCGAAGCCGAGTTCGAGCGCCGCCACCAATGCCGCGTGCACTCCATCCTGGCCATGGAAAAGAGCGACGAATTCGACGACTGGCGCGAACTCATACGCCTGTACATGGTGCGGCGCACGCGCAGCTTCATCCTGCAGCACTACACCGAGGCCGACGCGCAAGGGCGCCGCTACATCGCCGGGCAGGACGGCGAAAAGCGCTACTTCCCCGTGCGCCAGCCGCACTCCGTCGCCTTCACCGTCAACGAGGCCGACCCTGCCGACCGCTACGCCCGCCTGTACTCGGCCCAGGTGGTCGATGACATCAACGCCCTGCGCGTGCCGCGCTACGGACTGGGCCTGTACATCAACCCGCAGGAAGAAAAAACCGCCAGCGCCGCCGAGCGCAAGCTCATCGACAACCTGGGCCGCGCGGGCAAGCGCCTGATGGGCTTTTGCCGCACCAACCTGTTCAAGCGGCTGGAATCGAGCGGCCACTCCTTTTTGCAATCCATCGCCCGGCACATCCTGCGCAACCAGGTCTACCTGTACGCCATTGAAAACGGCCTGGATCTGCCCCTGGGCGTGCTCGACGCCGGCCTGCTGGACCTGGAGCGCGTGGACGAAGACGCCGAAGGCCTGGAAGGCAACGCCGAAGACCTGCTCGACGGCCTGTACGACAGCGCCACCGACGACACGCAAGACGCAGGCAGCGACGCCCCCATCGGCATGGCCCGCGCCCAGGCCGTGTATCGGCAGTACGCGGGCGAATACAAAAGCCGCTTCAAGTGGATACGCCCCAGCCTGTTCAAGCCCACCCTGGCCGAAGACCTGGCGCGCGACACCCAAACCCTGGGCGAGCTGCTGGCCAGCCAGGGCCCCTGGGACGCCGCACACGACCACAAATGGCAGGCACTGCACCAGCTGCTGACGCGCCAGCACGGCAAGGACAAGGTGCTCATCTTCACCCAGTTTGCCGACACCGCCCGCTACCTGGCCCGCCAGGCGCGCCAGGCCGGCATCACCCAGGTGGCCGTGGCCACCGGGGCCAGCGCCGACCCCTACCAGCTCGCCTGCCGCTTCAGCCCGCGCTCCAACCATGCCAGCGTGGCCAAGGCCGACGAAGTGCGCGTGCTCATCTGCACCGACGTGCTCTCCGAAGGCCAGAACCTGCAGGACGCCAACGTCGTCGTCAACTTCGACCTGCCCTGGGCCATCATCCGCCTCATCCAGCGCGCGGGCCGGGTGGATCGCATCGGCCAGCGGGCCGAGACCATCCACTGCTACTCCTTCCTGCCCGCCGATGGCGTGGAGCAGCTCATCCGCCTGCGCGCCCGCATCCAGCAGCGCCTGCAGGAGAACGCCGAAGTCGTGGGCACCGACAAAGCCTTTTTTGAAGACGACGAGGCCAGCACCCTGCACGACCTGTACACCGAAAAACAAGGCGTGCTGGACGACGGCGACGACGAGGTGGATCTGGCCTCCTACGCCTGGCAGGTCTGGAAACAGGCCACGCACGACAAGCCCGAACTGGCCCACGCCATCGAGGCCCTGCCCCCCGTGGTCTACACCGCCAAGGCCTTTGCGCTAGACGAGGCCCGCCTGCCGCTGCTCGGGCCCGACGCCGCCCGGGGCGGCGCGCTGGTCTATGTGAAAACCCCCGAAGGCAACGACCACCTGGCCTGGGTGGGCGCGGGCGGCAAGCCCGTCACCGAATCGCAATTCACCATCCTGCGCGCCGCAGAATGCGCGCCCGATACCCCCGCCGTGCCGCGCCTGCCCCAGCACCACGACCTGGTGGCCACCGGCCTGCAGCTGGCCGTAAGCCAGGACAAGGCCGTGGGCGGCGGCCTGGGCCGCGCCAGCAGCCCGCGCCGGCGCAGCTACGAACGCCTGAAAGCCTGGGCCACGGCGCAAATGGACACCCTGTTTCGCGACGAGGAACTGGAGCGCGCGCTGGACGACATGTACCAGCGCCCCCTGCTGGAAACCGCCGCCGACCTGCTGGGCCGCCTGATGCGCAGCGGCGTGAACGACAGCGAACTGGCCGAGGCCGTCAAATCCCTGCGCGAAGAAGGCCGCCTGACCTACGCCGAAGACGACGCCGCCCTGCGCGAGCCACGCATCGTGTGCTCCATGGGGCTGATAGGGGAGGCCAGCGCATGACACAACACCAGCACATTCCCACACGCGAAAGCCTGGAGGTCGAATTCAAGAGCGACCGCGACCCGCTGTCCGACGACGACCTGATCGAAGCTCTGGTGTGCCTGGCCAACGCACAAGGAGGCCACCTGTACCTGGGCGTGGAAAACGACGACAGCATCACCGGCCTGCACCCCAGCCGCCCGCACCACATTGGTGGCCTGGCGGCCATGGTGGCCAACCGCACCGCCCCCAGCCTGCAGGTGCTGACCCAGGTGCTGGAGCAGCAGGGCCAGCGCGTGGCCGTCATCACGGTGCCGCGCAGTGCCGACATCGTGGCGCGCAGCGACGGCCTGGTCAAACGCCGGCGCGTGAGCAGCCACGGCCAACCCGAATGTGTGCCCTTTCTGCCGCACGAATACGCCAGCCGCAGGGCCGACTTCCGCCTGATACATGTCTGGAATGGGTGGCAACGCCGACTTTTTCCAAGCCACACCCATAAGCACTCATAGGCACTCATAGGCACTTATCGACACTTATCGACATGCCTGAGCGCACTAAGTCATTGATTTCACAAGACTTGACGCTGTTAAAGACAAAACTTCCCGCCAGATATCAACATTAACCCCATGCCCCAGCTCGACTTCCCCGCGTTTGAAAAGCACCTGCAAGCCTTCGATTTCCCGAGCCTGTTCCTCGACGTGCTGGGTTGGAACCAGCCGCCCGCCGGGCGCCACTGGCAGGCAAGCGAAGCGGGCGAGCTGGCCTACCAGCACCGCACCGTGGCGGAGCTGGGCGGCGTGGTGGCCGTGCAGGTGGTGGCAGACGGCGGCTGGCCCGACGAAGCCCAGCGCATGAAGGTCTGGCGCCATGTGGCGCACAGCCACGCCGAGAACCTGCTCATCTTCACCGACCGGCAAAGCGGCGCCAGCCTGAGCCAGTGGTACTGGGTCAAGCGCGACAAACACCCCGACACCGGCAAACCCCGCCTGACATCGCGCCGCCACGACTACTTCAAGGGCCAGCCCGTGGACCTGTTTGCCAGCAAGCTGCAAGCCATGGTGGTGGAGCTGTCCGAGCTGGACGCCGCAGGCCGCCTGCCCGTGCTGGAGGCCGCGCGCCGCATCGCCGCCGCGCTGGACGTGGAGCAGACCACCAAAAAATTCTTCAAGGCCTACCAGGAGCAGCACCTGGCGCTGCTGGAGCACATCGAAGGCATAGACAACGAGCGCGACAAGCGCTGGTACGCGAGCGTGCTGCTCAACCGGCTGATGTTTGTCTGGTTCCTGCAGAAAAAAGGCTTTTTGCAGGACGAAAACGGCATCCAGCGCTTTGACTACCTGCGCGAGCAGCTACAAAAAAGCGAGCAACGTGGCCCCAACCGCTTCTTTGGCGAATTCCTCGCCGCCCTGTTCTTCGAGGCCTTTGCCAAGCCCGAGGCCGAGCGAAGCGCCGCCGCCCGCGCGCTCACCGGGCGCATCCCCTACCTCAACGGCGGCCTGTTCCTGCCGCACAAGCTGGAGCTGGACGCCGGCCGCGCCCTGCGCCTGGGCCGCAGCCTGCATGTGGCCGACGCGGCCTTCAAAGGCATCTTCGACCTGTTCGCCAGCTACACCTGGCACCTGGACGACACGCCCGGCGGCGACGCCGACGAAATCAACCCCGACGTGCTGGGCTACATCTTCGAGAAATACATCAACCAGAAGGCCTTTGGCGCCTACTACACCCGGCCCGAAATCACCGGCTACCTGGCCGACCGCAGCATCCACCAGCTGATCCTGGAGCGCGTGTACCAGCCCGCAGTCCCCGAGCTGGGCCTGCAGGAAGTCAAGTTCGACACCGTGCCCGACCTGCTGGCGCGCATGGACGCGCGCACCGCGCTCAAGCTGGTGGGCGAGGTGCTGCCCAGCATCACCATCCTGGACCCGGCGGTGGGCTCGGGCGCCTTCCTGGTCGCCGCGCTCAAAAGCCTCATCAACGTCTACTACGCCGTGGTGGGCCGCGCCGAGCTGGGCGCCAGCAAAGAGCTGCAGGCCTGGCTGCGCGGCATCCAGCACAACCACCCCAGCGTGGGCTACTACATCAAGCGCCGCATCGTCACCGACAACCTGTACGGCGTGGACATCATGGAAGAGGCCTGCGAGATCGCCAAGCTGCGCCTGTTCCTGGCCATGGTGGCCAGCGTGCGGCAAGTGGCCGACCTGGAGCCCCTGCCCAACATCGACTTCAACATCCTGCCGGGCAACTCGCTGGTGGGGTGGATGCGGGTGGACGAACATGAGTTTGACGCCAAGCACCGCCAGGGCGACATGTTCCGCAAAAGCTACCGCGAGCTGCTGGCGGAGAAAAACCGCCAGCTCGACGCCTACCGCAACGCCGCCGAGCAACTGGGCCAGGCCGTCAACCTGCGCGCGCTGCGCGACACCATCGACACCTCCATGCAAGAGGCCAACGCCGTGCTCAACGAGCTGGTACACGACCAGTTTTCCGGGCTGGGCATCAAGTTCGAAGAGGCCACCTGGGACGCCGCCAAAAAAGACCTGGGCAAGCCCAAGAAGCGCGCCATGGAGCGCGCCGACATCGAGGCACAAACACCCCTGCACTGGGGCTATGTGTTCGACGACATCATGCAGCGGCGCGGCGGCTTCGACATCATCCTGGCCAACCCGCCGTGGGAGGGCTTCAAGCCCCAGGCCAAGGAGTTCTTTGCGCCGTACTCCGAGCGCATCAGCAAGAAGAACATGTCCATCAAGGACTTCGAGGCCGAGCAGGCCCGCCTGCTGCAGGACAAGGACATCCGCGCCGCCTGGCTGGCCTACCAAAGCCGCTTTGCCCACATGAGCGCCTACTTTCGCAGCGCGCCCGACTACCAGTACCAAAGCGCCGTGGTGGGCGGCAAGCGCACGGGCTCGGACATCAACCTCTACAAGCTGTTCACCGAACGCTGCTTTGCCCTGCTGCGCGAGGGCGGGCATTGCGGCATCGTCATCCCCAACGGCATATACAAAGACCTGGGCGCCACCGGCCTGCGCCGCATGCTGTTTGACCATACGCGCGTCGATTCGATGATCTCCTTGTCGAACGAAAAATTCCTTTTTGAAGAGGTGCACCACTCGTTCGGACTTTTGTTCCTGAATTTCGTGAAAGGCGGCACCACCGAATCGCTGCGCGCCACCTTTCGCATCAACCCGCGCGAGGCCATTGCGGCGGACGCCTTCAGCAACTTCGTCGGCGACGACGACAACTTCATCGAGCTGCCCGCCGCGCTGATCGGCGCCATGAACCCCGAAACCCGCTCGGTGCTGGAATTTCGCAGCGCCACCGACGTAGCCATCGTGAACAAGATGCTGGCCTTTCCGGCACTGGGCAAACCCATGGAGGGGCTGTGGAACGTGAAGCTCACCAACGAGTTTCATATGACCAATGACAGCGCCGCGTTCAAGACATCTGCGGCCAAAGGCCGCCTGCCCCTCTTCACCGGGCGCATGTTCAACCAGTTCGAGTTGACTTCGGAACATTCCGGCTACTGGATCGACGAAACCGACGGCAGAGCCGTGCTGCTGGGCAAAACGCCCGACACCGGCCAGCCCATGGACTACCAAGGCTACCGCTGGCTGCACCGGCGCATCGCACGCTCCACCGACACGCGCACGCTGATCTCCACCATTGCCCCGCCGGGCGTGTTCACCGAGGTCAACAGCACCACGCTGAAGGTGGCCGAAAGTGGCATCAACGCCGTGGAGCAGTGCTACTGGTGCGCCGCTGCCAACAGCTTCGTGCTCGACTGGCTGCTGCGCCAAAGCGTGGCCAGCACACTCAACATGTTCTACCTGTACCAGTTGCCCGTGCCCCGGCTGGCGGCCACCGACCCGCGCTGCGCAAGCATCGCCCGCCGGGTGGCCCGGCTGGTGTGCGTAACCCCCGCCTACGACCGCCTGGCGCAGGATGTCGGCCTACAAAGCCATCAGGACGGCGCCACCGACCCCGCCGCGCGCGCCCGCCTGCGCGCCGAGCTCGACGGCCTGGTGGCCCACCTCTACGGGCTGAGCGAAGCCGAGTTTGCCCACATCCTGGCCACCTTCCCGCTGGTGGCCGAGCCCGCCAAAGTGGCCGCGCTCAATGCCTGGCGCGATGTGCAGAAAGGAATGATTTCATGAGCCTGCAAAGCCTGCGCGTGCGCAATTTCAAGGCGGTGGTGGACAGCAAGACCGTCAAGCTGGGGCCGCTCACGGTCTTTATCGGCAACAACGGGGTGGGCAAGTCCAGCCTGATCGAGGCGCTGGAGACCTACCAGGCCATCGTGCAGGGTGGCCTTGACCTGGCCATGCAGCGCTGGCTAGGCATTGAACATGTGCGGCACAAGGGCCAGGAGGCCAAGGAGCGCCTGGGGCAGGCGGTCAACCCCATTGGGTGGGAGCTGGCGCTGGGCGACAGCCCGCGCAAGGTGCGTCGTCTGTCCATGACGGTGAACAACGACCCGGCGGCCAACCGCATGTTCATTGCCAGCGAGCACATGGGCCGACTCGATGGTGTGGCTACCGAGCGCAGCCGCGAGGCTGGCACCCTGCCCTATGACGCAAGCCGATCTGTGCTGACCCTCGGGCTGGATGCAGAAATGCTGCAAACCCATGACGAAGTACTGGAGTGGCAGTTTTTGACACTGAGTCCCGAACGCATGGGCTTGCCAGTGCCACAGCAGCGCACCCAGGGAAGGGTGCGCTTGGAGCGCGATGGCGCCAATGTGGCGGATTTCCTGCACGATTTGCGCGCCCAAGATGTCAACGCCTTTAACGGCATCGTGGAAACAATGGCCTTTGTGCTGCCCTATGCCAAGGACATCCAGCCGACGCTGACCTCGTCTGAGATTGAACGCAAGGCGTGGCTGCAGCTGAGTGAGGACACTTTCAAGGTGCCGGGCTGGCTGCTGTCCAGCGGCACGCTGCGCATGTTGGCCTTGCTGGCGTTGCTGCGCCACCCCAGGCCGCCACCGCTGATCGTGGTGGAGGAAATTGAAAATGGGCTGGATCCGCGCAGCATCCACCTGATCGTGGAAGAAATCCGCAGCGCCGTACTTTCGGGTGTTACACAGGTCATCGTGACCACCCATTCGCCCTATTTGCTGGATTTATTGACGTTGGAGCATCTGGTAGTGGTGGAGCGCGATGCACAGGGCCATCCCCATTTCATCCGCCCTGCAGACCATGCCCATTTGCGCACCTGGGCGCAGGAGTTCGCGCCCGGCAAGCTCTACACCATGGGTAACCTCACAGGGCTGGTGCCATGACCATTGGTTTCATCTTCGAGTGCGGGCCCCAAGGGGCCGACAAACAGGTGTGTGAATACTTGGCAAGCCAGCTCAGGCCAGGGCAAAAGATCGTCTCTCGCACCATGGACAACAAGCTCAAGCTGCTGGAGGGTGCCGCCAGCGTTGCCAAGAAGCTGCTGCAAGAGGGATGTGAGCGCGTGCTGATCGTGTGGGACTTGCGCCCAGCCTGGCCGGACAAGAAGGACAAGCCTTGCCGAGCCAAGGAGCGCCACACGCTGCTCAATGCGCTGGTGAAAGATGGGCTGAAAAACGCGCCGGTGTATCTGGTGTGCGTGGAACAGGAACTCGAAAGTTGGCTGCTGGCCAGCGATCACGCCATCAGCGCCTTTTTGTCCACCCCAGCCCATCCCTATCAAGCCAAGCGGGTGAGAAAACCCGATCAGGTGCCCAATCCCAAGGCGGTCATGAACAACCATTTCAATGACGCCCGAGGGATGCGATATGAAGACCGCGTCCATGCCATCAAGTTGCTCAAGGCAGCGGTGCTGGACTGGAGCCGACTGCGGCGTTCGGTCAGCTTTGCCAGGTTCGAATCCAAGTTGTGACGCAGCAGCAAGCCACCGAGCGCAATGCCCTGGCCGCGCAGCTGGCCCAGCGCATGGTGGTGGCGCACGCCAGCCCAGGCGGATCGCTGGCCACACAGGTGGTGCAGTGGCAGCACCAAGGGCTGGACGTGCAGGTGTTGGAGCCGGCCTGAGCGGGCGTTTCCGTCAGGTCCTTTGTGGCGGTGCTCTTTATCTTTCGGCCAAGATAATGAACTTTGAAAAAAGAAATTTCTTTTTGTTTTCAATAACTTACCAGAACTTTCTTTATTCAAAACTGTGTTTAATTACAGCTTTTGACCTGCTGGCGCGCCAATAGCAGCGGCAGCGCCGGAGGATGGCGGTTCGGCCCGGGAAAATCCCGCTCAATGAAGGCCCGGACAAGCCGGGGGGCCTATTGCCACGTCGAACTCGGACCACCCGTTTCGATGGCTGCGGGCCCTCACCCAGGCCGTCCCAGAGGGCTGGCGTATGCACACCTCCATGGCCACGGGCGCGGCAAAGTGGCTCCAACTCCGCTGGGCTTGTGTATGCACACATCTTTTTTTGATAGCACGTGGAGCTTATAGGGCGCTGGTTTTTACCCCCCTTACCCTCTGGGGGAGGGTGGGGGTGGGGCCAGCGGTGCTGGAGCTGGAATGCCGGCAGGATGCCGGCGCTCCCGGCCCCCACCCAAAGGGGGAAGGAGACAAGCCGCCGCTTGGCAAAGCACTGGATGTTTCAGAAAGAGGTGTGCATACACAAGCTCCCAGCGGGAGAGGGAGCCAAGCCCAGGTACCGCCGCAGATACCGCCCCGTGTGGCTGGCCTCGCTCGCGGCCACCTCTTCGGGCGTGCCCACCGCCACCACCTGCCCGCCGCCGGCGCCGCCCTCGGGCCCCATGTCGATGAGCCAGTCGGCCGTCTTTATGACGTCCAGGTTGTGCTCGATGACGACGATGGTGTTGCCGGCGTCGCGCAGCTGCAGCAGCACGCGGAGCAGCAGGGCGATGTCGGCAAAGTGCAGGCCGGTGGTGGGCTCGTCCAGGATGTAGAGCGTGCGGCCGGTGTCGCGGCGGGACAGCTCCTGCGCCAGCTTGACGCGCTGGGCCTCGCCGCCCGACAGCGTGGTCGCGCTCTGGCCCAGGCGGATGTAGGACAGGCCCACGTCCAGCAAGGTTTGCAGCTTGCGCGCAATCGCCGGCACGTCCTTGAAGAAGGCGTGGGCGTCCTCCACCGTGAGGTCGAGGATCTGCGCGATGTTGCGGCCCTTCCACTGCACCTGCAGGGTCTCGCGGTTGTAGCGCTGGCCGTGGCACACGTCGCAGGGCACGTAGACGTCGGGCAGGAAGTGCATCTCCACCTTCACCACGCCGTCGCCCTGGCAGGCCTCGCAGCGCCCGCCGCCCGAGCCCTGCGCCACGTTGAACGAGAAGCGACCGGGGCCGTAGCCGCGTTCCTTGGCGGTGTTGGTCTCGGCCATCAGTTCACGGATCGGCGTGAACAGCCCGGTGTAGGTGGCGGGGTTGCTGCGCGGCGTGCGGCCTATGGGGCTTTGATCGACGTTGATGACCTTGTCGAAGTACTCCAGCCCCTCGATGCCTGCGTGCGGCGCGGGCTCCTCGTGCGCGCGGTGGATCAGGCGGGCGGCGGCCTTGTGCAGCGTGTCGTTGACCAGGGTGCTTTTGCCCGAGCCGGACACTCCCGTCACGCAGGTCAGCAGGCCGACGGGGAATTCCACATCCACGTTCTGCAGGTTGTTGCCCGTGGCGCCCAGCACGCGCAGGGCCTGCAGCCGGCCTTGCGTGGCGCGGTGCTCGGCCAGGCGCTCCTGCTTGCGCTGGCTGGCCGCCGTCTGCGGAAAGCGTGACTTGGGCTTTTTCTCGGCCTCGGGCGCATCCTGCTCCAGCACCGGCAGCCAGGGCGTGCGCCGCGCGGGCACGGGCAGGCTGCGCGCGCCGCTCAGGTATTGGCCGGTGAGCGAATCGGGATTCGCGCACAGCTGGTCATAGCTGCCCTGGGCCATCACGCGCCCGCCGTGCACGCCGGCGCCGGGGCCCATGTCCACGCAGTGGTCAGCGGCGCGGATCATGTCTTCGTCGTGCTCGACGACGATGACGCTGTTGCCCAGGTCGCGCAGCCGCGTCAGCGTGGCGATCAGGCGGTCGTTGTCCCTCTGGTGCAGGCCTATGCTGGGCTCGTCCAGCACGTACATCACGCCCGTGAGGCCGCTGCCGATCTGGCTGGCCAGGCGGATGCGCTGGGCCTCGCCGCCGCTCAGGGTCTCGGCGCTGCGCGCCAGGCTCAGGTAGGACAGGCCCACGTCGTTCAGGAACCCCAGGCGCGCGGCGATCTCACGCACGATCTTGTCGGCGATGTCGGCCTTGGCGCCCGCCAGGCGCAGCGCGCCGAACCAGGCCTGGGCGTCGGCGAGCGTCATGTCGCTCACGGCGTAGATGGCGCGGGCGGCATCGCCCTCCCCCACCAGCACATG
>Ga0073899_10003581_pt1 | contig 13730 bp, 15 predicted proteins | sample KloWWTmetaKNB5Ph_FD_88975 | JGI IMG/M metagenome (GOLD analysis project Ga0073899, IMG submission 88975) | Active sludge microbial communities from Klosterneuburg, Austria, studying microevolution and ecology of nitrifiers - Klosterneuburg... | ecosystem: Engineered > WWTP > Aerobic digester >... | reverse complement strand
TAACGGCCTGAATCCAGAAGCGACCCGAAGCGTCGGGCGCGGATGTCGCCACGCCATTGCCGAGCTTGTGGGCGTAATAGGCCTTCACGACCCAATCATTGGGAACCGTCCAGTTGAGCCCCACGCCCGCGCCGCTCAGGGTGCGGCGGTTCGAACCCGCGGCCCAGGGCTGCTTGTTCGTGGTCACGGTGCCGGTATCGACAAAGGCAATCAACTGGAACTGGCCCGACTGGCGTTCGGAAAATCTGGGCAGCAGCATGCGCCCTTCCAGCGTCAGCACATAGCCCTGGTCCGCATAGGCTTCGCCTTCCGGATACGCGCGCACGGCGTACATGCCGCCCAGCTCCATCTTCTCGGAAGCGTCCAGATTCTTCGAGGCGATCTGGCCGTTGACGGAGGCATAGAACGACACGGAATCGGTCACGTTCTGCAGGCGCGCCAGACTGAATGCCAGCTTGTTGTATTGACCGTCGCTGCGCGCCGTCAGGGTGTCCATTGAACGCACAGCGGGCGTCTGCAGGTCCATGTGCCCGGCCGACAGGGCCAGCGAATACACATTCAGTCCGCCGCCGCCCACAGCGTCGCTCTGGTTGCCATACAGGCTGGCCGTCAGCACCCTGGCCCGCTTGTCGCTGATGCTGGAGGTCGAATCCACCCGGTCCTGGAAGGTCTTGGCATCGAACGCGAGTCCGGCATACAGGTTGGTGTCGCGGGAACGGATCAACGGGTAGCTGCCATACAGGCTGGCAATCTTCGCGGAGCCATGCGCACCCAGGCTCTGGAACTCGCGACCCAACTTATAACCCAGGTGGCTGTAGGCCACACCAACGCGCGCCTTGCCGAACTGCGCCTGGTAGGACGCGCGGGCATAGTTCAAGCCGGTGCCTGCGGTCACGACGCGCAGACTGGCCACATCCCCGTGGCCGGTCGGCTCGTTGACGTTGAGGGTCGCACCCAGCCGGTACGTGCCGGTATAGCGGTTTCCGGCGTTGTCAGCGTCGATGCTGCCGGTGATGCGCTGGCCGGGCGTGATGTCAACGATCAGGTCGGAGGTGCCCGGCGCCGTGCCGGGCGCCAGTGTCGATTTGACATTCACGCCCGGCAGGTCAGAAAGCAGCAGCAGGCGGCTCTCCAGCGGCGCGGTAGTGACCAGCTCGCCGGTCTGGATGCCGCCCAGAAGGCTGCCCGCCAGGCCGTCGGACAGGTTGCTCTGGTTGCGCAGGACGACCTTGCCGTAGCGCCCTTCCACCACGGCAATTGTCAGCACGCCGTTCTGGATGTCCTGGGCCGGCAGATAGGCCTGGGCGACGAAATAGCCGCTCCGGTGGTAAAGATCCGCAATCCGGTCCGCCATTCCGCGCAGTTCGGCAAGCGTCAACTCACTGCCTGGCCGGAAGCCGGTGGCGGCCAGAAGGACGTCTTCGGAAAAAGCCTGCGCGCCTGTCACCCGCAAGGTCCGGACCAGCACACGCGCCCCGTCAGCGCTGGCCGCAACCGACGCGCTGTCTTGCCGCACCTCGATCCGCGGCGCCCGGGGCTGCGGAATCTGGGTGGCGGGAATGTTCAGCAACTGGCTCCCGGCGGTCGGAGGCTGCTGGGCTGAAACACCCTGGCCAAGTGCCAGCAATGCGTAGGGGAGGTATTTGATGGTTGCCATGGGCCCTTGCGGAGTGATTGGTTTTTGATAGCGCCATCTTCTTTCCGGACGCCGGGCGGGTCTGTTCGCTGGCACACAGAGGCAGCGCGATGGTGTGCGGCTGGCCCGGCCTGCCGATGGCGGTGCGGGTGTGGCGCACCTGAATAGAGCCGCGCCGCGTAGGTGCGCAACCGCACAGACCGTTCGTGGTACCGTCGCTAAGCTGTTCCCAGCCCCCGTCACCCCCACTTTCCCAACCACCAGGTACCACCACCATGTCCATGCGCGACGCCCACATCACCAACGCATGGGCCACGGTGGTTCCGGCCGCGCCCTTCCCGCGCGGGGCGCCGCCCCGCCGGGCGTCCTGGACGGCACACGAGAGCCAGATCGCTTGAAATCTTCAACCAAATTCATGGCCTGGCTGGTCGCAGCAGCCGCGCTGGTCGGGCTGGGCGTGGCGATCTCCTTTCTGTCTTTCAGCCAGATCGGTGAGGCTGCGGACGCACGCCGGCATGCCGCCACCGTGCTGCGTGGCGGAAACCAGCTGATGGCGGCCCTGGTCGATGCGGAGACGGGTCAGCGTGGCTACCTGCTGACGGGGGACGAGGCCTATCTGGAGCCGTACCTTGCGGTGCGCGGCAGCGTCGTGGACCGCTTGAACACCCTGCGCAAACTCACCGTCGTGGCCGGGGCCGAAGCCCATCTTGATGCCCTGGTGCCGCTGGTGGACGCAAAGCTGGCGTTCATGGCGCGGGCGATTGCATTGCGTCGCAGCGGCGACCTGCCTGCCGCGCTGGCCCTGACCCAAAGCGGCGAGGGCAGGCGCCTGATGGACTCGATCCGCGCCCGCATGGGCAGCTACATCGGCCTGGAAGAAGCCGCGCTGGGGCAGCGGGAGGCGCAGTTCCAGCAAAAGATGAACCGCCTGTTCAACATCATTGTGGTCGCCAGCCTGATGACGGTGCTGCTGGCGCTGGCCTTTGTCTATTTCATCTATCTGCAATCCCGGCAGCGGGTCAAAAATCTGGTGCACGAAGAAACACGGCATCTTCTCGAACAACAGGAAGCCACAAACAAGGCGCTGCAACAGGCCAACCTCACCTTGCAGATCAGCGAGGAGAAGCTCGCCGTCACGCTGCACTCGATTGGCGACGCCGTGATCGCCACAGACGCGCAGGCGCGGATCACGCTGCTCAACCCCTTGGCCGAACAACTGACCGGCTGGACCCTGGCGCAGGCCGCTGGCCGGCCGGTGGACGAGATTTTTCACATCATCAGCAAAGACTCGCGTCAGCCCGCCACCATCCCCGTGATGGACACCCTGGCGCACGGCACGGTCCAGGGCCTGGCCAACCACACCGTGCTGATTGCACGCGATGGCAGCGAATCCGATATTGCCGACAGCTGCGCCCCGATCCGGGACAGCAACGCCCAGGTGGTCGGCGCCGTGCTGGTGTTCCGCAACGTCACGGGGGAATACGCTGCGCAGCAGGCCCTGCGCGACAGTGCTGCACTGATCCAGACGATTCTCAACACCGTGGTGGACGGCATCATCACCATCCAGGCCCGCGGCGGCATTGTCGAGAAGGTGAACCCGGCCGCCGAGCGGATCTTTGGCTATACCGCGGCAGAACTCGCGGGGCAGAGCTTCAGCATGCTGATTCCCGAACTGGACCAGGACCAGCGCAATGGCTCCCTGGCGTACTACAGCGCAAGCGATGCGGCACGTGCGGTCGGGCTCGGGCGCGAGGTCACGGGGCGCCGCAAGGACGGCAGCCTGTTCCCCATGGAAATTGCGGTCAGCGAGATGTCGCTCGGAGGCCAACGCTACTTCACAGGCATCCTGCGCGACATCAGCGCGCGCAAACAGGCCGAAGAGGCGCTGCGCAAGGCCGGCGCCCTGCAGAGCGCCATTTTCAACAGCGCCAACTTCTCCAGCATTGCCACCGACGCCCGGGGCGTGATCCATATTTTCAACGTCGGCGCGGAGCGCATGCTGGGCTACGCCGCCGCCGACGTGATGAACAAGATCACGCCAGCGGACATCTCCGATCCGCAGGAATTGATCGTCCGCGCCAAGGCCTTGAGCACCGAACTCGGCACGCAGATCGAACCCGGCTTCGAAGCCTTGGTGTTCAAGGCCTCGCGCGGCATCGAGGACATCTACGCGCTGACCTACATCCGCAAGGATGGCAGCCGCTTCCCGGCGGTGGTGTCCGTCACGGCACTGCGCAGTGACGACGACACCATCATCGGCTATCTGCTGATCGGCACCGACAACGCCGCGCGCCTGCATGTGGAAGCCGAACGCAGCTTGCTGTACGAGGCCTTGAAGGAGAAAAACGCCGAACTGGAAAGCGCCAAGTCCACGGCCGAGAGCGCCAGCAAGGCGAAGACCGACTTTCTCTCCAGCATGAGCCACGAGCTGCGCACACCGCTCAATGCCATTCTCGGCTTTACCCAGCTGATGGAATCGGGCACCCCGGCGCCCACACCGGTCCAGAAACGCAACCTGGACCAGATCCTCAAGGCCGGCTGGTACCTGCTGGAACTGATCAACGAAATCCTGGACTTGGCGATGATCGAATCGGGCAAGGCAACCCTGTCGACCGAGCCGGTCTCCCTGGCGGAAGTCATGCTGGAATGCCGCTCCATGATCGAGCCGCAAGCCCAAAAGCGCGGGCTGGCCATGAGCTTCCCGCAGTTCGAGTCACGCTGGTTTGTCAAGGCCGACCGGACCCGGATCAAACAGGTCCTGATCAACCTCCTGTTCAACGCCACCAAATACAACCGGCCGGGTGGCGAGGTCGCCGTTGTCTGTACACGCAATCGAACCGGTTTCATTCGCATCAGCATCCGTGACACCGGTGTGGGCATGACGCCTGAGCAGGTCGGGCAGCTTTTTCAGCCCTTCAACCGTCTTGGCCGCGAGGCCGGCGCCGAGGAAGGCACGGGCATCGGCCTGGTGGTGACCAAGCGGCTGGTTGAACTGATGGGCGGCACCATCGGCGTGGAAAGCACCGTCGGCGTCGGCAGCGTCTTCTGGGTTGACTTGCGGCTGACGACAGCGCCGCAGCTTTACGTCAACCCGGCTGAAAACACCACCCTGGCGCCGCGGCAGGCGCCTGATGGCACACCAGTACGCACCCTGCTGTACGTGGAAGACAACCCGGCCAATCTGGAACTGGTCGACCAGCTGATTGCACGGCGCAATGACCTGCGTCTGCTGAGCGCGGCCGATGGCCGGCTGGGCATCGAATATGCGCGCATGTACCAGCCTGCCATGATCCTGATGGACATCAACCTGCCCGGCATCAGCGGGATCGAAGCCATGAAGATCCTGCATGCCGACCCGGCCACCGCGCACATCCCGATCATCGCGCTCAGCGCCAATGCGGTGCCCCGCGACATTGAGCGGGCCCTGGAGGCCGGGTTTTTCAACTACCTGACCAAGCCGATCAAGGTCAACCAGTTCATGGACGCGCTGGACGTGGCCCTGAAATTTGCCCAAACTTCAACGGGCAGCCCCGCTACCAAGGAAATAGCATGAGAGTCACCGAGTCGGAGATCCTGAACGCCAGCATTCTTGTCGTGGACGACCAGCCCGCCAACATTGCCCTGCTGGAGCAGCTGCTGCAGCAGGAAGGCTACACACGGGTCACCTCCACCATGCAACCGCAGGAGGTTTGCAGCCTGCACCGGAAAAACACCTATGACCTGATCCTGCTGGACCTGCAAATGCCCGGCATGGATGGTTTTCAGGTCATGGAAGGCCTCAAGACCAATGTCAAGGAGAGCTACCTGCCCGTGCTGGTGATCACGGCCCAGCCCGGCCACAAACTGCGCGCCTTGCAGGCGGGTGCACGGGATTTCGTCAGCAAGCCCTTCGACCTGATCGAGGTCAAGACGCGCATCCGCAACATGCTGGAGGTGCGCTTGCTGTACAAAAAAGTCGAGGACTACAGCAAGCTGCTGGAGCAGACGGTGCAGGAGCGGACGGCCGAACTGCGCGAGAGCGAAGCGCGCTTTCGCAGCCTGACCGAGCTGGCCTCGGACTGGTACTGGGAGCAGGACGAGAGCGGGAACTTCACCAAGGTCTCCGGCCCGGCGCTCGAAATGCTGGGCATCCAGGTGGATGCACTGAAGGGCGAGGCCGGCGTGGTGGACGATTCTGGCTGGAACGAGGCGGAACGCGCGGAGTTGCGGGCAACCATCGCCGCCCGCCAGCCGTTCCTGGATTTTGTGTTCCACCGCGTCAGTCCCGATGGCTCGACACATCAGTTTCGTGTCAGCGGACAACCGATGTTCAACGCATCATGCCGCTTCCTTGGCTACCGGGGCATCGGCATGGAAATCATGGCCGCCAGGTAACATCCCGCCTCCACCCCCATGACCGCACCCCACAGCCTCCAACAAAACCACTTGCTCGCCGCGCTGCCAGCAGAAGAGCTCGAGCGCCTGGCGCCCCATCTGGAACTGGTGCCGATGCCACTGGGCGAGGTACTCTACGAGCCTGGCGGCCAGCTGCGTCACGCCTTTTTCCCCACCACGTCCATCGTCTCGCTGCACTATGTGACGGAATCCGGCGCCTCGGCCGAGACGGCGGGCGTCGGCAATGAAGGCGTCGTCGGCGTCTCGCTGTTCATGGGCGGCGACACCACTTCCAGTTCGGCTGTGGTCCAGACCGCAGGCCAAGCCTGGCGGCTGGACCGGCACATCCTGAAGCAGGAGTTTGAGCGCGCCGGGCCGCTGCAGCGCCTGCTGCTGCGCTACACGCAGGCGCTGATGACGCAGATGGCGCAAACCGCCGTGTGCAACCGCCACCATTCACTGGAGCAGCAGCTGTGCCGCTGGCTCCTGCTGACGCTGGACCGCCTGCCCGGCAACGAGCTGACCATGACGCAGGAACTGGTGGCCGGCATGCTTGGCGTACGGCGCGAAGGCGTGACCGAGGCAGCCGGCAAGCTGCAACGCGCAGGCTTGATCAGCTACCGCCGAGGTCACATTTCGGTGTTGGACCGCAAGGGTCTTGAAGCCCATGCCTGCGAGTGCTACGGCGTCGTGAAAAAGGAAATGAACCGCCTGCTGACCGATGTACGGCGGCGCTGAGCCGTAGCCCAGAGCGCTTTTTCCGAATAAAACTAAGGCCATCCCGGCGTGGAATGGCCTTAGTCTGCTCTTTTAATTGAAGCAGCCAGCCTGTCGGCTGAAGCACGGCGACCGCTTTGGCGCCGCGCTGGAGGCGTCAGCGCTTCCTGAGCAGAAAGCCGATGACAAACCCGGCCGCGGCCGCAACGCCCAGCGCCTCCCACGGGTTGCGCCGGACGTACCCGTCCGTGGCGTCCGCGGCGTCCCTGGCGCTCACCGCGACCGACCTGCGTGCATCGTCGAGCCTGGACATCGCGTCGTCCAGCGCGCCCTGGATGTTCCTGCGTGCCACGGCATATTCGCGGGAAGCTGAGCGGGTTGCGTCATGGACCAAGTCTTCAGCACCCGTCACCACATCTTTTAATTCATTCATGATTTGTCCTTCCTGGGGTCAATGGCACCGGACCCGGGGCACTGCATGGCAGTCGCCTTCGGGCCCGGAGAAGTCAGCGTACGCGAAACCTGGCGGTTTCAGCGCGCCGGGACGATCACCAGGGTGTCGCCGGTGGCGCCCGTGCTGCCGGTGCTTCCGGTCGCGCCGGTATAGCCCGTGGCGCCCGTGCTGCCGGTCGCACCCGTGTAACCCGTAGCGCCTGTGCTGCCAGGCGCGCCCGTGGCACCGGTGTAGCCGGTCGCGCCGGTGTAGCCGGTGCTGCCTTTGGCGCCCGTTTCACCCTGGGGTCCGGCCGGACCGGCAGGAAGCGAGAAGCAGGCGCTCAGGCCCAGGGTCATCAGCATGGCAAGGAGGAGTTTGGAATAGGTCATGAGGGTTCCTTTGAAATGAATGCATGGAACCACCCACGTCAGGTGGGCAATCCCCCGGAGTTGATCAAGCTCTGGCGGTAACAAGCGGCGTCGGCAGATCAGGCCGTCGCCACGGATCCGACGGATCAAGGCTGGACTTGCCGGCAGTCACGCGGGACCACCAGATTTCACCCTTCACCATCTGCCTTCAGGTTACGCAGAAGGGACCACTCCATCTGTTCGCCAACGCGCATAGCCGGAAATTTTCTGCCCCGCGTTCAACGCAACACCCGGAGAACCCCGGCTGACGACACCAAAGCAGAACAGCCCCGAAGGGCTGCTGAAAAGGCTTGCGGCGCAGGTTTAGTTGCGGGGCTCACCTTGCCGGTTGACGGTCACCGTACGCCCGGGCGGGGCGGTCATCTGGATGCGGTGTTCCTGACCCCGGAAGGTGTAGGTCACGTCCCAGAATTCAGGCGCCGCCTGGTTGGGCACGCTGGCACAGCGCTGGACATTCTGGGTGGCGGCCTGCTGGCCCGCATTGTTGCGGCCCAGGTTGGCCCCTACTGCCGCACCCGCCACAGCGCCGCCCGCGGTCGCCAGGTCCTTGCCGGTCCCGCCACCGACCTGGTGGCCGAGAATGCCGCCGATCAGGGCGCCTGCGATGGCACCGGGAACACCGGAGCCTTCCCGGTTCTGGACCACCTGCTCGCGCTCGATCCAGCAACGCTGCTGGGGCGGACCCACAACGGCACGCACGGACGTGACATCCGCCTCATACAGTCGCTCCCCGCCGCGCCGGCGGCTGTCATACACCGGAGCCGGCTCCGGCGCATAACGGTCGTTGTCAATGCGCTCGTTCCGGCTCACCGCGCGCACCGATGAAACGCGGTCGTTCAGACCCATGGCTGCCAGAGACGGATAGCGACCAGGGCGCAACACCACACACCGGCCGTTGAAGCGGACGTCATCGCAGACCTCCCAACGGTCCCCCAGAACCACGACCGACGAGGCCCGGTCGTTGAACCCGTAGCGTTCGAAGTTATTGACCGGCCTGCCCGTGTTGAAGGAGCGCCCCTGAAAACCCTCCTGCTCGTAGAAGGTGACTTGTCCGGCCGCTTGCGGGGCACGGTCTTCGCTCACCTGCTCCGGCGGTGCGGGCGCATAGCGGTTGTCATCAACCCGCGCATTGCGGCTCACCGTGCGCACCGACGAAATGCGGTCGTTCAGCCCCATGGCTGCCAGGGACGGATAGCGGCCCGGACGCAGGATCACGCACCGGCCCTGGAAACGGACATCTTCACAGACCTCGCGCCGGTCGCCCAGCACGACGGCCGAAGAGGCCCGGTCATTGAAACCGAAGCGCTCGAAATTGTTGACCTGGCCCTCTGTCGTGAAAGAGCGGCCCTGGAATCGGTCATTTTCGAAAAAAGTGACCTGCGCGCCCGCTTGCGTGGCGATGACCACGGCAGCCAGTGCCATGGTCTTTTTCAAGATTGCATGCATTGCGATCTCCTGTGAAAAGTTGTGGATCCGGTCAGCCATGGGGGCCGACCGGTGATGTCATCCAGAGACGCGAACGGGCGCGGCACCAAGGCGTCGGCCCGAAAACGCACGCTGAACGGGGCGCTTGCCGGCCGAGCGCAAGGCCGGCCGAAGCGCCAGGCCATCAACGCTTGTTGACTTCGTGGCCGATGATGCCGCCGACCGCCGCACCGCCCAGCGTGCCTGCCGTGCTGCCACCGGTCAGGATGGAGCCACCAATGGCGCCGGCGCCGGCGCCGATGGCGGTATTGCGGTCCTGCTGGTTCATGCCGGCACAGCCAGCCAAACCGAGCAGAGCCGATGCGGCCACTGCGATGAGTGCCAAATGTTGAATCTTTTTCATGGGGTTACCTCGTTTGTCAATGTGTTTCCAGGTTTTTCCCCTGGCCGGATGAGAACTGTCGAACCGCTGGAGTGTCTCTCTATGCGCTCGCCAAATCCCACACTCCGAAGATAAGGCGCGCGGACTGGCACGTCTGTGTGGTGCCGCACAGATCCTGAAATAACCTGCCGCGGCATCCACACACGCCCTTGGGCGGCCTGCACGGACCAAGCCGGACACCTGGTGCGCGTAGGTGGGGCACCGCACAGACACCGGGGCTGCAAGCCTTTCACACTGTACGGCGCGGTGCCATCCAGCCTGCGGCGCCCAGGACGTCCCGGGCGACAACTTCCACCGAGGAACTTGAAAATGAACCTGCCTGTCCACTCCCCCCGCGCACTGCGCCTTGCTTTACTGGGCGTAACGGCACTGCTGGCAGCCAGCGCTGCCACCGCCCAGATCACTTCGGACGCCGCCACCAGCCAGTATCAGAAAGATGTTCAGGATTGCCGGGCCGGCGCCAGCGGTCAGGATCTGGCGACCTGCCTCAAGGAAGCCACCAACGCCCGCGCGGAGCAACGCCAGCGGGTGCCGGCTCCCACGGCCGAGCAAACCCTGACGAACGCGATGGTGCGTTGCGCACCGCTGGAAGGCGAGGACAAGAAAGCCTGCCAGGCCCGCGTTCTGGGTTACGGCAGCAGTTCGGGCAGTGTCGCAGGCGGCGGCGTGCTGCACACCACGGAAACCGTGGTGATTCCAGCGGCGCCGGCTGCAAGCAAGCCCTGACGCGGGTCCGGAACCCGCGCCTGGCTGCCGGCCCTTGGCAGGCCGGCAGCCAGACGTCGGTGCTTAATTGCTCAGCAACAGCTGCAGGATGATGCCCGTGGCAATGGCCACCAGCACGTAATCACCGCCGGTTTGAACCCAGTGGTAACCCCGCGGAGGCGCGCTCAGGTGATGGCCACGCCAGTCGTTCACCACATATTGCTGGGTACGGTATTGCACCGGCAAGCGTCCGCCCCGGTAGAACTGATGGTCCGGACCCGCGCCGCGTTCGTTCCGCTGCATCTGGCCCGGGTTGCCATACTGGCCCAGATGGCGCCCGCGGTCACCGCGATCACCACGGTAGTCGGGCTGCCGGACCGGCATGGCACGGTGGCCCGGTGGGCCGTTGCGTTGACCCTGCGCATTGCGCCCTTGGTCATCGCGCCCCTGGTCATTGCGCCCCCCACCATGCCCTTGCGCGAAGGAAAGTCCGCTGGTGGCCAGACACATCGCCATCACGGCGGAAACAACTGCTTTTCTGTTCATGCTGTACTCCATTGCGTTAAAAAAATGCGGGGTGCGGCGCACGCGCAGTGCGCATGACACGGCAAACGGACAGCACCCACCCGATCAACAATAAGCCGGTCACCAGGCGCCGTCTGTGCGCCAGCGAACGCAAGCCAAACCCGCCCGTTGCAGACCCGGCGCCGCCGCTTCAACGCCCACCGAACAGGCCCAGCAGTCCGATGATGATCAGGTAAATCGCAACGATGTAGTTCAACAGGCGCGGCATAACCAGGATCAGGATGCCCGCGATCAGGGAGGCCAGGGGGCCAAGGTTGGAAGCAATGTTCATGGGGGTCTTTCGTCAAGGTTAAAGAATGAAACCGGCCGCATGCTTGTGGCGCGCAAGCCGTGCACGCACTCACAACCAGTACGCCCAGGCGCGTGCAAAAAATTCCTTAAGGCGCAAGTCCAGCGAGCGGCGCTCCCACGCCTCCAGGCTGACCGGGTCGGAGAGCGTCAGGTCGCGGTCGAACATGGCCTGCAACTGGCTGCCAAATTCCGTCCCCAGCACCACCGCGTTCAACTCCTGGTTGTGCAGGAAACTTCGCCAGTCGAGATTGGTCGAGCCGACCGTGGCCCACACGCCGTCGATCAGCACCGTCTTGGCATGCAGGATCACACCGCGCCGCTCAAAAATCTTCACGCCGGCCCGCAGCAGCGGCGCGTAGTAGCCCCGCCCGGCATGGAACACCAGCCACGAATCGGTCTGGCTGGGCAGGATCAGCTTCACATCCACACCGCGCCGGGCCGCCGCCTCCAGCACGGCGAGCAACTGCGGATCGGGCACGAAATAGGCGTTGGTCAGGTAGACGCTGGTTTCCGCGCTGCCAATGGCCGAAAGCAGCGTCGCGTAGATCTGGCTGTAGGCATCTTCGGGCGAACTGCCGATCGCGCGCACCACCGTGCGGCCGACGGAGTCGATGCGGGGGAAGTAATTCTTTTCCGGCAGCGGGTCGCCCAGTTGACGGGTCCAGGTCGCCAGAAAGAGTTTCTGGAATTCGGCGACCACCGGCCCCTGCAGCTGCAGGTCGGTGTCGCGCCACGCCGGGCTGCCATCCGGCCGCTTGCGGGAGCTCTGGCTGAACGAGCCACCCGAATAGACGCTGCTGATGTTGATGCCGCCCATGAAAGCAGTCTCGCCGTCGACGATCAGCAGCTTGCGGTGGTCCCGCTGGTTCACGGTCCAGTCCTTGCGGGCGACCAGCGGGTTCAGCGGATTGAATTCAAGCACCTTGATGCCGTTGTCAGTCAGCTGCTGGAAGAAGGCCGCCGGGGTGCCAAAGGTGCCGGCGCTGTCGCGGATCAGGTTGACCTGCACGCCCTGCCGCTGCTTCTCGATCAGCACCTCGGCGAAGCGCTGGCCCACCTCGTCGTCGTCCAGGATGTAGGTTTCCAGATTGATGTGGTCCCGCGCACCCAGCATGGCCGCCAGCATCGCCTGGTAGGTGCTCGGACCGTCTTGCAGCAGCACCACATGGTTGCCGGTGGTCAGCGGACTGTCCGCCACCGCCTCCTCCAGCGCCAGATGGCGCTCAAAAATGTCTGTGGCAGGGCCGCGACTCTGCAGCCGGTCGAGGACCGCCTTGCTCTGCGCCGCGGACAGCGGGCCGCGCGCACCTTCGATTTGCACCAATTGCACCGCCGGACCCGGGCTCCGGGCCAGGTCGGGCACCAGCGCAGGCAGGCTGGTGCAACCGGCCATGCCAAGCCCGACCAGCAGCCCAGCCCACCCCAGCAGACGCACACGTAACGCGCGGTGCATGCGCCGGAGCCAGACCATGGCAAGGGTCGTCATGTGCTGCGATCAGCCTGCATCAACCTGGATCAGCGCAGTACGCGCCGTTGGCGGCTGCACGTCACAGTCGTCCCATCAGGAGCAGGACGATGATGACAATCACCACCAGCCCCAGCCCGCCACTGGGTCCGTAACCCCAGTTCCTGCTGTGTGGCCACGATGGAATGGCACCGATCAATAGCAGGATCAGCACGATCAACAGAATGGTTCCCAAGCTCATGAGGTTCTCCTTGAAATGGGGTGACGTTCAATTGGCCGGCGCCGGCGCACGCGGCAACACGATCACGGTGGAGCTGTCGCCGGTCTTGCCGGTTGCGCCCTTGTTGCCGTCGTTGCCCTGGTTGCCGGTGGCCCCGGTTGCGCCGTCGTTGCCCTGGCTGCCAGTGCTGCCAGTGTTGCCCGTTGCGCCAGTCGGACCGGCAGGTCCGGGCACCGCGACGGGCACGGGTACAGCCACCACAGCGGGTCGGTCACAGGCGGCCAGGCCCAGGGTGGCAAGCATGGCGGAAATCAGTAAAAGGCGGTTCATGTGGAATCCTTGAAAGAATGGAAGGGCACGGGTGTCATGACACATCCGTGAACTGGCCAGTGCGGCATGGAAGCCGGGCCCGGCACCTGTGCAGAGTAGGTTTTTGCGGGGGGCGGGTCTGTGCGCTGCCCCACACAGACAGCGCGATCCGCGCGGCATGAAAAGTCAGGGTGGGCGGCGCAGGCCAAGGTACGTTAGCGAACAGACGCTGCAACGCCGCCTGCCTAGCATGGGACCCAGAACGCCGACCCCGGCTGCGCACTGCGCGCACACCACGTATCCCCCCTCAACTTCCCGGCCAGCGCCCAGGCTGCACGGGCGGAGATTGCCATGCAGACCCATTCAATTGCCACACCGCTGTGGAACACAGCCTCTTTCCAAGACAGCACCGACACGTCTCCCAATGAGCTGGCCGCTCTCGGCCGGCACCTGCTTGCGTGCAAGCGGCCGCACCGCCGCCTGTTCGAACTCCAATGTGCCGCGGAAGCCATGAGCGGCTTCGCGACGGCGCGCTTTGTGACCACGCTGGTCGTCACCGCCCTGCTGCTCGGCACAATTTCCCTGGTGCTGTAAGGCATGGCCCCATCCCGACTGCTGCGGCTCGTTCCCGAAGCGCCGCAAGCCCTCTGCGACATGCTGGACCCCCAGCGCGGCCCGCTGGAGCCCCCCGTGCGCT
>Ga0073899_10003580_pt1 | contig 13732 bp, 12 predicted proteins | sample KloWWTmetaKNB5Ph_FD_88975 | JGI IMG/M metagenome (GOLD analysis project Ga0073899, IMG submission 88975) | Active sludge microbial communities from Klosterneuburg, Austria, studying microevolution and ecology of nitrifiers - Klosterneuburg... | ecosystem: Engineered > WWTP > Aerobic digester >... | reverse complement strand
CAACACCAAGCGGGCACAATACCAGTTTTCCGTCTGGCAGGCGATGGTTGCACCGCGCTTGCCGGATCCCACCGCACCGGCCGCACCCCGGGCCTGCCCGCGGTGTTTTGCGAACCACCGATCCGCATGTCCGCCGCCCAACCGCGCCAGTACACCATCCAGGGCATCACCCGCAGCGGCCGCACGTTCCGGCCCAGCGACTGGGCCGAGCGGCTGGCTGGCGCGCTGTCGAGCTTCCGCCCGGGCGGCACGCAGTCCGGCCCGGGCTCGCACATCGGCTATTCGCCCTATTGCGTACCGCGGGTGATCGACGGCATCAAGTGCGTGATCGTCAACGAGGCGCTGCGCGGCATCGAGCCCATGGCCTGGGACTTTGTCATGAACTTCGCCCGCGACAACGAGCTCAAGGTGGTCGAGGTCACGCCGCCACAGGCCTGATGTGACCGGTTGACGCCGGTTGACGCCGGCTGCGGCCGACGATTCGGGCGCAGCCGCGTCCAGCGACGGTGCGGCTCGTCACGGCATCACTTGCCGCTGGCCTGGGCGAGCTGCCCCTTGAGATCGTGTGCGCGCTTGATGATGTACTGGCGGATCAGTTCCATATCCTCGGGCTTGAGCACGCTGGCGAAGTTGGGCATGCCGCGGTTCTGGCGCGAACCCGACACCACGGCGATGTACTGCTCGTGCTTCTTGGCCGTCATGTAGCGCAGATCGGGGTAGACGCTGCCGCTGACCGCATTCAGGCCGTGGCAGGAGCCGCAGAAGCCGTTGAACATCGTGCGCGCGGTTTTGAGCTGCTCGGCCGAGGCGGTGACTTCACGCAGCGGCGGCAGGCCCTGCGGCGCCTGCTTGGGCGGCGGCAGCTGACCCTTGGCGCCGAGCTTGAAGGTGACCACGCGCGCTTCGGCCTGAACCCGGGTGGAGTGCGACAGCGGCCCGGCCACGCCCGGGAACGCACCCCCCCAGCCGACCATGAAGGTGACGTATTGCTCGCCGCCCGCCTCGTAGGTGACGGGCGCCGCCATGGCGCCGGAGTTCAAGCGCGCCTCCCACAGCTTCTTGCCGTTGTCGGCGGCATAGGCCACGGCGCGGCCGTCGGCCGTGCCCTGGAACACCAGGTTGCCGGCCGTGCTGAGCGTGCCACCGTTCCAGGGTGCGGTGTACTCCTGCGTCCAGGCCGGCGCCTGCTTGACCGGGTCCCAGGCGATCAGACGCCCCTTCCAGGCGCTGCGAATCTCGGCCTCGACCTTCGGATCCTCGGGCAGGTCGGGCACCTCCACGCCCAGGTTGACCACCGACTTGTGCGGGATGAACAGCGGCTGCTTCTGCGCCTCCAGGCCGGCCACGCTCTCTTGCGCCGGCAGATAGACCAGACCGGTCTTCGGGTTGAACGACATCGGCTGCCAGTTGTGTGCGCCCAGGAAGCTGGGGATCACGACCTTCGGCCCGGTGAGGTAGTTCACATCGGCACTCACCACGGGACGACCGGTGGACAGGTCGACATGCGTGGCCCAGTTGATGGGCACGAAGTTCTTGGCCGACAGCAGCTTGCCGTTGGTGCGGTCGAGCACGTAGAAGAAGCCGTTCTTAGGCGCCTGCATCAGCACCTTGCGCGGCGCACCGTCGATGGCGATGTCGGCCAGGATGATGTGCTGTGTGGCGGTGTAGTCCCACATATCGGACGGCGTGGTCTGGTAGTGCCAGACGTACTCGCCGGTGTCGGGCCGCAGCGCGACGATGGACGACAGGAACAGGTTGTCGCCCTTGCCTTCGCTGCGGAACTGGTGGTTCCAGGGCGAGCCGTTGCCGGTGCCGATGTACAGCAGGTCCAGCTCAGGGTCGTAGGCCATAGTCCCACACCGTGCCGCCGCCGCCCCACTTCACCCAGTTGTTTCCGCTCCAGGTCTTGAGCGCGATCTCCATCGCCTTGTCCTCGGGCGGCAGGGCGGGGTCGCCGGGCACCGTGTAGAAGCGCCAGGCCTGCTTGCCGGTCTCGGCGTCGTAGGCGGTGATGTAGCCGCGCACGCCGAACTCGGCGCCGCCATTGCCGATCAGCACCTTGCCCTTGACGATGCGCGGCGCCCCGGTGACGGTGTAGCTCTTCTTGCGGTCGAGGACGGTGTCCACGCTCCAGGCGACCTTGCCGGTCTTGGCATCGAGCGCGATCAGACGGCCATCGAAGCTGCCGACGTAGACCTTGCCCTTCCACACCGCGACGCCGCGGTTGACGGTGTCGCAGCAGCCCTGACCGAGGTTCTCGCCGGGAACCTTGGGGTCGAAGGTCCACAGTCGCTTGCCGGTGCGCGCATCGAGCGCGTAGACGATGCTCCAGGCGCCGGTGGTGTACATCACGCCGTCGACGACGATGGGCGTGGCCTCGACGCCGCGGTCGACATCGAGCTTGACCGTCCAGGCCATGCCCAGTCTGTCGACGTTGCCGGCGTCGATCCTCGCCAGCGGCGAATGCCGCTGCTCGTCGTAGGTGCGGCCGTGGCTCATCCAGTTGCCGGGCTCCTGGTCGGCCGCACGGATGCGTGCGCCGTCGACATCGGCCGGCGCCTTCGGTGCCGCCGCAGCGGCGGTGCACAGCGCCGCCAGGGACAGCGACAGGATCGTTCGCGTCTTCGTCATCATCGTCTCCTCGTCGTGGTTCTTCAGATGCTCATGCCACCATCGACGACGAGCGTCGTGCCGGTGGTGTAGCTCGATTGCGCGCTGGCCAGGTACAGCACCGACTGCGCGATTTCGTCGGGCCGGCCGTGGCGCGCCAGCGGCGTCTGCTCGTCGAAGAAGGCCGCGCCGTCGCGCTGGATCAAACGCGCGAGGTCGGCCTCGACCGCATGCTGGAAGGCGTTGTCGATCGGCCCGGGGTGGATGGTGTTGACCCGGATGCGCCGAGGTGCCAGCTCCTTGGCCAGGCAGCGCATCAGGCCGATCTGTGCATGCTTGGCCGTGATGTAGGCGTAGACGCCGGGGTCGCCGCGCAGGCCGGCCACGCTGGACGTGATGACGATGCTGCCGCCGTCGTTCATGTGCGGCACGCAGGCGCGACACATCAGGAATGCGCCCTTGACGTGTACCGCCTGCACCGCGTCGAACACCTCTTCCGGGTACTCGTGGATGGGGGCGACGACGCCGAAGTTGCCGGCATTGCTGAACAGCACGTCGATGCGGCCCAGCTGCGCGGTGGTGGCCGCCACCAGCGCCTGAACGCTGGCGCGTTGTGCGACGTCGGTGGGCAGTGCCACGGCAGCGTCGCCCAGCTCGGCGCGTGCGGCCTCCAGCCGCTGCGCATCGACATCGGCCAGCATCACGCGCGCGCCTTCGGCCACGAACAGTCGCGCCGTGGCCAGCCCGATGCTGCCGCCACCACCGGTGACGAGGCAGACCTTGCCCTGCAGTGCCCCCATGAACCTCCTCCTTGCTTGCATGGCGTGCCGCGGCGTAGCGGCCGCGGCGATGCCAGGAGCGTAGGAGTGCGCGTGCCGGGTGGCTTGCCTGCGCGTGCCAGCGACTTGGGCTGCCGTGCCTGGGCGCGATGGCCTGCCTGAGCGTGCCTCAGCGCGGCCGCTGCCGCCACTCCCTGGGCGCCATGCCGTAGCGCGCCTTGAAGCTGCGCGAGAAGTGCGCACTGTCCTTGAAGCCCCAGCGCAAGGCGATCTGGGTCACGCTCTCGTGCTGCCAGGCCGGCGTGGACAGCGCCTCCGCGCAGCAGGCCAGCCGCCGTTCGCGCAGGTAGGTGCCCAGCGTCGTGTCGCGCGCCTCGAACAGGCGGTACAGCGAGCGCACCGACACCGCACAGGAGCGGGCGATGTCCTGCGGGTCGAGGTCTTCGTCCAGACGCTCGTCGATGTAGGCCGCCACCCGTGCCCAATCGCGCGCGCGGCCTCCCGCGTGCTCGCTGTCGTCGGCCAGTGGTGCCAGCAGCGCCAGCACGGCGTCGGTCAGCGCCGCGCCTTCGCGTTCGCCGAACAGCTCGTGCCGCGAGGCGATCTGCTCGACGAAGCCGCCGAGCACCGTGCCCATCGGGCTGGTCGCGGCCAGGGTGCGGGCCAGTTGCGGGCGCGGCGATCGAAGACGGCGCTCGAGAGCTTCGCACGGCAGGTGCACCGATACATGCTGGGTGTCGGCCAGATAGACGAACTCGCTGGGCAGGCGCGAGTCGATCAGGGCGAGGTCGCCCGTGTCCAGCATCGCCTGGCGACCCTGCTGCGACAGCACCGAGCGGCCCTGCCGCTGGTAGATCAGGAAGTAGTACAGGCCATCCTCGGCGCGCGTGTCGTGGCCGGTCTTGGCCAGCGAGTGGGCGTTGGTGGCCACCTGGGCGAACTCGAGCCCCGGCCGGCGATTCAGCGCGATGTGGCCTGCGAAGTCGTCCAGGTACCGCGGCGCGCGTGACTCGAAGCGGCCGCAGATCGCGCGCACGTCGTGGCACCACTGTTCATAGCCGTCACGGCCGCGCGTGACGCTGTGCATCGCTTGCATCAAGAGGCTCCCGCACTGCACGCATGCCGGCAGCGCAACCCGCTCTTATACGGCGCACCGGCCATCGCCGGACCTAGGGATCGCCACGGGTTGGCGGCCATTCCGAGGGGAAACCCGCAGCGACGCCGGCAAACCGCTGGCAGCGCGAGTCAAGCACGCGCGGCAGTCGGCCCGTAGGCTTGCACCATCGATCGAACCTGGAGGAGACGACCATGACGCGACTGCCCCTGCCGCCCTTCATGGCCCGCCCGCTGGCCGTGGCCGCGGTGCTCGCCACTGCGCTGGCCAGCCTGCCGGCTGCCGCCGACACCATCCGCATCGGCTACATCAGCCCGCTCACCGGCTCGCACGCCGAGTTCTCGGAGAGCGATCCTTACGTGCTCGGTCGCATGAAGGCCCTGCTCAAGGGCGGACTGACGATCGCGGGCAAGAAGTACGACGTCGAGATCATCGAGAAGGACAGCCAGTCCAGCACCGATCGCGCCGGCGCGCTGGCTGCGCAGCTCATCACCAAGAACAAGGTCGACCTGCTGCTGATCCAGGACTCGCTGAGCTCGATCACCGCCGCCGACCAGGCCGAGCTCAACGGCGTGCCGGCGGTCTCGACCATGATGCCCTGGCAGGCCTGGATGTTCCCGCGCAAGGGCGACCCGAAGGTTGGCTTCGAGTGGAGCTACCACTTCTTCTGGGGCCTGGAAGACGTGGTCGGGGCCTACAAGGAGATCTGGGCCTCGGTGAAGACGAACAAGAAGATCGGCGGCATCTACTCCGCCGACCCCGGCGGCGAGGCCTTCGGCAGCGAGGAGTTCGGCGTGCCGGCGCTGGCCAAGCAGATCGGCTATGCGCACATCTCGAGCGGCAAGTTCCAGGAAGGCGTGGCCGACTTCTCGCCGCAGATCGGCAAGTTCAAGACCGAGGGTGTCGAGATCGTCAGCGGCCACGCCCACGTGCCGGACTTCACCACCTTCTGGTCGCAGTCGGCGCAGCAGAAGTTCCAGCCCAAGGTGGTGACGGTGGCCGCGGCGCTGCTGTTCCCCGCCGGGTTGAACGCCCAGGGCGCGCGCGGCGACGGCCTGACCACCGAGGTCTGGTGGACGCCGGGCTTCCCCTACAAGTCGTCGCTCACCGGGCAGACGGCCCGCCAACTGGCCGAGGACTACGAGAAGGCCACCAGCCGCCAGTGGACGCAGCCGCTGGGCTACGCCCACGCCATCTGGGAGGTGGGCATCGAGGCGCTCAAGCGCGCGAAGAACCCGCACGACCGCAAGGCGGTGCGCGATGCGCTCAAGACGATGAAGTTCGACACCATCGTCGGCAGCGTCAACTGGGCCGACACGCCGATCAAGAACGTCGCCAAGACGGCGGTACTCGGTGGCCAGTGGCGCGCGGGCAAGGCCGTGGGGTCGAAGCACAAGTACGAGCTGCTGATCACCAACAACGGCAGTGCACCGCACATCCCGGTGCAATCACCGGTCAAACTGCTCGGGGAACTCTGAACCTCGCCGCATGCTCGCGATCGAAGGCCTGGGCAAGCGCTATGGCCGCCTGCAAGTCATCGACGACTTCTCGCTCGCCCTGGGTGAGCGCGAGGTCGTCGGCATCATCGGCCCCAACGGCGCGGGCAAGACGACGCTGTTCTCGTTGATCGCCGGCCAGATCGCGCCCGACGCCGGGCGTATCGCCTGGCGCGGGCACGACATCACCGCCATGCCGCCCGAACGGCGCTGCGCCGCGGGCATCGGCCGCACCTTCCAGGTGCCGCGTCCGTTTCACGGCATGAGCGTGTTCGAGACCGCGCTCGTCGCAGCGCGTTTCGGTGCCGGACTGCGTGGCCACGAGGCACTCGATTGCGCCGCCGATGCGATCGAGCAAAGCGGCCTGGCGGGGCGGCGCGACTCGCCTTGCGCCGAGCTCACGCTGCTCGACCGCAAGCGCCTGGAACTCACCCGGGCACTGGCCACCCGCCCGAAGCTGCTGCTGCTCGACGAGATCGGCGGCGGCCTGACCGACCGCGAGATCGATGCGCTGCTGCAGATCCTGTCCGGCGTGCGCGCGCGAGGGGTGGCCATCGTCTGGATCGAGCACATCGTGCGCGCGCTCACCGCCTTCGTCGAGCGGCTGGTGGTCATCGACGCCGGGCGCAGGCTCGCCGATGGCGCGCCAGCCGAGGTGATGGCCGACCCGCGCGTGCATGCCATCTACATGGGACTGGACGCAGCGGAGGCGACCGATGCCGCTGCTTGAGCTCGACCAAGTCGACGCCGGCTACGGCGCCATACGCGCGCTGTTCGGCGTCAGCCTCACCCTGGAGGCGGGACGCACGCTGGCGCTGATCGGCGCCAACGGGGCGGGCAAGTCCACGCTGTTGCGCGCCATCGCCGGGCTCACGCCGCCCAGCGCCGGACGGGTGCGTTTCGAGGGCGCGGACCTCACTGGCATGCCCGCGCATGCCATCGCCGCGCGTGGCGTCGCCCTGGTGCCCGAGGGCCGGCGCCTGTTTGCTTCGCTCACGGTGGAAGAGAACCTGCTCATGGGTGCCAGTGCCGGCCGCGCCGGGCCCTGGAACCTGCAGTCCATCTACACGCTGTTCCCCGACCTGGTGGTGCGACGACAACACGGCGCCACCATGTTGTCGGGCGGCCAGCAGCAGATGGTGGCCATAGGCCGCGCGCTGATGGCCAACCCGCGCCTGCTGCTGTGCGACGAGCTCTCGCTGGGCCTGGCGCCGGTGGTGGTGCGCGGCCTCTATGCCGCGCTGGCGCAGGTCAGTGCCCAGGGTGTGGCGCTCATCGTGGTCGAGCAGGACATCGGTCAGGCGCTGGCAGCCGGCGATGACTGGCTGTGCCTGCGCGAGGGCGAAGTGGTGCTCGCCGGTACCCGCGGGCAGGCTGACCGCGGCGCCATCGCCAGGGCCTACTTCGGCAGCGAGGCCGCATGAACGCGGTCGCCGACACCCTGGTGCAGGGGCTGCTGCTGGGCGGTCACTTCGCGCTGTCGGGCCTGGGGCTGGCGCTGGCCTTCGGCATCATGCGCATCGTCAACATCGCCCACGGTGACCTGCTCGTCGTCGCCGCCTACCTGGGCGTGGCGCTGGTGCGCTTGACGCCGCTGTCGCCGCTGGCGGCGGTGCTGGTGATCGTGCCGGCGATGGCGGCGCTCGGTTGGTTGCTGCAGCGCACGTTGTTCAACCGCCTCGTCGGCCAGGGCGACCTGGCACCGATGCTGGTGACATTCGGGCTGTCGATCATCGTCCACAACGCGCTGCAGGAATTGTTCTCGGCCGACTTCCAGACGCTCGACGCTGGTGCGGCACGCACCGCCAGCGTCGAGGTCGCCCGCATGCACCTGGGGCTGCTGCCGCTGGCGACCTTGGCGCTGGCGGCGCTGGTCTATGCCGGCGTGCATGCGCTGATGCGCCACACCCGCTTTGGCCGCATCGTGCGCGCCACGGTGGATGACCCCGAGGTCGCAGCGCTCATGGGCATCGATGCGCGGCGCGTCTATGCCGCCGGCATGGCGTTGGCGCTGGGCATCGCCGGGCTGGCCGGTTGGTTGTATGGCATCAAGTCGTCGTTCAATCCGCTGACCGGTGGCAACGAGCTGCTGTTCGCGTTCGAGGCGGTGATCATCGGCGGCCTGGGGTCGATCTGGGGCAGCTTTGCCGGTGGCCTGGTACTGGGCATCGCCCACGTCGCCGGCACGCAGGTGGACGCCGGCTGGGGCGCGTTCGCCGGGCATGTCGCCTTCTTCGGCTTTCTGTTCCTGCGCCCAGGCGGCCTGCTTGCACGTGGAGGCAGCGGTCATGGCTGAGCGTCGGCTCGAGCGCCCGCTGGGCGGCGCGGTTGGGTTGCTCGCCTTCGGCGCCGCCGCCGCGGTGGCGCCGTGGTTCGTGGAGGGCAGCACGCTGCAGCTCGCGGTCGAGGTCTGCGTGATGATCGCCATGGCGCAGGCCTGGAACCTGCTGGCGGGCTACACCGGTTTCGTCTCGGTCGGTCAGCAGGCGTTCATCGGGCTGGGCGCCTATGCGCTGTTCGCCGTGGCCGTGCATGGCGGCATCGACCCGTTCCTGGCCGTGCCCCTGGGTGGTCTGGTGGCCGCGGGCATCGGCGTGCTGGCGGCGCCGGCGCTGTTTCGCCTGCGCGGGCCGCACTTCGCCATCGGCACCTGGGTGCTGGCCGAGCTCTTCCGCATCGCCTTCACCCACAGCGCCTGGTTCGGCGGCGCCAGTGGCCTGACGCTGGCGCGCGTGCTGCGTGGCGTCAGCCCCGAGACTCGCGTTCAGCTGACCTACTGGCTGGCGCTGGCGCTGGCGCTGGGCACCACGCTGGCGCTGTATGCGCTGCTGCGCTCGCCCTGGGGACTGGCGCTGCGCACGGTGCGCGACAACGAGGCCAGCGCGCAGAGCGTGGGCGTGGACGTGGCACGGGTGAAGCGCCGCGTGTTCGTGGCCGCAGCCTTCATTACCGGCTGTGCCGGCGCCGTGAGCTACCTGCAGACCATGTTCGTGACCACCAGCGCCGCCTTCACCGTCGAGTGGTCGGCCCTCATCATCTTCGTCGTCATCATCGGCGGCCTGGGCACGCTCGAAGGACCGATCCTCGGCACGCTGGTGTACTTCGCGTTGCGCGAACTGCTCGCCGACTACGGCACCTGGTACGTCATCGCCCTGGGCGCCTTCGCCATCGCCGTGATGATGATCGCCCCCGAAGGGCTGTGGGGTCGCCTGGCTCGGGCGACGGGCTGGCGGCTGTTTCCGACGACGCTGCGGTTGCGGCGTTGAGGGTGCAGCGGGGCCGGTGGCTGCAACGCCCGCGGTACTCGCGGCCACTCAGTCGCCGACCAGCCTCGGCAGCATGGCGGCTGCCAGCGCGCTCATGCTGGTCGTCCGCGTTCTGCGTGACGATCGCCAGTTCGGACCAGCGCGCCTGCAGGTCGGCCAGGGCGAGGTGGCCCGCATGCGGCTGCGCCCGCGCCACCAGCGCCATGCGCCAGACGTACCAGCCCCACACCAGGTCGCGGTCGGCCCGATAGGCGGCGGGTGTCGCCAGCCGCTGCGGGTCGAACTCGCCCCACAGGCCGTCTTGCGCGCCGCGAAAGACAGGCACGCCGCTGTCCACCGACATCCCCGCACCGGTGAAGATCACCGGCCGGTGGGCGGTCCGCAGCATGGCCGATGCGGCGACGAGGGTGTCCATGGGGGGCCTGGCATCAGGCGGCGACCGGGCGCCAGTGTACGAACACCGTTGCACGGGCCGCCGTGATGCCGGGTCTGCCCAGCCCAAGAGACCAGCCCCAGAAACGACAAGGGCCCGCACGCAGCGGGCCCTGGGTCTTGGCTTGCTCCAGCCGGACGAGGACGATCAGGCCGACAGGGCCTTGATCTTGGCCGACAGGCGGCTCTTGTGGCGCGCGGCCTTGTTCTTGTGGAAGATGCCCTTGTCGGCGACCGAGTCGATCACCTTCTGGGCGTGCTGGAACAGCTGGCCCGGCAGGGCCTTGTCGCCACCGGCGACAGCCTTGTCGATGGCCTTTTGCACGTTCTTGACGACCGTGCGGAATTGCGAGCGCAGCGAGGTGTTGGCTGCGTTGAGCTTGACGTCCTGGCGGGCGCGCTTGCGGCCCGACGCCAGGCGTACGGTCTTCTTCTTGGCTTTGGAGGAGGTGGCCATTGCGGTGCAGGGGTCCGAGATGGAGCAAAGACGATGAGTATAGCACTTTTACCGTGCCTGCCAAGCTAGCCCCGGCAGGCGGTACGCGGGGCTCCCTATAATCCGCCGCCCCTTTCTATGAACCTCTTCAAGGCTGCCGCGTCGGTTTCCGCCCTCACGATGCTGTCGCGCATCACGGGCCTGGTGCGCGACCAGATCGGTGCGGCGCTGTTCGGCACCTCGGCGATGATGGACGCGTTCCAGATCGCCTTTCGCATTCCCAACCTGCTGCGCCGGTTGTTCGCCGAGGGTGCCTTCGCCCAGGCGTTCGTGCCTTTGCTGGCGGCCACCCGCGAGCGCGAGGGCGACGATGCCACGCGTGCGCTGGTCGACGCGGTGGCCACGGTACTGGCCTGGGCGCTGGCACTCACCTGCGTCGTGGGCGTGGCCGGGGCGCCGGTGCTGGTGTGGCTGCTGGCCTCGGGATTTGAGGGCAACACCCACGAGGCAGCCGTAGCCATGACGCGCTGGATGTTCCCCTACATCGGCTGCATGTCCATGGTGGCGCTGTCGGCGGGGGTGCTCAACACGTGGCGGCGCTTTGCGATCCCGGCGTTCACCCCGGTGCTGCTCAACCTGTCGGTGATCGGCTGCGCGCTGGCCGGTGTCGAGCCGCTGCGCGCGCGTGGCGTCGAGCCGGTCTTTGCGCTGGCCGCCGGGGTGATGCTGGGCGGTGTCGTGCAGCTTGCGTTCCAGGTGCCCGCGCTGTGGCGCTTGGGCATGCTGCCACGCATCGGGCTGACACCCACGCGACTGTTAGCGGCCTGGCGCCATCCGGGTGTGCGGCAGGTGCTGTCGAAGATGGCGCCGGCGTTGGTGGGCGTGTCGGTGGCCCAGTTGTCGCTGATGATCAATTCGCAGATCGCCTCGCACCTGGGCGCCGGTTCGGTCTCGACGCTCACCTACGCCGACCGCCTGATGGAGCTGCCCATCGCGCTGCTGGGGGTGGCCCTGGGCGTGGTGCTCACGCCCCAGCTGTCGGCCGCCCAGGCCCGCGGCGATCGCGACACCTATTGCGGATTGCTCGACTGGGGCCTGCGCATGGTGCTGCTGCTGGGCCTGCCCTGCGCGGTGGCGCTGCTGGTGTTTGCACCGCCGATGGTGGCCACGCTGTTCCAGCGTGGCGCGTTCGACGCTGCGGCGGTCTCCACGGTGTCGGCGGCGGTCATGGGCTACGGCGCTGGACTGCTGGGGTTGGTGGGCGTCAAGGTGGTGGCGCCGGGCTACTTCGCACGCCAGGACATGGCCACGCCCATGCGCGTAGGCATTGCGGTGATGGCGCTGACCCAGTTGTTCAACGCCCTGCTGGTGCCCTGGCTGGGCGTGACCGCACTGGCGCTGTCGATCGGGCTGGCCGCGTTGGTCAACGCCGGCTGGCTGCTGCGCGGGCTGCACCGGCTGGGTTGGTGGCGGCCAGCAGCGGGGTGGCTCGCGCTGGCTTGGCGGGTGGCGCTGGCCAACATGGCCATGGGCGCACTGCTGGCCGCGGCTGCGTCACGGGTGGACTGGGTGGCACTGGGCGCGCACGAGGCGCAGCGAGCGGGCCTGCTGGCTGCCGTGATCCTGGCGGCGGTGCTGGTCTACTTCGGCATGCTGCGGCTGCTCGGGCTCGATCTGCGCCGCCTGCTGCGGCGACAGGCATAGACTTCAGCGCCATGAGCACGCTGCCCTTGCGCGCACCCACGCCGTTGGAGTACTTCGCCACGCTGGTGGCAGAGGACGACGGGTTCGCGCTGTTCGAGGCGGCCGTTGCTGCCGCGCAGGACGAGTACCCCGCGCTCGACACGCAGGCGGTGCTCGACGAGGTCGATGCGCTGGGCGCGCGGCTCAAGTCCAGGCTACCGGCCGACGCGCCGCCGATGCACCGGCTGCGCGCTTTGAACCGCTACTTCTTCAACGAGCTCGGCTTCGGCGGCAACGTCAACGACTATTTCGATCGGCGCAACAGCTACCTCAACGATGTGCTGGCCACAAGGCGCGGCATTCCCATCACGTTGGCGCTGCTGTATGCCGAATTGGCCGGGCAGCTCGGGCTGGTCGCCCGTGGCGTATCGTTCCCGGGTCACTTCCTGGTGAAGCTGCGGCTGCCGCAAGGCGAGGTGATCGTCGATCCCTTCAATGGGCGCAGCCTGTCGCGCGACGAGCTCGACGAGCGTCTGGCGCCTTACCGCCGCCAGCACGGGCTGGAAGGCGACGATGACGTGCCGCTGGGGCTATTCCTGCAGGCCGCGGATCCGCGCGATGTGATCGCCCGCCTGCTGCGCAACCTCAAGGAAATCCACCGCAGCGCCGAAGACTGGAAGCGCTTGCTGGCGGTGATGGACCGGCTGGTGGTGTTGCTGCCTTCTGTTCCCCAGGAACTGCGCGACCGCGGACTGGTGCATGCCGAGCTCGGCTCCCCCCACGAAGCGCTGGTCGACCTGAGCAACTACCTTCGGCGCTGCCCGGATGCCGACGACGCGCCGGCGCTGCGCGAGCGCATGCGCGAGTTGCAGCGCGGCAATCCGGCAGCCTGGCACTGAAAATCCATCCATGCGATTGACTCCTGCCCAGAGGCGCACCCTGACCTGGCTGTCGCTTGGCGCCGGGTTGGCCTTGACTCTGTGGCTGCTTGCGCCGGTGCTCACACCCTTCGTGGTCGCAGCGGTACTGGCCTATGTGCTTCATCCCACTGTCGAGCGCCTGGCCGCGCGGCGCCTGCCGCGCGTGCTGGCGGTGCTGCTTGTCGAGGTGGCGGCGCTGCTGCTGGGCCTGGCCTTGCTGCTGCTGCTGGTGCCGGTGCTGGTCAAGGAGATCCCCCTGCTGAAGGCCCAGTTGCCGTTGCTGCTTGACCGGCTGGACCAGACCCTGGCGCCGTGGCTTGCGCAGTTCGGCATCCAGGTGGCATTCGACGTGGCCAGCATCAAGGCCTGGCTGGCGGGCCTGCTGGACGCCAACATGGAGGACTGGCTCAGTGCGGCGCTCAGCTCGGCGCGCATCGGCGGCAGCGTGCTGCTGTCGCTGTTCGGCAACGCCGTGCTGGTGCCGGTGGTGCTGTTCTACCTGCTTCAGGCCTGGCCCCAGCTCACCGAACAGGTGCGTGAACTGGTGCCGCCGCGACTGCGCGCCAACGCTTTCGGGTTCCTCGCGGAGATCGATCAGGTCCTGGGGCAGTACATGCGGGGTCAGCTGGCGGTGATGGCTGCGCTGGCGGTCTACTACTCCGCTGCGCTGGCGCTGGCCGGGTTCGACCTGGCACTGCCGCTGGGCGTGTTCACCGGCCTGGCGGTAGCGATTCCGTACGTGGGCTTCGGGCTCGGGCTGATGCTGTCCCTGCTGGCGGCCCTGCTGCAGTTCGCCAGCCTGAAAGCCGTGCTGCTGGTGGTGCTGATCTACGGCCTGGGCCAGTTGATCGAGAGCTTCGTGCTCACGCCGCGCCTGGTGGGTGAGCGCATCGGCCTCGGGCCCCTGGCCGTGATTTTCGCCTTGCTCGCCTTCGGGCAGCTGTTCGGGTTCGTGGGCGTGCTGATCGCACTGCCGGCCAGCGCGGTGGCGGCCGT
>Ga0073899_10003578_pt1 | contig 13740 bp, 9 predicted proteins | sample KloWWTmetaKNB5Ph_FD_88975 | JGI IMG/M metagenome (GOLD analysis project Ga0073899, IMG submission 88975) | Active sludge microbial communities from Klosterneuburg, Austria, studying microevolution and ecology of nitrifiers - Klosterneuburg... | ecosystem: Engineered > WWTP > Aerobic digester >... | reverse complement strand
CTTCTTCAGCAGGGTGACGAGGTCGGCGGTGGTGCTCATGGACAGGCCTGGTATCTTGATTCGATACTTTAAGTCTTTTGCTGTGGCGGTTGTCTGAATCCTGGCGCCTTTGTGAGGAGACCGGGTGAAACTTGACTTCCTTTCCCAATCCCAAGGACGCATTCATGACGACTTTCCCCTGTTGCGCCGGCCGGCCGGCCCTGTCCCGCCCCGAGGTCGCCTTGCTGCTGGGCGTGCTGGCCCTGCTGGCTCTGGCGCTGTTCGGCCCGCCCGTCGCGCTGCCGGCCCATTACCACGCCTTCGCCGACCAGCGCAGCGCCTTCGGCATCCCTTGCGTGATGGACGTGCTGAGCAATGGGCCGTTTGCGCTGGCTGGTGTGGCGGGCCTTTGGCAACTTGCGGGCACGCCTGCAAACACCTTGCTGCCGGCGCAGCGCACGCTGGCCACGCTGTTCTTTGCCGGCCTGCTGCTGACCACAGTCGGGTCATCGTGGTACCACTGGCAGCCCGACGACGCCGGCCTGGCCGTGGATCGCGCAGGCATGAGTCTGGCGTTCGCCGGCTTGCTGGGCCTGGCGGTGGCTGACCGCGTCAGCGACCGGGCCGGCCACGCGCTGGCGGGGTGCGTCCTGCTGCTGGCGCCGGTGGCGGCCGTCCTGCCGCTGGTCAACGGCAACATGGGGCCCTGGGCGGTGGTGCAGGCCGGCGGACTGGTGTTGCTGGCGGCGCTGGCGCTCAGGCGGGTGCGGGCTGGCGCGCTGGGTTTTTCCATCGGGGCGGTGATCGCGTTGTATGCCGTGGCCAAGGGGCTGGAGGTTTCGGACCACGCGGTGTTCGAACTGACACAGGGCGTCGTGTCCGGCCACAGCCTCAAGCATGTGGTGGCGGCCTTGGCCGCGCTGCCGGTGCTGTGGGCGTTGCACCGGCTGAAGCGGGTCCGCGCCGTCACGCCGGCAGGGCAGAATCACACACCGGCCGCAGGCACCCGGGGGGACGGCGGCAACCGGCGCGGCGTGGCAACGCGCACGGTTTGAACAACACATCCAGAGGAATTCCCGTCATGGTTCAAGACCCCGTCGCTTCAGCGCACGAACATCCCAACCAGTTCGCGCTCTTGCAGCAGCGCCGCTTCGCGCCGTTTTTCTGGACCCAGTTCTCCGGCGCGGCCAACGACAACCTGTTCAAGTTCGCCTTCACGGTGATGGTGACCTACCAGCTGCAGATCGGCTGGTTGCCGCCGGCCATGGCCGGGCTGGTGATCGGGGCGCTGTTCATCCTGCCGTTCCTGCTGTTTTCCGCGACCAGCGGGCAGTTGACTGACAAGTACGACAAGACGGCCATGATCCGCTTCGTGAAGAACCTGGAGGTGGTCATCATGGCGATCGCGGCCTTCGGCTTCATCGCCGGCAACGTGCCCGTGCTGCTGGGTTGCGTGTTCCTGATGGGCTTGCATTCCACGCTGTTCGGGCCGGTCAAGTTCGCCTACCTGCCGCAGGTGCTGGACGAGCGGGAGCTGACTGGCGGAAACGGCATGGTCGAGATGGGCACCTTCGTTGCCATCCTGCTGGGCAACGTGGTGGGTGGGCTGATCGTGGCGATCCCCGAGACCGGCCACCGCGACGTGGCGCTGGCCTGTGTGGCGCTGGCCGTCGTCGGCCGGGCGGTGGCGCAGTTCATCCCGTCGGCGCCGGCCACCGACCCCGGCCTGAAGATCAACTGGAACCCGGTCAGCGAGACCTGGCGCAACCTGCAGCTGGCGCACGGCAACATCGTGGTGTTCCGTTCGCTGCTGGGCATCAGCTGGATGTGGTTCTTCGGCGCGGTGTTCCTGAGCCAGTTCCCGAGCTTCGCCAAGGAGGTGTTGCACGGCAACGAGCAGGTGGCCTCGCTGCTGCTGGTGGTGTTCTCGATTGGCATCGGCACCGGCTCGCTGTTGTGCGAGGTGCTGAGCCGCCGCCATGTCGAGATCGGCCTGGTGCCGCTGGGTGCCATCGGCATGAGTCTGTTTTCCATCGACCTGTATTTCGCGTCGCGTGGCCTGCCCCCGGCCGATGGCCTGACGCTGCTGCAGTTTCTCGCCCTCCCCGCGCACTGGCGCGTGATGGCCGACCTGGCGCTGCTGAGCCTGTTCGCCGGCCTGTACAGCGTGCCGATGTACGCGCTGATCCAGCTGCGCAGCCAGCCCACGCACCGCGCCCGCATCATCGCGGCCAACAACATCCTGAACGCGCTGTTCATGATCGGCAGCTCGGTGATTGCCGGCCTGCTGCTCAAGAGCGGCTTCACCATTCCGCAGATCTTTCTCTTCACCGGCATGGCCAACGCGGTGGTGGCGGCCTACATCTTCCTGCTGGTGCCCGAGTATTTGCTGCGCTTTGTGGCCTGGGTACTGTCGCACTTTGTCTACCGCTTCCGCGTGGCCGGCGACGAACACATTCCCGTGCAGGGCGCGGCCGTGCTGGTGTGCAACCACGTCAGCTTCATTGACGCCGTGCTGCTGATGGCCGCCAGCCCGCGCCCGATCCGTTTCCTGATGGACCACCGCATCTTCAAGGTGCCGGTGCTGGGCTGGCTGTTCCGCCTGGCCAAGGCGATTCCGGTGGCGCCACGCAGCGAAGATCCGGCCGCTTACGAAGCCGCGTTCGATGCCGCTGCGCAGGTGTTGCGCGAAGGCGACCTGCTGGCGATCTTCCCCGAGGGGGGGATCACCCGCGACGGCACGCTGCAGGAGTTCAAGGGCGGCATCGTGAAGATCATGGCGCGCGCGCAGGCCGACGGCCTGACCGTGCCCGTGATCCCGATGGCGCTGACCAACCTGTGGGGCTCGTACTTCAGCCGCATCGAACAAGGCGGCGCCATGGTGCGGCCGTTCCGGCGCGGTGTCTTCAGCCGCGTGGGGCTGAACGTGGGTGCGCCCATGGCGCCCGCGCAGGTGCAGCCCGAAGCCCTGCGCACGCGCGTGGCGGGCCTGCTTGAAGGCGCCTGACCACCCATGCACGCTCTTTTGGACGCCATCGCGACGATGGACCTGCCCACCGATGCCCGGCGCGTGTTCCACGGCCGGGGCGGGCTGTATCCGGGCTGCGAGCACTGGGTGCTGGACGCCTTTCCGCCGGTCTGGGTGCTGACCAGCTTCCAGTCGGTGACCGACGCCGAGCTGGCCACCGTCCACGCGGCCCTGGCCGCGCGCTGGCAGGCGCTGGCGCCGGACCAGCCGCTCAACTGGGTCTTCCAGTGCCGCGATCAAGGCCCGGCCGACACCCGGCTGATGGCCGGCAGCGTGCCCGAGCCGCACGAGGTCACCGAAGACGGCGCGCGTTTTCGCGTGCATGTGCTCAAGGGGCAGAACCACGGCTTGTTTCTCGACATGGCCGGGGGCCGGCGCTGGGTGCGCGCGTTTGCTGCCGCCCGCCCGGGGCTCAAGGTGCTCAACCTGTTTGCCTACACCTGCGCCTTCTCGGTGGTGGCCCTGCAATCCGGCGCGCGGCAGGTGGTCAACGTGGACATGAGCCACGGCGCCCTGGCCATCGGGCAGCAGAACCATCAGCGCAACGGCATCGCTGGCGGCGCCAGTTTCCTGGGGCACGACATCTTCAAGTCCTGGGGCAAGATCACCCGCGGCGGGCCTTATGGCCTGGTCATCGTGGACCCGCCCAGCTACCAGAAAGGCAGCTTCGTCGCCACCAAGGACTACGCCCGCCTGATGCGCCGCCTGCCGGACCTGCTGGCGCCGGGCGGTCACGCGCTGTTGTGCCTGAACGCTCCCGAACTGGGGCTGGCCTTCCTGCAGGAGCAGATGCAGGCCCTGGCGCCCGAACTGGTGTTCGTGGAGCGCGTGGCCAATCCCCCGGTGTTCGCCGACGTGTCGCCCGAGCGGGCGCTCAAGGTGCTGGTGTACCGCGCGGCGGATTGAGGGGCGCAAGAGCGGGTGGGGTGCGGCGAGGGGTTGCGCTACTCCTGTTTCCATAGCTGGAAAAGACCTCGCCACGTCGGGAAGTCGGCTCAAACACCTGAAACCCCGGTGCGTGTGTCCCTGGGGGCGGTGCCTGTCCCGTCCTGCCCCGCCGGATGACTTCATGCGCCTCGCCGCGTAAGGTATCGAAAATTGATACTAAAAGTCCAATAAATTCACCCTGGATGTGTTTTTAGCCACCTTTTGTCTGCGTGCGTCGCAAACTTGCGTTCATCTTCAACCCCAAGGTGATTTCAAATGCAAGTGCTGATCCAACGTGACTCCAAGGCCTGGTCTTTGCAGGTGTGGGCTTCCTTCCTGATTGCCGTGTTCCTGTGCGGCGTCGGCTTGGCCTACCTGCCCGGCAAGGACCTGGAACGGGCCTTCATGGTGATGGGTTATTTCTTCTGCCTCTCGGCCGCCTTCGTGCTCGCCAAGTTCGTGCGCGACAACGAAAACGCGCAGCGCGACCGCCGCATGGCCGAGACGCCGCTGTTCAAGCTCGTGGTCTGGGGCGGCTTCTTCCTGGCGATGGCGCTGACGGGCTGGGGCCTGGTGCGCATGGAGATCCACGACACCTACAAGGCTTTCCTGGGTGTGAGCTGGCTCTACCTCATCACCTGCACCTTCACGCTGGCCAAGACCCTGCGCGACCGCCACGAAGCCGACCTGTCGGAAGCCCGCCTGGCCAGCCGCGCCGCACGCTCTGGCGCTGACGCTGCATGAGCCCCGTCGCAACGACCATTTTTTACTTCTCAAGGAGATCATCATGAAAAAGAACCTGCTGGCCGCAGCCCTGGTGCTCGGCTTCCTCTGCAGCGCCCCGGCCCGCGCCCATGGCGATGCGTCGGCGGTGAGCGCGGTCTCGGCCCTGCCCGTGGCCTCGCTGGTGGTGGGCTCGGGGGCTGCCGCCAGCGCCGTGGTGGCCCTGCCGGTGGCGCTGTCTACCGCGGGCGCGGTGCTGGTGGTCAGGACGGTGGAGTCCACCGCCCGGGGCACGGTGGTGCTGCTGGAGCGTGCCTCGGACGGGGCGCAGGCCAGCATCGAACTGGGCGCGCGGGCGGCGGGCGGTGCCTCATTGGCGGTGGGTACGGTCGTCACCGTCAGCGCGATCGGTGCGGGCGTGCTGCTGTCGGCAGCCGGCGAAGTCATCGCCTTCATTCCCAACGCGCTGGGCCGGGCCCTGCTGCACAACGAACGGCTCACGCACTGACAGGAGCGGCCATGCACAACACAAAACGCTCTTTCTTCGCGCTGCTGCTTGCGGGCCTGCTGGCCTGGGGCGCGCCCGCCCACGCCGGCCGCTCTTGCGACGCCGCGCCGGCCCTCAAGACCGCCACGGTGGAACGCGGCCTGCAGCTGGCCGAACGCACCCGCCAGGCGCTGGAGTCCAGCGGCGCGCAGGTGGTGGTGCTGGCCCGCGCCGGGCAGGACCTCGGCAAGTACGGCCTGCGTTACTCCCACCTCGGCTTCGCCTGGCGCCAGCCGGACGCGAGCCAGCCCGGCGGCGCGGTGTGGCGGGTGCTGCACAAGCTCAACCAGTGCGGCACGCGCGAGGCGGCCCTCTACCGGCAGGGCCTGGGCGAGTTTTTCCTGGACGACCTCTGGCGCTTCGAGGCCGCCTGGGTGGTGCCCACGCCCGCTGTGCAGGCCGCGCTGCTGCCGCTGCTGCTGGACGCTGGGACCGAAGACCGCCCCGGCCGGGCCTTGCGCCTGCACCACAAGCCCTACAGCATCGTGAGTTACGCCTGGAACACCACCTACCAGCAATCCAACCAGTGGGCGATCGAGACCCTGGCGCTGGGCCTGGAGCCATCGATCGGTGCCGCCGCGGGCGAGGGTGTTGCTGCCCGGCGCCGGCGTGCCCAGGCCTGGCTGCAGTTCAAGGGCTACCAGCCGTCCGTGCTGACCATCGGTCCGCTGGCCCGGCTGGGTGGGCGTTTGACGGCGGCCAATGTGGCGTTTGACGACCACCCAAACGAAAAGCGCTTTGCCGACCGCATCGAGACGGTCACGGTCGACTCGGTGTTCGACTGGCTGCAACGCAGTGGATTGGGCGCCGCACCGGTGCGCCTGGCGTTGCCATGACGGGAAAATCCTGGTCAAAAACAACACCATCCCGGCGCAGTCCGGGCATGGCAAGCTATCAAAAACGAAGTATATTGATCTTCCAATGAAAGGGCCCTTGCCATGAGCAAAGCACTGCGTTTGTCTGAAAAATGGTTCCACCGCGGCCTGTGGGTGGTGGCGTTTGTGTTTGCCGGCTTCCTGATCGGACTCGGCGGCACGGTGGTGGGCGACCTGCCCAAGGTGGAGCAGCGCGCCACGCTGGAGGACTTCATGGACCGTGCGGCCGCCACACAGGCGCGCCAGACGGCCAAGGAGGCCGAGCGCGCCGGCCGGGAGGCGCAGGACGCGCTGGCGCAGGCGCAACTCAAGCTCCAGGTGGCGCGGGCCGACAGCCAGAGCGCGCGGGAGACCTTCGGCAACTGGCTGGCCACGCGCCGCGCCACCGAGCGCCCCGAGCAGGACACCGAACTCATTGATCGCACCGCGCGCCTCGACGCGCTGAAGGCCACGGAGCGCACCGCGCTGGCGGCGGTGGAGGCCCAGCAACAGGCCGCCCTCAACGCCAGCCAGTCGGCCTCGCGCGCACAGGCTCAGTTGCGCGAACTGGAGCGCGGCGCGCAGGACGCCCTGCAAAAGGCCCGGCGCGCCCAGGAACTGCGCGTCTTCCTCTACCGCCTGGCCCTCACGCTGCCGCTGCTGGTGGCGGCCGGCTGGCTGTTTGTGAAAAAGCGCAAGGGCACGTACTGGCCGTTTGTCTGGGGCTTCATCTTCTTCGCGCTGTTCGCCTTCTTCGTCGAACTGGTGCCCTATTTGCCGAGTTACGGCGGCTACGTGCGCTACATCGTCGGCATTCTCATCACGGCGCTGGTGGGGCGCTACGCCATCCTGGCGCTCAACCGGTATCTGGAGCGGCAAAAACTGGCCGAGAGCCTGCCCGACGCCCAGCGCCGCGAGGAGCTCAGCTACGACGTGGCGCTGGCCCGGCTGGCCAAGGGCGTGTGCCCCGGCTGCGAGCGCCCGGTGGACCTGAAGGACACCCAGAACGATTTCTGCCCGCACTGCGGCATCGGCCTGCACGACCACTGCGGGCATTGCGACGCGCGCAAGAGCGCGTTTTCACGGTTCTGCCATGCGTGCGGGACGCCGGCGCGGGGAAGGGAAGCGCCGAAGACTGCGCCAGGAACCCTTTCAGGATGAATTGAGGAAGATCCCGGCGTCGGATGGGCGTTGTCTGCTACTGATTTTGAAATTTTTCGGCGGTCTGCGGGAAAACATCCTTGCCATCGTGGCGTCTGAGTCCCTGACCTGCAAGGAGGTTTCCTTTCGGAAGCCGTTCAGATCCCGCGTACCCGGTCCGCCTTGAACTGCGCGCGGAACGCGCCGAAGCGGCCCGCGTCCAGCGCCTCGCGCACCTCAGACATCAGGTTCAGGTAGTAGTGCAGGTTGTGCACGGTGGCCAGCATGGGGCTGAGCATCTCGCCGCAGCGGTCGAGGTGGTGCAGGTAGGCGCGGCTGAAGCCGTCGCGCCCGCCGTCGGCCCAGGCCACGCCCGCAGTGCCGGCGCAGGCGTAGCAGGTGCAGCTGGCGTCCAGCGGTTGCGGGTCGCTCTTGTGGCGGGCGTTGCGGATCTTCAGGTCGCCATAGCGGGTGAACAGCGTGCCATTGCGCGCGTTGCGCGTGGGCATGACGCAGTCGAACATGTCCACGCCCTGGGCCACGCCTTCGACCAGATCCTCGGGCGTGCCCACGCCCATCAGGTAGCGTGGTTTGTGCGCGGGCAGGCGGTGCGGGGTGTGCGCCATGATCTGCAGCATCTGCTCCTTGGGCTCGCCGACGCTCACGCCGCCGACCGCGTAGCCGGGGAAGTCCATCTCGACGAGGGCATCCAGCGATTCCTGGCGCAGGTTTTCGAACATGCCGCCCTGCACGATGCCGAACAGCGCGTTGGGATTTTCCAGTTTCGTGAACTCGGCCTGGCAGCGTTTCGCCCAGCGCAGCGACAGTTCCATCGAGGTGCGGGCCTCGCGCTCGGTGGTGATGTGGCCCTTGGTCTCGTAGGGCGTGCATTCGTCAAATTGCATGACGATGTCGCTGTTCAGGATGGTCTGGATCTGCATGCTGATCTCGGGCGTGAGGAACAGCTTGTCGCCGTTGACCGGGCTGGAGAAGCGCACGCCCTCCTCGCTGATCTTGCGCATCTCGCCCAGGCTCCAGACCTGGAAGCCGCCCGAGTCGGTGAGGATGGGTTTGTCCCATTTCTCGAACTGGTGCAAGCCCCCGAAGCTCTGCATCACGTCCAGCCCCGGGCGCATCCACAGGTGGAAGGTGTTGCCCAGGATGATCTGCGCGCCCATGTCATGCAGGCTGCGCGGCATCACGCCCTTGACGGTGCCGTAGGTGCCCACGGGCATGAAGATGGGGGTTTCGACCACGCCGTGGTTGAGCGTGAGGCGGCCGCGTCGGGCGTGCGTGCCGGGGTGGTCGCCCTGGGCGGTGTCGGTGGTGAGCAGTTCAAATTTCAGCATGGTGGGGATTGTCGTGCGGTTGAGCGGATGCGCGGGTCAGCAGCATCGCGTCGCCATAGCTGAAAAAGCGGTACTTCTGCGCGATGGCGTGGGCGTAAAGCGCCATGACGGGGTCGTAGCCCGCAAAGGCGCTGACCAGCATCATCAGCGTGCTCTTGGGCAGGTGGAAGTTGGTCACAAGCACGTCCACTACCTTGAAATCAAAGCCCGGCGTGATGAAGATGGCGGTGTCGCCGGTGGGCTGGCCCCCGGCCAGATCGGCGCCGGTGCAGGTTCGTGCCCAGGATTCGAGTGTGCGCACGGTGGTTGTGCCCACGGCCACCACGCGGCCGCCGCGCGCACGGCAGTCCGCAATGGCCTGCTGGGTGGCCTCGGGCACGGCGTACCACTCGCTGTGCATGGTGTGATCGGCCAGGCGCTCGGTCTTGACGGGCTGGAAGGTGCCCGCGCCCACATGCAGGGTGACGCTGGCGCGCCGCACGCCGCGCGCGTCCAGCTGCGCCAGCAGCGCCTCGTCAAAATGCAGCGCCGCCGTGGGGGCGGCCACCGCGCCGGGGTGTTTGGCGAAGACGGTCTGGTAGCGCTGTGCGTCCTCCAAGGTGTCGGTGTGGGTGATGTAGGGCGGCAGCGGCACGTGGCCGTGTTTTTCCATCAGCGCGTGGGGCTCGCCGCTGAACTGGAAGCGAAACAACGCGCCGTGCTCGTCGGGCCAGCGCCCCAGCAGTTTGGCACTGAAGCCGCCGCGCGAGCCGCCCGCCATGTAAAGCGTGGCGCCGGGCAGGGGCTTCTTGCTGACCTTCATGTGGGCGACGACTTCGTTGATGCGGCCGGCGCCGACACCTGTGTCGGGGAGCACCCGCTCCACCAGCAGCTCGACCTTGCCGCCCGAAGCTTTCTCGCCAAAGAGGCGGGCCTTGATGACCTGGGTGTCGTTGAACACCAGCAGGTCGCCGGGCTGCAGCAGGCCGGGCAGTGTGTTGAAGATGCGGTCCACCGGGGCGGGGCCGGTGCCGTCGAGCAGCCGTGAGCCACTGCGCTCGGGCGCGGGGTGCTGCGCAATCAGTTCGGGCGGCAGCGCGAAATCGAAGTCGGCGAGGGTGAAGGCGCGGGTGGAGTCAAGGGATGTGTTCGGCATGTCGCTTGAGGGCTGGACGGAGCCCGTACCAAGGAGTTGAGAGGGTGTGGATTTTCCCATGGCAGGCCGCACCCTGCCGTGCCGCACTGGATACTCCTGATTAAGGAGCGTTCAGTGCCCATTCGGCGTCGGGATAGAGGCGATTCTCACTTGAAACCATGCCGCCGGACGGCGCCGACTCAGGTCAGCAGGTAGCCGATGCCGGCCTGCATGGCCGGCAGCAGCGCCGCCTGGTTCTCGGGCGACTCCGAGAAGCCGATCAGCACCAGTTCGCGGGTGGTGCCATGTGCCAGCAGGTCGGTCCAGTAGGTGTAACCGCTCTGGTCGGGCGCGCGGTGCAGCACGTTGTCGTACAGCAGGGTGACCAGTGCGCCGTTGGTGGGGTTGGCGCCGTACAGGCCCTGGAACTCGGGGCTGTTGATGAAGCCGGTGGCCACCTGCGGCAGGCTGGTGCCGTGGTCCATGAGGTCGATCCAGTAGCCTAAGCCGCCCTGATCGGGGGTGCGGTTGAACGCGGCCTGGTACAGCCGGTAGGTCTGCCCGGCCGTGCCGCTGGTATCAAAGGCCAGGTTGATGTCGGCAAACTGCAGTCGCTCCACGTTGAGCAGCGTGTCTGTGCCGTCCGTCCCGCTCGGGTGGGCCACCGTCAGGTTCGATCCCGCATGCGTGATGGTGTGGCTGGCGCGGGTGCCGGAGTACACCGCCAGGTCCAGCCCGGTGCCGCCGTCGATGCTGTCGTTGCCGCCCAGCCCGATCAGGGTGTCGTTGCCCACCAGTCCGCTCAAGGTGTCGGCTGTGGCTGTGCCCATGAGCACATCTGCGCCGCTAGAACCCGTGAAGTGGTTCGCCTCGATGAAGGCGATGCCGTTCTGTACCACGGGCAGCAGCGCGGCCTTGTTCTCCGGGGATTCAGAGAAGCCGATCAGCACCTGCTCGCGAGTGGTGCCGTGGGCCAGCAGGTCGGTCCAGTAGGTGTAACCGCTCTGGTCGGGTGCGCGGTGCAGCACGTTGCTGTACAGCAGGGTGACCAGTGCGCCGTTGGTGGGGTTGGCGCCGTACAGGCCCTGGAATTCCGGGCTGTTGATGAAGCCGGTGGCCACCTGCGGCAGGCTGGTGCCGTGGTCCATGAAGTCGATCCAGTAGCCCAGGCCGCCTTGATCGGGGGTGCGGTTGAAGGCCGCCTGGTAGAGCCGGTAGGTCTGCCCGGCGTTGCCGTCGATGTCAAAGCCCAGGGTGACATCGGCAAAGTGCACGCGCTCGATGCCGGTGAGCGTGTCAGTGCCTTCGGGGCCGGCAATGCTCCCACTGCTGGCGGTCATGGCGACGGTATAGCCTGCGCGAGGGTTCGCGTACACGGCGGTGTCCAGGCCGGTGCCGCCGTCCAGGGTGTCGTTGCCCGCCAGGCCGATCAGGACGTCGTTGCTGGCCAGGCCGGAGAGCGTGTCGGGGCCGGCGCCGGCCATCAGGATGTCGGCAGCCAGCGTACCGGCAAGAGCTTGACCCGGCATCGACGCAGCCACGGTGTTGAAGTTGTAGCTGGTGGTGCCAGCGTAGGGATTGCCGGCCAAGTCCTTGACGGTGCCTGCGGCGAATTCGACGCTGTAGCCGGTGCCATGGAAAAAGTCCGCTGACGGATTGATCGTCAAGGTCGAGCCGGACAGACTCAGGTTTCCGCTGGTGGCTGCATCGTAAGCAGCCACCGTGACACCCCCCGCTGTCTTGAGAACGATGACGCCCGTGCCGCGCTGGATGGCTTCGCTGAAGGTCACGGCTATGTTGCTGGCGATAGCGATCGCCGTGGCGTCATCAACCGGGGAGAACAGGTTTGCGATGGGTGCGAGCGTGTCAAAAGCTTGCGCGCTGGCGGAGCTGGCGGCATTGGGGTTGGACGCCGCGTCCAGCACCGCGCCGCTCCTGAGGGAAAGGCCCAGGCTGCCTTCGGCATTTGCGGCGGGAGCCACCACCACGGTGTAGCTGGCACCCGAACCGGTGACACTGACCACGCTGCCGCTGTTCGCGGTGAAGTCGTCCATCAGCAGACCTGTGATGTATTCGCTGAAGGTCAGACTGTAGGTGACGTTGCCGGTGGCTGTGCCGATGATGTCGTCACTGATGCTGACGGCCGGCGCCGTTGTATCCGGCGCAGCGGCCGTGGTGAAGTTGTAGGCAGAAGGACCTAGCAACCCTGCAAATGCATTGCCCGCCAGATCGCGGATGGCGCCGTTGGCTAGTTCGACGTAATAACCGCTGCTGAAAGCCAGGTCCGCGCTGGGGTTGATGGTCAGCGAATTTCCGCTGACGCCCAGATGAACGCTGCTGGCTGCGTCGTAACTGGCCATCAGTGCCCCCGCCGCCGTGCGCAATGTGATGGTGCCGGTTCCACGCTGAATCGCTTCGTTGAAAATAATCACAATGTCAGCGCCTGGCACCACGCCCGTGGCGTTGTCGTCGGGCAGCACGAAGTCAATCACAGGTGCCTGGACGTCCAGGGTGAGCATGTCCTCCGCGGCGACCAAAACGTCGGTGAAGCGAAAAAATTCGATCCCCTGAACCTGATCGGAACCCGTGGCGGCGCTGGATACCGTGAACGTCTGGCTGGCCGCTGCGTAGGTGACGCCAAAGGAGGAGAAATTACCCGCATAGTCGACCACATCGGTTCCGCCCTCACCTGACAAGGTGTCATTGCCGGCCCCGCCGACCAGTGTGTCGTTGCCGCTGCCCCCCACCAACACATCATTGCCTTCCAGCCCCACCAGCAGGTCATGCCCGCCCCGCCCCTCGATGCTGTCGTTCATTACGTCGCCGATGAGCTGCTCACCGGTTTCCCAGCCCACCATGTACAAGGCGGAAGGATGGTCGTCCCAGCGATTGACCACGTCCGTCAACGTCGTGGACTCCAGCGTCCAGCCAAGATCCTGCAGCAAAGCCAGTTCGAGCCGACCCAACGTGTACCGCTCGCCATAGTAGAAGTAGTAGCTGTTGAGATTGCTGGCCTCGATCCACGGCATCCCGCTACTCGCCAGGGTGGGCCCCGCGCCCAGATGGGCGACCCCCTGCGAGCCCCCGAGGCGTACCTCCAAGGCTTGTCCAAGAAGCGCCGTGGTTGCAGCACCATTGAAAACAGCCTGACCGCCGCTCACATCGATGAGCGAATCCCACACCGACTGGTAGGTGTCCGGCAATGCGCCGGTGTCCCGGTTGCGCCAGCCGTTCACGCCCATGCCGTGCAGCAATTCATGAACGACGACCGAGAATCCGTCCGTCATGCCGGCGGGCGGATTGCCCGTGAGGCTTGTGGCAATATCCGGATCCCACCACATCTGACTCATATAACTGGCGGAGGCTGGATCGATCAGAATCGTGAAGTCAGGCGTCTGGGGGCGCGGGTCAACCCCGGATCGCGACTCCGCCAGCATCGATGACTCCCAGGTCTGCCTGCCGTCGTAAACGCCTGCGAGCACGTTGTCACCATAGGCTTCGAAGCGCCTAGTGGTCGTGGTCTGGACCCGGACCTCAACATTCAGAATGCCTCTGAAAACAACGAAACGGTCCAGATAGTTGGCAGCGGCTTGAATCGTGGTGGCCAGCAAGGGGTAGCTGGCGAGAAAATTCGTTGGATCGCTGTAGGTAATGCTGACATTTGCCATTTGAATCTCCAGGGCGGAAAGAAAACGCCTTCCGTCACGTTCACAACATGCATGCGCATTTATTGTGTAACGAATTGCGACTCAAATGCCACCGGATCCCTCAGATCAAGGAAATCCCTTGCCTGCAAAAAACATCCGGCACCACCCGCAATCCCACCCTGGTTCACCGGCTGCAGGGCCGCCTGACAGATGCAGTTCAGCCAGAACAGCCAGCCACCGTCTTCGATAAGCTCACCCTGCCAGATACGCGATCCCGTCCTGAATCACCCCGATCAACGCCGCCTGGTTCTCCGGCGACTCAGAGAAACCGATCAGCACCAGTTCGCGGGTGGTGCCATGGGCCAGCAGGTCGGTCCAGTAGGTGTACCCGCTCTGATCGGGTGCGCGGTGCAGCACGTTGTCGTACAGCAG
>Ga0073899_10003577_pt1 | contig 13743 bp, 8 predicted proteins | sample KloWWTmetaKNB5Ph_FD_88975 | JGI IMG/M metagenome (GOLD analysis project Ga0073899, IMG submission 88975) | Active sludge microbial communities from Klosterneuburg, Austria, studying microevolution and ecology of nitrifiers - Klosterneuburg... | ecosystem: Engineered > WWTP > Aerobic digester >... | reverse complement strand
CGCCTCGAGGACAGCCACACCGGCGCGATCCGCCCGGCCGAGCTGTACGCGCAGATCCCGCGCGGCCGCATCGATCAAGCGGCGCGCGCCGCCGACGTGCTCGGCGACGACGTGTGGTCGAAGTTCCCGCTGCAGCCGGGCGTCAGCCCGATCTCCAAGGACGGCGCCGAGCTGATCCTGAACCGCACCTGGCGCCCGGCGCTGGCCATCACCGGCGCCGACGGCATCCCCGCGATCGGCAACGCCGGCAACGTCATGCGGCCGGCGACCGCGCTCAAGCTGTCGCTGCGGGTGCCGCCGACCGTCGACGCCGCCGACGCGCTGGCCCGGGTCAAGGCGCTGCTCGAGGCCAACCCGCCCTACGGCGCCAAGGTCCGGTTCGAGGCCGGCGGCGCCAACGCCGGCTGGAACGCCCCGGCGCTGGCGCCGTGGCTCGAGGCCGCGCTCGAGGAGGCCTCGGCCACCCACTTCGGCAAGCCGCCGGTGTCGATGGGCGAAGGCGGCTCGATCCCGTTCATGGGGATGCTCGGCCAGCGCTTCCCCGAGGCCCAGTTCTTCATCACCGGCGTGCTCGGCCCCGGCTCCAACGCCCACGGCCCCAACGAGTTCCTCGACATCCCGATGGCCAAGAAGCTCACCGCCTGCGTCGCCGACGTGATCGCGCGCCACGCGACGCGCTAGGCGCGGCGGATCGCCAGGGCCGCGGCGTGATCACAGCTGCCGGCCGACCCAGGCCATCGCGGTCCCCCAGAACGGCAACTCCTCCTCGCCCTCGTAGCGCTGGTAGTACGGCGTGAGGCGCAGGATGTGGTCCCAGCCGACGGCGATCTCCCAGCGTCGCGCGCTGACACCGACGCGCAGATCGCCCGTCAACACCACGCCGGTGTCGGTGGAGCGGATCGTCTTGCCAGGCAGCACCACGCCGATCCGCTCGATGTGGCCGGTCGTGCCGAGGCCGACCTGGAGCCAGGGCCCTCGCCGCCACGGCGCGACGCGGACGCCGGCGCCGAGGACGCCCAGGTACCGCCGCGCGCCATCGGCGAGGAACAGGCCGGCGTCGGCGCTGGCGACCACCTGCGTGTGCGGGGTCAGGGCCCAGTCGAGCGAGACCCCGGCCGCCGGTCCGCCGATGTACAGCCGCACCAGCGGGACCCGCGCGCCTGCGCGCACTGTCACCGTCGGTGCCCCCAGCGCCGCCCGCGCGCGCGCCGCCCTCCCCTCGGCGACGGCGTCGCGGACGCCGGCGAGTGGCGCCACGGTCAGCGCGGCGAGCCCCGCCAGCGCCATGGCGAGCCGTGGCGGCGTCACGGTCCCCCCGGGGGCAGGCCGCTGGGGACGCGCGCCGGGATCGTCCGATCGAAGGTGCCATCCGAGATCGCGTCGAAGAACAGGATCAGGTCGTCGGCGCCGCCAACCGCCACCTCGACGTCGCCCTCGAGCAACGGATCGGTGACCCGGTTGTTGTGGTAGTTGTCGAACACCGCGCCGAGCGTCGCCAGGGCGCCGTTGTGCATGTACGGCGCGGTGAGCGTGACCATGCGCAGCGAGGGCGTGCGGAACCGTCGCTGGCCATCGCCGAGATCGACCGGAGCGCCAGGCCGCGAGGGGATCGCGAGCTCGTGCAGCTGGAAGTCGGAGAACAGCGGCCCCGAGTGGCAGCGCGCACACCCCTGGTAGATGAACCCGTGCAGGCCCCGGATCTGCGCCGGCGTCAACGCGTCGTCGTCGCCCGCCATGTAGCGATCGAACGAGCTGTTCGTGGGCACGAGCGTGCGCTCGAAGGCCGCGATGGCCTTGGCCAGGTTGGTCGCGGTCACGCCGCCGGCGCCGAACGCCGCCTCGAACCGGGTCACGTACTCCGGGATGGCGCCCAGCCGGGCGACCACCTCGTCGAGGATCTGATCCTCGGCGACCGTCGTCCCCCGCATCTCGGCCGCGCTCGTGATCGGACCGAGCACCTGGGCCTCGAGCGAGGTGACCCGATGGTCCCAGAACATCGGCGCCAGCTCGGGCGCGACGGCGCCGTCGACGGACAGCCCGTTCCACGCGGTGACCAGCACGGTCTGGGCGTTGCGCGACGTGCGCGGCGCGGCGGGGTCGGCGTCGCGCGCCGGCCCGACACCGCGTCCGCCAGTGCCGACCGACACCGCCAACCCATCGCTGTAGCCGAACTCGGGGTGGTGACAGGTCGCGCACGCGATGTCGCGATCGCCTGACAGGATCGGGTCCCAGTACAGCAGGCGCCCGAGCTCGATCGTCTCCGGGCGCCCGGGGTTGTCGGCCGGCTCGGGCACGACGCTCGGCAGCGCCGCGAGCGTCTCGCGGGGATCGGGCGTCAGGTAGTCGGTGCACCCCGCGAGCAACGCGACGACGGCCACCCCGGCGGGTCCGAGCATCGCGCAGCGATCGGTCGACACGATCGTGAGTCTACCCGCCCCGGCGCGTCGGAGTGTTGCGGCCGTGTTAACGGCGGGCTCCCCCGGGGTCGGTCGCCAGCGACGCGCTCGTCGCGGGCCCGCCGCGCAGGGTCAGCCGCGCGATCGTGCCCGACGCGGGCGACGATTCCAGCTCGACGTCACCGCCGTGGACCCGGGCGATGCGCCGCGCGAGCGCGAGCCCGAGCCCGACGCCGCCCGTGCCGCGTGTGCGCGATCCGTCGGCGCGCCAGAACGGCGTGAACGCCAGGCCCAGCTCGCTGGCGCTCATCCCGACGCCCTGGTCGACGACCTCGATCGCGAAGCCCTCGCCTCGCCGGCCAAGCCGCAGCGCGATCGGGCTGCCGGGCGGCGAGTACTTGGCCGCGTTGTCGAGCAGGTTGTCCAGCGCGCGTCGGATCAGCGCGCCGTCGCCATCGCAGCGCGCGTGCGCGAGCGTCGTCGCGAGCTCGATCGGGTGCGTCCCGTGGTGAGCCGCGCAGCGGGCGCGCGCCTGCGCCACGACCGCGACCAGATCCACCTCGGCCCGACGGAACGCCGCGGCGGCGGTGCTGTCGAGCCGCACCAGCGCGAACACGTCCTCGATGATCCGCTCGATCTCGGCGAGATCGGCGTCCACGTCGTCGAGCACCTGCTTCGCGGCGTGCGGATCGGCGCTGGCGAGATCGAGCGCGAGCTTGACCCTGGTCAACGGCGTCCGCAGCTCGTGCGAGATGTCCGCCATCATCGCGCGCTGGGCGCGCAGCAACCGCTCGATCTGTTCAGCCATCTCATCGAAGGCGCGCCCGACGGCGCCGAGCTCGTCGGCGCGCCGCAGCCGGGTCCGCACGCCGGTCTCCCCGCGACCGAACGCGCGGGCGGCGTCGCCCAGCACGGTCAGCGGACGGACGATCGTGCGCGCCAGGACCAGCGTGGCGACCAGCGCGATCACCAGGCTCACGCCGACCACCGCCGACAGCGAGAGGATGATCCACGCCGGGCCGTCCCCGGCCGGCCGGTGGAGCACCACCCGCGCCGGCCCCAGCGCGATGGCCAGGCGTTCGTGCTCGATGCGGGGCGCGCCCGCCTCGACCCGCAGCTCGGCGGCCGTGGGGGGCGTGAGCGGCGCCCCGACGCCGCCGATCAGCTGCCCGCGCCGGTCGTAGACGAACAGGTCGAGCCGGCGCAGCGCCGGGTCGCGGTGGAGCTCGCGGACCAGCGCGGCGTCGTCGTCCGGAAACCTCGCCGCGAGCTGGTTCACCAGCGACTCGACGGCCCGCGCCTGGTGATCCTCGGGACGTCGGCCGTCGAGCAACCGGACCGCGATCAGCGTGCCGATCGCGACCACCACCATCAGCGCGGCGAACCCGTACAGCCGCCAGGCGAGCGATCGGTGCCGATCGGTCATGGCGACGCTTCGAGCGCGAGCACGTAGCCGATGCCGCGCACGGTCTTGAGGAGCCGGGGGCGGCGGGCGTCGTCGCCGAGCTTCGCGCGCAGCCGCGAGACGTGCACGTCGATCGAGCGATCGAAGACCACGTCCGAGGTCCCGTTCGCGTCGAGCAGCTGCTCGCGGGTGACCATCCGCCCGGCGTGCTCGGACAGGGCCCACAGCACGCCGAACTCGGTCGTCGTGACCGCGACCTCGCGGCCGTCGAGCCGGACGCTGAAGCGGGCGCGATCGAGCACGAGCCGGCCGAGATCGATCACCGTCGTCGGCGGCCCCACCAAGCCGCGGGCGCGACGCACGACCGCGCGGATGCGCGCCAACAGCTCGCGCGCGGAGAACGGCTTGGTCAAGTAGTCGTCAGCGCCGAGCTCGAGCCCGAGGACGCGATCGGCCTCGTCGGTGCGCGCCGTCACGATGACGATCGGGACCGCCAGCTGCTGGCGCAAGTGGCGGCACACCTGGAGGCCGTCCTGCCCGGGGAGCTGGAGGTCGAGCACGACGCAATCGTAGGGCGTGCGCTTCGCCTCGGCCTCCCCGGCGAGGCCGTCGCGGACGATCGTCACGGCCACCTGCTGCGTCTCGAGGAAGCGCGCCGTCAGCGCCGCGATCCGCGCGTCGTCTTCGATCAGCAGCACGCGACAGCCCGTCGTCACCCCTCTACGCTACGCGCCTTCCGCGGGCCTGGGCGCCGCCGCAACAGTCGGAAACATTCGCAGGCGCCACCTTTCCCGCCACCACGCGTCACGGACGTCGATCGGCGACTCATCCCGTTCGGGTGGATCGCGTCGTCGCCCCACCGTCGGCTGGACCGCCGACCCGCGCCACTGCCAGGCCTCGCCAGGCACGATCGTCGAGACGCCCCCACCATCGTCGCTGGCGAGGCCATCGACGTGGTGCCGTCGATCCCGACGATCCCGTTCCTGAGCATGTGGGGCCCCGCGGGGGCGTCCGACGTCCCCGCCCCACATCCGTGGTTCACGATTGGCGGAGATCCACCTGCCTCCGCCTGGGCGTGGCGACACGCCCTCACGGGAACTCAGATCGGCTTCACCGGCAGGCGGCTGACCACGTAGGCGTTGTCGGGCCAGTGGCCGGGGGCGCCGGGGAACGCGGCGTCGCAGGACGGCAGGTGGCACGCCTCCTCGATCTCCTTGGCGAACATGGCGCCGAGGCGGTGGACGTTCAGGCACAGCGCGCCCTCGGGGCCCCAGTAGGCCTCGGTGTCGTACTCGTTCCAGGTGACGAAGCCCCAGTCCTTCTCGTTGGTCCAGCGCAGCGGCGTGCCCTGCTTGGTGAACGCGTGGCCGTCGCCGCACACGTCCGACACGTACAGCTTGAACATCGCGGTGCGCTGCTTCTCGTTGGTCTCGTGCAGCGGGCCGGCGCTCTTGGTGGTGTGCCGGGTCATGTACAGCTTGTAGAGGGCGCCGCCCGGGCACGCCCAGTTGACCCAGCCCGCCGTCGAGTGGGGGTCGATGTCGTAGACCGTCTTCTGCTCGGCCGAGTAGCGATCGCCGGTGAACAGGATGGTGCCGTCGGGGTCCGGGTACCACTCCTGGCCGTCGTTGAGCAACTGCGGCGGCGGCAGCGTGCACACCGGCCGGAAGTCCTGGGGCGGCGCGCCGGCCTCCTTCCATGACAGCTTGTACGACTCGAGCTGCTCGCCGGCGGGATCGACCCACAGGTCGAAGCCGCCGTAGACCGCCTGGATCCGCATCTCGAACTTGCGCGGCTCGGCCGCCGAGTCGATCACCGTGATCGTCGCGCCGCCGAGCATCGCGCCGTGCAGCCAGACGTTGCCGTCGGCGTCCACCGCGGTCAGGTGGTCGGCCTCGACCTGGGGGTAGAGCTGGGTCCACCACACCAGCGGCGACTCCAGGCCGGTGACGATCAACCCTTCGTCGTTGGGTAGGCCCTTGAAGTTCAGCTCGTGGAAGTCGTACTGGGCGAGGTAGGGCGAGTTCGAGCCGCACTCGATCTTCGAGCACGCCGCGCGGGCATCGCGCGCGAAGAGGGAAGCGACGAGGACACCTCCGAGCGACAGCGACAGGACCAGGGGCTTGCGCATGTCCAGGTAGAGTCGCCGCGGGCAAAACGTGTCACAGAAATCGGTCGCCGACTCATCCCGTTCGGGTGGGGCCGCCTGCCTGGGTCGGAAGCCCCACCCGGCCCTGCCACTGCCAGACCTTGCCGGGTACGATCTTCCAGGACCTCCGTGGCCAAGTCGCGTCCCTCCCCCACCGCCCCCACCGTCGTCGCCGGCGAGGTGATCGCCGACGCGGCGCCGTCGATCCCGACGATCGACCTGCGGGTCGCGCAGTCCAAGGCCGAGGCCGCGCTGTTCGGCGCCAGCGAGGCGGTGCGGATCGGGCGCTACCGCATCATCGAGCGGGTCGGCGCTGGCGGCATGGGCATCGTCTGGTCGGCCTGGGATCCGGAGCTCGGCCGGGCGGTCGCGCTCAAGCTGGCGTCGTCGGGTGACGCCGCGGCGCGCGCGCTGGCCCGCGACGAGGCCCGGGCGCTGGCCCGGCTGTCACACCCCAACGTCGTGCCGATCTACGACGTGCTCGATCACGACGACCGCGTGCTGCTGGTGATGGAGCTGATCAAGGGCGAGAGCCTGCGCGCGGCGAGCAAGGCCCGCAGCCCGGCGCAGATCGTCCGCGACTACCGCCAGGCCGGCGAGGGGCTGGCGGCGGCCCACGCCGCGGGGTTGATCCACCGCGACTTCAAGCCCGACAACGCGCTGCTGGGCGCCGACGGCCGGGTGCGCGTGCTCGACTTCGGGCTGGCCCACGACGCCGGCGGCGGCGAGGGCTTCGTCGCCGGCACCCCCGGCTACATGGCGCCGGAGCAAGAGCGCGGCGAGAAGCTGTCGCCGGCCGTCGATCAGTTCGCGCTGTGCGTGGCGCTGCGCGAGTCGTTGACCGCCCGCGGCGGCGTGCCGCGCTGGTTGCAGCCGGTGCTGGCGCGCGGGACCGCGGCGGCGCCCGGCGATCGCTACCCGACGATGAGCGACCTGTTGGCCGCGCTGGCGCGCGATCCCGCCACGCGGTGGCGGCGGCGCGCGCTCGTCGGCGGCGGCGCGCTGGCCATCGCCGGCGCGGCCGGTGCGTTCATGATCGGCCGCGCCCAACAGCGCCCCTCGGTCGACGAGACCTGCCGCGGCGGACCGCGCCAGCTCGAGGCGTCGTGGGGGCCGTCGCGTCGGGCGACGATCGCGCGCGGGCTCGGCCTGCTGCCGGACAGCTACGCGCGCGACAGCGTGCCCGCGCTCGTCGCGAGCCTCGACCGCTACGCGGACCACTGGATCTCGCTGCATCGCGACTCGTGCCAGGCCTACGCACGGCACGAACTGACGGCGGAGCTCTACGATCGGCGCACCGCGTGCCTGGCCCGACCTCGGTCGGCCCTCGCCGCCATCGCCGACCTGGCCGAGCGGGCGGGTCCCGCCGAGCTGCCAGGCTTGATCCAGGCCGCCACGGCCTTGCCCGACGTCGCCGCGTGCGCCGACGACGCCGCGCTGCTCGCCGACGTCGCCCAGCCGTCGACCGCGCTGGCCCCGGAGGTCTCGGCCATCGACCAAGGCCTCGCCCGGGTCGACGTCGAGCGCGACGCCGGGCGCGTCGAGGACGCGGCGCGGGACGTCGAGCCGCTCGTCGCGCGCGCCGAGGCCACGAGCTACCGCCCGGTGCTGGCGCGGGCGCTCGTGGCCCGGGGCCGGGTGGCCATGACGGGCGAGCGCGCCGACTGGGGGCGGGCCGACTTCGCCGCCGCCGTCTCCGCGGCGATCGCGACCGGCGACGATCCGCTGGCCGTCGAGGCCTGGGCGCGCCTGGCCTGGAGCACGGCGATGACGAGCGAGACCGGCGTCGGGCCCGCGCTCGATGGGCTCGCCATGGTGCGCGCGCTCGACCAGCGCGCCGGCAGCCGCGGCGGGTTCGCCCGCGCGTTGCTGCACAACAACCTCGGCGGGGTGGCGCTGGCGAGCGGCGACCGGGCCACCGCCCTCGCCGAGTTCCAGCTGGCCCGCGGCCTGGCCGCCGAGATCTCGGGCGGCGACGCGGCCGAGCTCGACGTCGCGCTCGAGAACCTGCTGCTCTTGCTCGACGACTTCGCCGAGGCCAAGCGGGTCGGCGGCGAGTTGATCGCCACCCGCACGCGCGCCTATGGCGCGACCCACCCGCTGACGCTCCAAGCGCGCGTGCTCGCGGCGGTGGTCGATCCCGACCCGGCGACGACCCGTCAGGACCTGGTCGCGACGATCCTCGACCTGGCGCGGCTGCACCCGTCGCTGGGCCACACCATCGCCGACCTCGCGCGCGAGGCGATCTTCACGTCGGCGCTGGTCGACGCCGGCGCCACGGTCCGGCAGCTGGCCGCCGTCGTCGCCGCGACCGCCAGCCGTGGTGCGGACCCGGCGCACCTGGCCTACGCGGCCGCCTTCGCCCACCTCGCCGCCGGGGATGCCGGCGCCGCCAGCGCGGCGTTCCGCCGCGAGCTGGCCACCGTCACGGAGACGCCGACCACGCCGTGGTGGCAGCGCAAGCGCCTGGTCGACCTCCGGCTGGGGCTCGCGCTCGCGGAGCTGGCCGCGGCCCGCTTCGCCGACGCGACCGCCGAGGTCGAGCGCGCCGCGGCGACGCTCGACGGGATCATCGGGCGGATGCCGGCGTCGATCGCGGCGCGCCGCCACGCGGCGGTCGCGATCGCCCGACGCCGGATCACGGCCGCCGTCCCGCTACGGTAGCGCCTGGGGGATGGAGGTGAACAGGTAGGCGTTCGACGGGAACGGCGACAGGCTCGGGTACGCCGACGCGCAGGTGGGGGGGAGCTGCGAGCCGCAGGCCGGCGCGACGACCCCCTGGTAGTAGGTCGCGCCCTTGCGATAGTCGTCGATGCACAACGCACCGTTGGGCCCCCACACCCCTTCGAGCACGTCCTGGCCGAGCACGGCCGAGCCCCAGTTGTACGGCGGGTTGTTCCAGAACAGCGGGGTGCCCTGGGTGGTAAACGCGTTGCCGTTGCCGCACACGTCGCCCACGTACATCTTGAGCATCGCCTGGTGGTACGCCCGCGACAGCGCGTAGCCGAGCGCCGACGACGGCACGGTGTTGCGCGTGTAGAACAGCTTGTAGAGCACGTGGTTGTAGCAGCCGATGTTGAACCAGTTGCCGTCGTCGGCGGCGGCGGCCTTGACGCGCTTGGTCTCGGCCACGAAGCGCTCGCCGCTGAACAACACGCTCTCCTTCGCGAGCTGGGTGCCGCGTGGCGGCAGCGAGCACACGGGGGTCTTCTGCGTGATGTTGCCGCCGGTGTAGTTCAACTCGTAGCTCTCGGCGCCCGGCGACGCCGCGGCGCCGACCCAGAACGGCGTCGCGAGCGTCACGTGATCGATCGACAGCTTGTAGAGCTGACCGTTCGGCGACACGATCTCGAGGTGCGCGCCGGTCAGCGCGCCGTGCTCGACGACGACCGCGTTCGACGCCAGATCGCGCCCCACCAGGCGGGCGCCGATGACGTCGGCGCGATAGGTGACGCCGCTCGCGACCAGGTAGCGCACGCGCAACCCCGCGGTGTTGGGCAGGCCGATCTCGTTCAGCTCGTGGAACTCATACAGGTCGATGACGGGGGAGTTCGAGCCGCATTCGATCTTCGAGCACGCCGCCGACGCGTCGGTCGCGCGCGCGGCGACCACCGCCAGCGCGAGCGCAGGAACCAGAGCGAGCGAGACGAGTGACTTCATGACGGACCGGCCTCCCGTAGGTGTGGGCAGGTAGAGTCCGGCAGGGTCTGGATGTGTCGCGCTGGCGCGAAGAAAGATCACCCATCTGGGGTGAGCGCGAAGCAGGCCAGCGATCTCAGCCGGTTAGCGAGGACCGGCCCCTCACCGCAGGCTGAGCGCCAGCGCGTCGACCGCCTCGACCGTCGCGATCGTGTCGGCCGGGATCCCCTCGGTCGCCAGCATCGCCTCGCGCAGCTTCTCGCGCGCGCGGTGCAGGCGGTTGCGGATCGCGGCCGCGTTGGACTCGAACACCTCGGCCAGCGCGGTGGCGTCGAGGCCGTCCCAGTAGTGCAGCTCGAGCAAGGTCTGCTGCTCGACCGGCAGCGTGCGCAGCGCCGCGCACAGCAGCTTGTGCTGCTGGTTGCGCGCCAGCTTGCCGCCGGCGCTGGTCGCCAGATCGGCGATCGACGACAGCGCCGGATCGAAGTTGCGCGCGCGCTGCAGCCCGCGCAGGTGCCGGTACAGCTCGTGGCGCGCGACCGTGTAGAGGTAGGTGCGGAAGCTGGAGCGGCCCGCGAACTGATCCTTGGCCTTGACGATCGCCAGGAAGGTCTGCTGGACCATCTCGTCCGGGTCGTCGCACTTGTTGGCGAAGAACCGGTACAGCGCCTGGAAGTACCGCTGGAACAGCAACCGCCCGTTGGCCGCGTCGCCCGCGCGCCACGCGTTCAGCAGGTCGACGTCGGATTCCACGGCGGCAGTGTACCACCCCGTGGTCGCGAACAACCGCCGACGCGGCTTGCGTCGGCGCGCCGCGCGCCGCCATGATCGCGGCGATGCGCCCGGCCGAGCGCTACCGGTTGATCGAGCGGCTCGGCGAGGGGTCGATCGGCGTCGTGCACCGCGCGCTCGACCTGGCCACCGGCCGCGAGGTCGCGCTGAAGATCATGCCGCGGGCCCGCGGCGCCACCAACCTGCGCGGCGAGTTCGTCGCGCTGGCGCGGCTGCGCCACCCCAACGTGGTGTCGGTGCTCGACTACGGCCTCACCGACGCCGGCGACGAGTACTTCACGATGGAGCTGGTGGCGGGGCCGGCGCTGACCGCGGCGGCCGGCCCGATCACCGCCCACCGGATCTGGGCGCTGCTCGGCGGCGTGCTCGACGCGCTGGCCACCGTCCACGGCGCCGGCATGGTCCACGCCGATCTCACGCCGTCGAACATCCTGGTCGACGGCGCGGCGCTGTTGCGCGCGCCCGGGCGCGCGGCGCGGCTGGCCGACTTCGGCCTGGCGACGCCGCTGGCCGACCCCGGCGGCGCCACCGCCCGCGGCACGATCGGCTACGCCGCGCCCGAGGCGTGGTCGGGGCGCATCGACGCCCGCGCCGATCTGTACTCGTTCGGCGTGGTGCTGTGGCAGCTGGTGATGGGCGCGCGCCCGTTCGGCGGCGCGACGCCGCGCGCGGTGGTGGCGGCCCAGCGCGCCGGCCACCCCGGCGATCCGCGCAAGCTGCGGCCGGAGCTGCCGCCGGCGCTGGCCGAGCTGATGCTGGCGCTGATCGATCCGGCGCCCGGCGCCCGCCCCGAGAGCGCCGAGGAGGTGCTCGACCGGTGGCGGGCGATCGCCGACGGCCTGGGCTACCCGGCGATCGCCGCCCGCGCCAGCGGCGGTCGCGTGACCCGCCGCGCCGCGGCGCTGCCGACCTTGGTCGGCCGCGATCGCGAGCTGGTCGAGCTCGACCGCGCGTGGACCGAGGCCAAGCTCGGGCGCGGCGCGCCGGTGGTGATCACCGGCGAGCCCGGCATCGGCAAGTCGCGGCTGCTCGCCGAGCTGGCGCTGCAGCTGCAGCTCGACGGCGGCGAGGTGGTGCGGCTGTCGGCCCGGGCCAGCGACGGGCCGTGGGCGCCGCTGCGGGCGCTGGCGCGGACGCTGATCACGATCGCCGGGCCGGCGTGGGCGCGGGCCGGCTCGGCGGCGGCGCCCCACGTCGCGGCGCTGCTCGATCACAGCGCGTCGCTGGGCGCCGGCCGCTGGGTGCTGGCCGAGGCGGTGGTCGAGCTGGTGGCCGCGACCGCGGCGGTGCGGCCGCTGGCGATCCTGGTCGACGACGCCGACGCGGCGCCGCCGGCGGTGGCCGACGTGCTCGCGTACCTGGTGCGCGCGGTCCCCGACCTCGCGGTGCTGCTGGTGGTCGCCGGGCGCGCGCCCGAGCCGTCGGCGCGGCCGGTGGCGGCGCCGCTCGACGCGGCGGTGGCGGTGGCCGAGCGCGGCCGGCGGCTCGAGCTGGTGCCGCTGGGCCAGTCGAGCTTCTTCGCGCTGGTGATCGCCGCGGTCGGCGCCGAGGTCGCGAGCCGGGTCGCCGACGAGCTGCGCCGGGTGTCGGGCGGCAACCCCGGCCACGCGATCGCCACGCTCGACGCGATGATCGACGCCGGCACGATCGCCCGCCACGGCGGGCGCTGGACCACCACCCCCGAGCTGATCGTGCCGCTCCTGCCGGCGGCGCGGCAGAGCGCGCTCGTCCGCCTGGCCACGCTGGCCGCCAGCGCCCGCGGCTACCTGCGGGCCGCGGCGATCCTCGGCGATCCGTTCGATCGCGAACTCCTGGCCGCGATCCTCGGCATCGCCGCGCCGCCGGTGCCGATCGCCGACGGCGTGCCCGAGCCGATGGCCGAGGGGCTGATCTCGGTGTCGACCCGGATCCCGGTGGCCGAGGCGCTGGTGCTCGACGACGACGCCTCGCGGCGGGTGGCGATCGATCCCACGATCGACGAGGTCGACCTGGCGCTGGCCGACGCGGTGGCCGCGCGCGCGCTGATCGCCGACCCGGCCTCCGGCCAGTTCCGGTTCGCGCACAAGGAGCTGGCCGAGCTGCTGGGCCGCGAGCTGACGCCGGCGGCGCGGCTCGAGTACCACCGCCGCGCGGCGCTGGCGCTCGACGACCGGCTGGCCGCCGGCCAGGTGGTCGCGCCGGCGGCGATGGCCCGCCACCACCGGGCGCTGGGCGACGGCCACCTGGCCGCGCGCTGGTGCCTGGCCGCCGCCGACGCCGCGGTGCGCGAGGGCGATCTGCCGACCGCGGTGGCCCACGCCACCGACGCGCTGACGCTGGCCGATCCCGGCGACCAGCGGCCGCTTCTGTTGCGGGTGGCCGAGCTGGCCGGCCAGGCCGGCGAGCTCGAGCTGGCGCTGCACCACTACCGGCTGGCCGCCGACGGCGCGACGCCGGCCGCCAGCGTCGTGATCGCGCTCGACATCGCCGATCTCGAGCGGCGCCGCGGCCACGGCGATCAGGCCCTGGCCGCGGCCACCGGCGCGCTGGCCGCCGCGCGCCGCCGCGGCGATCCGCTGCTCGAGGCCCGCTGCCACCTGCGCATCGCCTGGCTCCACGCGCACCGCGCCGACTACCCGCTGGCGGCCGACCACGCGACGATCGGCCTGCCGCTGGCGCGCAAGACCGGCGACGGCGCGCTCGAGCTCGAGCTGTCGCGGGTGGCCGCGGCGATCGCGACCTCGATCGGCGAGCCGCGCCGCGCGCTGGCGATCCTCGACGCGCTGCCGCCGGTGCCCGCCGATCAGCCGCGGCTCGCCGCCGGCGTCGCCCACGAGCTGGGCCGGGCCGCGATCCAGGCCGGCGACTACCCGCGCGCGATCCTCGCGCTCGAGCGCGCGATCGCCGCGGCCGAGGCGGCCGGCGATCTCGAGCAGCGCGCGCGCTCGACCAACAACCTCGGCGCCGCCTGCTACTACCAGGGCGACTGGGCCCGGGCCCGGCGGCTGTGGCTGCAGTTCCGCCAGCAGAGCGAGCGCCAGGGCGATCGCACCGAGACCCTGCACGCGCTCAACAACCTCGGCTCGCTGTACCGCGATCTGGGCATGCTGGCCGACGCCCGCGGCGCGTTCGATCGCGCCGCCGAGCTGGCCGAGCAGCTGGGCGCGGCGCACATGGCGGCGATGATCCTGGCCAACCGCGGCGAGGTCGACGCGCGGGCCGGCGACCTCGGCACCGCCCGCGACCGCTACGAGCGCGCGCTGGCCGAGTGCGTCCGGCTGGGCGCGCGCGAGGACGCGATCGAGACCCGGCGCCGCCTGTCGGAGCTCGACCTCGCGGTCGGCCGGGTCGACGAGGCGCTGGCCCGCGCGCTCGAGGCGGCG
>Ga0073899_10003576_pt1 | contig 13743 bp, 13 predicted proteins | sample KloWWTmetaKNB5Ph_FD_88975 | JGI IMG/M metagenome (GOLD analysis project Ga0073899, IMG submission 88975) | Active sludge microbial communities from Klosterneuburg, Austria, studying microevolution and ecology of nitrifiers - Klosterneuburg... | ecosystem: Engineered > WWTP > Aerobic digester >... | reverse complement strand
TGCCGCCTGCGGGGGGCATCGCTTCGAGCCGCGCACCTTGGACGTGAAGTACGCTGGCCTGAGCGTGGGCGACGTGCTGGACCTCACGGCAGAGGAAGCCGCGCGGGTGTTCGAGAGCCACCCGCGCATCGCCGCGCCGCTCCGCACGCTTACCGACCTGGGCGCTGGGTACGTCCACCTGGGCCAGGGCTCGCACACGCTCTCGGGCGGCGAGGCGCAGCGCCTGAAGCTGTCGGCCGAGCTGACCGCCACCGTGCGTCACCAGCCCACGCTCTACGTGCTCGACGAGCCAACCACCGGGCTGCACCTGGCCGACGTCGAGAAGCTGGTGGCCGTCTCGAGCCGACTGGTGGAGCGGGGTGACACGGTGGTGGTGATCGAGCACCACCCGCTGGTGATTGCCGGGGCCGACTGGGTGGTCGAGCTGGGTCCGGACGGTGGCGAGCGCGGCGGGCGCATCGTGGCCGAAGGCCCGCCCGCCAAGGTCGCAGCGAAGAAGACGCCGACCGGCGCGGTGCTGAGGGCGCTCGCGGGCGAGAAGCCTGCGCCTCGCGCCCCGAACCCGGTATGATTCGTCGCATGTCTCGCAAACTGGTGTTGCTCGCTGCCGCGGCCTGTCTCGGCGTGTCGCTTCCGGCGCTGGCCGACGAGAAGAAGCCCCGGAAAGACGACGAGGACGTGGTCATCGACAACCGCGGCCTCGCCAAAGAGAAGGCGGCGGCCGAAGAGAAGAAGGAACAGGAGATGTTCGAGAACGACACTCCGTTCGCGAAGTCCGAGCCCGATCCGAAGGGGCAGCGGCAAGGCCGCTGGAAGCCGGGGTTCGGTGGCGGCGCGCGCCTGGGGTTCGCGCTTCCGATGGGTGACTATTCGGGGTCGCGCAAGCTGAAGGACACCGCCGACGGCCTGATCTTCGCCGGCGGCGAGGCGGGATACTGGCCCAGCCCTTACTTCTTCGTCGGGCTCGGGCTGACCGGCGGCTACGTCTTGCCCGACTGCGGCGACGAGGCCAGCTGCTCGGGGTGGGAGCTGCGCGGCGGGCCGCTGGCCATCTTTCGCATCGAGCCGCATAAGACCATCACCCCTTACGTGGGGGTGGGCGCCGGCTACGAGTGGATGACGGTGAGCGCGTCGTCGGACACGGTGTCGGTGCGCCGCTCGGCCCACGGCCTGGAGTACCTGAACCTGCAACTCGGGCTCGAGGTCGAGAAGAACGGCGACTTCTGGGGCGTCTTCATCGGCTACTCGCTGGGCAAGTTCCAGAAAGAGAGCATCAGCATCGAGAGCGACGTCCTGGGCGACAGCGACGACTCGGGCAGCGTGGACGACCCACGGATGCACAACTGGCTGGCGATCGGGGCGCGCGCCGCGATCGATTGACCCCGCGTCACTTCTTGATGCCCGGCGGAAGCTTCAGCCGGCCGCCGCCGGTGGACGTTGGCGGAGGCGGCGGTGGCAGCGTGGGCTGCGTGGTCGCCGGGGGCGGCGGCGTGGTCGGCGCCGTGGGTGGCGGCGGCAGCTTGGGGTTCGACGACGACTTCGGCTTGGTGGTGCTCGCCGGCTTGGGCGGCGGCGCCAGCGCGGGCTCTACGGGCGCGGGCGCGGGCGGCGGCGCCATCACCGGCTCGGGCGAGGGCCCCTGAGGCGCGATCACCACCGGGCCCCCTCCGCTGGTCGGAAGGGTGAGCGGCTGCGTGGGTTCGTCGCTCTTGCCGCGCACGACGACCACCAGCACGATGATCCCGCCGAGCACCGCCAGCAGGCCGACCAGCCCGCCGACCAACAGCCCGGTGCTCGAGCCGCGGGCGGGCGGCGGTGGCGGCGCGAAGTGCGGCGCGGCCACCCGCACCGGCGGGGGGCCGGGCGAGACGGCAGGCGCGAACGGCGTGGGGGCGACCGGCGGGAAGGCGCCCGGCGGAGCATCGAAGAGCGGGGGCTCACCGGGCTGGGTCTTGCCCGCCTTCGCCCATGGCGCTTCAGCCACGGGCGGCACCGGCACGGGCTCGTCCACCACCGTGGCGGCGACTTTCTTCGGCGCCGGCTCGACGGTCGTGTCGGCTTCGGGCTCGGCCGCGCTCTGTTGCGTCGGGGGCTCGGCCGCTGGCTCGGGCATCTCCTGAGTCTTCTTGGGCAGCCCGGGCTCGTCGCTCATCGCCTTCTTGGTACCGAATTCCGACCCGACGTGCAAACCTCCGCCGCGTCGTGCTGCGTGTGGTCATCGACGCTCGGACCATCTCTGGGAAGAAGAGCGGCATCGGAAACACCCTGGAGGCGCTGCTCGAGCGCATGCTGCCGATGGCCGAAGGCTTTCGGTTCCTGCTGCTGCGCCATCCCGACGCGCCGCCGCCGGTGGTCGATCACCCGCACGTCCAGACGCTCACCTTCCCCGCCGAGACCAAGAGCCCGCAGACGGTGTTCGGGCTCGGGCTCGCCCACCGCTTTGGCGAGTGGGATCTCTACCACTCGCCGGCGGACATCGTCCCGCTGGGTCTGGGTTGCCCTTGGGTGGTGACGGTGCACGACCTGATGTGGATCGAGGCGCCCGAGCTGGCGTCGGCGTTCTTGCCGGTGCGCTGGGCGAACGGCCTGTGGTACCGCGCCAACTTCGGGCACGCGATCCGGGGTGCGCGCCGGGTGATCGCCATCTCCGAGGCCACCGCCCGCGCCATCGGTCGGGTCTACCCCGACGCGCGAGAGAAGGTCCGGGTCGTCCACCACGGGTTCGACCCAGCCCGCCATGATCGATCACGCGGCGGGCCGCGCTCGACGCTGGACGCCTGGCTGCCGCCGGGCACGCGCTTCTCGCTGATCGTGGGCCAGGGCTCGCCCTACAAGAACCATCCGCGCATGATCCGCGCATTCGTCGCCGCTATGGGCTCGCGCACCGACCACAAGCTGGTGCTGGTGCGGCGCTTCAGTCGGGTCGATGCCGAGATGACCGAGCTCTTGGCCCGGCCCGAGGTGAGGCGGCTCCTCGTGACCATCGAGCACGTGACCGACGAGATCTTGTTCACGCTCTACGCGCACGCCCACATGCTGTTGTTCGCGTCGCTCTACGAAGGTTTCGGGTTGCCGGCGCTCGAAGCCATGGGGTTCGGGCTGCCCGTGCTCGGGTCCACCGCCGAGGCCGTGCGCGAGGTGACCGGAGACGCGGCGCTGCACGCCGACCCGCAGGACCACGACGATCTGGTGGCGAAGATCCGCGCCCTGGACGCGGACGCCCCGCTCAGGGCGCGGCTGATCGAAGCCGGCACGCGCCGCACCCGAGACTTCTCGTGGGAGCGCGCGGCACGCGCCACCCTGGACGTGTATCGAGAGGCGGCGCGGGCGCGATGAGCGCCGACGCTTTCGTCGCAGGCGCCACCGGCTTCACCGGCCGCGAGCTGGTGCGCCTGCTGGCCGAGTCCGGCCGGCGCGTGGTGGCTCACGTTCGCCCCGACTCGCCGCGCCTGGGCGAGTGGCGCGCGCGCTTCGAAGCGATGGGCGCAACGGTCGACGCCACGCCCTGGGACGAGGTCCGAATGACCGAGACGCTGCGGGCCCACGCGCCGGCGGTGGTCCATGCCCTGCTGGGGACCACGCGGGCGCGCGGACGCGAGACAGGCGACGACTACGAAAGCGTCGACTACGGCCTGACGGCGCTGCTGCTCCGGGCGGCCGTCGCATCCGGGGTGCGCCCGCGCTTCGTCTACCTGTCCAGCGTGGGCGCGTCACCGAGGTCCAAGAGCGCGTACCTGCGAGTCCGGGGCAGGCTCGAGCGCGAGATCCGCGAGAGCGGGCTGCCGTTCACCTTCGCGCGGCCCAGCGTGATCACCGGGCCAGATCGCGACGACTCACGCCCAGGCGAGCGAGTCGGGGCGGCGCTGGCCGACGCGGGCCTCACGGTCCTCCGAGGCTTGGGCGCGCGGCGCACGGCCTCGCGCTATCGCTCGACCACCAACGTCACGCTGGCCGGCGCACTCTGCCGGATCGGCTTCGACCCAGGCTTCGAGAACCGTTCGGCCGAAGGCGACGACCTCAGGGGCTGACCGCGCTCAGCCCACCTGGATCGCGGACAGCACCGCCACCTGGATCTCGAGGCGGCGGCCCGGCTGGATCGGCTTGCCGTCGAGCTCGACGATCTGGAACCGATCGAGCACCCGGGCCCCTTCGGTCTTCACCGCCGACTCGACGATCTGCACTTTCTGCTCGAACAGCGCCTGGCTGAGGGCCAAGAGCAGCCCCGAGCGGTCGTCGGTCTCGACCTCGAGCGTGGCCAGATCACCGTCGGGGTTCTCGACGAAGCGCACCTTGGTCTCGGTGGCCTTGGCGGCGGGCCGCACGGCGCGACGCGACGCGACCTCGCGATCGACCCGGCCCTCGAGCAGATCGACCAGCACCTGGGCGACTGCCGCGGCAGCCTGGGGGGCGACGCGCTCCGACCGCTTCTCGGCCTCGGAATAGCGCACCCAGAAGAGATCGACCGCCTCTTTGCGGCCGCCCGACGTCTTGCGGGTGTGTGCCGCGGCGTCGATCACGTCGAGCCCCGAGAGCACGAACGCAGCGCTGATGGTGGCGAGCAGGCCGGGGCGATCGTCGGCCACCACGCACACCACGCCGGCGGCGCCATGGGTGTGCTCGAGCAGCTCGACGTGCGCGACGGCGCCAGCGCGGCGCAGCGCGGCGCCGGCATGCTCGCGGATCTCGGACTCGCCGTGGGTCCCGCGATAGGCGCGTGACATGCTGGCAGCGAACTCGCGCACGTAGTCGGCCGAAGGCTCTTTGCGGGTCACGGGCGGGGCGTATAGCGCGAAACGAGCCGCCTCACTGACTGTTTGCGGGCGGGGGCCAGCCGGGGATCGGAAACGGCAGGGTCGACGGGAGCGGCGGCAGCCCGCTGGGCATCGGGATCGGCCACGGCGGCATCGTGCCTCCGCCGGCGTCCTCTGAGGCGTCGGCGCCCGCGTCTTTGGGCTTTGGCTTGCCAGTGCCCGTGGCGGTGGGCTTGGGCCCCGGGCCCGGATCGGTCTGCGGAGGCGGGTTCTGCGGAACCTGCGGCTGCGGATCGTTGGCCGGCCCCTGGCCCGTCACCTTGGTGGTCGGTGTGCCGCTGCCGAGGCCGCCCAGGGGTTGATCGCCTCCCGACGACTCCTTGTTCTGTCGGACCCAGATGATGCCGGCAACGACGATCCCGATCACCAGCACCGCGCCCAACAGCCCCAGCACCCAACCGCTGCCGCCGCCGCCACCCTTCCGCTGCGTGGCGCGCGGATAGGGTTGGGGCGCGACGAACGGCGCCCCGGCCGGTGCGGCGTTCGCGGTGAAGGGCCGCGCAGGCACGGCCGGAACCGCCTGCGCGGCGGCGTTCTGCGCAGCGATGTTCGCGATCAGATCCTTGCTGGCTTCTTGCGTTCCGCCCTGCGGGGCCTGCTGCGCGGGCAGGTCGCGGACGGTCGCGGGGCGAGGCGGGGCCGGCGCGGTCTCGTCGTCGGGGGGAAGCGTGGGCGCGACGCCGGGCTTGGCCGGCTCGAGCGCCGGCTCGTCGGCGGTGATGGGTGGCTTCTGGGGCGCGGTCTCTACCGGCGGCGGGAAACCCGAAACCCCCGCGGGCACCGGCGTGGCAGCGAGCTTGCCGGCGTGCGACAGCTGCCCCGCGAAGGGCGCCAGGGCGGTGCGCATCTCGACGGCGCTCTGAAAACGCTGACCCTTGTCGGGGTGGATGCCGCGGTGCACGACCGCCACCAGCTCGCGGGGCAGCGACGCATCCAGCTCTTCGAGGCGCTTCACCTTGCCGGCCATCACGTTGCCGACGATGGCGGCTGCGTCTTCACCGATGGCAGGCCGCTCGCCGGCGAGCATCTCGAACAGAATCACGCCGATCGAGTACAGGTCGGCGCGGTGGTCCACGCGATCGGCCGAGTAGAGCTGCTCGGGCGACATGTACTCGGGCGTGCCCATCAGCGCACCCGGGCGGGTCAACCCCTGATTATAGTCGTTGGTCTGGCGCAGCTTGGCGATGCCGAAGTCGAGCAGCTTGCACACCGGCCCGCCGGTGCTGGGCGTGATGAAGACGTTGTCGGGCTTCAGGTCGCGGTGCACCACCCCCAGCGCGTGCGCTGCCTCGAGCCCCGACAAGATCTGCAGCGCAAAATCCAGAGCCTGGTCCTTCGACAGCTTGCGTTGGCGATCGAGCAGCTGCTGCAGCGACTCGCCGGTGAGCAGCTCCATCACCAGATAGGGTGTGCCGTCGGCCGACTGCTCGACGTCGGTGACCTTGGTCACGTGGGGGCTCTGGATGCTGGCCGAGACGCGAGCCTCTTGCAGGAAGCGGGTGGCCAGCCCCTGCCGGCGCGCGAGCTCGGCGTGCAGGAACTTGAGTGCCACGCTGGTGCCCAGCACCTCGTGGCGGGCCTCGTACACGGCGCCCATGCCGCCGTCGCCGATCATGCGAACGATGCGGAACTTGCCGCCGATGACGTCACCGGGATTGGGTCGCATGGTCGGGGCGCTGGGGGGCAGTCATCGTAGCAGGCAACGCGCGGCACGAGGCAAGCCGGCTCACTCCCCGCCGTCGATCATCCGCGCCTCGCGCGGAACGTAGCGCTCGTATTCCGGCAAGAAGCACAGCGTTTTCGGATCGGCGCGGTCGATGAACAGGATGCCATCGAGGTGATCGGTCTCGTGCTGAACCACCGCCGCCCGCAGACCCTCCCAGGTGAGCTCGACCGAGCGGCCCTCACGATCGAGCGCGCGCACCCGCACCCGGCGCGGGCGACGGACCCGGCCGCGAAGGCCATCGACCGACAGGCACCCCTCGTACATCGCGATGGCATCGCGATCGGCCAGCGGCTCGACCGCCACCAGCGGCTCGACGATTGGATTAACCAGTACCGACAGGGGGATCTCGGGCATGTCGGGATAGCGTGCGCTCTGGTGCACTTCGATCACCGAGATGCGCACCGGCTCGTGGACCTGCGGCGCCGCGATTCCTGCACCGTGCGCGTCACGCATGGTCTCGATCATGTCGTCGATCAAGGTCTGGATGAACGCAGAGCCGATCTCGGCTGGTGGAACCTCTTCTGCGCGCCGGCGCAGCACCGGGTGTCCCATCTGAGCAATCTTGCGAATCGCCATGGGCCCATGTTACGGCCCGCCGCTGCCGATGGAAGCTCGATCCGCAATCTTGGGCGTCGGGAGCCACGTCCCGAGCAAGGTCGTCACCAACCACGACCTGGCGAAGCTGATGACCACCAGCGACGAGTGGATCTTCCAGCGCTCGGGCATCAAAGAGCGGCGCTACATCGAGGAAGACGGCATTGGCGCCGCCGATCTGGCGGTGCCCGCGTCGGAGCGCGCGCTGGCGGCCGCGGGCGTGAAGAAAGAGGCGATCGACGCCATCATCTTCGCCACGCTCTCGCCCGACTACACCTTCCCGGGCTCGGGCTGCTTGCTCGGCAACAAGCTGGGCCTGCCCGGCGTTCCCGCGCTCGACATCCGCAACCAGTGCTCTGGCTTCATCTACGGCCTGAGCATCGCGGACGCCTGGATTCGCACCGGCATGTATCAGAACGTGCTGTTGGTCGGCTCCGAGGTGCACTCGACGGGCCTGGACTTCAGCGATCGCGGGCGCGACGTGGCGGTGTTGTTCGGCGATGGTGCCGGCGCCGCGGTGATCGGCCGCGCGAAAGACGGCCAGAGCGGCGTGCTCTCGGTGGCGTTGCACGCCGACGGCTCGGCGGCCCAAGACCTGTGGCTCGAGGCGCCGGCGTCCAAGCACATTCCGCGCATCACCAAAGAGATGATCGACGAAGGGCGCCACTATCCGAAGATGAAGGGCAAGCAGGTGTTCCGCTGGGCCACCGAGAAGATGCCCGAGGTGGCCCATGAGGTGCTGGGCAAGGCAGGCCTCGGCATCCAAGACGTGGACCTGTTCGTGCCGCACCAGGCGAACATGCGCATCAATCAGCTGGTGGGTTGGCGCCTCGAGATCGACGAAGAGAAGGTCGTGCACAACATCGAGAAGTACGGCAACACCACCGCAGCCACGATCCCCATGGCGCTCGACGTGGCCATCCAGGACGGGCGGCTCACGCCCGGCAAGACGGTGCTGCTCGCGGCCTTCGGCGCCGGCTTCACCTGGGCCGGCGCCGTGGTCCGATTCTGAAGCTCACTCCGAGCGACGCTTGACCTCGGCCTTGCCCTTGCCGGTCACGTCGAGCACACCCTTCTTGTGATCCAGCTTGCCGCTGGCCTTCGCGGTGCCCTCGAGCGAGAGCTCGCTGACCCAGCCCTTGGCCAGATCGACCTTCGCCGGCCCGTTCAGTGAGAGCTCGAAGCGGGTCTGCCCACCAACCAGGGTCAACGTGGCGGTCACGTCCAGCGTGAGGGTGCTTCCGGACTTGCCCTTCGACACCACGCTGACCTTCGAGCTCTGGTAGTCGACCCCGGCGAGCACGCCGACCAGCGCGCGGGTCTCGGCGGAGCCGCCCTCGAGCTTCTTGCCCTCGGCGGGCCCGCTGTCACCCAGCCACTTGGCCAGCGGGCTGGGGCCGCCCACCCAGTCGTACTCGGTCATCAGCGCGTCGCGTTCGGCACCCGTGACCTCTTTGCCGTCGGCGCGGGTGATGTCGATGTTGCCGCCCTTCGACTCGAGCACGTAGGTGTGGCCGGCGGTCGCGACCGTGAGCTCGACGCCGAGCAGGGGCTTGGCCTCGCGCTTTCCGAACACGACCTTCAGCTTTTCCACGGCCGCGCCGTCGCTGGCCAGCACCTCGAGCGCGCGCTCTTCTTCCAGCGACCAGCTGCCGGCCTGCATGCCACCGGCGGCGTCGCCCTTCTTCAAGACCAGATCGAAGGTGAGCGCTGCGCTGCGCTTCTCGAGGGCCTTGGTGCCGGCGGCGGGGGCCTTGGCCGGGGGTGCGGCGCTCGGACCCTCGCCCCCTTCGGCCTCGGAGGCGCCCTTGGCGCCGGGGCCGCTTCCGGCCGCTCCGGCGCCGCCGCCACCGCACCCCAGCGCCCAGACACCCAACGCAATCACGAGCCCGTGCCGAATCCCCATGGTGGGGGCAGCATAGCCGAGCTCGCCGAGCGAGCGCCGTTCAATCCGCCTTGCCGGTCGTTTCCACCACGTCGTCGCCGGGCTTCGGCGGCTCTTCGGCCAGGTCCTGGAAGCGATTGGCGATCCTGCCCAGCGCATCGGCGGTCACCTCGAGCGTGCGTGCGCTGGTCTGCACCGACGAGCGAGCAATGCTCAGCCCGTGGCGCGCCCACGCGGCACCCACGCGCAAGAATGCGGCTGCGATCTCGGTGGTGTCGGAACGGGGATGGGTTTCGGCCTGCGTGTTCATGATGGACTCCTCTCGTGTCGCGCCGCTGGGGCGCGCTCGGCACACGCCCGCCGGGCGAGCACCGTGCTCGCGCGTGGGCGTTCTAGGTTTTTCGAAATCGGCTACGGCATGCACGCCGCGCAAACGAAGCGCGGCGCGCTCGGAACTTCCCCCACGGCCAGCCCGGCCTGGGCGCCTTCGGCGAGCGCCGCGCCGCACTTGGCGCACTCGCTCGGCCGGGCCATGACCACGGGCTGATAGGCGACCACGTCGTCGAGGCTCGACTTCCGCTCGACCTTCGACCGCAGCCGGTCACGTTCGTCGTGCACGGTCTTGGCGGCGCGGCTCAGCTTGTCTTCGACCCGCTCCGAGGCCCGGTCGGCGATCTTGACCGCGTCTTCCAGGATGGTGCGCACCAGGTTCGAGACCGGGATGCGCAGCGCGCGCGCTGCGGCCTTGAGCTCGCCCTCGAGCACCGCGGGGACGCGGGTGTGGAGCACGCGCTCCTTCTTCGGCTCGGCATCTTCCCCCGGTTCTTCGGGGTTTTCCGCGGCGGGCTCGCTGTCGGGGTCTTTCTGTGTCACGACGTGATACTTGTATCACCGTGTATCACACGGGTCAAGGGGGGCACCGAGCTTTTTCCGCGGGCCGGGCAGAGTCAGGATGGGCGGGTGAGGCTGTGGCTGCCGGTGCTGTGCGTCGCGGTCGGCTGCGCGGGCGGCCGCGCCGAGCCGCAGCCACGAGGCGAAATCGTGATCCCGACCCACGGCGACTCCGAGAAGTCCGACGTCACCCCCCCGCCGCGGGGCGAACCTCTCGACGCGGGAGATCGCGGTGACCCCTACCTCTACTTCGTCGGAACCTGGGAAGGCGTGGTCAACGACAAGCTCACCACCCAGCTGACGGTGAGTGACGACGGCCGCTTTCACATCCACCTGCCGGTGCATCAGCACCGCCCGATCTGTGACCTGTGGGGCAAGCTGCGGGTCTCGGAGCGCGTCGTCTACTTCGACATCGACCAGAGCACCTGCGAGGCCGAGCGCGTGGGCACGACCCTGGAACGCCAGGTGATCAGCAAGGCCGACGATGCGATGGTGGTGCGGGCGGCGGACTCGAAGATGGTGGTGCGCTACACCCGCAAGAAAGAGTGAGCCTCACCCGACCGAGAACTCGATGTCGCGGAAGAACCGGCGCATCTGGCGGAAGTAGTCGCCGCGGTCCAGGTGGATCAGGTGACTGCCCGGGAACCAGTGGATGCGACAGCGGCCCCAGTGATCCCAGAGCAGGCGCGAGTGCGTGGGTGGGGCCAGGCGGTCGCCCACGCCGCCGATGATCATCAGGCGCTCGCGGGGCAAGCGTGGCGCGTAGCTGAGTGGGCAGCTGACCGCGAGCAACTCGCGCGCGTCGTGCACCGACTTGCCGGTGCCCGCCAGCGCCGCCTTGACGAAGCCTGCGATGGGCTGCCACTCGAGCACCAGATCCGCGATGCTGGTCACCGGCACGTTGGGGATGGCGAACGCAAGCCGCGGCTCGACGCTGGCCAGCACGGCCGCGGTGAAGCCGCCCAGGCTGACCCCGGTCACCCCCATCTGCGGCACTCCCAGGTCGTGCTGCAGGTGGTCCATGAAGATGCGAAGGTCGAAGATCGACTGCGCGATGGCCTCGTTGATCCGACTGACGCCGCCAGCGAAGTAGCCGTGGCCCGAGAAGGGCGACAGCCGGGTCTGGCGCTTGCCGTGAAACGGCAGCGTCACCAGGAGCACGTCGTAGCCTTCGCGGTACAGCCAGGGGATGGAGAAGAACCACTCGTTCAAGTGGTACAGGTCGGCAGAGAAGCCGTGGACGGCAATCACCGTCGGGCGGGCCTGGTCGCCGTGTCGCCAGTGCCGCGCGTGCGCGAAGCGGTTGCCGCGGTGCGCACGGAACGCCTGGCGCTCGCGCGGGTTGACCGCCACGAAGGGGCTCTCGAACCGCACGTCTTCGCAGCGGCCGTCGCGGGGCCGGAACAGCGGCAGCGCGGCGCGACGGCGCTGAACCCTCACCGAGCGCGGCGGGCGCTCGAAGAAGCGATCGGGGTCGCCGCTCGTGGCAAGCTGGCGGTACAGCTCTCGGTCCGAGAGCGCGCGAGCCAGCGCCCGGGGGTGATAGCCGAGCGGCATCGCCAGCGTGGCCACCAGCGAGGCGCCCAGCGTGCGAAGCACCACGTCGCTGGCGGCAGTGACCGCCACCTTCGCGCGCTCGCCCCGGGTCATCGCGAAGCGCTCGCGCGAGGCGTAGAAATCGGGCGCCAGCGACTGCCACCACGGGCGCTGGTCGCCGGCCGGCCTGGGTCCCCCGTCTTCGTGCACGATGCGCGAAACGACGGTCATGATGCGCCTTTCAGCTCAGTCTACGTCGACGTGAGCATTTCCGCCACGCGCCGCAGCACCACGGCCGGGCTCAAGGGCTTCTCGATCAGAACGACGCCCGGGTCCAGCACGCCTTGGTGCACGATGACGTTCTCGGCGTACCCCGACATGTAGAGCACGCGCAGGCCAGGTCGGGCCGCCAGCAGCTCTTTTGCCAGCTGATGCCCCCCCATGACGGGCATCACCACGTCGGTCAGCAAGAGATCGATCTCACCGGCGTGGGCGCGGGCCCGCTCCAGCGCGGCTCGGCCGTTCTCGGCAGCGAGCACCGTGTAGCCTTCGCGACCGAGCACGCGCTCGAGCAGGCCGCGCACGGCGGTCTCGTCCTCGGCCAGCAAGATGGTGGCGCGGCAGGGGCGCCGGACCGGCACGGTGGGTCGGCGCGGCGCTTCGGACGGCGCTTCGGCCTGGGCCACGGGCAAGAGCACGGTGAACGTCGTGCCATCTCCGGGCTGGCTCTCGACCGAGATCGAACCGCCGCTCTGGGTGACGAATCCGTAGGCCATCGCCAGGCCGAGCCCGGTGCCCTTGCCCGGCGCCTTGGTGGTGAAGAACGGCGCGAAGATCTTGTCCCGGGTTTCGGCGTCGATGCCGTGACCCGTGTCGGACACCGCCAGCATCACCTGCTCGCCGCCTTCTGCGTCGTGGTTCCGCGTTTCGATGGTGATGCGCCCGCCACGGGGCATGGCGTCGCGGGCGTTGACCACCAGGTTGAGCACCACCTGCTCCAGCTGGTGACCGTCGGCCTTGATGGGGCGCAGATCGGGCGCCAGCGCGAGGACGAGCTCGATGTTCTCGGGCAAGAGCCGACCGAGCATGGCGCTCATGCCCTGAACGGTGGCGTTGAGGTCGAGCACGCGCGGGGTGAGCACTTGCTTGCGGCTGAACGCCAAGAGCTGGCGGGTCATGGCGGCGGCGCGCTCCCCCGCCTTGCGGATCTCGAGCACCATCTCGCGCGCGTCGGGATCGATACTCTCCGAACCCTCGATCAGCGACGAATAGCTCAGGATGACCGTCAGCAGGTTGTTGAAGTCGTGGGCGATGCCGCCTGCCAGCCGGCCGACGAACTCCATCTTCTGGGCCTGGCGCAGCTGCTCTTCCTTCTCTTCCAGCGCGTCGGCCGCAGTGCGCAGCTCGGTCTGGTCGCGCGCCGAGACGATCACCCCCACGATCCGGCGGTTGGCGTCACGATAGGGCGAGTACGTGACGCTGATGAATCGGCGCCCGGCCGCGGCGAAGTCGAACCACTGCTCGTAACTGACTGGCGTTCCGGCAAGGGCCTGATCGAGGTGCGGGCGGACCACGCGCTCGAACACCTCTTTGCCCAGCAGATCGGCGACGGAACGCCCGACGATGCCCTCGGTCGAGAGCCCATGCGCCTCCAGGTATCTCCGGTTGACCAGCTGGTAGATGTACTGGTCGTCGACCAATGAGACGAGATCCGGCGTGGCCGAGAGCACCCGTTCGAAGCGGCGCAGCTCTTCTTCGTGGGTCACCAGCGCGGTCGCGTCGCGAAGGTGCACCACCATCGCCTGCACGGTCGGCTCGGCGAGCAAGTTGCTCGACGTGGTGTCGACCCAGCAGAAGTCGCCCAAGCGGGTGCGAATCCGCCAGCGCCCGCTGACCACTTCGCGCGGGCGGTGCGCGAGCTCGGCCAGCTGCTCGGCGGCGCGGGGCAGGTCTTCGGGGTGAAGCAGCTCGAGCACGCTGCGCCGATTCAGCTCGCCGGGCGCGAACCCGCTGATTCGAGTGGCCGCCGGGCTGCCGTAGGTGATGCGCGATTCGGCGTCGAGGAAGACCACGCCGTCATGGCTGTGCTCGACCAGCGCCCGGAACAGGCGCTCGCGGGTGGCGGGCGTCTCGTCCGCCACGATCGGCAAGGGGTGGCGGAAGATCACGCAGTGCAGCGAGCCGTCGGCCACCCGCTCGAGCTCGACGTGCAGGGGACGCCCGTCTTTGCAGATCAGCCAGCGTCCGGCCCGCGCCGACTCGAAGTCGAGGGTCGAACCCGGCTCGAGCAAGTCGAGCAG
>Ga0073899_10003574_pt1 | contig 13751 bp, 14 predicted proteins | sample KloWWTmetaKNB5Ph_FD_88975 | JGI IMG/M metagenome (GOLD analysis project Ga0073899, IMG submission 88975) | Active sludge microbial communities from Klosterneuburg, Austria, studying microevolution and ecology of nitrifiers - Klosterneuburg... | ecosystem: Engineered > WWTP > Aerobic digester >... | reverse complement strand
AGGATGGCCGCGCCCGGCCGCAGCGTCAAAATGGCAGCGCGCGATCGATCCGCGTGCGGCCGGCCACGCCGCGCGCGCCGATTTGTTGCCCCGCGGCGATCCGGCTGCAAGGCTCCGGCCATGCGCGCGCGCCGTATCGTCTCCGTCGGGCTCCTGGCCCTCGCCTCGGGCCCCGCCACGGCCGCCGCCGATCTGCTGAGCGACGCGCTCGGCCCGCGCGAGCTGGCCACCGGCGAGGCCCGCCGCGGCGACGTCTCGGGCGCGCAGGCGGTCAGCCTCAACCCGGCCGGGCTGCCGCTGACCCGCGACCTCAGCTTCGAGGGCAGCTACGGCTACCGCTCGACCGACGCCGCGACGCTGATCTCGGCCTCGGCCTGCGACTCGACCAACGCCGCGCCGGGCTGCTTCTACTACCGCTACGCGGGCGGCGACACCGCCGACGATCGCCACCAGCGCACCCACGTCGCCGGGCTCACGCTGGCCCGCGTCGTCAACGCCCGCGCGATGGTCGGCGTCGGCGCCAAGTACCTCAACGCCAAGGGCGCCGCCGCCGACGGCAGCGAGGACGTCAAGGGCTTCAACTGGGACCTCGGCGCGGTGGTGCGGCTGACCGATCAGCTCAACCTCGCGGTGGTCGGCTCCAACCTGTGGGGCACCGAGAACCTGGCGATCGCCCGCACCGTCGCCGGCGGCGCCACCTTCCGCCCCAGCCCGCAGCTGGTGGCCGCGTTCGACGCGCGCTGGAACCTCGACACCGACGGCGACACCGGCCGCTACGGCGGCGGCCTCGAGTACTTCGTCACCACCGCCGGCGGCCAGAACGGCTACCCGCTGCGCGCGGGCGCGGTCCACGACGTCGTCGACGGCACCTACGTCACCGGCGGCCTGGGCATGGCCACGGTGAAGTTCGGCCTCGACGTCGGCCTGCGCAAGCAGGTCAAGGGCGGCGACGATCTGCAGATCAGCGCCAGCCTGCGGGTGTTCGGGCCGCGCACGTAGCGGCCGCGCCAGCGCCGCGGACGAATCCGTCGCCGACGGGGAACCAAACGCTTCCGCCGGTGTCCACCGCCGAGGCCGAGGTGGTTTCGGCTATGCTCGACCCGCCGCATGTCAGTCCGCGACCGAGAGCTCGTTCGCCGTTTGCGCGAGCGTGACGAGCGCGCGTTCCGCGAGCTGGTCTCGGAGCACCGCGACCGCGTCTACAACCTGACCTACCGGATGCTAGGCAACCGGGCCGAGGCCGAGGACGTGGCACAGGAGGTGTTCATCACGGTCTTCAAGACCATCGACAGCTTCCGCGAGGAGGCCAAGTTCTCGACGTGGCTGTACCGGGTCGCGGTCAACCACTGCAAGAACCGCATCAAGTACCTGGCGCGCCGGCACGACCGCAGCAAGGACGAGCTCGACGAGAACGCCGGCGCGGTGGCCGAGGCCGGGCCGCCGGGGCCGATGCGCCGCCCCGATCGCGCCGTCGAGGGCGCGCAGATGGAGGTGGTGCTGCAGGAGGCGATCAACTCGCTCGACGAGGAGCACCGCGCGGTGGTGATCCTGCGCGAGATCGAGGACCTTTCGATCGAGGAGATCTGCGAGATCACCGGGCTGCCCGACGGCACGGTGAAGTCGCGCCTGCACCGCGCGCGCCTGGCGCTGCGCAAGAAGATCACGAGGCACCTGGCATGATCGCGCTACCCAGTCGAGGAAGGCCATGACCGACGCCGCCCCCGCCACCGACGAGCGCCTGCAGGCGATGCTGTCCGACTACGTCGACGGCACGCTGACCGCCGAGGAGCGCGCCGAGGTCGACGCGGCGCTGGCCGCCGATCCCGCGCTGCGGGCCGAGCTGGAGGAGGTGCGCGACAGCATGAAGCTGTTGAAGTCGCTGCCACCGGCGGCGGCGCCGGCCGACCTCGGTCGGACCGTCGAGGCCACCATCGCGCGGCGCTCGGCCGGGCGGTTCTTCGGCCGCCGCACGCTCGGCGATCGAGTGCCGTTCGGCGTGCTGTTCATCGTCGCGATCGTCGCGCTGATCGCGATCGCCGGGCTGTTGTGGTCGTCGCCCACAGGCTCGCTCAAACGCGACCGCCCCGCCCCGCCGCCGCCGCCCAGCGAACCGGCCGCGCCGCACGCGCGATGACCGCGACACCTCGCCGCGAGTCGCTGACAGTCGCCGGCGTGCGCTGGATCGTCGCCCTCGTCCTGCCCCTCGCCGCGTGCGGCGCCGACCGCGCCGCGCCACCCGCGGCCCCGGCCAACCGCGCGGCCAGCGCGCCCGCGGCGCCGCCCGCCGCGCCCACGCCCGATCGCCGCTGCCTGCCGGTCGTCGCCGACGCCTGCGGCTGCGTCTACACCTGCGGCGTCGGCGTGCGCGTCGACGCCGGCTGGACCGTCACCCACCCGTTCTGGGGCGACGAACCGCTCGCCGCGCAGCTCGGGCGCTTCTGCGTCGGCGACGCGTGCACCGAGGCGTTCCACGTCGAGCTGGTGTGCGACGGCATCTGCGCGCCGCGCGCGGCCGACGCCACCTGCCACTTCGACGATCGCGGCGCCTGCGTCGGAGCGGCGTCGTGAGGTGGCTGGCGCTGGCCGCGGTGCTGGGCGCCGCGCCCGCCGGCGCGCAGCCGGCGCCGCCGCCCGGCTGGGACGACGCGCCGGCGATGCTGACCGCCGCGGTCGACGCGCACGCCGACACGCTGCGCGCCTGCCTGGCCGGACAGCCGCCGCGCACGATCGGCGTGATCGTCTTCCGCGACCGCCACGATCGCACCGTCGTCGCGATGCCGATGCCGGCGGTCGGCATCCGCGGCCTCACGCCCGAGGAGCGCTGCCTCGGGCGCGCGGTGGCCGGCGTCGTCCTGCCGCCGCTGCCGCCGACGCTGGCGCAGGTCGGGTTTGCCTACACCATCGCCGCGGCGGGCACGCCCGCGCCCGCGGTCGATCCGGCGTTCGTCGATTGGCGCGCGCCCGCCACGACGCTGGCCGCCGGGTTGGACCCGCACGCCGCGACCATCGCGGCCTGCGATCGCCGCCCACGCACCGTGCGGCTCAACGTCGATCGCCGCCGCGATCGCACGCGGGTGTGGTTGCCGGCGTGGCAGTTCCACGCGCGCAGCGGCGATGGCACCACGCCCGCGCGCGAGCGCAAGGTGAAGGCGTGCATCGCCCGCGCGATCCGCGGCGTCGCGCTGCCGCTGCTGCCGCGCACGATGGGCGAGCTCCAGGTCGAGCTGCGCACCGCACCGTCGACGAAGTGAGCGCGGCAAGGGCTGCGCGGCCGGCGCGCAGAATCTTCGCTGGTCGCGGCGCGCGACCGCCGCCATAGTGGACGTCATGTCGCAGTACCCCCGGGCCGCGATCGTCCTCGCGACGGTCGGCGCCCTCGCCGCCACCGACGCCCGGGCGCAGCCGACGCCGATGTCGGTGCCGACCGCGGTCGCCCCGCTCAACTCGGCGGCGGCCGACGTCGACCTCGGCAGCGTCGACACCGGCCCGCCCGCGTCGCCGACGCGCCGCGCCCGCCACGCGATCTACGTCGAGGCCCTCGGGCGCGCCGGCGGCGTCGCCGGGCTGGGCTACGGCTACCAGATCTCGCGGCGCGTCGGCGTCGGCGCCGTCGGCTCGATCAACCTGCTCGACGGCCAGCGGCTGTACTCGCTCAGCCCGTTCGTCACGCTGTACCCGGTCGGCGGCGCGCGCCACCGCTGGTTCGTCGAGGCAGGCCCGCACCTCGCGCGGCTGGTGACCCCGTCGCCGGTGCCCGAGTGGAGCGGCACCAGCTCCAACGGCGTCGGCGGCCAGCTCACCACCGGCTACGAGTACCGGCGCCACGTGCTGACCCGCGTGTTCGCGATGGTCGAGGTCGGGCGCGGCGGCGTCGCCCCGTGGTTCGGCGTCGATCTCGGGTGGTCGCTGTGAGCCGCGCGGGGCGGTGCGGCGTCGCGGCGGCGGCCGTGGTGGCGCTGGGCGCGTGCGGCCTCGAGGTCGGCCCGACCGCGGCGTGGGTCGACGTCGCGACCGTCGCCGGGCCGCTGACCGCCAAGACTGGCCAGCCGCCCGACGGCCTCCCGGTCGAGATGGCGCGGCCCGCGACGCTGCGGGTGGTGTCGTTCAACGTCGAGATGGGCGCCGACGCCGACGCGCTGGCCGCGGCGATCCGCGGCAACCCCAACATCGCCGACGCCGACGTCTACCTGGTGCAGGAGGAAGAGGACTACCCCGCCGAGAGCGCCGCCCGCGCGGCGCGGCTGGGCGACGCGCTCGGCCTGCAGTGGCTGTACGTACCGGGGCGGGTGAAGGGCACCGGCACCCACGGCCTGGCGATCATGTCGCGCTTCCCGATCACCGCGCCGGCGAAGATGGACCTGCCGATGATCGAGAAGGGCCAGCAGCGGATCGCGCTGCGGGCGGCGATCGAGCTCGGCGACCTGGCGCTGCCGGTGGTCGACGTCCACCTCGAGACCCGGCTCAACATCACCGACCGCATCCTGCACCTGCGCCCGGCGGTGATCGATCTGCCGGACACCGTGCTGGTCGCCGGCGACGTCAACACCAACCCGTACCTGTGGGACGACGGCACCGTGCCGCTGATCCCGACGGCCCAGGTGGTCGACACCAATCAGGCGCCGATCCTCGACGACTACATGGCCGAGCTCGGCTTCGCCGCCCCGACCGCCAACGTCGGCCCCACCGAGCGCAAGTACGGCGTCGAGTCGCGGCTCGACGCGATCTACACCCGCGGCCTGATCGTCGGCGAAGGCCACGTCGAGCGCAGCGTCGCCGGCTCGGACCACTGGCCGGTGTGGGTCGACGTCACGCTGCCGTAGCCGCCGGGCTGCCCGTCTCGCGTCGAGCACCGGTCGACGCGCCGGGAGTCTCGCGTCTCGGGTGGGGGCCCCGCGGGGGCATGACCCCGCGGGGGAGGGCGTGGCGACACGCCCTCTGAAAGTCAGAACGGGACCACCAGGCCGGCGCCGAGGTCGACCTCGTGGGTCACGCGCGCCGCGCCCTGCCACGTCCCGCGCCGCAGCGCCGCCTCGGCCGCCACCTCGAGGCGCACGCCGTCGAGCCACTGGGTCGGCGTACCCAGCGTGGCCCGCCCCCACAGCCGCTGGTCGGCGATGTCGTGCGGATCGTTCTCGGCGCCGAACAGCTCCTTGCGGTCGTAGCCGTCGATCGACGTCAGCGCGGTGGCCGCGCCCTCGAGGTCGACCGTCGCCAGCGGCGTCACCCACACCAGCCGCGCGGCGAGCGAGAGCCCGGCCCCGTAGTAATAGCCGCGGGTGCGCAGCACCGCGGTCTGCGGCAACGGCGCGAACGGCAGCACCGGCCCGAAGACGTGGGCCTGGATCATGCCGACGTCGCACCCCAGCGCCAGCTCCCATCCCAGGGAGCGCGCCGGCCCATCCCAGCGCGTCGCGGCGATCCGCGGCTGCAACACGTGGAACACCGCCATGCGATCACGGCCCTCGGCGTCGAGCGAGCGCGAGTCGTAGTCGAAGCCGACGCCGAGCATCAGCCAGCGGTCGGCGCCGCGCCCGGCGCTGTCGAGCGCGCGGTGGTAACGCCCGTCGTAGCTGGCGACGGTGCTGACGTGGGTCTGGCGCAGCTGATCGGCGCGCCCGCGCATCGACCACACCACCCGCGACCACCCGCCCAGCCCGACCGCCGAGCTGCCGACGCCGGCGCGGCCCAGGTAGGGGGCCCGGCGCACCGCGACGTCGAGCCCGGCGCGCAGCTCGCCGACCGCACCCGCGCCGTGGTCGACCGCGCCGCCGCCGAGCGCGAGCTCGAGGCGCGCCCACCCGGGCGCCGGGCGCCGCCACGGTCGGTAGCCGAGCGCCGCGTGCAGCCGCTGGATCGGCGACAGCAGCCACGCCAGGCCGCGGCGCAGCGGGTTGGCCCCGGGGTCGTCGCCGAGGAAGCCGAACTGCCACATCGGCTCGCCCAGCGCGACGCCCGACGCGTTGTTGACGATGACGTCGTTGAGCGAGATCCGCTCGCGGTACTCGACGACGTACTCCCAGATCACCGTCGACGCGAGGTCGACCAGCGTCGCGGCGACGGCCCCGTGGCCGTTGGCGCGCACCGCCTGGTAGGTCAGCACGCCGTGCAGCGGGTGGCGGAAGGTGTTCGACTGCCAGTTGCCGGTGTCGAAGGCCACCGCGTCGAACGAGGTCAGCTTGGTGCGCCAGCTCGGCCAGTCCCACGCCAGCTCGAAGTCCTCGCGCTGCAGGTTGGTGGTGAGGAAGTAGAAGATCGTCGCCGGCGCCAGCACCGCGACCTCCTCGGCGATCACCACGTCGAGCCGCGGGCGCGACGGAGGTGGGCTCGGCGGTTCGGGGCTGGCGGCGTCCTCGGCGGCCGGCGGCGGCGGCGTGACCGGCGCCGCCAGGGCGGTCACTACCGCGGGCGGGCGCGGCGCGGGGAGCCGCGGCGCACACCCGAGCGCGCCCACCATCGCCACCAGGCAGACCGCGACGCGCATGCCCTCGTCGACTGCATCCGCCGTGCCCGCGCGCACAGGCTCCAGCGCCACCGCCCCGCAGGCAGACCCGCAAGCGGTGCATCGCCCGCGCAGCCGCTGCGTCAGCGGGCGTTGGCGCGCCGCAGCCAGCGGGCGCGGTCGAGCGGGGCCTGATCGTCGCTCTCCACCAGCGGCGGCGCCGCCGCCCGGCGGTTGGCGCACTGGCTCGGATCGGCCAGCACCGACGCGACGTCGGCCGGCAGCGTCGACCACGGCTGCAGCGCGTCCTGGAACGCCGCCCAGTCGGCCGGCGGCGCCAGGTCGTGGGCCTGGCACACGAAGTCGATCTGATAGAACGACGGCATCGGCACCGAGCGCAGCCGCGGCGCCAGCAGCGGCAGCGCCGCCACGTCGCCCAGCCGCAGCGACGCCCGCCACACCGTGATCAGGCGGCCGAGCGAGGTGATCGCGGCGTAGCGCTCGCGGAAGAACGCTTGCCAGGTCGGCGCGTCGGCCGGGTCGACCGCGGCGTAGGGCGGCGCGAGCTGGGCGGCGAGGCGCGCCACCGCGCGGTCGCGCAAGCGCAGGCTCGGCGCGCCGGTCGCGACCGGGCCGAGCGCGGCCAGCGTGCGCGCCGCGCCGTAGTCGAAGGCCATCAGGTAGTCGAGCCGCGCGGCGTTGGCCGCGCTCGGCGCCGCGGCCAGCGCCTCGAGCTCGGCGCCGAGGATCAGCCCCGGCACCAGCGCGCCGCACCGCGCGAAGCCGCCCTGGTAGCGGGTGATCGCCGGCGTCTGCAGCGCCGGCGCCAGCGCCTGGGCGAAGGTCATCGCGGCGGGGCCGGTCAGCGCGGCCAGCACGTCGCACGCGCCGGTGGCCGCGGTCGCCTGGGCCTCGGTCGAGTCGAGCGCGTCGTACAGCGCGGCGAACCCAGCCGCGGTCGTCGCCGGCAGGCCGGCGTACAGCCCGCGCTCCTGCTGCGCGGGCGCCCGGCTGGCGAACGCGGTGAGCGCCGCCGCGGCGCCGGGCGCCAGCCGCGGCTCGATCTCGGCGAAGTACTCGGTCCACGGCCCGAACACGTACGGCCAGTACGGGTGCACGCCGTCGGGGTCGAGCGCCAGGTAGCCGCTGTCGGGCACGGTGACGGTCGTCGGCAGCGCCGCGCGCGCGGCCGGCGTGCCGTCGGCGCCGACCGCCCCGACCTCGATCGGCGCGAGCAGCAGCTGATCGGGATCGTCGAGCCCGAACCCCAGCGTGGTGCCGCCGGCCGCCGGGGTCACCGTCACGGTGATCGTCGGCGCGCCGCGCCGCGGCAGCGTCGCCAGCACCCGCGCGATCGTCGCCTCGTCGAGCGCCGGCGCGAAGCTGCGCACGAACTGCTCGCCGGTGATCGTGCCGAGCGCGTGGTCGGCCAGCACCTTGCGCGCGCCGGCCCAGAAGGCGGCGTCGCCGATGCGGGCGCGGAGCTGGGTCATGATCCACGCCGCGCGCTCGTACGGCCCCGAGGTGTACTTGTCGAGGCCGGTCAGCAGCGGATCGACCACCGCGTCGTCCGGGTTGAAGTTGAAGTCGGTGCCGAACCAGCGGCCGGTGCCGTCGCGATCACGCCGCGCGCGGTCGGCCTCGGCCGCCAGCAAGGTCGCCATGCCCTCCTTGACCCAGACGTCGTCGTAGCCGTGCATCGTCACCCAGTCGCCGAACCACTGGTGGGCCAGCTCGTGCGCCGACAGCCCGAAGCCGAGCACGCCCTGGCCCGACAGCTCGTTGTCGAAGGTGATCGTCGCGTTCTCCATGCCGCCGCCGTACTGCGGCACCAGCACCACCGCGTAGCGCGACCACGGGTACGGGCCGAGCAAGGCCTCGAACGTCGCCAGCTGCTCGGCCAGCATGTCGAGGTTGGCCTGCGCGTCGATGGCCAGCCCGCGGCGGAACCAGACCGCCAGCGGCACGCGGCCGCCGGTGCGCTCGACGTGATCGAGCTCGCCGGTCGCGAACGCCATCAGGTAGGTCGGGATCGGCTCGGCGATCGCGTAGCTCACGACGCGACCGTCGGCGGTCATGCGATCGCCGGCGCGCTCGCCGTTGGCGACGACGTCGTGGTCGACCGGCACGGTCAGCTCGACGGCGAAGGTGGCGCGATCGGCCGGGTCGTGGTTGCCCACCAGCCAGCGCCGGCCGCGATCGGGCTCGGAGTCGGTGAACAGCACCGGCGTCGCCACCGGATCGTCGTCGCGCGGCCCGCGCAGCAAGAGCGCGTCCGACGGGGTCGAGGTGTAGTCGATGGCGAGCGTCACCGGGCCGTCGACGCCGCCGGTGTCGATCGCGACGGTGTGGGCGGCCGCGTCGACCGTGAACGGCGCCGGCCGGCCGTCGATCGCGACCGCGGTGATGGCCACCTCGGCGTCGAGCTCGATCATCGGCTGCGCGCGGCACGCGATCGTCAGCTGCTCGTGGGCGGTGAGCGTCGTCGTGGCCCAGTCGAAGCGCGCGGCCAGCGTGTAGGCCAGCGCGTCGTAGCCGCGGGCCCCGGTGCCGACCGCGACGCACGCCGGCGGGTCGCCGCCGTCGTCGCCGCACCCCGCCAGCGCCGCCGCACACAGGCTCGCCACGCACAGTCCATGGAATCGCATGGCCGCAGCTTACGCGGCGCCGCCCCGCCCCGCGCGCCGCGCGACCTCCGTCACAGTATGCTCGCCGCTGGCGATGGCGTACGCGCTCCCCGACCCCGAGACCGCCGACGCCCACGGGCTGGTGTTCGTCGGCGGCGATCTCGATCCCGAGACGGTGATCGCCGCGTATCGCCGCGGGCTGTTCCCGTGGCGCGGCGGCGCGGCGATCCCCTGGTACAGCCCCGATCCGCGCGGCGTCGTCGGCGCTGGCCGCGTCCGCGCCAGCCAGAAGACCCGGCAGCACGCGCGCGGCCGCGGCTGGACGGTGGCGTTCGATCGCGACTTCGCCGGCGCGATGCGCCGCTGCGCGACCACGCCGCGCGCCCACGAGGCCGACACCTGGATCACGCCCGACGTGATGGCGTCCTACGTCGAGCTGCACCGCCGCGGCGTCGGCCACGCGGTCGAGGTCTACGACGGCGACGCGCCGATCGGCGGCCTGTACGGCCTGACCTTCGGCCGCTTCTTCCACGGCGAGTCGATGTACTTCCGGACCAGCGGCGCGTCGAAGCTGGCGCTGTGGGCGCTGTCCGAGTGCCTCGCGGCGCGCGGCTTCGAGCTGATCGACTGCCAGGTGCCCACCCACCACCTGGCCAGCCTGGGCGCCGAGGCCTGGCCGCGCCGCCGCTACCTCGCGCGCCTGGCCGCCAACGCCGCCGCGCCGTCGCTGCACACGTCGTGGGCCGACTGGGCCGCGCCGGCGCCGTGAAATAGATCGCCGGCACCGCCGGTTCGTTCGATCACCATGGCCGAGCCTCGTCCGCAGTGTCGCAGCGCGTCGCGGTGGCTGAGCCTGGGGACGGCGGCGGCGGCGCTCGGGCTCGCGGCGGTGACCGCGCGCCACCTGCTCGCCCCGTCGAGCGCGTGGCTCACCCCGTTCAACCTGGCGGTGTCGCTCGGGCTGGTGGCGCTGGCGCTGGCCTCGCTGATCGCGATCGCGCTCGATCGCCGCTGGCTGCGCATCGCGATCCCGATCGCCCTCCTGGGCGCCAACGTCGGCTTCATCGTCGCGCACCTGACCGGCCACCCGGTGGTGCGGTTCGCGGCGTACCCGTCGGCGCGGTTCGCGGTCACGCTCGCGGCGGCGATCGTCGCCGGCGCCGTCGGCCTGGCCCGCCGCCGCATGTGGGCGCGCTGGCTGTACCTCGCGCTGGGCGCCGCGGCGATCGGCTCGGGCGGCCTCAACGCGATCAACTTCTGGGCGTTCAGCGGCCACGTCGATCCGCACGCCGCGTGGTCGCTGGTCGTGCTCGAGCAGACCTGGGGCTACCTGGTGGCGGTCATCGCCGGCCTGCTGATCGTCGCCAACCTCGCGCCGATCGGCCACGCGTTCGTCGCCGGCCCGAGCCACGCGACGTGGACCAGCGACGCCGCGCTGATGCGGACGCTGCGACTGCTCACGATGGCGTGCCTGGTCGCGGTGCCGATGCTGCTGGTCTACGCGTGGATCCAGCCCGTGGTCCCGGCCACCGCGGCGACCGCGGTCGCGCTGGCCGGCGCGCTCACGCTCGGCACGATCGCCGCGGTCCGCGGCCGCCTGGTCGGCGCGCTGGCGCTGTGCGTGGGCGGGCTCGGCCTGGCCGCGCAGACCATCGCCACCTACGCGCTCGCCGGGCCGCGCGTCCAGCCGGTGACGCTGTACTACGCCGCGTTCTGGCTGCCGGCCGCCGCGCTCGCGGTGATCGCCGGCGTGCAGCTGGCCGCGCCGGTCGCCCGCCTGCTCCGCGCCTGATCACGCACGGCTTGCACGCATCGGCCCGCGACCGCGCCGGTCCTTGCGCGGCAGCGCCGAGGCGGTCATGCCGGCCTCGAGGATCGCGATCAAGAACACCAGCGGCTGGAGCCAGATGACCACGCCCAGCATCAGCGCCTGGATCGCGATCCACCCAGCCAGCACCAGCGCCGCGGCCAGCGCCAACCGCACGTCGTTGCTGCGCCGTTGCACCAGCGCCAGCCCGGCTGCGAGCTGCGAGCCGCCGACGACCAGCGCCAGCACCAGGCCGGGGATCAGGAAGCTGCCGAACGGCGTCTCCTCCAGGAGCGCGCGCGACATGCCGAGCCACCCGCCGTCGGGGCGGACCACCAGCAGCCCGCCGCCGATCACCGCGGCCAGGCCGGTCAGCAAGAACAGGATCGCCGGCCCGCGCGGGCGCGGAGGTGGTGCGGTGCGCTTCATGCCTGCCGATACTGCATGCGCCGGGCCACCGCCGCGTCACTCGCCCCGCGCGACCCGTGGCGCGCCCCGCCGCGCCAGCCACACCAGCGGCACCGCGAACAGCACCGCCAGCGCGAACACCTGCCCGCTCGACATCCCGAGCACGAAGCCGCGCACGCGATCGCCGCGCAGGTTCTCGATCGCCAGCCGCACCGCGCAGTACGCCAGCGCCGCGCCCAGGAACACCCGACCGTGGCCGACCCGCTCGCGCCGCCGCGTGATCACCGCCGCGACGATCGCGATCGCCACGCCCAGGAGCGCCTCGTAGAGCTGCGTCGGGTGCACCGGCAACGACACGTCGCGGGTCACCGGCACCAGCCCGCGCTCGACGTGATCGCGCCACGCCGGGCTGCCCGCCGGGAACCGCACCGCCCACGCGGCGCCGGTGATCATGCCGTGGTCGCAGCCGGCCAGGAAGCAGCCGGTGCGGATCAGCGCCAGCGACACGCCGAGCATCGGCGTCATCCGATCGCCCAGCCACCCCAGCGACAGCCGGGTGCGGCGACACGCCTCGACCGCGGCGACGGTACCGGCGAGGTAGCCCCAGAACGACGTCATGCCCACCGCGCGCAGCCGCAGCGGCTGGCCGTCGAGCGAGCGCTCGACCAGCGCGATCAGCGCCGGGATCGTGACGCCGCCGACCACCGCGGCCAGGTACGCCGACAGCACCACGGTCGCCACCGAGCCGCGATCGACGCCGTCGGCGCGGGCCCGGCGCAGCAGCACCAGCAGCGTCAGCAGCCCGGCGACGCCGACCATCGTGAACCACGTCGGCGCCAGCACCTGCGCGACGGCCGGCGGCAGGAACCGCTCGAGCCACGCGACGACGTACGGCCTCACGTCGGCGCCGGCGGATCGATCGGCGGATCGATCGCCGGCACGCTCGCCGGCGACCGCCGCGCGCGTCGGCGCGCCCGCAGCGCCACCGGCACCGGCATCAGCACCCACACCAGCGCGACGCCGAGGCCCGGGCCGCGGCGGCCAGCGCCGGCCACGCTGCAGCTGCCGTTGCCGCCGCCGCCGTTGCAGCTACCGCCGCTGTCGTTGCAGCCGCCGCCGTTGCAGCCGCCGCAGTTGTTGGTGTCCATGTTCTGATCGTTGAGGCTGCAGCTGTCGTTGCCGCTGGTGTCGTTGCAGCCGCCGCAGTCGCAGCCGTCGCAGCTGCCACACCCGTCGGACGAGCCGCTCCCGTAGAGCTGGTTCAGGCAGACGTCGAGCGCGGTCTGGCAGGCGACGTTGTCGACGAAGTTGGCGTTGTTCTCCAGCTCCGCCGGCAGGTCGATCGCGTTGTCGTCGATCGCGCAGCTCGGCGCGCGGTCCTGGAGGCACGCACGGACGTCGGCCAGCGACACCGCGAGGTTGACGCAGACCAGATCGTAGTTTCGCGGCGCGTTGGCCTCGAGCATCGTGCACGCCTCCATCCCCGACACGGTGCCCCACACCGGCTCGCACAGCCCGCCGCCCAGGCAGGTCGCGCAGTCGTTGGCCACCTGGGTCGAGCACGCGCCGCGGGTGGTGCCGTAGGTCCACGCGCCGCGGGTCAGCGGCGGGGGCGGCAGCGCGGGCACCGCGGGCGCCCCGCGGGCCGCCGCGCCAGCCGCGGTCGCGCCGCCGATCACCGCCGCGGCCTCGACGCCGACCGCGGTCACCACCGGGTTCACCAGCAGGATCGGCACGCCGTCGGCGCCCACCGTCATCGCCGCGATCGTCACCAGCTGCACCACCGGCCGCACCCGCACCAGCGGCGCGCCCGGCGCCGCGTCGGCGGCCAGCGCCGCGAGCACCGCCAGGTCGCACGGCTGCTCGGGACAGGTCCACGCGCGCGGATCGAGGTCCAGGCTGACCGCGGGGTCGGCCGGCTCGGCGACCAGCAGCGCGGTCGCGGTCGGGCTGTCGATCACCGCCAGCGCGGTGCGCGGCGGGGTCACCACCACCAGGCCGCGGGCGTCGTCGCCGGCGTCGTCGAGCACCTCGTCGCTGGCGGCCAGCGCCCGCACCAGCGCCGCCTCATCGTCGGCCAGCCGCGCCGCCAGCGCCACCGGCTCGCGCGCGGCCAGGCCCCCGGCCAGCACCTCGCGCGCCGCCGCGCGCTGCGCCTCGTCCCAGCTCGCCACCACCTTGGGCTGCACGCCCAGCAGGTCGCGCAGCGCGAGGTCGTCGGGATCGATGCGCTCGTCAGCCGCGCCGCACGCGGCGATCAGCAGGCACACCACGGCCGTCGTCCACGAGGGTCCCTGCCTCATGTCTCGACGATCTCACCCCCGCGCGCCGCCGTCCAGCCCTGTCGGAGGGTGGACCAAACCAGGATCTCGCGTTTCGGGTGGGGCTCGACGTCCCCGTCGAAACACCGTGCTTCATGAAGCGCGGTGAACCACCTGCCCCCCACCTGGGTCTTTTCGAAAGACCCTCT
>Ga0073899_10003573_pt1 | contig 13753 bp, 16 predicted proteins | sample KloWWTmetaKNB5Ph_FD_88975 | JGI IMG/M metagenome (GOLD analysis project Ga0073899, IMG submission 88975) | Active sludge microbial communities from Klosterneuburg, Austria, studying microevolution and ecology of nitrifiers - Klosterneuburg... | ecosystem: Engineered > WWTP > Aerobic digester >... | reverse complement strand
CCTGACCGTGATCGAGCACGCCCGGCAGGCCAGACTGGCGCTGGAGGCTGCCGAAGCGCAGGCCTGGCTCCGGTTCGCGCTGGGCTACGACTCCGGCAGGGGCGATCACCGCACCCGCTACGCCGCCGCGGGCACCCCCGATGTGGACGCCTACCTCGCCCTCGAACTCGCCGCCGCGCTCCGACGCAGCGAACCCTCGATCCGGTTCCAGTTGATCGAGCTCCTCGACCTGGCCTACCGACTCCCCCAGCTGTGGCAGCTGGTCTGCGACGCCCGGCTCCCGGTCTGGGTCGGACGACGCCTCGCCGCGCACACCCACCACCTCAGCCCCGACCAGGCCGCCGGGGTCGACACCGCCCTGGCCCCGGTCGCCGAACGGCTGTCCACCACCCGGCTGGAAACCTACTGCCACGCCCTGGTCGCCCAAGCCGACCCCGACACCGCCGCGGCAGCCCGGGAACGCGCGAAAGCCTGGCGCGGTATCGACATCACCCCCACCGAGAACCCCGCCCACGGCACCTCCCGCCTCACCGGCCTGCTCGACACCGCCGACGGCCACGCCCTCGACACCGCCCTTGACCACATCGCCGGCATCCTCGCCCGCCACGGCAACCCCGCCCCCGAACAGGCCCGCCGCGCCCGCGCCCTCGGCATCCTCGCCACCCCCGCCCTCGCCCTCCACCTCCTCCAAACCGACCACACCAACCAGCCCTGGACCACACCACCGGGACCGACACCACCAGCAGTGGCGACACCACCCCCGACACCGCCCCGGACGTCCCTGCAGCCGGCTGCACCGGGCACACCTGCGGCACGATCACCGTCCCACCCGACAAACTCCTACCCAAAGCCCACCTGGTCGTGCACCTCTCCGACACCACCCTCACCACCGGCCACGGCCTCTGCCGGATCGAGGGCATCGGGCCCGTCCTCGCCCAGCACCTGGGCGACCTCCTCGGCCACCGCCGCGTCCGGGTCCACCCCGTCTTCAACCCCGACCAGATCATCCCCGCCGACAGCTACGAGATCCCCGCCCCGATCCGCCAAGCCGTCGCCCTCCGCCACCCCTACGAGGTGTTCCCCTACTCCCACCGCCCCACCACCAACTGCGACCTCGACCACACCCAGCCCTGGCAACCCGACGGTGAACCCGGCCAAACCCGGCCCGACAACCTCGGACCCCTCACCCGCCGCCCCCACCGCGCCAAAACCCACACCCTCTGGCGGCTCGACCAACCCACCCCCGGCACCTTCACCTGGACCACACCCCTGGGCCGCACCTACACCATCGGACCCGACGGACTCACCACCACCGGACCACCAGACACAGACGCGGCGCCCCAGCCACCACCAGACACCAACCTCGCCGCCTGACCACCCACCCCCACCGACCGAAGGAGCCGGCCACCCCGCCGGCCCTTCACCATGCCCCACACCGACTCCCCCGGCCTGACCGGGGGACACGCCCCCACCAGGAGACGGCAGACGCAGGTCAGCGCGGTCGGTCCCGACTCCGAGGTCCATGACCTCGGGACGCATCGGGGCGAGGCGGGCGGCTTCTGGTCGACTCCGGCGGAGCGGAGGCTCACCGTCGTCGTCCTCCCGGGCGAGGCCGACCAGGTGACCGACGCCCGCCGAACCTCGGAGATGGTACACAGCGCCTACCTGCCCGAGGTCGGCCTGACCGTTGCAGCGATGCAGCCGGCCACGGCGGCCTCCGGGCCCGACGCCATGCTGTGGCAGGAGCCCGGCGGCCAGCTCCGCAACAGCCACGGCCGCGTCGTGCCCAGCGCCGCCCTGAGCGTGTCCGATGCCGTGTCCACCCGAGCGATCGTGGTGTTTCGCGACGACGACCTTGGAGTGTGGGGATTCATCGACGCGCCAACGACGTCCGGATGGTCCAGCCAATGGCGAGCCTGCCCGTGGAGTCGGTGCTCCTGACCGGCGGAACGGCCGACGGCGACAACCTGATCGACCTGGCCGGGTTGGGGTGCCTGCCTCCCGGCGCAGGTTCCCCCGACCTGGTTCTCGCCGACGAGCGCGCGCGGTGGACCGCCGAGAGGTTGGGCAGCAGCGACCAGGTCTGCTTCCTGATCTTCACCCACAACCACCGCAAGGACGAACCGCTGGTCACCTCGGTGAGCTATGCCACCCCGAACGGCGAACACGTCACCTACCGACCCTGAGCGGATGTCAGTGGACGGTTTCGGGGGAACTCCCGATCGTTGTGGCGATGTCGTGAGAAGGTCGGGTATGCCGACGCGATACCTGGCTTCCCTCTTCGGCCTCCTCGCCTTCAGCTCGTGTTCCCTCGGGACCACTGTCGCACCCGTCCTGCTTGTCGCCGAGGCTTCCGAGGTCTCGATGGCGGCCAAGGTCGAAGGGACGGTGACGATCGCGGAGAACGGCTGCTTCCTCCTCGACACGATGCCACTGGTGTGGCCGCCCGGGAGTTCGCTGTCAGGCACAGAGGTGGTTCTCGCTGACGGGCGACGGGTCTCGGTCGGTGAGCGCGTTTCGGGCGGTGGCGGGTTCCTGCCGAGCGGGGCTGCGGTGTCGCTTCTGGACGAGGACTCGCGCACCCGGGCGACCGAGTGCATCGGCACCGCCACTGGGGAAGTCGCGATCCTGCAGGTCACCGTCGAGGAATAGCCCCCAGTTTCGCCATCACGAAATCCAGGGCGAGGCTGTAGCCCTGCGCGCCGAAGCCGGCCATCACCCCGACGGCCAGGTCGGAGAGGTACGACTGCCGGCGGAACTCCTCCCGGGCGTGGACGTTGGAGATGTGCACCTCGCAGAACGGGATCGCGACGGCGGCGAAGGCGTCCCGGATCGCGATCGAGGTGTGGGTGAAGGCACCCGGGTTGATGATCACGAACCGGACGCCCTCGGCCCGCGCCTGGTGCAGCCGGTCGACGATCGCGCCCTCGTGGTTGCTCTGGAAGGTCCCCACCGAGAGCCCGGCCGCCTCGCCGCGAGCGACCAGACCGGCTTCGATCTCGGCCAGGGTGGTGCTGCCGTACACCTCGGGCTCGCGGGTGCCGAGGCTGTTGAGGTTGGGGCCGTTGATGACCAGGACGTCCATGGGCCCTACTCTCCCGGCTCGGGGACGGCGGCGTCCACCGGCCGCGCCGCGCTCGGGGACGACAGCCCCAGGCCGGCCACGATCGCCTCCGCCACCTCGGCCGTGGAACGGCCGGCGACCGGCACCACGAGGGTGGCGACCTCGGCGTACAGCGGCTGCCGGCGGGCGAACTCCTGGGCCAGGTCCGGCCGGGCCAGCATCGGACGGCCGGCGTCCCCGGCGATCCGGGCCAGGGCGTCGTCGTAGCCGATCTCCAGCAGCACCACGCGGTGGCCCGCGAGCGCCTCGCGGACGGACGGGGTGGTGACCGCCCCCCCACCCAGCGCGAGGACGGCGGCCGGGCCCCGCAGCGCCTCGGCGATCACCCGGGCCTCGATCTCGCGGAAGCCGGCCTCGCCGTAGCCTTCGAAGATCGCCGGGATGCTGACGCCCTGGTCGCGTTCGATCGCCCGGTCGGCGTCCACGAACCGGCGGCCGAGGCGGTTGGCCAGGGCCCTGCCGACGGTGGTCTTGCCCGCGCCCATGAAGCCGACCAGGACGATCATGCCTGCTGCCCGCCAGCGGCGGCGAAGAGGGCCGGCAGCGGCGCCGCAAGGCCCGTGAACAGCTGGAACTGCCGCGCGGCCTGGTGGACGAGGAGGTCCAGCCCACTCACCACCGCCAGCCCGGCGGACCGCGCCGAGCGTGCCAAAGGGGTCGGCCAGCCGGCGTAGACCGCGTCGAACAGCAGCCCCTGCCGCGGGCCGGGGATCGCGAAGGCGTCCGCGACCCCGCCGGGAAGGGTGGAGACCACCACGGGCTCGCCCCCGTCGGCCCACTCCGGGAGTGGTGCCGCGGCGACGGTCAGCGCCGGGGCGGCCCCGGCTGCCCACGCCTGCAGCCGGGCGGTCGCCTCGGGGTTGCGGGCGTAGCAGGTCAGGGTGGCGACGCCGAGCGCCTCCAGCGCGAGCACCGCCGAGCGGGCGGTGGCCCCCGCCCCGAGCAGTGCCGCCGCCTCCCAGCCGTCCTGCCAGGCCGGCCGGAGCGCGTCCACCAGTCCGCCGACGTCGGTGTTGTCGGCCAGCCAGGAGGAGTCCCCGCGGCGGACCAGCGTGTTCCCAGCGCCGGCCAGCCGGGCCAGCGGGGTCACCTCGGCGGCCACCTGGAGGCACGCCTCCTTCAGCGGCATGGTGAGGCTGAGGCCGCGCCATTCCGGGCCGAGCCCGGCGACGAAGCCGGGCAGGTCGGCCGCCTGCAGCTCGAACCGGTCGTAGCTCCAGTCGGCCAGCCCGAGTGCCGCGTACCCCGCGGCGTGCAGCGCCGGGGAGAGCGAGTGCCCGATCGGCGAACCCAGGACGGCGGCCCTCACCGCGCCGCCCTCATGGGGCGACCAGCCCGCCGACCACCCCGGCGGCGCGCATGCAGTCGGCCGCGCTCACGTCCAGGTGGGTGACGGCGCGGACCGTCCGCTCCCCCACCACCGACAATGCGACACCCGCCGCCGCAGCGGCCTGCGCGACCTCGCCGGCCGGACGGGCGCCGGTGTCGAGCACGACGATGTTGGTCTGCACGCTGCCCGGGTCGACCGCGGCGGGCGCCTGCTCGGCGACCCCGGACGCGAACGCCCGGGCCGCGGCGTGGTCGTCGGCGAGGCGGGCCAGGTGGTGGTCGAGCGCCCAGTCGGCCGCTGCCGCCAGCACGCCGGCCTGCCGCCAGCCGCCACCCAGCCGCTTGCGCTGCACCCGGGCCCGGGCGATCGTCGCCGCGTCCGCCAACAGCATCGAGCCCACCGGGGCGCCCAGCCCCTTGGAGAAGCAGACGCTCACGGTGTCGAACAGCCGCCCGTAGTCGGCGAGCGGCACCCCGGTGGCGACGTGGGCGTTCCACAGCCGGGCGCCGTCCAGGTGGAGGCCGACCCCGGCGTCCCGGCACAGGGCTGCGATCCCGGCCAGCACCCCGTACGCCTGGACGGTGCCGCCGCCGAAGTTGTGGGTGTTCTCCAGCGCGACAGCCTTCGTGGAGACCAGGTACGGACCGGCGTCGGGGGTGATCAGGCGGGCCACGGTCGCGGCGTCCACCACGCCGTCGGCGGAGTCCCAGGTGCGCATCGTGAGGCCGTGCAGGGCGGCGTGGGCGCCCATCTCGGCCCGGGCGATGTGGGCGCGGACGTCGCATACCACCTCTTCGCCGGGACGGACCAGCGCCCACACCCCGAGCAGGTTCGACAGCGAGCCGGTGGTGCAGAACAGCCCAGCCTCGTGGCCCAGCAGCGCCGCCACCCTGGCCTCCAGCGCGGTGATCGAGGGGTCCTCGGCGTAGACGTCGTCGCCGACCTCGGCCGCAGCCATCGCCTGCCGCATCCCCGGCGTGGGCCGGGTGACGGTGTCGCTGCGCAGGTCGATCATGCTCAGAAGTCCTCCGCCGAGAACTCCTGCACCGGGTTGACGCGCATGATCCGGCCCGAGGTGAGCCGTTCGGCGATCGTGAACGCGAGCTCCAGGGACTGGTTGCGGTTCATCCGCGGGTCGCAGGCGGTTTCGTAGCGGTTCGCGAGGTCCGCCTCGGCGAGCTCGTGGACGCCGCCGACGCACTCGGTGACGTCGTCGCCGGTGAGCTCGATGTGCACTCCGCCGGGCCAGGTTCCGAGCGCCTCGTGGACGTCGAAGAAGCCGTTGACCTCCTCGACCACCTGGCTGAACGCCCGGGTCTTGTAGCCGAGCGAGGTCTCGAACGTGTTGCCGTGCATCGGGTCGCACACCCAGGCGACCTTCCGTCCGGTGTCCTCCACGGCCGAGACGATGCCGGGCAGCACGTCGCGGATCCGTCCGGCGCCCATCCGGGTGATGACGGTGAGCCGACCCGGTTCGAGGTCGGGGTCGAGCCGCTCGCACAGCGCCACGACCTCCTCCGGCGAAGCCGCCGGGCCGACCTTGATGCCGATCGGGTTGCGGATGTGGCGCAGCAACTCGACGTGGGCCCCGTCGAGCTGCCGGGTGCGCTCCCCGATCCAGATCATGTGCGCGGAGGTGTCGTACGGGGTGCCGGTGCGGGAGTCGATCCGGGTCAGCGCGTGCTCGTAGCCCAGCAGCAGCGCCTCGTGGGACGAGTAGAAGTCGACCGTCCGGAACGAGTCGTTGTCGACCCCGCAGGCCACCATGAAGGCCAGCGCCCGCGAGATCTCCTCCGCGAGCGCCTCGTAGCGCGCCTCCACGTTGGAGTCGCGGACGAAGTCGCGGTTCCAGGTGTGGACGGCGCGCAGATCGGCGAAACCGCCCTTCACGAAGGCGCGCAGCAGGTTGAGGGTGGCCGCGGAGCGGTTGTACGTCTCGATCAGCCGCTGCGGGTCGGGGGTGCGCGATTGCGGTGTGAACTCCAGCCCGTTGACGGCGTCGCCGCGGTAGGCCGGCAGGGTCACCTCGCCGCGGGTCTCGGTGTCCTTGCTGCGCGGCTTGGCGTACTGCCCGGCGATCCGGCCGACCTTGAGGACGGGCACCTGCGCGGCGTAGGTGAGCACCACCGCCATGCTGAGCAGCACCCGCAGCTTGCCGCGGATGTTGATGGCGGTGACCGAGTCGAAGGTCTCGGCGCAGTCGCCGCCCTGCAGCAGGAACGAGCGCCCCGCCGCCACTTCGGCCACCCGGTGCTTCAGCTCGTCGCACTCGCCGGCGAAGACCAGCGGGGGACGCAGCCGCAGCTCGGCGAGGACGGTCGCCAGCGCTCCCGCGTCGGGATAGGTCGGCTGTTGCGCCGCCTGGAGCCGATGCAGGTCGTTCAGGGCCGGGATCTGGTCAACCACGCCGGTCAGGATACTTCGATCGGCGGCACCCCGCCCCCGGGGGTGCTCAGGCGGGACCGGCGGTCAGCGGCGGCGGGGTCGTCCCCTGCCCCGGGCGGTCGAGGCGACGGGCCTGTGCCTCGGCCGCGCTCAACGACCCGTACTTGACCGACGAGCCGTAGGCATCGATGTACTCCTGGCCCGACAGGGCCTGGATCGCGGCCATCACCTCGTCGGTCACCCAGCGCACGACGTCGCGGTTGTCCTGCTGCCCGGCCCACGCCGAGAAGTCCAGCGGTTCGCCGACGACGACCCGGGGACGTCGGATCCACGGCAGTCCGATCCGGGTGCGCACGGTCTGGGTGTCGAACATGGCCATCGGCACCACCGGAACGTTCGCGGCCAGCGCGATCCGGGCCACACCGGTCTTCCCCTTGTACAGCCGGCCGTCGGGTGAGCGGGTGCCCTCGGGGTAGATCCCCACCAGCCCGCCGTCGGTGAGCACCTGCAGCACGGGCAGCAGCCCGTCCAGCGACGCCCGTCCACCGGAGCGGTCCAGGGGCACCTGGCCGACGGCCCGCAGGAACCAGGCGATCAGCTTCGAGCCGAGCCCGCGGTTGCCGGCGAACAGCTCGGCCTTGGCGGGGAACGTCACCTGCCGTCGCAGCAGCGCCGGCATCACGAAGGTGTCGCCGGCGGCCAGGTGGTTGCTGGCGAGCACCGCGCCGCCCGTGGCGGGAATGTGCTCCTCCCCGACCAGACGGGCCCGGAACAGCCCCTTCACGACAGGACGGAACAAGCCGTCCCGGAACAGCTGGTAGTACATGGAGGCCTCCGCCCTCGATCGCGGCAACACCCTAGCGGCGCGGCGCCCCGACGTGCTCACTACGATGGCGTCCATGCAGGTCGCTCCCCACGCCGAGCCCTTCCACGCCGGCAACGGCAGGATCGCGGTCCTCTTCTGCCACGGCTTCACCGGCTCGCCCTGGTCGTTGCTGGAATGGGCCCGGTTCACCGCCGACGCGGGCTACCGGGTCTCGCTGCCCCGGCTGCCCGGCCACGGCACGAGCTGGCAGGAGCTGGACCGCACCGAGTGGCGGGACTGGTACCTGAGCGTCGAGCGGGAGTTCCGGCAGTTGCGTGACGAGTGCGACCAGGTCTTCGTCGCGGGCCTGTCGATGGGCGGGGCGCTGGCACTCCGGCTCGCCGAGAGGCACCCCGACGAGGTGGCCGGCCTGCTGCTGGTCAACCCTGCCGTCCTCGGTGCCCCCAAGCTGCGGCTGGTGCCGGCGCTCTCCCTGGTGACCCGTTCGGCGAAGGCGATCGGCTCCGACATCGCCCAGCCCGACGTCGTGGAGCTCAGCTACGACCGCACCCCGCTGCGCGCCACCCGTTCGATGATGCGGATGTGGGTCGACGTGCGGGCCTGCCTCGACCTGGTGGTCTGCCCGGTGCTCGTCTTCCGTTCGGCTGCCGACCACGTCGTGCCGGCGGCCTCGACAGCCTTCATCCGCAGCCACGTCTCCAGCAGCGAGGTGACCGAGCGGGTGCTGGAGCGCAGCTACCACGTCGCCACGATGGACCACGACCGGGAGCAGATCTTCACCGAGTCGCTCGACTTCCTGGCCCGGCACTCCCACTGACCCCTGGGCCGCACCGACCCGGGCGGTCGGCTCAGGTGTCGGCGACCAGCCGGCTGACGGCCGCCAGGTACCAGCGCGTCACCCGGCGCACCAGCGCCGGGCTCGTGCTGCCGTCCCTGGACGTGGCCCGGTCGATCCAGTCGAAGGTCGCCCGCTCGCCGATGGCGTCCACCGAGGCACCGATCGCGACGGCGGCCAGCGCGTAGGCCGCCGACACCTCGTCGGGGTCGTCGCTGGCGAAGGCCGCCGCCGTCGGCAGTGTCTTCGGCAGCCCGTGCCGCCGGACCCACTCCCGCACCCAGCGCTCGGTGGTCAGCCGGGCCGAGGCATGGTGCCGTCCGGCCATCCACTCGGCCGCGCCTTCGTCCACCCACAGCTCAGCGCCCGACTCGCACGGCGACTTCGCCACGACGTGGGTGGCCTCGTGCAGCAGCAGCGCGTCCAGGTAGTCCCAGCCCTCGCCGAGCACGTCGGGGTTCACCACGACCCGCGGCTGGCCCCGCTCGCACTGGGTCACCGCCGCGGTCGCGGTGGTGCCACCGCCGGTGAGGTCGAGGTACTGCTGGGCGGTTGCCGGCAGGATCACGACCAGGTCGCCGTTCCAGTCCGAGCCGAACACGCCGAGGTGCTCCTTGCCGAGGGTCGCTGCCGCGTGGGCGAGGTGTCGCCCCCAGTCGGCCACCCGGGCACCGGAGAGATCGTCCAGCGCCAGGACGGTGCCCGCCGCGCCCTCGTCGACCACCAGGTCGCCGAGCTGCCAGATCGCAGGCCTGGTGGGGCTGCCGAGCCAGGTGGCGACCGAGCGGCCCTCGACCAGTGCCAGCACCACAGGCACCTCGGTGGCCACGCCGGCCTCGTCGCCGGGAACCCGCCAGCCGATCTCGAGGGCGGATTCGCCCGCGGCGCCGACGGTCACGTCGTCCAGCAGCGCGAGGTTGTCCCAGAGTTCGGTGGCCCGGCGTCGCAGTTCGGGCTCGTCTGCGAACGAACGCACGAACAGCGCGCGATCGCCACCGGTCAGCGCCCGGCGCAGGTCGGATGCCAGGGCGGCTATCCGTGGGGTCGCGGCTGAGGGCTGGTCGCCGGAGGCGGGCGGCGCGAACGGTGCGGGCAGACCGGTGCACCCACCGAGCAGGACGGCGGGCAGGACTGCTCCGAGCACCAGCTCGGGCAGCCAACGACGCATGGGGCGCAGCGTAGCCGGGCGGCGGCGGGTGATCAGCCCAGAATGCGGCGGAAGCCCGAGATCGGTGCCGGGTACGAGGCGAGGGTCTGGATGACCAGGTCGGCGCTCGTGTTGCGGGCGTGGACGATCTTGCCGCCGCCGATGTACATGCCGACGTGGTGGACGGGGCTGTACCAGAAGATCAGGTCGCCGGGCTTGAGCTCGTCGCGCGACACGGCCCGTCCGAGCCCGAACTGGGCGCGGGAGGAGTGCGGCAGGGAGACCCCCACGGTGCGGTAGGCGGCGAGCATCAGGCCGGAGCAGTCGTACCCGTTGGGCCCGGAGGCGCCCCAGACATACTGCGCCTTGCCGGCCTTGGAGGTCGCGTAGGCGACGACCTGGCGGAGTCGGTCGCTGATGCCGGTGCCGTCGAGTTCGGAGAGGTCGAAGGAGATCTTCACGCCGCTGGCGGCGTACAGGGCGGCGCGGGCCTCGGCGTTCAGCCGGTCGAGTTCGGTCTGCGCTTCGGCCACCTTCACCTGCAGGCCGGCCTTGAGGTCGTCGAGACGCTGCTGTTCGGCCGCCAGCGCCGTGGTCTGCGCCTCGGCGGAGCGCTTGAGGTCGACCAGGTCCGCCTCGGCCGACTGGTAGTCGGCGAGGGTGGCCTCGATGTTCTCGTCCACGGCCGAGGTGGTGGAGAGCCGGTCGAGGAAGGCCTCGGGGTCGGCGTCGGTGAAGAGGGCGACCGAGTTGTCGACCCCGCCGCCCTGGAACTCCGCCAGCGCGATCTGGCGGGCCTGCACCGAGAGGTCGTCGACCTTCGCCTGCTGGGCGGCGATGTCCGCGTTCAGCAACCGCAGTTGCTCGACGCTGTCCTGGTGGCGGAGGGTGGCCTCCTCCAGGTCCTCGGCGACCGAGCTGGCCTCCTCCTGGAGCTGGGTGACCTTCGCCTTCGCGTCATCGAGGTCGGTGGTCGGGTCGGCGCTCGCCGGAAGGGCCGTGAAGCCGGCGAAGAGCATGACGAGGGCCGCGAGCACCGCCAGGCCCGACCTGGCGAACATGCGCACGAAGCTCATCAACTGCCCCCCGGAGAATGCGACGGCCGCTGCCGCCTGAATGAAGACTGAGAAAATACTAAGGGAGTGCGTGGGGGAAGGCAAACCCGTCCTGCTCGAACGACCCGGGGCCAAGGGCCCGTCCTCGCACCAGCCGGAGCGGGGGCACCAGGCCGGATGCAGCCATGCTACCCAGCGCGGCAAGCTCGTCGCCGTCGAGCACCACCTCGGCGGTGAGCGGTCCCAGCAGGACCGAGATGACACAGTCGGAGCAGGCCGGGCCGCGGGTCCGACACTGGCCACAGTCAACGTGCAGAACGTCCATGCCCCAAGGCTGGACCATGCCTCTGACAGTTCCTCCCGGCCCTCCAGCAGGGCGCCTGCCGACCAGTGTCAGAGGGTCGGTCTAGCGTCTGGGACATGGCACCGGTGGCACTCCAACCCAGCTTCGACGACCTCTCGCCGTCGCTGGCCGAGGTGACCTTCTGCGTCGTGGACCTGGAGACCACCGGCAGCGGCGCCGACGACACCATCACCGAGATCGGCGCGGTGAAGGTGCGCGGCGGTGAGGTCGTCGGGGAGTTCCAGACCCTCGTCAACCCCCACACCCACATCCCGGCCCTGATCGCCGTGCTGACCGGGATCACGGACGCGATGGTCGCCGACTCCCCCGGGCTGGCCGAGGTGCTGCCGAGCTGGCTCGCCTTCGCGGGCGACGCCGTCCTCGTCGCCCACAACGCACCGTTCGACATCGGCTTCCTCAAACGGGCCTGCCAGTCACACGACCACCCCTGGCCCGGCAACGAGGTGGTCGACACCGTCGGCTTCGCCCGCCAGGCGCTGCTGCGCGACGAGGTCCCCAACGTGAAGCTCGCCACGCTGGCGGTGCTCGCGCGCTCGGCCACCACGCCGAACCACCGGGCGCTCAGCGACGCCCGCGCCACCGTCGACGTGCTGCACTTCCTGCTGGAACGGGTCGGCAACCTGGGAGTGCACACGCTCGCCGACCTGCAGGAGTTCACCCGGCGGGTCTCGCCGCAGCGCCGCGCCAAGCGCACCATGGCCGCCGCGGTCCCGGCCGCGCCGGGCATCTACCAGTTCGTCGCGGAACTGCCCGACGCCGCCGGTCCGGTGCGGCGCCAGGTGCTGTACGTCGGCAAGAGCCGCAACCTCAAGACCCGGGTGCGCAGCTACTTCACCGCCGCCGAGACCCGCTCCCGCATGGAGGAGATGATCCGGGTCGCCACCGGGATCGAGACCATCGTGTGCCGCACCGAGCTGGAGGCGGAGGTGCTGGAGCTGCGGCTGATCGCCGCCCACTCACCCCGCTACAACCGCCGCTCGAAGTTCCCCGAGCGGCAGCACTGGCTCAAGCTCACCCAGGAACCGTTCCCGCGGCTGTCGGTCGTCCGTGCCCCAGCCCCGGACGGGGCACGCTACCTCGGCCCGTTCGGGCGCCGGGCGGGCGCGGAGCAGACGATGCTCGCGCTCTACGAAGCGTTCGGCATCAGGCAGTGCAGCAAGCGGCTCTCGGTGCGCACCCCGAGCCCGGCCTGCGCCCTGGCAGAACTCGGGCGCTGCGACGCCCCCTGCCAACCCGGGGACGGCCGGCAGCGGTACCAGGCGGTGGTGGAAAGGACGACACAGGCGCTCGCCGGCGACGTCCGCGGCGTGCTGCTCGCGGCACGACCGCGGCTCGGCAGCCTGGTGCGCCAGCAGCGGTACGAGGAGGCCGGCGCCCTCACCAGCCGACTGGAGGCCTACCTGACCGCCTCCCTGCGGCACCACCGGCTCGCCAGCGTCGCGGGCTGCGCGCAGGTGGTCGCCGCCCGCCGGCTGGAGCGGGGCTGGGAGATCCACGTGTTCCGGCACGGACGGCTGGCCGCGGCGGCGTTCGCACGTCCGGGCGAGTCGCCGCAGCAGGTCGCCGCTGACGCGGTCGCCACCGCGTCGACCGTCCCGGCACCACCGGGAGGCCTGCCCGTCGGCCTGGTGGAGGAGACCGAACGGATCGCTGCCTGGCTGGAGTTGCCGGGCGTCCGGCTGATCGAGGTGGACGGCGACTGGAGTTGGCCGCTGCACGCCGGGGTGGGCCCCGACGGGCTCGGCGAACTCGCCCTGGGCGGAGCCGTGCGGGCCGAGCTCGCCCTGGCGGCGCCACCGTCCCCGATCTGGGAGGAGGCGGTGCCTGCGGTGGCGGTCGAAAGCCCGGGCCGGCTCAGTGCCGGGTAGCCCGCGGGTGATGCTCAGGACGCGGGCCGGGCCGGGCGGGGGCCGTCTAGGATGCCGCCATGGTCACCGCGATTGTGTTCGTCCGGGCCGATGTCGCCCGGATCCCGGAGGTCGCCCAGCAGATCGCAGATCTGCCGGGGGTCTCGGAGGTGTACTCGGTCACCGGCACGATCGACCTCATCGCCATGGTGCGGGTGCGCAGCATCGACGACGTGGCGACCACCGTCGCCGACCAGCTGAACAAGGTGCCGGGAGTGGAGAGCACGGAGACCCACATCGCCTTCCGCGCCTACTCCACCCACGACCTGGAGGCCGCCTTCTCCCTGGGCAGCGCCTGAGGGAGCCGGGCTTCCCGCGGCGCGCCCGGGCCGAGGTCACTCCTCGATCGTCACCGACTCCATCACGACCGGCTCGACGGGGCGGTCCATCCGGGTGCGCGTCGTGGCGATCGCGTCGACGACCTTCCGGGAGGCCTCGTCCTTCACCTCGCCGAAGATCGTGTGTCGACGGTTCAGGTGAGGAGTGCGGGTGACCGTGATGAAGAACTGCGACCCGTTGGTGCCCGGCCCGGCGTTCGCCATGGCCAGCAGGTAGGGCCGGTCGAAGGCGAGTTCGGGGTGGAACTCGTCGGCGAAGCTGTAGCCCGGCCCGCCCGTCCCGGTGCCGAGCGGGCAGCCACCCTGGATCATGAAGCCGTCGATGACGCGGTGGAAGGTGAGCCCGTCGTAGAACTTCCCGGTGGTCTGGCCGCCGGTGGTGGGGTCGCGGTACTCCTTGGTCCCCTCCGCGAGTCCGACGAAGTTGGCGACGGTCTTGGGG
>Ga0073899_10003571_pt1 | contig 13759 bp, 5 predicted proteins | sample KloWWTmetaKNB5Ph_FD_88975 | JGI IMG/M metagenome (GOLD analysis project Ga0073899, IMG submission 88975) | Active sludge microbial communities from Klosterneuburg, Austria, studying microevolution and ecology of nitrifiers - Klosterneuburg... | ecosystem: Engineered > WWTP > Aerobic digester >... | reverse complement strand
GGGGACGTCCGAGACGACCTTCCTGGATCTGCGGGTCGACTCGGCTATCACCCTCAGGACCGGCGACCGTCGGCGTTGTTAACCGGGTTGCGCCAGAAATTCGCCGGCGTCCCTCGCCATGCATCCACCTCTTTACCCACCTGAACGCGGCCCGGCTCGAGCGGTGTCTCGAGGCGATCTCCGTCGAGCCGGGATTCGCCGCGGCCTTTGCGCGCCTCGCGGTGAGCGACGTCGTCGACCGGCGGATGGCGCTCGACGACGCGCGCGTGCACGACGACGACTGGTACTGCGCGCGGTTCACCCCGACAACCGTGGCACCGCGGCCGTCTTCCGCGCCCATCGTTGGGCTCACGGGTTCGCGTAGATCACGGCGCTGCGCCGCTTAACATCCCGGGGGGCAGGGAGTCATGGCTCATGGAGGTGTGCGTCACGCACCCGAAGGCTGGCATTCTCCATGAACCCTCGACCTGTGTTCAAGTTGCGCGCGGCCGCGTGGCCGCGGCTCGCGGCCCTGCTGCTGGTCGCGGTGGCGACGACCTGCTTCTCGGGCGACGACCTCGTCGACCAGCCCTGCCGGACCGACGAGGACTGCAACCCGCTGGCGGACGGGCTGGGTCAGGCGCTGAAGTGTGAGCACGATGTCTGCGGCTATACGCAGCGCTGCGGCGACGGCATCGTCGACGAGGCCGTCGAGCAGTGCGACGACGGCGACGCCAACGTCAAGAGCGACCACGGCGACGGACCCCGGCAGTGCTCGGCCAGCGCCTGCCGGCTGCTGCCCTATTGCGGCGACAAGGCGGTCGACGATCCGCGCGAGGCTTGTGACGACGGCAATGAGGACAACACCGACGCGTGCCTTAACACCTGCCAGGCGGCCACCTGCGGGGACGGCTTCGTTGGCCCGGGCGAGGCCTGCGATCCGAAGGCCGACCCGGATTGTACCGACGCGTGCGCGCGGCCGAGCTGTGGCGATGGGTTGGTGCAGGGCGACGAGGCGTGCGACGACGGGAACGCCGATGATACCGACGATTGTCTCGGCACCTGCCTGAAGGCCGGCTGCGGCGACGCGATCCTGCACGAGGGGGAGCAATGCGACGACGGGAACGCCGATGACACCGATGACTGCGTCGCGGCGTGCAAGACGGCGCGCTGCGGCGACGGCTTCACCCATGAGGGCGCGGAGGTCTGCGACGACGGCAACGACGACAACACGGACGACTGCCTGAACAGCTGCAACGCGGCGATCTGCGGCGACGACCTCGTACACCAGGGCAGCGAGCAGTGCGACGACGGAAACACGGACAATGACGACGGCTGCTCGTCGACCTGCAAGCACGAGAACTGCGGCGACGGCGTCAAGCAGATGGACGAGAGCTGCGACGACGAGAACCAGGTGGACGGGGACGGGTGCTCGGCCAGCTGCACCTTCGAGACCTGCGGCGACAAGCTCGTCCAGGGCCAGGAGGCCTGCGACGACGGCAACGACATCAACACCGACGACTGTGTCTCCTGCCTCCTCGCCCACTGCGGCGACGGCGTGACCTGGAAGGGCCAGGAGCAGTGCGACGATGGTAACGCCTCGCAGAGCGACGTATGCCTGGGCACCTGTGAGTTCGCCGCTTGCGGCGACGGCGAGGTCCTCGCGGGCGTGGAGGCGTGCGACGACGGCGACGACGACGAGACCGACGAGTGCACCTCGGCCTGCGAGCTGGCCGTTTGCGGCGACGGTCTGGTCTGGGCCGGGCAGGAGGAATGCGACGACGGCAACGCGAGCAACGGCGACCCGTGCTTGAACACGTGCGTCGCCAACGTCTGCGGGGACGGCTTCGTCGACGCGACCGCCGAGGGCTGCGACGACGCGAACGGCGACAACAACGACGGCTGCTCCAATGCTTGCAAACAGGGGGCCGTCTCGCTGGGCGTCAGCGTATTCGCCAGCAACTGCGCCGTGCGCGAGGGCGGTGTGCGCTGCTGGGGGGAGAACACCGGCGGCCACCTGGGGTACGGCTCGACGGCCAACTTCGGCGACGAACCGGGCGACCTGCCGCTCAGCGAGATCAAGGCCGGGCCGCCGGGTGCGCTGGTCATCAAGGTGGGGAGCGGCGTGTTCAACACCTGTGCGGTGTTCGACACGGGTGAGGCGCGCTGTTGGGGTGCCGGGGTTGGTCTCGGGCTCGGGATGGCGAGCCCTAACCTCGGTGACGATCCCGACGAACTGCCGGCGCCGGCGGTGCCGCTCGGTGGCGCTGCGGTGGACGTCGGAGTGGGCGAGTTCTTCGCCTGCGCATTGATGGATACCGGCGGCGTCCGGTGCTGGGGGAAGAGCGCCGAGGGCCAGACCGGGTACCCCTTCAACCCCTGGATCGGCGACGACGAGACGCCCGCGAGCATGGGTGATGTGAGCCTGGGCGCGAAGGCCACCCAGATCTCCGTCGCACGCTTTCACACGTGCGCGCTGCTGGTCGGCGGCTCGGTCCGCTGCTGGGGCCGCAATGCCTCCGGCCGCCTCGGGATCAAGAGCACCGCGCCGCTCGGCGACAACGAGCTCCCGACGGCGGTCCCACCCGTCGATCTCGGCGGTACCGCCATCCAGGTCGCAGCCGGGGGGATCCATACCTGCGCGCTGCTGGACACGGGGAAGATGCGCTGTTGGGGGGAGGGCAGCGCCGGATCGCTCGGTTATAAGAATATCAACAATATCGGCGATAATGAGGCGCCGGCGGCCGCCGGCGATGTGAAGATGCTGGAGCCGCTGGACATGGTGAAGAAAGTCGCCGTCGGCGACGCGCACACCTGCGCCCTTCTCGCCACCGGGGCGGTCCGCTGCTGGGGCATCGGCCCAAGCGGCGAACTCGGCTATGGGCCGCCTTCGAAGCTCGGCGATGACCCTGCGGATGTCTCCCCGCTCGTCGATGTCGGCGGGCAGGTCCGCGATCTGGTGCTCGGATTCGGATTAAGCTGCGCTCTGCTCGATGGCGGCGCCGTGCGCTGCTGGGGCTCCAACATTCGGGGCCAGCTCGGCACTGGCGGCACCAACAACGTCGGCGACGACCCGGGCGAGATGCCGCCGAAAGACGCGCTCATCTTCCCGAATCCGTGAGGCCGCTCTCGGATGGACACATGCGCACGGCGCTTAACATTTCAGGGCTCACGGGGTCCCGGCACATGGACGGGTGCGCCATGAACCATCGACGTGTATCGAAGTCTCGCGCCGCCGGGTGGCCCGGGCTCGCGGCGCTGCTGCTGCTGGGTGTGGCGACGACCTGCTTCTCGGGCGACGACCTCGTCGATCAACCCTGCCGCAGCGACGACGATTGCAACCCGCTGGCGGACGCGCTCGGCCGGCCGTTGAGGTGCGAGCACGAGGTCTGCGGCTATATGCAGCGCTGCGGCGACGGCATCGTCGACGAGATGCTCGAGGAATGCGACGAGGGCATGGCCAACCTCGAGAGCGACTATGGGAGCAAGAGCGGCGACTGCTCGGCGAGCGAGTGTCGGCTGCTGCCCTACTGCGGCGACAAGGTCGTGTACGGCCCGCGTGAGGCCTGCGACGACGGCAACCGGGACAACCACGATGTCTGCCTGGACACCTGCCAGGCAGCCGCCTGTGGCGACGGCTTCGTCGGCCCGGGCGAGGCCTGCGATCCGAAGGCGGACCAGGACTGCACCGACGCGTGCGCGCGGCCGAGCTGCGGCGACGGACTGCTGCAGGGCGACGAGCAGTGCGACGACGGCAACAGCGACGATAGCGACGACTGCCTCGGCACCTGCCTGAAGACCGGCTGCGGCGACGCGATCGTGCAGCAGGGCGAGCAGTGCGACGACGGCAACACCGTCGACACCGACGACTGCCTGGGCAGCTGCCTCCAGGCGAGCTGTGGCGACGGCCTCGCCCATGACGGCGTGGAGTCGTGCGACGACGGCAACAACGACAACACCGACGATTGCCTCGACAGCTGCAAGGCGGCCAGCTGCGGCGACGACCTCGTGCACCAGGACAGCGAGCAGTGCGACGACGGCAACAACGACGATGACGACGGCTGCTCGTCGACCTGCAAGCACGAGAACTGCGGCGACGGCGTCAAGCAATCGAGCGAGAGCTGCGATGATGGCAACGTGCTGGACGACGACGGCTGCTCGGCCGGGTGCACCTTCGAGAGCTGCGGCGACGAGCTGATCCAGGGCCAGGAGCAGTGCGACGACGGCAACGCCAGCAACACCGATGACTGCGTCGCCTGCATCCTCGCCCAGTGCGGCGACGGCGTGACCTGGGAGGGGCACGAGCAGTGCGACGACGGCAACGACTCGCAGAGCGACGGCTGCCTCGACAGTTGTGAGCTCGCCGCCTGCGGCGACGGTCAGGTCATGGAGGGGGTGGAGGCGTGCGACGACGGCGACGCCGACGACACGGACGAGTGCACCTCGACCTGCGAGTTTGCCACCTGCGGCGACGGCCTGGTCTGGGCCGGGCAGGAGGCGTGCGACGACGGCAACGCCAGCAACGGCGACCCGTGCTTGAACACCTGCGTCGCCAACGTCTGCGGCGACGGTTTCGTCGACGCGACCGCCGAGGGCTGCGACGACACGAACGGCGACAACAACGACGGGTGCTCCAACACCTGCCGGCTCGGGCCCGTCGGTTTCGCCGCCAGCGCGTCGGATCACACCTGTGTCCTGCGCCAGGGCGGCGTCCGCTGCTGGGGCGCCAATAGCTTCGGCAAGCTTGGATATGGCTATTCGGCCAACGTCGGCGACGAGCTGGCCGACCTTCCGCTCATCGACGTCAATGCGGGGCTGCCGGGCGAACTCGCCGTCGGGGTCGCGGCCGGCGATGAGAATACCTGTGCGGTCTTTGCCACCGGAGCGGTGCGCTGTTGGGGGGCCGGGGACCTGGGCATGCTCGGGCTCGGATATCCGAGCCAGTCGCTGGGCGCCAAGCCCGGCGATCTGCCGACCCCCGCGGTGGAGCTCGGCGGGGTAGCGGTGGCCGTCGGGATCGGCGGCCAGTTCGCCTGCGCCCTGCTGGACACCGGCGGCGTGCGCTGCTGGGGATATAACCTCGAGGGGCAGACTGGCCATCCTGGACCCGTGCTGGTCGGCGACACCGAGAAACCATCGAGCCTGGGCGACGTGAGCCTGGGCGCGAAGGCCACCCAGATCGCCGTCGGCCGCAATCATGCGTGCGCCCTGCTCGTCGGGGGTTCGGTCCGGTGTTGGGGCCGCAACAGCGACGGGCGCCTCGGGATCGGGAGCACGGCGACGATCGGCGACAACGAGGTCCCGACGGCGGTCCCGCCCGCCAACATCGGTGGCGCCGCCGTCCAGATCGCCGCGGGGGGGGCCCATACCTGCGCCCTGCTGGCTACCGGCAAGCTGCGCTGCTGGGGCCTGGCAAGCTCCGGACAGCTCGGCTACAAGAACCTCCTCAACATTGGCGACAATGAGGCGCCGGCGGCCGCCGGCGACGTGAAGATGCTCGACCCGCTGGACGTGGTCACGAAGATCGTCCTCGGTAATATTCACACTTGCGCGCTCCTCGCCGACGGGGCGATCCGCTGCTGGGGAAATGGGGTCAATGGGAACCTCGGCTATGAGTCGTCATCCTCGCTGGGCGACGACCCCGCAGATGTCTCATTGCCCGTCGATGCCGGCGGGCAGGTCCGCGATCTGCGGCTCGGAATCCACACCACGTGCGCCCTGCTCGAAGGCGGCGTCGTGCGCTGCTGGGGCTTCAATGGGTCCGGCCAGCTCGGCATCGGCAATACGGGCAGCGTCGGCAACGCTCCCGGCGACATGCCGCCCCAGGACGCGATCCTCTACGCGAACCCCTGAGCTGGTGGGGCGCCCGGGTTCTTCACGAACCCGTCCTCGTCAATGACCACCATAGGGTACGGCGCGTCTGTGTGGGGAGCTGCGCCGGCACCTGCCGGCGCGGCGGTCCGCGCGATGCGGGTGCCGTTGCCGTCGGGCTATTCACGGTGCGTCGCCCCGGCGGTCCCTGAGAGGAGCGAGGTGACAGGAACCGTGACCGAACTGAAGCGTCGTCCACCGATCGATCCCCGGCCGACCGGCACGACAGCGCTGCCGATGCTGGACGTCTATATGCCGATGATGAAGTCGTCGGCCATCGTGTCGGCTGCCCGCCTGGGTCTGTTCGAGGCGCTGGCTGGCGGCATGTTGGCCGCCGCCGACCTGGCCGCCAGGATAGCTTCGAACTTGGACGGGGTGATCGCGCTCGCAGATTTTCTCGCCTCGATTGGGTATCTGGAGAAGACTCCGAGTGGCTACGCCAACCGACCGAGCACCCAGCGCTGGTGGACGTCCGAGGGCCAGATCGACTACACGACCGGTGCCTTGTGGATGAACGAGGTCTGGTCGATGATGAGCGACTTGCCGCAGGCGGTACGACTGGGCGGCCCTCGGCAGACGCTCTGGACCAGGATGGCGGAGGAGCCACGCCTGGGGCCGCTGTTCTCGCGTTTCATGCATACATTCGCGCAAGATCTCGGGCCGGACCTTGTCGACTGCGTGCCGGTTCGACCCGAGCACCGAGAAATGCTCGATCTCGGCGGGTCACACGGCTTGCACTCGATGCGCTTCTGTCGTCGATATGAGCAATTGCATGGGGTGATCTTGGACCTGCCCACGGCATTGATCAAGACAGGCGCCGATCTGGCGCAGGCGGGCCTGGCGGAGCGTATTCGTCTGGCGCCTGGCAACCTGCTCGATCTGGCCTGGGCGAGGGAGCAGCACTATGACCTCGTGTTTTATCTTTCGGTCGGGTACAACCAGACCGACCACGACAACCGACGAGTCTTGAACGAAGTCTTTCGCTCCCTGCGCCCAGGTGGGCTGCTAGTCATACACGACTATTTGGCAGACGCCGTCTTGAGCCCGTGGAATGCGGCCTTTCGGCTGACGCTGTTGCTGGAGACGGGCACCCGCACGCACAGTCACGACGAATACCTGGGCTGGCTCCGGCAGGCCGGATTCGCCGATGTCGACCGCATCGAGCTCGACCCCGTGGAAAAGGGCTCGCTGCTGATTGCGCGACGTTGACCGGACACGCGCAGGTCGGGCTATTCACGGCGCGACGTTTCGGGGGTCCCTGAGAGAGGAGCGAGGTGACAGGAGCTGTGACCGAAGCAAAGAGTCGTCCGCAGATCGTCGAGGCCACGCGAACCCGCGCGGGGTCGGTCCGCGCTCGTCGCCGGCATGGCACCCTGGCGACGGTGCTCGCGTTGACGATCGGCCTCGATCGGCCGGTGGCGGCGAGCCCGGCCGGGACGGATATGCAGGCCGCGAGCGTGACCCTCGCCGAGGCCGAGAAGCAGCTCGCGTCGGGAGAGCCGGACGCTGCGATCGCGCTGTTCGAGGAGGCACTCGCGCAGATCCCGACGGATCCGGGCTATGCACCCGCGCGCGCCCGGGTGCTGCTGACGATCGTCGAGGCCCACGAGGCGGCCTTCGCCCACGACGGCGAGCTCGAGCGCCTGCGTCGCGCCAAGCGCCTCCTCGATCATTATCTCGGCCCGCTCGAGCTGCTCGACGAGCAGGGGCGCGCCGCGGCCGAGGAGCGGCGGGTCCGCCTGATCGACGCCATCACGGCGGTCGAGGAGAAGATGCGGGCGGAGGAGGCGGCCCGCTTGGCGGCTGCGCGACGTGATCGGGCCGCCGCGGCCCGTCGCAAGGGTCGGGCGTTCTCCAGATCCGGGGCGGTGCTGACGAGCTTCGGCGTCGCCGGGCTCGCGCTGCTCGGCGTGGGGCTCGGGCTCGGGCGCGCCACCGACGGAAAGATCGCGGACCTCAAGGCCAGCAAGCTGGCGCAGGGGGACGACTGGGGGCTGCCGTGCATCGACGACGCGTGCCGGGAGGCACGGCGTGCCGAGCTCGACCCGCTGTTCGCGCGCGGTACCGTGAGCAACCTGCTCGTGCTGGTCGGTGCGGTGACCGGCGGGACGCTGCTGGCCGGCGGTGTGACGCTGCTGGTGCTCGGGCGCAAGCGGACGCGCGAGGCGAGGTCGCTGGAGATCACGCCGGTCCCGGCGGTGGGCCCGACGAGCTTTGGCCTGACGTTGAGGGGCCGCTTTTAGGCCTTCGGGGGAGCGACATGATCTGGATGGAACTCGAGATTCGCGCGCATGGCGACACTGTGCGGGTCGCCGCCCGCGGCTGTCGCGGCGAGCGGGCCCGCGAGCAAGAGCTCGGGGGCGGGTTCACGGCGCCGAGGTTGATGTCGTTTCGGGTCGTCGTCGGCAACGCGATCGCCCGCGTGCAGTCGCTCGAGGATGACGGGCTCGACCAGGCGCGCGGCCTGCACGAGGCGCTGTTCGCCGGCGAGATCAGGGACCTCTACGTGCGCCTGTCGGCGCTCGCCGCCGACCAGAAGCAGCGCCTGCTGGTGCGCCTGATGATCGAGGACGCGAACCTGCAGGCGGTCCCGTGGGAGGCGATGTGCCGCCCGCAGTCCAACCGCGGCTTCCTCGCCGCGGCCGCCGACGTGCTGTTCGCTCGCGGCGTCAACTCGGTCGACCCGTGGCAGCCGCGCGAGCTCCGGCGTTCGCTGGTCGTGCTGCCCGTGCTGGCGATCCCCGACCGCTCGGCGCTCGAGGGCCTCGAGATGGTGTTGAAGGAGCACGTCGAGTCCGGCGCCGTCGAGCTGCTGCCGGCGATCGAGGGCGACGCGGCCCGCAACCCGGTCCTGTTCGAGCGCCTGCGGTCGGGCCCGAGCCCGCACGTGCTGCATTTCCTCGGCCATGGCGGCTTCGACGCCCAGCGCAACCCGGTGATCCGCCTCGCCGACGACGCCGACGGCGAGAAGACGCTGCTGCCGATCGAGGTCTTCGCCGAGGAGCTGCGCGCCAACTTCGACACCATGCGCATCGTGTACCTGCAGGCCTGCTCCGGCGCGCGGCCCGGCGTGTTCGCCAGCGCCGCCGAGCTGCTCGCGCGCTCGGGCGTCGACGCCGTCATCGCCCATCTGTGGCCGGTTCGCGCCGAGATCGCCCGCGCGGCGGCGCAGGACTTCTACGCCCATTTGATCGGCGCGCGCACCGGCGGCGGCGACGTCGGCGCGAGCATGCAGGCGTCGCGGCGCACGCTGCTGGCGAGCAGCGCCGACGGCTTCTCGCCGGTGTTGTATCTGCGCGGCCCGGACGCGCGGCTCTTCGACCTCGAGGAGCGCCGGCTGCGGCCGCCGAAGGGCAGGGCCGCGGGCCGTGGCGGCGCGACGGGCGAGCTGCCCGCGGCCCTGCGCACGCTGCTGCAAGGGCCCTTCTCGCTGATCCTCGGGGAGGCCTGGGACGACGAGGCGACGGTCGAGATCCGGGCTCGCCTGCGCGAGGGGCTGATCGAGGCGCTCAAGAGCACGGAGCAGGTCGAAGCCACCAGCCCGCTGTTCTCGCTGGCTCAGCGCTACGCGCTGCAGGGCGGGCGGCTCAAGCTCGACCGGCTGTTTCAGAAGGTGCTGCACGCGGTCCACAGCCGTCACGACGCGCCGGCGATCATCGACGCCTTCGCGCCGCACCTGCGACCCGGCGTGCACACGACGCTGCTGTGGCTGCCGCTGCTCGAGCACTCGATCGCCCGTCATCACCCCGACAAGCCGCTCTATGTGATCCAACCGGGGCCGCCGGGGCACGAGGACCGGCGATTGGTGATGGTCCGAAAGCCAGGCGAGGAGGAGTGGGAGGAGGTCGAGTCGCTGCCGCGCCTCAAGCTCGACGAGGCCTTCGTGGTCCTGCGGCTCTACGGCGGCTATTCGCCCGAGGCGCAGCCGATGCTCATGAGCCCGCAGTTGACCGAGGACGATCATATCCAGGGGCTCTTCGAGCTGCGCTACATCGTGCCGCCCGAGTGGGAGAACATGATCATGGGCTGGCTGCGCACGCGGCCGGTGCTGTGCGTCGGCGTGTCGGCGCTCGACTGGCGCCACCGCATGCTGCTGCGCTGGCTCTTCGACCAGCGGCCGCCGCCGGTCGGCAGCCTCGCCGTGCTCGCCGAGGGCCAGGCCGAGGACGAGATCTGGGAGAAGCGCGGCGCCGGTCTGCCGGGCACCGGGCACTTCGCGGTCGTGCACGACGCGACCGAGGCGCTGATCGAGGCGCTGAAAGGCGGGCTCACATGAGCGACGAGAGCCGTGAGCGCGTCAATCCCTTCCCGGGCCCGCAGCCGTACCGCACCAGCGACCGCGCCCGCTTCTACGGCCGCGAGGCGGTGGGCCACGAGCTGGCCAGCATGATCCTCGCGCACCGCTGCGTCGCGCTGTTCGGGCCCTCGGGCGCCGGCAAGTCGTCGGTGATGCAGGCCGCGGTGATCCCCGAGCTCGACGAGGGTTACGAGTTTCGTCAGGTGGCGATCGACGGCTGGCCCGCCGACGAGGATCCAGTCGCCTGGCTGCTGTACACGCTGCACGCGCAGCTCAAGCTGGCCGCGCCGGACCCCTCGATCGGGCTCTACGAGTCGGTCGAGTGGACCGTGCGGCAGGCGTTTCGGCGCTCCGATCGACCGATCCTGATCTACCTCGACCAGATCGAGCAGCTGCTGTTCACGCATCGCGCCCCCGCAGGCGTCGACGCATTCTTCGACTGGCTCGACCGTTTCGCGGAGCGTCCGATCCGCGGGCTGCACCTGGTGCTGGCGATGCGCGAGGACTACCTCGGGCGCTTCCGCGACCGCGCGCGCGGGCGGCACCGTTTGCTCGAGAACGGCTTTCGCCTCGGGCCGCTGACGGTCGGCGAGATCGTGGGCGCGGTCTGTCGCGCGGCGGCGGACGGGGTCCCGGCGCAGACGTGGTCGCCCAAGGCGATGCGCACGCTGATGCTGCAGGTCCGCGTGCCCGGCCAGAGCGAGGCCGACGAGGCCGAGGTTCAGACCGCGTTCGCACAGATCGTGTGTCGGGCGCTGTTCGCCGAGCGCGCGGCGCAGGACGCCTCGGCCCCGGTGGACGCGCCGGTGCAGGCCGAGCCGATCCTGTTCAACTACCTCGAGAACACGCTCGCCGGACTCGGCCCGCTGCGTGAGCCTGCCGAGCGGCTGCTCGAGGATCAGCTGGTCGCCGCCGACGGCACGCGCACGCTGCTCACCGAGGAGGCCGCGCGCGCCTCGGGCCTCGCGTCGAGCGCCGAGCTCGACACGATCCTCACCAACCTCGAGCGCGCCGCGATTCTTCGCGCCGAGCAGCACCGCGGGACCCGCTACTTCGAGCTCGGCCACGACTGGCTGGCGAAGAAGGTCCATGACCGCAAGCAGGAGCGGCTCGCCCGCGTGGCCGAGCTGACCCGGGAGCGCGAGCGTGAGGCCCAGCAGCGGGCCGCGCAGGAGCAGCTGCTGGCGGCGCAGGCCGAGACGCGGCGAGCCCGGCGGGTCGTGGCGATCGTGACTGCCTTTGGGCTGATGGCGGTGGTGCTCGGCGTGTTCGCGTGGACCCAAAGGGAGGTCGCGCGCAGCGAGACGGAGAAGGCGCTGGCCGCCGAGGTCGAGGCGCGGCAGGCCGAGGACGACGCGCGCGCCGAGCGGGATCGGGCCAACGAGGCGCGCGCCGAGGCGCTGGCCGCCAAGCAGCGGGCCGAGGGGGCGCTGGCCGCTGAGCAGGCCGCGCGCGACGCCGCCAGCGCGGCCGCGAAGGAGGCGCTCGAGCAGAAGGGGATCGCCGAGACGCAGCGCACCGCCGCCGTCGCCTCCGAGGAGAAGGCCCAGACCGCGCTCGTCGGCCAGCGACGCGCCACCACCGAGGCCCAGGCGCAGCGCGGCAAGGCCGAGAGGAACATGCGACGCGCCGAGGACGAGGCCCGCCGGGCCCGCGACGCCAACCTCCTCGCCGTCGCGCTGTCGGTGCTCGCCGACGACCCGACGACCGCGCTCGCGCTGCTGCTCGAGGTCGAGGACCCGGTCAACACCCGCGGCTGGACGCCGGCGACGGTCGAGGCGCTGCAGCGTCCGGCGAGCCAGGCGGTGCTCCGTGGTCACGAGGGCTATGTCGTCGGGGCCGCGTTCAGCCCTGACGGCTCACTGGTCGCCACCGGTTCGCACGACCACAGCGCCCGCGTAGCGAGGGTCGACGGTACCGCCCCGGCGAGGGTGCTCACGGGCCATCAGGACGAGGTCACGGGCCTCGCGTTCAGCCCCGACGGCAAGCGCATCGCCACGGCATCGAGCGACGGCTCCGTGCGGGTGTGGCCGGCGGGCGGCGCCGGCACGCCGCGCGAGCTCGAGGGCAGCGGAGCGCCGGTCGTGGCGCTCGCGTTCAGCCCCGACGGCAAGCGCATCGCCGCCGCCGCGCGCGACGGCAGCGCCCGTGTGTTCGCCGTCGAGGGTGACGCGACGCCGCGGGTGCTCGCGGGCCACGAGGCCGCGGTACGCTCGATCCGCTTCAGCCCCGACGGCGCGCGGGTGGTCACCACGTCCGACGACGGCAGCGCCCGCGTCTGGTCGGTCGCAAAGGCCGAGGCGCCGCTGCTCCTGCGTGGCCACGAGGGCAGCGTATATATGGCGGCGTTCAGCGCCGACGGCGAGCGTGTGGTCACCGCCGGCGACGACCGCACGGCCCGGATCTTCCGCGTCGCCGGGGCCCTGGCCGGCGCGGAGAAGGACGCGGAGCAGGTCCTGCGCGGTCACACCGACGCGGTTTATTATGCCGACTTCGCGCCGAAGGGCGGCCGTGTGGTCACCGCCTCGCGCGACCGCACGGCCCGGATCTGGACCCTCGGCGGTGCGAGTGAGAGCAAGGTTCTTCGTGGCCACACCGACAAGGTCTACGTCGCCCGCTTTGACCCGCGCGGCAAGCTCGTCGTCACTGTCTCGCGCGACGGCACCGCACGGCTGTGGCCCGCGGGCGGCGCGGGCGATCCGCGGGTCCTCCGCGGCCACACCGCGCCCGTCGTCGACGTCGAGTTCTCGAAGGACGGAAAACGGATCGTCACCGCCGCCGAGGATGGCACCGCCCGCATCTGGGACGCGGAGGACGCCCACGGAGAGCAGGTCCTGCGCGGTCACACCGGCGCCGTCCGCTTCGGCCGCTTCACCACGGACGGCCGTCGCGTCGTCACTGCGTCGGCCGATCGCAGCGCCCGCGTCTGGGACGTGGCGAGCGGCGATGGGCGCCTCGTCGTCGCCCTCAAGGACCACGGCGACGAGGTCCTGCTCGCCTCCCCGACGCGCGACGGCCAGCGCATCATCACCGGCGCGCGCGACGGAAAGCTCCGCTTCTGGCGCGTCGAGCCGAAGCTCGAGCGGACCCTCGACCTCCAGCTCATCGGGCGCCCCGAGTTCGTGGCCGTGGCCGGCGACGGCCGCAGCGCGCTGACCTCGTCCACCGATATCGCCACGTTGCTCGGCGTCGACGGCGGCGCACGCGTCTCGCTGCGCGGGCACAGCGGCAAGGTCCTGCATGGCGCGGTCAGTCCCGACGGCGCGCGCGTCGTCACCGTCGGCGACGATCGCACGGCCCGCGTCTGGAAGGCCGACGGCAGCGCCGTGACGGTGCTGCGCGGCCACGAGGGCTCGCTCTTCTTCGCGGCCTTCAGCCCCGACGGCGCCCGGATCGTCACGGCCTCCTGGGACCGCACGGCGCGGGTGTGGCGGGCCGCGGGCGGGCGCGCCGAGGCCGTGCTCGTCGATCACGGGAAGATCGTGCGCACGGCCGAATTCAGCCACGACGGCGCGCGCGTCGTCACTGCCTCCGACGACGGCACCGCGAAGATCTGGCGCAGCGACGGCAACGGCGACGTCGTCACCCTCTACGGCCACGAGGCCGCGGTCC
>Ga0073899_10003570_pt1 | contig 13762 bp, 9 predicted proteins | sample KloWWTmetaKNB5Ph_FD_88975 | JGI IMG/M metagenome (GOLD analysis project Ga0073899, IMG submission 88975) | Active sludge microbial communities from Klosterneuburg, Austria, studying microevolution and ecology of nitrifiers - Klosterneuburg... | ecosystem: Engineered > WWTP > Aerobic digester >... | reverse complement strand
TGGAAGATCGCCCAGACGGCGCCCATGGCGACCTGGCCGAAGAAGCCGAACGCGCTGCCGAACGTCAGCGTGAAGACGCCCGCGCCGAGCAGCGCGATCAGCATGAACACGAGCTCGCCGGCGTACATGTTGCCGAAGAGCCGCATCGCAAGCGAAACGGGCTTCGACAGCAGCTCGACGAGGTTCAGCACGAAATTCGGGATCCACAGCACGGGGTTCGAGCCGAACGGCGCGGTGAAGAGCTCGTGGACGTAGCCGCCCGCGCCCTTGGCCTTGAAGCTGTAGAACAGGACGACGAGCAACACGGTCAGCGACATCGCGAACGTCGTGTTGGCGTCGGCGGTGGGCACGGCGCGCCAGTAATGAATGCCGAACAGGGCCGCCACCTTGCCGGGCAGGTCGAGCGGCAGCAGGTCCATCGCGTTCATCAGGAACACCCAGACGAAGATCGTGAGGGCGAGGGGAGCCAGAAACGAGCGGTCGAGGTGAAAGACTTCCTTGACCGTCGTGTCGATGAACTCGACGACCATCTCGACGAAGGCCTGCCACTTGCCGGGGACGCCGACGGTCGCCTTGCGACCGGCCGAATAGAACAGGCCGAGCGTGACGACGCCGAGCAGCACCGACATGAAAATCGTGTCGACGTGGAACGACCAGAACCCTTCGCCGACCCTCAGGTGAGTCAGGTGGTGGGTGATGTACTCGGTGCTGTTCGCGGGACCTGCGGTGGCGTGTTCAGCGGCGGACATTGTCTAGTTCCCACTCCGACCGGACGGACTATTGCTTCTTGGTGGGCCCGCCCAGGCGAGCCGCTCCAAACCAGTACCCAAAGAACGTCGCGACGTACGCTGCGAGCAGCGGCACCGCCTCGACGTTCGGCGACCGGAACGCGGTCACCAGCAATGCGATCGTGAAGCCGACCTTCACCAGCCACCCCAGGAAGAACCCGATCGTGGCCCGCATTAGCGTCGCGCCTTCGCCATGCCGCAGCATCGCAAAGGCCATCAGGCTCGTCGCCGCCACGCCGATCCCGGCTCCCAGCAGCGCCGACGCGCCGGCACGGGAACCCGAAATCGCGAAACACACGGCCGCGACGACCGCCCCAAGCAGGACCTGACTCAGCACGACGGCCAGCGCCTGGCGCCAGCCTTTCTGCACGTCGAGGTTGCTCAAGGCCTCATCCAGCTTCCGGGCAACAAAAACGCCACATCATGCCGGTTGGCCGGCCACGGGTGGCGTTGAAATCCGTTACCCGAGCCGGCTCACGCCGAGGCGTGGCCGCCGGAAAGGCGCGGAAGTATAGGGACCTTTTTGCAGTGCTTCAAATCCGCATCTGCCGCGGAGGAAGGGGTGGAAGGAGGGGAAGGGGAGGAAGGATAGGAAGGGGAGGAAGGGGAGGAAGGGGAGGAAGGATAGGAAGGACAGGAAGGAGGGGAAAAGGCGAGGCAAGTAGTTAGATCGAGTCCGGAGCGGAGGGTAGTGGGGTTTTTCGCGCCAACGCCGCGCGCTGCGGGTTGAAGAAAGCGGTACCAGTGGACGGAATGGATGCGCGAGATTAATAAATGTGAAGTTGACAGTTATATCATTCAAATATTATGCAATTAGCTTGCATTCCAAAAAACTTATAAATACGGCGCGGCTTCTTCCTATCCTTCCTCCCCTTCCTATCCTTCCTATCCTTCCTCCCCTTCCTATCCTTCCTATCCTTCCTCCCCTTCCTCCCCTTCCTCCCCTTCCCGCCCTTCCCCCCCTTCCCGCCCTTCCCCCCCTTCCCTACTTAATGTGCGCCAGGATTCCGTCCAGCTCGTCCAGGCTGTTGTAGGCGATCACGAGCTTGCCCTTGCCGGTCCGTGCGTGCTGCAGCGACACCCTGGCGCCGAGCTTGTCCGCCAGGTCCTGTTCCAGCCGGGTGACGTTGGGGTCGGGCCGGGGGTCGTCGGCGTCGTCCTTGCGGTTGGACTTGTCGCCATGGGCGAGCATCCGTTTCACGAGCGCTTCGGTCTCGCGGACCGACAGGCCCTTCCTGGCGACCAGCGCACCGACCTCGGACTGCTGCCGTGCCTGCGGCAACCCGAGCAGCGCGCGGGCATGTCCCATCTCGAGCTGCCGCTGCTCGACCAGTGCCTTCACTTCGTCGGTCAGCTCGAGCAACCGCAGGAGGTTGCTGACGGCAGCACGCGAGCGGCCGACGGCATCGGCCGCCTGTTGATGGGTGATGCCGAACTCGCGGATCAACCGGTCGAGCGCGCGGGCCTCCTCGAGCGGGTTCAGGTTCTCGCGCTGGATGTTCTCGATGAGCGACATCGCGACCGCGGCTTCGTCGGGCACGATGCGGACGACGGCGGGGATGTCGTGCAGGCCTGCCATCTGCGCGGCGCGCCAGCGGCGCTCGCCCGCGATGATCTCGTAACGGATCGGCTCGCCGGCTTTCTGCGCGACGAGCGGGCGGACCACGATCGGCTGCACGACGCCCTGGGCGCGGATCGAGTCGGCGAGTTCCTGCAGGCTTTCGGGACGCATGTCGAGGCGCGGCTGGTAGCGGCCCCGTTGCAGCAGGTCGACCGGAATGCGGGTGAGTTCCTCGTCGCGCGGTGTGGCCGCAACAGGCGCCAGGGCCGGGGCCGCGGTGGACGACGTGCCGGGTGCATCGACCGCAGTTGCGGGAGTGGGGGCAGGCGCCGGCGTGACGGAACCGAGCAGAGCCTCGAGGCCCCGTCCGAGGGAGGGTCGCTTTGTTGCCATAGCGGACTATTATGCCGGCCGCGTCGCGAGGGCGCAGGAAACCCCGCTGGATCGAGTTCGAGCCGGAGGCTTGCATGCGTCCCGTTGCCGCCCTGCTGCTGGGTGGACTGATCGGTTGTTGCGGCAGCGGTGGCACCGCCTCGGCGCAGGCCGCCGGGACCTCACCGGCCGTTGAATCGGAGGCGGATTCCGGGCGTCCGGACGAAGCTTCGATGCGGCCGACACATGCCCTGGATTCGCCGTCGCTGGTGTTTGCCGCCGGTGTGTTCGCGCTGGTCGAGGCCTACGACTACCCGTACAGCTTCGGCGTGACCTATGTCGCGCGGCCGCTGACGACGTGGCGCCTGTCACCCGGTGCAGGTTTCGCCGTGGGACCCGACGGCATCGCCTTCGTGTACGTGGACGTGCGTCGCGACTTCGCTCTGGGCGAACGCTGGACGTTCACACCGAGCCTTGCAACCGGCTGGTTCATCAACGGCGACGAAATCGGCCCGCGCGATCACCTGGAATTCCAGAGCGGCATCCTGTTTTCGCGGCGCTTCGACAACGGACTGCGGCTCGGACTGGCGGGCCTGCACATTTCGAACGGCGGGCTGGCGCATCCCAACAACGGCACGGAAGCGGTGCTGCTCACCTTGCAGGTACCGCTGCAGAAACAGGAAACAGGGGACGCTCACCTATTTCCGACAGGAAATAGGTGAGCGTCCCCTGTTTCCTGTTTCTCATTCTTCGTCGGGCTCGGGCGCCGGTCCCGCCAGCGCTTCTTCTTCACGACGAATCATCTCGCCGGCGAGCGCCAGGTACGCGAGTGCGCCGCGCGAATCCTTGTCGTGGAACAGCACGGCCTTGCCGAAGCTCGGCGCTTCCGCCAGCCGAACGTTGCGCGGAATCACGGTGCGGAACACCTTGTCGCCGAAATGCATCAGCAACTGACCCGACACTTCATTCGAGAGATTGTTGCGCGGGTCGTACATCGTGCGCAGGATGCCTTCGAGCCCGAGCTCGGGATTCACGCTGGCACGGATCTGCTCGACCGTGTTCATCAGCGACGAGAGGCCCTCGAGCGCGTAGTACTCGCACTGCATCGGCACCAGCACGCTGTCGGCCGCGACCAGCGCGTTGAGTGTCAGCAGGTTCAGCGCCGGCGGGCAGTCGATGATGATGACGTCGTAGTGGTCGCGGACGGGCTTCAGCGCATTCCGCAGCCGCAGCTCGCGGCCGATCATGCTCATCAGCTGCACTTCCGCGGCGACCAGGTCCTGGTTGCCCGGCAGCAGCGTGAAGTTGCCGGGATTGACGGGCACGAGCGCAGCCGCCAGTTCGCAATCGCCGAGCAGCACGTCGGTCGTCGACCGCTCGAGGCTGGCCTTGTCGACGCCGCATCCCATGGTGGCGTTGCCCTGCGGATCGCAATCGATCAGCAGCACCTTGCGTTGCGTCGCCGCGAGCGACGCCGCAAGGTTGACGGAGGTCGTGGTCTTGCCGACCCCGCCTTTCTGGTTCGCGACTGCGATGACCCGTTTCATGGAACGGTCAAGGATACAGGAGGCGACGGGGGGAGGCCCTCACCCCGACCCTCTCCGTCTAAAGCGGGACCTTTTCGTGGGAATGGGCGAGCTCGACGAGGTGCCGTTCCTCGTCCAGGCCGGGCACGTGCAGCTTGTGCACCGCCACGACCTTCCAGCCGTTGAAACCTTTGGCCAGCTCGTCGGTGGGATAGCGGCCCTTCATCGCCAGCAGGCGCCCGCCGCCAGCCACGAGTCCGCCCGCATTCCTGACCAGTTCCGCGAGCTGGCCAACCGCACGCGCGATCACCGTGTCGAAGCGCGCCGCAGGCTGATAGGCCTCGGCCCGGGCCTGCACAACCTCGACATTGGTCAGCGCGAGCGTGTCGCGGACGTGTTCGAGGAAGCGGCACTTCTTGCCGATCGATTCGACCAGGACGAAATGCACGCCGGGCACGACGATCGCCAGCGGAATGCCGGGGAAGCCGGCGCCGCTGCCGATGTCCGCGACCCGCCTGCCGCGCAGCCAGGGCACCAGCGTCAGGCTGTCGAGCAGGTGCTTCGTGATCTGCGCCGGTCGCTCGCGGATGGCCGTGAGGTTCATGCGCGTGTTCCAGTCGTCGAGCAGGTCGAGGTGCTGAAGCAGTTTTGCAGACTGCGTTGCGTCGAGTTCGATGCCGAGGCCGCGCGCCCCTTCGATCAGGTCTGTCATCCCGGCAGGATACACCGGACTTCCGCCCCGACCCTGTCGCGGGCGGGCGCGGCAGTGCCCGAACGGCGCTATAAACGTGAGGCGGCCGCGAGCGACTCCGCCTTGGTCAGCTCCTTGACGTTGTCGTCGGAGTTGCGATCGATCCACTTGTTGAACGGATCGACGCCCGCGTAGTTCGGCTCCTTGTCGGTCACGAACGCCAGCGTCTGCTTGCCACTGCGCACAGGCATCCGCTGGACGGCGAGCACGCTCGACCGATCGTATCCCTTGCGTCCCGGCTCGATCGTGAACGCGCCGACGTCGAACATTTCAGCGAGCGGCGCCTCGGTCTCCTTGCCCTTGCCATCGGCATGGAGCTTGCGCGCATCCACCTCGAGCGTGACGTCCCAGCGTCCGTCCGTCCGGCGCTTCGCCTTCGCCTCCGTCACTTTCACGTCGTAGAGCGTGATCTTCTCGAACAGGTCCGTGATCAGCTGCTGCTGCTCGGGACCCGCCACGGCACGGAATCGTTTGATGAGGTCCGTCGGGTTGGCGTACGGCGCCGGCTTGAACGCGAACTCCGCGATCAGGCCCCGCAAGGCCTCGTTGACCTTGTCCGCACCGATCTGGTCCTTGAGCAGGTACAGCGCGAGACCGCCCTTCTGGTAATGGATATAAGGCTGGTTCTCGACGCGCACGAGCGGCAGTTCCTCCAGCACTTCACCGCCGCGCGAACGCAGGTAACGATCGAGTTCGTACTTCAGGAACCTGCGGATCTGCTCCGGCCCGTACATCTGCTCCATCACCATCAGCGCGGAATACTGCGCCAGTGATTCGACGATGAAGGTGCCGCCCTGCTGATCGGCGCTGATGACCTGGTGGCCCCACCACTGGTGCCCGACTTCGTGCGCCGTGACGTAGGTGACCATGTCGATCTTCTCGGGATCGCGATAGTCCGCGACAAAGCCGATGCCTTCCGAGTACGGAATCGTGTTGGCGAAAGACTGCGCGAAGCTGGCGTAGTCCGGAAACTCCAGGATGCGCACCTGGCGGAACTGGAACGGGCTGAAATGCGCGGTGAAATAATCGAGCGAAGCCTTCATCGCCGCCTGCATGCGTTCGATGTTGTAACGATGCGCGGGGTCGAAATAAACCGCCAGCTCGACGTCCTGCCAGCGGTCCTTCGCCACTTCGTACCTGGCCGACTGGACCGAAAAGAAGTTGTTGATCGGGGCGTCGCTGCGATAGCGAATCGTGCGGCGGCCGCCCTCGACGGTATCGGATTCACGGTATCCCGGCGCGATGGCGAGCTGGTCCGCCGTGGTCGACACGGTGATGTCCGAGTTCACCCAGTCGCTGTCACGACGCAACCCGCTGAACGCACGTGCGCTCTCGTCCTCGAGCTTCGCGGGGCGCAGTTCGGGCGGCAGGCCGTACTTGCGGCGCTTCGCGCGGTCCTGCAGCAGGCCCTCGCGGCTCATGCCGAGCATCGGCGCGATCTCGGTGTTGTCGAGGAACGTGCCGTTGTCGACGATGCGGCGCTCGTTGTCCGAATTGCGGAAGCCCTGCTGCTCGCGCAGTGTCTCGAAGGTGATGCGGCGGACTTCGAGCGGCGCCAGCGGGCGCTGGAAGCGGTAGATCCGGTAATCCTGGTCGACGTGCTCCCGCTCGAGCGTCGCACCTTCGACATCGAGCTTCGTCATCTGCAACGGCTTGAGCCAGCGCACGTGCACTGCAGCGAGCGGCTGGCCGGTGCGGTTCTGGATCACGTAGGCGCCGCGCGTGACGGCTCGCGGCTCGTCCGGATAGAGCGCAACGTCGAGCGTCACGTCCGTGATGCGCGGCTGCGGCACGTTCTCGTAGCCGATCAGCACTTTCTCGTACTCCGCCTGCTCGCGCTCACGACTCCGCGTCGTCGTGTAGTCGTTCACGACGTTGGTGTTGTAGTAGATCCAGCCGCCGAATCCGATCATCGCGACCACGGCCGCGGCCGCCACCCGACGGGGTGTGCCGCGGATCTTTCGCGGCAGCTGCGCCAGGCGCGTCCTGAGCGGCGCGCCGATGCCGCGAGGCCAGAGCGCGTAGGCCAGAACGGCCAGCAGGGCCGCCCCGGCCGTCCAGTAGGCGCGAAACCACCACGCGAAGCGTCCGAAATCACCCTGCCCGTTCATGTCGGAGAGCGGTGTGCCGGGATTGCCCGCGTACTGGTAGAGGTTGTGCTCGAAACCGAGCCGGTCGAGCGTTGTCTGGCCAACCACGAACAGCAACATCAGCATCCAGCCGAAAGTCTTGTGCGACACGAGCGTCTGCATGAAGATCGCGAGCACCGCGAACAGCACCACGCTCACGGTCGTCGGCAGCACGTACCAGAACAGATACTTGCCGACCTCGAGCTCGAAGTGGCCCTTGAGCAGCTGCACGGCGATCGCCGCCAGCACGCTCGCCGCCAGGGTCGCGAACAGCACGATCGAGATGGAGAGAATCTTCGGCACGACGAACGCCCAGTCGGGCGCCGGCGTCGCGTCGATGATCTCGTGCATGCGACGGTCACGGTCACGCCAGACGAGTTCACCCGCGTAGTAGATCGCGATGATCAGCGGGATGATCGTGAAGGCGCCTTGCAGCGCCTCGATCATGATCCGCGTGACGGGATGGATCGTGTTGCCGTACCTCTCGTCGGCGTACCAGAGCGAAGCCAGCGAGTTCACGAAGCCGATGCCGAGCAGCACGATGAAGGCGGGGCTGCGAATGGCCGCGGCAATGTCGAACCTGGCCAGCGCCCAGAGCTGGCTCCAGCCCGCGTCGCCGGACGGCGGCGCCTGCACGGCCGGTACGGCGGCGGCGCGCGCGACGATCATCGGCGCATCGTCGTCGAAGTCGTCCGGCGCCTTGGCTGCGGCCATGCGAACCCCCGTCGCGGCGCGCGAATAAATCGCCCAGGCGAGGCCGAGCAACGCAAATGCGACGCCCACCCACAAGACGCGGTTCCAGACGATGTAGCCGGCGAAGTCGGGGAGCAGCGTGTTGCGCTCGGCGGCGGTCCAGTAGCGGGTGGCCTGGTCGTACGCACCGAGGCCGAACGGATCGACCAGCGCGACCGTGTTGATGAACTCCGGCCGTGACAGGAACCCGGTCGCGACGAGGTAGAGCACCAGGAACACGATGACGCCGACGTACGTCCACATCATCGAGCGCGTGGCGGTCGCGATCGCAAAGAATCCGGCGCCGGTGACGAACAGCGTCGGCACGCAGAGCAGCAGGTAGACGTAAGCGTAGTGCCACGGGTTGAAGGGCCCGAGCACCTCGGGATCGAGCCACGGCATCGCGGCGCCGAGGATCATGCCGAGCGGCACGCTCAGGAACAGCAGGCAGCCCGCAAGGAAGGCCCCGGTGAAACGACCGAACAGGTAGTCGAAACGCGACAGGCGCGTCGAATGGATGATCGGGCCGAAGCCGGTCTCGTCGTCGCGCACCACGACGTTGGCGACGAACGCGGTCAGGATGAAGACCGAAAAGACGGTCATGACCATCAGGGTCTGGGCGATGGCATAGGGCGAGTTCTTCCAGACGTTGCCACCGGACCCGATCTGGACATTGTCGGAGGCGGTGGCGGCGAACGCGAGCAGCAGGAATATGGCGAAGGTGACCCAGAACGCCGGGGACTTGAGCTGGTAGCGCAGCTCGAACGCAGCGACGGATTTGAACATCGCCTGGCCTCAGGCCGCCTGGCGGCGCGTGCCGGCCAGCGTCGAGAAGTAGACGTCCTCGAGGCCGCCCTGCACGGATGCGAAGCCGTCGCCGGGGTCCGTGTCCGCGAACACGTGGATCACCGTGCGACCGCCGAAGAGTCGCGTGGCAATCACCTCGTGGTCGCGCCGGTGCGCGTCGAGTTCGTTCTTGGCGATGGTCTTGCGCCAGACGCGGCCTGCCATCGAAGCAATCAGCTCCAGCGGCGCGCCAGTTTTCACGATGCGCCCGCCGGCGATGATTGCCATGTTCGGACAGAGGTCCGCGACGTCCTCGACGATGTGCGTCGAGAGGATCACGACCACGTTCTCGCCGATCTCGGCCAGCAGGTTGAGGAAGCGGTTGCGTTCTTCGGGATCGAGGCCGGCGGTGGGCTCGTCGACGATGATCAGCTGCGGCTGGCCAATGAGCGCCTGCGCGATGCCGAACCGTTGCCGCATGCCACCCGAGAATCCCGCGAGTGCCTTCTTGCGCACGTCCCACAGGTTGACCTGGTGCAGCAGCGCATCGACAGTCTCGCGGCGTTCCGGCCCGTTGGCGAAGCCCTTCAGCACGGCCAGGTGGTCGAGCATGTCGAGCGCGGTGACTCGCGGGTACACCCCGAAATCCTGTGGCAGGTAGCCAAGGGTGCGGCGCAGTGCATCGGGGCTCGCGAGCACGTCGAGATCGCCGAAACGGATCGCGCCCTGCGTGGGGATCTGCAGCGTCGCGATGCAGCGCATCAGCGAGGACTTGCCCGCACCGTTCGGGCCGAGCAGGCCGAACATGCCTCGCGGGACCTCCAGCGTGACGCCGTCGACTGCGCGCGTGCCGTTGGGGTAGACATGGGTCAGGTTGTCGATGCGGAGCATGGAGGATCCCTGCCGGACCGGGTCTGGGCCGGCCTTAGACTGGGAGGCATCCTAGGGGGAACTTGGTGTTGTAGTCAACTACATCACCAAGTCAGATAGCACTGAACTGCGCGGGATCGAGTTGACAGGACGTGCCAGGTACGCGCGCCCCGAAGGCCATCGTCGCACCAGGCACGAGCGAGCCAAGCAGCGGCGTCCATCAGTCGGCAGGGACCCGGACGCGCCCTTCCATCAGCACCCGGGCACTGCGGCTCATGCTGGCCCTGGTTACCGTCCATTCGTCACCGACCCGCGTGGCTTCGGCTCCGACACGCAACGTGCCGGAGGGATGCCCGAAGCGGACCGCCTGCCGTGCACCTCCGCCGGCCGCAAGGTTCACCAGCGTGCCAGGAATTGCAGCAGCCGTGCCGATGGCCACTGCGGCTGTACCCATCATCGCGTGATGCAGCTTGCCCATCGATAACGCGCGTACCAGCAGGTCGATGTCGGCGGCAGCGACACGCCTGCCGCTGGACGCAACGTAGTCGGCTGATTTCGCGACGAACGCCACTTTCGGCGTGTGCTGCCGCCGGTTCGCTTCATCGAGGTGCTTGATGAGACCCATGCGCATGGCGCCATGCGCGCGAATGGTCTCGAACATCGCGAGTGCCTTGGCATCGCCATTGATCGCGTCCTGCAGCTCGGTGCCCTGGTAGCCGATCGCATCGGCGTTGACGAAGATCGTGGGGATGCCGGCGTTGATCATGGTGGCCTCGAGCGTGCCGACGCCCGGCACCTCGAGCTCATCGACCAGGTTGCCGGTCGGGAACATCGAGCCGCCGGCGCCGTCTTCCTCCGCGGCTGGATCGATGAATTCGAGTTGCACTTCGGCGGCGGGAAAGGTCACGCCGTCGAGTTCGAAATCACCCGTCTCCTGCACGGCGCCGTTCGCGACCGGCACGTGGGCGATGATCGTCTTGCCGATGTTCGCCTGCCAGATGCGCACGACCGCAGTTCCATCCCGGGGCACACGACTCGCGGCGACAAGCCCGCTGCCGATCGCAAACGGCCCGACCGCCGCCGACAGGTTGCCGCAGTTGCCGCTCCAGTCGACGAAGGGTTTGTCGATCGAGACCTGGCCGAACAGGTAGTCGACGTCGTGATCTGCACGCGTACTCTTCGCAACGATGACGGTCTTGCTGGTGCTCGACGTCGCGCCACCCATGCCGTCGATCTGCTTGCCGTAGGGATCGGGACTGCCGATCACGCGCAGCAGCAATGCATCGCGAGCCGCGCCCGGCGTCTGCGCGGCAAGCGGCAGGTCCTGCAGGCGGAAGAACACGCCCTTGCTGGTGCCGCCACGCATGTACGTGGCGGGAATGGCGATCTGTGCTGCGTGTGACATCGAAACCCTCGCCCTGACCCGCTGCCGCCAGCGGCAGTGGCAGAACTAAGCGACGCGCGACGACTCGAGGAAATCGCGGGCGAAGCGCTGCAGCACGCCACCCGCTTCGTAGATCGACGCTTCCTCGGCGGTGTCGAGCCGGCAGGTCACCGGCACGTCGACACGCTCGCCATTCCTGCGGTGAATGACCAGCGTGAGCTCCGCGCGCGGCTTGCGTTCACCGACGACATCGTACGTTTCCGTGCCGTCGATGCCGAGCGTCCTGCGGTTCACGCCCGGCTTGAACTCGAGCGGCAGCACGCCCATGCCGACCAGGTTGGTGCGATGGATGCGCTCGAAGCCTTCCGCAGCGATCGCTTCGACGCCCGCGAGCCGGACACCCTTGGCGGCCCAGTCACGTGACGAACCCTGGCCGTAGTCGGCACCGGCGATGATGATCAGGGGCTGCTTGCGCGCCATGTAAGTCTCGATCGCTTCCCACATGCGCGTGACCCTGCCCTCGGGCTCGATGCGCGCCAGTGACCCCGGCTTGACCTTGCCGTCGACGACCACCATCTCGTTCCTGAGCGTGGGGTTGGCGAAGGTGGCGCGCTGCGCCGTCAGGTGATCGCCGCGATGGGTCGCGTAGGAATTGAAGTCTTCTTCCGGCAGGCCCATTTTCGCGAGGTACTCGCCGGCCGCACTGTCCGGCAGGATCGCGTTGGACGGCGAAAGATGGTCGGTCGTGATGTTGTCGCCGAGCACCGCCAGGGGTCGCATGCCCTTGAGCGAGCGCTCCCCGGCCAGCGCGCCTTCCCAGTACGGCGGCCGGCGAATGTACGTGCTCTGCGCACGCCAGGCGTACAGCGGGCTGACTTGCTGGCCCGACTCGACGCTGATCCGGAACATCGGTTCGTAGACCTTGCGGAACTGCTCGGGCTTCACGCTTGCGGCCACGACGGCGTCGATCTCCGCGTCCGACGGCCACAGGTCCTTGAGCAGGATCGGCTCGCCCGCGGCATCCGTGCCGAAGGAATCCCTCTCGATGTCGAAGCGGATCGTGCCCGCGATGGCGTAGGCCACCACCAGCGCCGGTGACGCGAGGAACGCCTGCTTCGCATACGGGTGGATGCGGCCATCGAAGTTGCGATTGCCCGACAGCACGGCCGTTGCATACAGGTCGCGCTCGATGATCTCCTGCTGGATCCCTGGATCGAGCGCGCCCGACATGCCGTTGCAGGTGGTGCACGCGAACGCCACGACGCCAAATCCGAGCTGCTCGAGCTCCGCGGTCAGATTGGCCTCGTCGAGGTACAGCGCCACGGCTCTGGAGCCGGGCGCCAGCGAGCTCTTCACCCAGGGCTTCCGCCGCAGGCCCAGCCGGTTCGCGTTGCGCGCGAGCAGGCCGGCCGCAATCACGTTGCGCGGATTGCTGGTGTTGGTGCAGCTCGTGATCGCCGCGATGATCACGGCGCCGTCCGGCATCTGGCCCGGTGCGTCCGTCCACGCTCCTGCAATGCCCTTCGCAGCGAGATCGCTCGTTGCCACGCGTGCGTGCGGGTTCGAGGGGCCGGCGATGTTGCGCACGACGCGCGACAGGTCGAACTCGAGCACGCGCTCGTACACGGCCGTCGCCAGGCTGTCCGCCCACAGTCCAGTATGCCGGGCGTAGGTCTCGACCAGCTTCACCTGCGCATCTTCACGGCCGGTGAGCCGCAGGTACGTGATCGTCTGCTCGTCGATGAAGAACATCGCCGCCGTCGCACCGTATTCCGGCGCCATGTTGGAGATCGTCGCGCGATCGCCCAGCGTCAACGCCGAAGCGCCTTCGCCATGGAACTCGAGGTATGCACCGACCACCTTCTGCTGGCGCAGGAACTCGGTCAGCGCCAGCACGATGTCGGTGGCAGTGATACCGGGCTGCGGTCTGCCGGCGAGCCGCACGCCGACGATGTCGGGCAGTCGCATCCAGGACGCCCGTCCGAGCATGACGCTCTCGGCTTCGAGACCGCCGACGCCAACGGCGATCACACCGAGCGCATCGACGTGTGGCGTGTGGCTGTCGGTACCGACCAGCGTGTCCGGGAATGCGACGCCATCCTGCACGTGGATCACCGGCGACATTCGCTCGAGATTGATCTGGTGCATGATGCCGTTGCCCGGCGGAATCACGTCGACGTTTCTGAACGCGAGCCTGGTCCAGTCGATGAAGTGAAAGCGATCCTCGTTGCGCCGGTCTTCGATCGCGCGGTTCTTGGCGAACGCATCGGGATCGAAGCCGCCGCACTCGACCGCAAGCGAATGGTCGACGATCAGCTGCACCGGCACGACCGGATTGACCGTGGCCGGATCGCCGCCCTGCTCCGCGATCGCATCCCGCAGCCCCGCGAGGTCGACCAGCGCTGTCTGACCGAGGATGTCGTGGCAGACGACGCGCGCCGGAAACCACGGGAAATCCAGGTCACGCCTGCGCTCGATGAGCTGCCGCAGCGAGGCCTCGAGAATCGCCGGATCGCACCGACGCACGAGATTCTCGGCGTGCACGCGCGCCGTGTACGACAGCTTGTCGTATGCGCCCGGCTCGATGTCGTCGACAGCGGCGCGCGCATCGAAGTAGTCGAGCGAGGTGCCGGGGAGTGGCTTGCGGTGGGCGGTGTTCATGGCGGGAATCCGTGCGGCGCGCTGAAGGTCGCGGATGATAGTCGGCCGCGGTGGCGAGTGTGGTTGGCCAATCGGGCAACCATTGCCGGACCTGCAACCATTTGGCTAGTCTGGATCATCAACTGCAACGGAGCGCAACATGGCGCGCAGTCTGCAATTCCGCATCGGCGAGACGCTCCTGGCCTACGAGTTGGAAGCCAAG
>Ga0073899_10003569_pt1 | contig 13767 bp, 12 predicted proteins | sample KloWWTmetaKNB5Ph_FD_88975 | JGI IMG/M metagenome (GOLD analysis project Ga0073899, IMG submission 88975) | Active sludge microbial communities from Klosterneuburg, Austria, studying microevolution and ecology of nitrifiers - Klosterneuburg... | ecosystem: Engineered > WWTP > Aerobic digester >... | reverse complement strand
CTGCTCGACGAGCCGGCCTGTACCCATAACACCAAGGAAAAGTCCGGTTGCGCCAAGCCCAAGCCTGGCGCGACGGCGGGCGGCTGTTCCTTCGACGGCGCGCAGATTGCGCTGCTACCGATTGCCGACGTTGCCCATATCGTGCATTGGCCCGATTGCCTGTGCCGGTTCGTCCTGGGATAACCGGGGCACCCGTTCCTCCGGCGTGACGCTTTACCGCACCGGCATGACGACCGATCTGTCGGAAACCGATGTGGTCATGGGGCGCGGTGAAAAGCGGCTGTTTCACGCCATCAAACAGGCCACCGACAGTTATTCACCGGCGGCAGTTTTCATCTACAACACCTGCGTCACGGCGCTGATCGGCGACGATGTCGGCGCGGTTTGCCGCGATGCGACCGAACGCTGGGGCACGCCGGCGGTGCCGGTCGATGCCGCCGATTTCTATGGCACCAAGAACCTGGGCAACCGGCTGGCCAGTGAGGCGATGTTCAAGCACGTCATTGGCACGACCGAACCGGCGCCGGCGATACAGCGGGCCGATGGGCTGCCGACTTACGACGTCAATCTGATCGGCGAATACAACATTGCCGGCGAGTTATGGCATGTCGCGCCGCTGTTCGATGAGCTTGGTCTGCGCATTATTTGCACGCTCTCCGGCGATGCGTGTTTTCACGAGGTGCAGAGCATGCACCGCGCCAAGGTCAATATGGTGGTCTGCGCCAAGGCCTTGCTCAATGTGGTGCGCAAGATGCAGGACAGCTACGGTCAACCGTATTTTAGGGCAGTTTTTATGGCGTGCAGGATGTCTCCAATGCCCTGCGCGATTTTGCCAGGTTGATTGGCGACCCGGATCTGGCTGCCCGCACCGAAATCGTCATTGCCCGCGAAGAAGCCAAATCGCATGTTGCCCTTGAACCTTGGCGTGCCCGACTGAAAAACAAGCGCGTGCTGCTCTACACCGGCGGCGTCAAATCGTGGTCCATCGTCTCGGCCCTGCAGGATCTGGGTATGAAAGTGGTTGCTACCGGCACCAAAAAATCGACCGAAGAAGACAATGCGCGCATCCGCGAACTGATGGGCGACGATACCAAGATGATCGACGATGGCAGCCCGAAGGCGCTGTTATCAACCTATCACGAGTACAAGGCCGACATCCTGATCGCTGGCGGTCGCAATCTCTACACAGCCCTGAAGGCGTGTATCCCTTTCCTCGACATCAATCAGGAACGCGAATTCGGCTACGCCGGTTACGACGGCATGGTCGAGCTGGCTCGGCAGTTGGCGCTATCGATGGAAAGCCCGGTCTGGGCTGCCGTGCGCAAGCCGGCACCGTGGGCGAAACAGAGTGGTCCTGGCACAGTGCTGGCGGCTTGAATGTGAACCGTAACGGCTGCGCGCCGGGAACAATTTGTCGTTAATTCGTCGCCGCCTGCGGCCGGGTAGGGCGAGAGCAATCGCCGTTCACCGCATGACGGTGAACGGCCGGGTTTTCAAGAACTTCCGACGCTAACCGCCCAGCCATTGTTCCCCGAGACAAAACCCGCTTCGCCCGTTCGGATTTCCGAACGCGCTTACCAGGGAATATCCGGAAATCCGTCCGTCGATACGCTTGGGTAAATATAAACTCACAAAAAATCAATAGCCTACAAGAGTTCGTGGGCTGGCACGCCCTGTGCAATAAGAACAGGCAACCGCGCACTAGCGTGGCCACCTAAAAATTATCGGAGATAAACCATGAATGCAGTAACCACTCGCCTCGAACACGATCTGCTCGGCGACCGCGAAGTCCCCGGTGCGGCCTACTACGGCGTGCATACGCTGCGCGCGCTGGAAAATTTCGATATCACCGGCATTTCGATTGCCGCCTACCCGGACCTGATCCGCGCCCTGGCCCAGATCAAGAAGGCCGCCGCCCAGGCCAACCAGCAACTCGGCTTGCTCGACGCCAAGCGGGCCGACGCCATCGTCGCTGCCTGCAACGAACTGATCGACGGCCGGCTGCACCAGCAGTTCGTCGTCGATGTCATTCAGGGCGGCGCCGGCACCTCGACCAACATGAACGCCAACGAAGTGATCGCCAACCGGGCGCTGGAAATCCTGGGCCACGACAAGGGCGAGTACCAGTACCTGCACCCGAACGAACACGTCATCATGAGCCAGTCGACCAACGACGTTTACCCGACCGCGTTGAAGCTCGCAACCTATGTCGGCATCTTCCGCTTGGTCGATGCCATGGCCTACCTGCGCCGCGCCTTCGAGCGCAAGGCCGATGAATTCGCCGACGTGCTGAAGATGGGCCGCACCCAGTTGCAGGACGCCGTGCCGATGACCCTGGGTCAGGAATTCTCGACTTACGCGATCATGCTCGGCGAGGACGAGGAGCGCCTCAAGGAAGCGGCGCTGCTGATTCGCGAAATGAATCTCGGCGCCACCGCCATCGGCACCGGCATCAACGCCCACCCCGACTACGCCGCCATCGTCTGCCGCAGGCTGGTGGAGATCAGCGGCATCCCGGTCCTCACCGCCCCCAATCTGATCGAAGCAACGCAAGATTGCGGCAGCTTCGTGCAACTCTCCGGCGTCCTGAAGCGCGTTGCGGTCAAGCTGTCCAAAGTCTGCAACGACCTGCGCCTGCTTTCCTCCGGTCCACGCTCCGGATTTAACGAAATCAACCTGCCGCCGCGCCAGGCTGGCTCATCGATCATGCCGGGCAAGGTCAATCCGGTGATCCCGGAAGTGGTTAACCAGATCGCCTTCGAAGTGATCGGTAACGATACGACGGTGACTTTCGCTGCCGAAGCCGGCCAGCTGCAACTGAATGCCTTCGAGCCGATCATTGCCCACAGCCTGTTCAAAAGCGTGCTGCACCTCGGCAAGGGCTGCAAGACGCTGGCCGACTACTGCGTGGACGGCATCACCGCTAACCGCGACACGCTGCGCGCCAGCATCGAACGCTCGATCGGCATCGTCACCGCACTCAACCCCTACATCGGCTACGCCAACGCCACCGAAGTTGCCGCCGAAGCCCACCGCAGCAATCGTGGGGTCGCCGAGATCGTTCTTGAGCGGCAGTTGATGAGCTCCGAGCAACTGGCCGAAGTGCTGCGTCCGGAAGTGCTGACCCGGCCGCAGATGATCCCGGCCTTGGCTGCTGCCTAAGGATGCGCTGATTTAATCCAAATGGTCGTTCCCGCCTACCCCAAGGGCACTTCCTTCGGGGCGCAGGTGGGAAGCCATGAGGATCGAGGTGCCGGGTCCGCTGACGAATTAATCAGCGGCTCCCCAGGCACCATCACATTCGGAAACAACAAGGAAACCATCATGAAAATGAACCGGTTAACAAGCTCAATCATGATCGCCATGGTACTCGGCGTCATTGTCGGCTACGCGTGCAATACATTCGCCGGCAGCCCGGCCGAAGCCAAGGATATCGCCTCCTACTTCGGCATTATGACCGACATCTTTCTGCGCCTGATCAAGATGATCATCGCCCCGCTGGTCTTCGCTACCCTGGTCGCCGGACTGGCCGGCATGGGTGATTCGAAGACCGTTGGCCGGATCGGAGCCAAGGCCCTCGGCTGGTTTGTCGCTGCCTCCCTTTGCTCACTGATGCTGGGCCTGATCTTCGCCAACCTGTTGCAACCCGGCGCGAATCTGGGCGTGCCCCTGCCCGAGGTGGGCAGCGCGGTCGGCCTGAAAACCAGTGCTTTGAACCTGAAGGATTTCATCACCCACGTCTTCCCGAAGAACATCTTCGAGGCGATGGCTTCCAATGAAATCCTGCAGATACTGGTGTTCGCGGTGTTCTTCGGCCTGGCCCTCGGCCATCTGCACAACCAGACGGCGCGTAGCCTGGTGAGCACGATGGAAGAGGTTGTTCACGTCATGCTCAAGGTCACCGACTACGTGATGCGCTTCGCCCCGATCGGCGTTTTCGGCGCCGTCGCCGGCATCATCACGACCCAGGGGCTGGGCATGCTGGCTGTCTTCGGGAAGCTGCTGATGAGCTTCTATATCGCCCTGGCGGTGCTGTGGCTGGTGCTGATCGCGGCCGGCTACTTCGTGCTGGGCAAGGAGATCTTCCGCCTGCTCAAGCTGGTCCGCAGCCCGATGCTGCTCGGCTTCTCGACCGCCAGCAGCGAATCGGCCTATCCCAAGCTGATGGAGCAACTCGAGAAGTTTGGCGTCCGCGACCGCATCACCGGCTTCGTGCTGCCGCTCGGCTACTCCTTCAACCTCGATGGCTCGATGCTCTACTGCGCCTTTGCCGCGCTCTTTATCGGCCAGGCCTATGGCATTGATCTCAGCCTGACGACGCAGATCACGATGCTGCTGGTCCTGATGATCTCCAGCAAGGGCGTCGCAGGCGTACCACGCTCCTCGTTGGTTGTCGTTGCCGCCGTGTTGCCGATGTTCGGATTGCCGGAGGCTGGTTTGCTGCTGATCCTCGGCATCGACCACTTCCTTGACATGGGGCGTACGGCAACCAACGTGCTCGGCAACGCCATTGCCACCGCCGTCGTCGCCAAGTGGGAAAATGCCATCGATCCGGTGGACGAGTCACTCGCCGATGTCGATGAAGCATTGCCGGTGCTGGGCGACGGGGTCGTACCGGTCGGCGCAGCGTAAACGCAAGGCACAATGGGTGTTCGGCATAGCACTTGTGCCGAAACTTTAGCGACCCGGCGCCGAGGCGCCGGGTCATTTCTTTTTTTGGAACACAACTGACATGACTATCGACTGGTTCATCCTCGCTCCCGCCGCCTTTTTTGCCGGCATGGTTGATGCCGCGGTTGGTGGCGGTGGCCTGATCCAGATCCCGGCGCTGCTGTCCACCTTCCCGCAAACCGCCATTCCAACGCTGTTCGGCACCAACAAACTGTCAAGCATTGCCGGTACCGGCGCCTCGCTATGGCGCTACGCCCGCGCCGTGAGCATCCCTTGGCGCCTGGTGCTGCCCGCCACTGCGGCGGCGCTGCTCGGCGCCTGGCTCGGTGCTGCCGTGGTCGCCTGGATTCCGCGCGAGGCGATGCGGCCGCTGGTCGTCGTCATGATGCTGGCCGTCGCTATCTACACTTTCCTGCGCAAGAATCTCGGCCAGCAAGAGACGCACGAACCGCGACCCGGCGATCTCTGGCGTGGCGCCCTGTTCGGGTTGGTGATCGGCTTTTACGACGGCTTCTTCGGGCCGGGTACCGGCAGTTTTCTGATCTTTGGCTTCGTCCGCCTGTTCGGCATGGACTTCGTCCGCGCCTCGGCCAGCGCCAAGGTGATCAATTTCGCTACCAACCTCTCGGCCATCAGCTTCTTTGCCAGCCACGGCCCGATCCTGTGGGGCATCGGCCTGACCATGGCCGTCTGCAACCTGGCAGGCGCCTACCTCGGCACCCATCTCGCGCTGAAACATGGGGCCGGTTTCATTCGCCAGGCCTTCCTCGTCGTCGTCGCCATCCTGATCGTCAAGCAACTGGTCGAAATCCTCTAAGATAGGCGCTTCACACATCACCCCCGCCATGCCCAGCCGCCCCCTGCGCCACCTGCCTCTCCTGATGCTGCTCCTCGCCCTGATGGGGCTGAGCGGTTTCGGCGCCCACCGCTTCGCCCAGCAACTCGGCCTCGCCGAATTGCAGACCACCGGCCTGCACCGACTGGACCTGTACACCGCCAGCCTGGAACGTGAAATCGGCAAATATGCTTTCCTGCCCGGCACGCTCGGTCTCGAACCCGACGTGCTGGCGCTGCTCGGCCAGGCGGATGACGGCAAGCTGGCGCACCAGGTCAATGCCTATCTCGAACAGCTCAACGAGCGGGCCGGCACGCTGTCGATCTACGTCATCAATACTGCCGGCGAGGTCGTTGCCTCAAGCAACTGGCGCCGCGCCGACAGCTTTATCGGCGAAGACCTCTCCTTCCGCCCCTATTTCCGTGAGGCCATGGCCGGCGGCAGCGGCCGCTTCTTCGGCATCGGCACGACGCGCGGTCAACCCGGTTATTACCTCGCTTCGACGCTGTCCGACGATAGCCGGACGCTGGGCGTTGCCGTCATCAAGGTCAGCCTGGAGCAGCTGGAGAAATCGTGGAGTACGGTCGAGGCGCCGGCCATGGTTACCGACGAGAACGGCGTCGTCATCCTCGGTTCGGTCGCCGACTGGAAATTCACCACACTGCGCCCGATCGACGAGGTGACGCGCAGCGCTTTTGACCAGACGCAGCAATACAACCGGCGTGCCCTGAAGCCGCTCGGCATGACGGAAATCGCCGAGTTCGAGCATGGCGCCCGGCTGGTCAGCATTGCCCGCGACGGACCGGAGATTGTCTCGGTCTACCCGGTAACCGGGCGTTTTTTGGCCCAGTCGCGGCCGCTGCCGGGGACGCCATGGACACTGACCGTGCTCTCCCACCTTGAACAGGTCGACGAGATCGCCCAGAGCCGGGCGATGGTCGCCGTGGTCGGCGCCGCCTTCCTGTTCATGCTCGGCCTGATGCTCGACGAGCGGCGCCGCCGCCTGAAGGATCGGCTGGCCGCCCGCGAAGCGCTGCAGAAGGCGCACGACGAACTGGAGCGCAAAGTGGACGAAAGGACTGCCGACCTCTCGGCGGCCAATCAACTGCTGCAGGACGAAGTCGCCGAGCGTATACGCGCCGAACGGACGCTGCGCGAAGCTCAGGACGAATTGGTTCAGGCCGGTAAGCTGGCGGTGATCGGCCAGTTGTCGACCGGCATCGCCCACGAACTGAACCAGCCGCTGGCCGCGCTACGCACGCTGTCCGGCAACGGCGTTCGCTTTCTCGAACGCGGCGATGTCGCCACCACCCGCGCCAATCTCGAACGCATCGCCCAGCTGGTCGACCGCATGGGGCTGATCACCGGCCAGTTACGCACCTTCGCCCGCAAGTCGAGCGGCCAGCTGCAGCCAGTCGCCCTGTGCCACGCCCTCGACAATGCGCTGGCCTTGCTCGAACCACGGTTGCGTCAGGCCGATGCCGAAATCGTCCGCCACTGCCCGCTACCGGAACCCTTCGCGCTGTGCGACGCAAACCGCCTGGAGCAGGTGCTGGTCAACCTGATCGGCAACGCCCTCGATGCGATGGACGGCCAGCCGACACCGCGGATCGAACTCGACTGTGCCGGCATTGACGGTCAGGCCCGGCTGAGTGTGCGCGACCACGGCCCGGGGTTGGCCGAAGAGGCGTTGGCCCACCTTTTCGAAGCATTTTTCACGACCAAGGCAGCCGGTGTTGGGTTGGGCCTCGGCCTGACCATCTCGGCCGGCATCGTTCGCGATTTCGGCGGCACGCTGAGCGGCGCCAACCATCCCGACGGCGGTGCCGTCTTCACGCTGCAAATACCCCTGCTCGACGAGGCCGAACGCCATGAGTGACGCACTGAAAGTACTGATCATCGAGGACGACCCGGACGTTGCGCTTGGTTGCGAGCAGGCGCTCCAACTCGAAGGCATCGCCACCGAATGCGCCGGCAGCGCCGAGCAGGCACGGCGCCGACTGGGCCGCGACTTCCGCGGTGTTGTAGTCAGCGACATCAGGCTGCCCAAGATGGACGGCATGGAGTTCCTGCGCGAGACGCTGGCCCTCGATTCGGAACTGCCGGTGGTGCTGATCACCGGCCACGGCGACGTGACGATGGCGGTGCAGGCGATGAAGGATGGCGCCTACGACTTCATCCAGAAGCCGTTTCCGCCGGAATACCTGGTCGAGGTCGTTCGCCGCGCGCTGGAAAAGCGCCGGCTGGTGCTGGAGGTGCGCGATCTGCGCCGCCAGCTGGAACAGCGCGATTTGCTCGAAAGCAAGCTGATCGGCCGTGCGCCCGGCATGCAACAGTTGCGCGACCGCTTGACCGGCTTGGCCGGCAGCGCTGCCGATGTGCTGATTCACGGCGAAACCGGCACCGGCAAGGAACTGGTCGCCCGCTGTCTGCACGATCTCAGCGCGCGCCGGCACGGCAATTTCGTTGCCATCAACTGTGGTGGCATGGCCGAAACCCTGCTCGACAGCGAGCTTTTCGGCCATGAGCCGGGCGCTTTCACCGGTGCCCAGAAACGGCGCATCGGCAAGATCGAGCATGCCAGCGGCGGCACCTTGTTCCTCGACGAAATCGAGAGCATGCCGATGACCATGCAGATCAAGCTGCTGCGCGTGTTGCAGGAACGAACGCTGGAACGGCTCGGCTCCAACACGCTGCTGAGCATCGACTGTCGCGTCATCGCCGCCACCAAGGAAGACCTGCTCGATCTGGCCGCCCGCGGCGGTTTCCGCAACGATCTCTACTACCGGCTGAGCGTTGCGACACTGACCCTGCCGCCGCTGCGTGAACGGCGCGAGGACATTCCGCTGCTCTTCGAGTGCTTCCTGCTTCAGGCGGCCGCTCGCCACCAGCGGCCGGTGCCGGAAACCAGCGCCGGCCGGACCCGACAACTGATGGGCTACGCCTGGCCGGGCAACGTCCGCGAACTGCGCAACGTCGCCGACCGCTGCGTGCTCGGCATCGAAAGCGGCTCGCCGCCCTTTGGGCAGCCGGCGACGGACGGCCCGACGCCGCTGGCCGAGACGGTGGAGGCCTTTGAACGTGCCCTGATCGCCGATGCATTGCGCCGCCACGGCAGCCTGGCCCGCACCGCCGAAGCACTGGTCGTCGCCAAGACGACGCTGCATGACAAGATCAGGAAATACGGGCTGGACGAAAGCAGTTAGGGATGGCTCCATCTCCATAATCGTCACCGCAGGCGCGGCCGCATTGGGTATTTTTCCGCCTTTGGCCGGCGATTGTTGGGTTTCCTACATTTGAATTTTTTGCAAGTTATTGTTTTTAATTGAATAGTCGCTTGGCGCGTTCCTTGCTGAGAAGTGGGTAATCTCAACGGGGCGATGTCCAAATGGCTGAAATCATCCATTCCAAGAAAGCACTGGCGGTTAATCCGCTGAAGGTCAGTCAGCCGATTGGCGCTTCGCTTGCCTTTCTCGGCCTCAACCGCAGCCTGCCGCTGATGCATGGCTCACAGGATTGTACGGCCTTTGGCAAGGTCTTCTTCGTGCGCCACTTTCGTGAGCCGATTCCGTTGCAGACGACTGCGATGGATCAGGTGTCGAGCATCATGGGGGCCGATGAAAACATCATCGAAGCCTTGCGCACGCTGTCCGACAAGAGCAAGCCGGACATCATCGGTTTGGTACCACCGGCCTCTCCGAAACGCAGGGCACCGACGTTCGCCGTTCCTTGCGCGATTTCCGCAAAGCGCACCCCGAGTTTGATCATGTCGCCGTGGTGCCGGTCAATACGCCGGATTACGTCGGCTGCCTGGAAAGCGGCTATGCGCTGGCCATCGAGTCCTTGATCGAAGCACTGGTGCCGGAAAGCCTGTGCGCCGGCAAGCGGCCGAAGCAGGTCAATGTGCTGGCTTCGGCGATGTTAGCCGCTAGTAACTAGCGACTATAGACTAGCAACTAAAGGAAACACCATGGAACCAATCTATCTGGACAACAATGCCACCACGCGCTGTGACCCCGCTGTGGTTCAGGCCATGCTTCCCTTCTTTACGGAGCATTTTGGTAGCGCGTCGTCCATTCACGCTTTTGGCAGCGAAGTGGGCAAGGCCTTAAAGAAGGCCCGGAGTCAGGTGCAGGCGCTGCTCGGCGCCGAACACGACTTGGAGATTATTTTCAACTCCTGCGGCACCGAATCCGATTTAACCGCCATCCTTTCTCAGGGCCGGAGCATGAAAAATCGTTAACCGTCAATGGGTTATGACATAGGCTTGTAAACCCATTTGAATTCAGGTCTACTTTCGCCATTTGGGGCGAGAGATGAAAGAGGTCGGGATAGCGGGACTAATCGAGCGGTTTGCTGACTTGCCAGATCCTCGGGTTGAAGGTCGGACGGACCACAACCTGCTCGACATTATCGTGCTGGCGCTCTGTGCCGTCATGTCCGGGGCCGAAGGCTGGGACGACATTGAAGACTGGGGCCGCGAGCGAGAGGTCTGGTTGCGCCGCTATTTGCGGCTACGCAACGGGATTCCCGGTCACGACACAATCCGGCGGGTGTTTGAGGCGATTTCGCCGATGGCGCTGGAAGAGCGCTTTGAAGCGTGGATGGGTGAAATCTGTCCGGCGGTCAAAGATCGGGTGATTGCCATCGACGGCAAGGCACTGCGGGGATCGGCCCGGTCTGAACGGGGTTTGCGGGCGCTGCATCAGGTATCGACCTACGCCGCTGAGCAGGGGCTGACACTCGGACAACGGACCTGCGAAGAGAAATCAAACGAAATCACGGCGATTCAAGCGTTGTTGCCATCGCTGGCGCTCGAAGGAGCCATCGTCACCATTGACGCCATGGGGTGTCAGACGGCGATTGCGAACCAGATCACCGAAGGCGGTGGCGACTACGTCTTGGCCGTGAAGGATAACCAGCCTCACCTGGCCGAAGCCTTGCGCGATTTCTTCTCGACAGTGAACGCGCCGGGCCATTGCCGGCGAACGGTTTCGGAGCACGAGACGCTGAACAAGGGGCATGGCCGCATCGAGACGCGCCGCTGCCTCGCGGTCGGCGAACTGGACTGGCTTGAACTGCTGGGTCTGAAAACACGTTGGTCAAAGCTCGCCTCCGTCGCCTGCATTGAATCGACGCGGGAGATTGCCGGGCGCGTGGAAACCGAGAAACGTTACGTGATCAGTTCGCTTCCTGCCGACAGTCGCCGCATCCTGCATGCCGTGCGAACCCATTGGGGTATCGAGAACGGCTTGCATTGGTGCCTCGACGTCACCTTTGGCGAGGATGCCAGCCCAATTCGCCTGCGCAATGCCGCCCAGAATTTCTCCTTCCTGCGCCGCCTCGCCTTGAATCTCTTTCGCGCCGACAAATCACGCTCAATCAGCCTCCCCAGAAAGATCAAGACCGCCGCATATAATCCCGGTTATCTGGCGACAGCACTTCAACTGCGCGAAATTTGATGCTCCGGCCCTGCATCCTTTCTGCCCTCAAGGCGCAGCCGGAGCGCAACACGGTGATCACCACCAATGTCGAGCACCCGACCATCCTGACGCTATGTGAATGGCTGGAAAAGGAAGGTTACATCGTCCATAAATTGAAAGTGGACAAGAAGGGGCGCATCGACATGGACGAATACAAGTCCCTGTTGAATGACCGTGTCGCCATCGTCTCGGTGATGTGGGCCAACAACGAAACCGGCACCATTTTTCTGGTTGTTGAAATGGCGGAGTTGGCTCCCGCCAAGGGCATCATATTCCATACCGATGCAGTGCAGGCCGTCGGCAAGATTTCCATTGATCTAAAGACATGCTCTCGCTCTCCGGCCACAAGCTGCATGCGCCAAAGGGTATCGGTGTGCTCTATCTGCGTCGCGGTTGCCGTTTCCGTCCGCTGTTGCGCGGTGGTCATCAGGAACGTGGTCGTCGCGCCGGCACCGAAAACTCGGCGTCCATCGTCGGTCTCGGCATGGCCTGCGAACTCGCCATGCAACACATGGCCGAGGAAAACAGCACAGTCAAACGCCTGCGCGACAAGCTGGAAAGCGGCCTGCTGAGCCAGATTACGCACTGCTTCCCGACTGGCGATGTTTCCAACCGCTTGGCCAACACCAGCAATATTGCTTTCGAATACATCGAAGGCGAGGCCATCCTGCTACTGTTGAACAAGGTAGGCATCGCTGGCAGTTCCGGCTCGGCCTGTACCTCAGGCTCGCTCGAACCGTCGCATGTGATGCGGGCGATGGGCATTCCCGATACCGCTGCCCACGGCACGATCCGCTTTTCGCTCTCCCGCTACAACACCGAAGCGGAAATTGATCGGGTGATCGAGGCTGTGCCACCGATCATCGCCCAGCTGCGCAAGCTTTCTCCGTACTGGAGTGACGTCGCCGGCAAGAGCGGGCCGGCCGTCAACCCCGAAGCCGCCTTCGCCCCGACTTACGCCTGACGGCCAACTGTCTCTCTCTGTAGCAACCTCGGTTCGCCCCGGAAGCAATTCCGGGGCATTTTTTCCGGGATTGCGCTCAGCTTGGCAAACGCTTTACCGATTGGCCAGTACCTGAAGAATGGCATCGGCGAGTAGCGCCGGATCTTCTGCGCCGACAATAATCTGTTGCCGATTGAGAATAAAGGTGGGCACCATGCGGATACCCATTTCACGGATATGGCGCTCTTCTTCACGCACAGTAAGCCGTTCTTCATCTGAACGGAGATAGCGCTCCACTTCGGGAGCAGGGTAACCGCATTCGGCAGCAATCCCGATCAGCGTTGTCAGGTCGCCGATCGCCTCGCCGCGTTGAAACTGGGCGGCAAACAGGCGCTCGACCAGAGCGTCGGCATTGCCGCGTTGCTGGGCCCAGTAGAGCAGGCGGTGCGCTTGCAGCGTGTTGGCGCGCAATTGAATTTTTTCAAAAGCGTAGTTCAGCCCATAGGCCCGGCCGGCTTCGCGTACGCGTTCGAAAAGAGCCTCGACCGGTGCCATGCCACCGAATTTTTGTTCAAGAAATGGGAGGTAGGGTTCACCTTCTGGCGGCGTGTCCGGGTTGAGGAAAAGCGGTAGCCAGCGCGTTTCATATTGAAATTCCGGCCGTGTCTGGCGGACGATGGCAACTGCCGTCTCCAGGCGGCGCTTGCCGATGAAGCACCAGGGGCAAACGATGTCGGCAACAATGTCAATTTTCAGCATGGTGATTTCAAAAGGCGGGAGAGAAGGCAAGACAGCCACCTGTGGCTATCGTTCCGCAGACTTATTGGCTGCGTGACTGACTGAATGCGGGCAGGGTAATTTGAAAGCGCATGGCCAGCAGACGCAGAATCAGCACGATCGCCATCGCCAGCCAGCTTGCCGTCACGGAAGGAAGACCCATTTCCTGCAAGCCAATCAAGGCGAGCGCACCCACCCAGGCGGCGGTGGCATACAGTTCGCCTTTAAGAAAGACCAGGGGCACGTCATTGCAAAGAATGTCGCGCAAGACACCGCCAACCACGCCGGTAATCACCCCCATCAGGCTGGCAACCAGCCATGGAGTGTGCCATTGCAGTGAAACCTGCGTGCCGACGATGGTAAACAGCGCCAGACCAAACGCATCGGGAATCAGGAAGAGGCGAGGCGGCAGCAGGAATGCACGGGCGATAAAGAAAGTAATCAGCCCGGTGCCCAGCGCGGCGATCAGATAGGCCTGATCAACTACCCAGAAAACGTTGCGATCAAGCAAAAGATCGCGAATCGTACCGCCGCCCAATGCTGTGGCAATGCCCACCAGAAGTGCGCCGATCAGGTCCATTTGCTTGCGGCTGGAATCCAGTACGCCGGTCAGCGCATTGACCGCGACGGCCACCATGCCGACCCAGTAGAGCAGGGCATCCATGCTCATTTTGTTGCCGGCTCCCTAGCGCTGATGCTCTTTCATGGCCCGCGCCGCTTCACGTTTGCCGGATTTTTCCTGCTCGTCCTGGCGCTTGTCGTACTGTTTCTTGCCTTTGGCCAGTCCGACTTCAAGCTTGATTCGGCCACGCACGTAGTGCAGATCGATCGGTATCAAGGCATAGCCCAGACGCTCGACCTTGCCGATCAGCTTCATGATCTCCCGACGGTTCAACAGCAGTTTGCGGGTACGGATGGGGTCGTGTTTGTTATGCGTTGAAGCCATCGCCAGCGGAGAGATGTGCATCCCGATCAGGAAAATTTCACCACCTTTGATGATGACGTAGGATTCCTTGATATTCATCCGGCCGGCGCGAATAGCCTTGACTTCCCAGCCT
>Ga0073899_10003568_pt1 | contig 13776 bp, 9 predicted proteins | sample KloWWTmetaKNB5Ph_FD_88975 | JGI IMG/M metagenome (GOLD analysis project Ga0073899, IMG submission 88975) | Active sludge microbial communities from Klosterneuburg, Austria, studying microevolution and ecology of nitrifiers - Klosterneuburg... | ecosystem: Engineered > WWTP > Aerobic digester >... | reverse complement strand
GTCGCGTTGTTTGCCATTTTGGTGCAGACGTTGGCGCACGTGGTCGCGCGGTATTTTTTCAACTCGGGTGTGCCGAACACGCTCGAGCTCGTGTCGGCGTGGTACATGCCGATCGCGATTTTTCTTGGTTTTGTGGTTGCGAAGGTCGAGCGTGAGCACATTGAGGCGCGGCTGATCTTTGACAAGCTGAGCCCGAAGAATCAGCGGGCGTTGCGTCTGTTCATCAGTGTGGTCGCGATTGTGATCACGGCGTTGTTCGCGTGGTTGACGTTGCAGATGGCGTTGAAGGGTTTCTCGATCAAGGAGACCGTGGGGTATGCGGGGCTGATCGTGTGGCCGGTGTATTTCGTGTTGCCGTTCTCGTTCGCGATCATGTCGCTGCTGTATGTTGCCGATCTCGTCGATGACGTGCGTGGTCGCAGTGAGCGCACCGAGGCGCTTGAGCCCCACATTGCCGTGGATGAGAAAGAGGTTTCCGCATGAGCGGGCAGCAGACGAAGTCGCAGGGCGTGCAGGCGCCCGCGCAGGAGGTGCCTTCGCTGGAGGTGCTCAGCGATTCTGAGATCGAGGCGATGACCGTCACGGTGGAGACGGTTCCTGACAAGCCGGGTCTTCGTGGTTGGGTGCCGACGATTGTGTTCGGTGCGCTTGTGGTGATCGCGGTGGCGGGCATCATCCTGACGGAGCAGAAGGAGATGATCGCGGTTTGGGCCGTGATCTTGATGCTGATCCTGATGTTCATGAAGGTGCCGGTCGCGTTGGCGTTGGCGGCTCCTGGGTTGCTGGGGTTGTATGAGGTGATCGGGTGGCGGGTCGTCGAGACGTCGATGACGACGGTCACGTTCCAGACGGTTGCGTCGTGGAGCCTGAGCGTGTTGCCCATGTTCATTTTCATGGGGCTGTTGCTGAGCTCGTCTGGGTTGACGAGCAAGGTGTATATCGCGGCGCGGCACTGGTTGGGCTTCCTGCCCGGTGGGCTGGGTGTTGCCACGAACACGGCGGGCACCGCGTTCGCGGCGGTTTCGGGTTCGACGCTGGGTGTGACGTATGCGCTTTCGCGGATCGGCATCCCGGAGATGCTGCGTGCCGGTTACGACAAGCGCGTCGCGATCGGTTCGATCATGGCTGCGGGTCTGCCCGGTCAGCTGATTCCGCCGTCGACGTTCCTCGTGCTGGTCGCGGGGTTGCTGGAGACCCCGGTTGGTCCGCAGCTGATGGCGGGTATTGGTCCCGGGTTCATGGTCTCGATCGGTTTTGGGCTCGCGATCGTGGTGCTGGGGTTGATCCTGCCGAAGTGGGTGGGTCGCACCAAGCGTTTCGGTGGCGGGAACACGTCGACCTGGGCTGAGCGGTGGTCGTCGCTGATCTGGATTTGGCCGCTGGTCGTGCTGATCGCGGTGATCTTCGGTGGCATCTTCACGGGTATCCTCACCGCGACGGAGGCGGGTGCGATTGGTGCGCTGGGCGCGTTGATCATTCTGCTCGTCGCGCAGCGTAAGGCGAACCCGATCAAGAAGGTGCTTGAGGCTGGATCGAACGCGATCACGAGCATCGGTGCGATCTTCTTCCTCCTCGTCGGCGCGCACATCCTCGGGCAGTTGCTGACCGTGTCGGGTCTGGGTCGGATGTTCGCGACGGTCGTGGCGGAGAGTGGGCTGGATCGGATCCAGTTCTTGCTGCTGGTCGCGTTGATCTTCCTGATTCTGGGGATGTTCATGGACCCGCTCGCGATGCTGATGCTCACGCTGCCGTTCATCATTCCGATGCTCCCGATCCTCGAGATCGATGTGTTGTGGTTTGGTGTGTTCTGCGTGTTCCTTGGCGAGATGGCGGTGTTGACGCCGCCGGTGGGCATGCTTTCGTTTGTGGTGCACTCGCTCGTGCAGGACAAGGAAGTGAACCTTGGGCAGCGGATCACGCTGGGTGATGTGTTCAAGTCGGTCGGGCTGATGCTGCCGGTCGCGTTGGTGATCATCGTGTTGCTGATCCTGTTCCCCGAAGTCGCGACCTTCATCCCCTCACTCATGGCGGGATAACGCTTCGGCTGCTCGGCGCACTGCCGCTCGAGGGTGTCCGTGCCTTGCGATCGCAAGGGGCGGGCGCCCTCGCTGTATCTGTGCCGGGCACGTCGTCATATCCGCGCGAGTTGCGCACTCGCGCGAGCGCGTCTGACACGATGACAGGAATGTGTCGGCGTGGATGCATGCTCGGAGGCACTCGAGAGACTGCAGACGATGGCACCCCCGCTGAAGGCACAGCCGATGACGAGGGAGTCAGAGAGTATGAAGAAGAGATTCGGACAACGCAGCATGCGCTTGAGTGCGGTCGCAGTGGCGACTGCAGGACTCGTCGTCCTTGCCGGTTGCAGCGGCTCGGGCGGCGACGGCGATGCGGGCGGCAGCGCCGGTGAGGGCCCCCTGCACGCGGGTCTGCCGTGGGGCAGCAGCGCGGAAGAGTTCGCTGCGGCCGTGGCCGACATGGAGCCGGTGCACCTCACCGTGCAGTCGAGCGCCCCCTCGGAGGCATCCGCCCGCGCGTGGTCGACGATCCAGTTCAAGGACCAGGTCGAGGAGTACTCGGGCGGCAAGATCACGGTCGAGATCGTGTACGCCAGCGCCATCTCGACGCTGATCGACAACGACGACGCCGTCGTGGACGGTCGCCTCGACATGACGAGCATCGTGCCGCTGTACGAGCCGTCGAAGTACCCGATGAACGCGCTGCTGTCTGAGATGTCGCTCGTGCGCGGACCCGGACCGTTCTCGGCCGAGCTGCAGCTGAACTCCACGCTGAACGAAGTGGCGATGGAGCTGCCCGGCGCGATCGAGGAGTACACCGATCAGGGCCTGATGGTCGCCTTCCCCGCGGTCTCGCAGGGTGAGACCGTGTTCCTGTGCAGCGAGCCGACGACGACGGCCGCCGAGTTCAAGGGCCTGCAGTTGCGCGTGCCCGGTATTGCGCACTCGAACGCCGCCGTGGCGCTCGGCGCGACGCCCGTCTCCCTGACGCAGGCCGAGTCGTACGAGGCGCTGCAGCGCGGCGTGATCGACTGCACGATCGCGTCGCTGAGCGTGGCGTATGTCTACAACCAGGTCGAGGTGGCGCCGTATGTGACGCACGCCACGACGGTCGCGCTGCCGACGTCGCCCGCGGCAGTCGTGCTCGGGCAGAAGGTCATCGACCTGCCGCTGACCGCGCGTCAGCTCGTCTGGGACGCCGCGTTCTGGGCCGGCCCGACCGCCATCGTGCAGGAGTCGACGATCACGCTCCCCGAGACGCTTGAAGCGGTCTTCGCTGCCGGCGGCGCCATCACCGAAGCCGATGCCGACGTGAACAAGACGATCGAGGCTGCCAACAAGCAGCTCGAGGCGAAGTGGGATGCCGCGGCCGGCGTTCCCGGCTTCACCGACCGTGTCTGGGCGATGCAGGACAAGTGGCTGAAAAAGGTGAAGGACCTCGGCTACACCGACGGCGGCACCCTGGAGAACTACCTCGAGTGGGGTCCCGAGTTCGGTGAGCTCGACCTGACGGCCTGGGGCAATGCGATGTACGACGAGGTGCTCTCCTCACTGCGCCCGCGCGCATAGCGGGAGCCGCGCGGTGGTGGGACGAGCGTGTCGCGTTCCACCACCGCGATCGCTTCCGAGGCGCGGTCTCGGCTACCCGACGGGGGCGCGCTCCCAGCCCAGGTCGTGCGAGAGCTCGTCGGCAGCGCGCGCGACCTCGGCGCCCAGGCGGTGCAGCTCGGCCTCGCGCTCGTCCCTCGAGCCCTCCAGCTGGGCGCCCTGCAGCGCGAGCGAGCCGACGATGCGCCCATCCTCACCCCAGACAAGCGCGGCCACGCCGCACTGTTCGGGGTGGAACTCCCCGTCAGAGATGGAGTAGCCGAGCTCACGGGTGCGGGCGAACGAGGTGGTGAGTTCGCCCACGCTCTCGGGGGCGGGGCCGCCGAATACCTCCTCGAGGGCCTCCTCGTCGAGCGTGGCGAGCAGCACGCGGCCGCCGGCGGTCTTATGCGAGGGGAACGACTTGCGATCCCAGCTGAGCTTGCGGTGCACGCCGTTGGGGCTTGTGCCGTAGACGATCAGCACTTCGTCGCCGCGCAACACGGCAAACGACGCGCCGAATCCTCCGGTCAGCGGCAGCAGCCGGTCAATGCGATCCTGCACCTTCTCGAGGGTGCGCTGCGGCTTGGTGTCGATCAGCAGGGCGCCCAGGCGCCAGCCCAGGCGGTACTCGCGCGTCTGCGGGTCGCGGATGACGAGGCCCTCGGCCTCCAAGCTCGCAAAGGTGCGGGAGGCCTGGGCTTTGCTCATGTCGGCGAGGGTGGCGGCGCGGCTCACGCCGAGCGAAATCCCCTGCGGGCCCGCGGTGCCGGAGAGCAGCTCTAAGAGCGCTAGTTCGCGTGCAAAGACCACGGCCACTCCGTTCGCGCCCAGGCGGGCTCCGTTGTTGCAATTTCGTATTCCAAGTGTTGCAGGCATTGACCTGCTTTCATGTAGATTAAACACCAAACGGCGTTGCGGGGGTGATTGACATCTCGCGCAGCCCCCTGGAATACAACGTTGTAGGGCGAGGAGAACCCCATGGGTATGTTGGACGGACGCGTAATCGTGTTGACCGGATCGGGCCGTGGCATTGGCGCCGCGACCGCGAAGCTGCTGGCTGCGGAGGGTGCCTCGGTCGTTGTGAACGACCTCGGTGTGGCCCTTGACGGCACCGAAGGCAACGTCGGCCCCGCACAGGAGCTGGTGAACGAGATCACTGCCGCAGGCGGCTCGGCCGTCGCGAACACGGATGACATCGCCGACTACGACGCGGCTGGCAACCTCATCCAGCAGGCGATCACCGAGTTCGGCAAGCTTGACGTCGTCGTGAACGTCGCGGGCATCCTGCGCGACCGCATGATCTTCAACCTGAGCCCCGAGGACTGGCAGTCGGTCCTGAACGTGCACCTCAACGGCACGTTCAACACCTCGAAGCACGCTTCGGTCTACTGGCGCGAACAGCGCAACGCTGAGGCGCAGAACCGCATCATCAACTTCACCTCGGTCTCGGGTCAGTTCGGTGCCCCCGGCCAGCCCAACTACGCCGCCGCGAAGATGGGCATCATCGGCCTCACGTACTCGTGCGCCAACGCGCTCGGCCGCTACGGCGTCACCACCAACGCGATCTCGCCCGCCGCCGCGACCCGCATGGTCGGCTCGATCCCCGACGAGCGCCGCAAGGAAGGCAGCACCGACGCCGACGCCATGTCGCCCGACCACGTTGCACGCGTCGTCGCGTACATCGCGAGCGAGCGTTCGGGCTGGCTCAACGGCCAGGTCATCGGCTCGGCTGGCCCCAAGGTCACGCTGTACAACAAGCCGGCTGCGCTCCAGGAGCTCATCTCGGTGCCGAAGTGGGAGCTCGACGAGCTGACCACGCAGATGGAGAAGGTCTTCAAGCCGACCGTTTCCGGCACCGGCCGCTAGGCCACACTGCGCCCGAGCCCGCTGGGCTCGGGCGCAGTTCTTCTATCGCGTCAATTGTTTTTCTACAAGAGAGTAAGGAGTCAGCATGGCACTGAATTTTGATGTCGTCGGGGTTAAGGGCGACCCGGTCGAGTCCACCTGGACCTCGAAGGACACCCTGCTGTACGCACTCGGCGTCGGCGCCGGTGTGGATGACCTTCCGTTCGTCACCGAGAACACCGGCGGCGTGCCGCAGCAGGTGCTTCCGACCTTCGCGGTGATCGCTTCCAGCGGTGGCGGCGCGATCCGCGACACCGGTGCGGACTTCCGCAAGCTCGTGCACGGCTCGCAGGCCTTTGAGATCCGCGGCGGCGCACTGCCCGCCGAGGGCAAGCTCATGGTTTCGGGTGTCGTCACCGGCATTTATGACAAGGGCTCAGGCGCGGTCATCACCAGCGAGGGTACCGGCGTCGACCCCGAGACCGGCGAGGTTCGCGTCATCACCCGCAGCGAGATCTTCGTGCGCGGCGAGGGCGGCTTCGGCGGCGAGTCGGGTCCGAAGGATGACTGGACCGCACCGGAGCGCGAGCCCGACCACGTTGTCTCGTACGAGACCGATCGCAATCAGGCTCTGATCTACCGCCTCTCGGGTGACCGCAACCGCCTGCACTCGGACCCCGAGTTCGCACGCAGCGCCGGTTTCGAGACCCCGATCCTGCATGGCCTCGCCAGCTACGGTTTCGCGGGTCGCGCGCTGCTGGCTGCTGTCGCCGAGGGCGACCCGGAGCGCTTCACGGCGATGTCGGGCCGCTTCAGCGCACCCGTCCTGCCCGGCGACACGCTCACCACCTCGATGTGGGTCGACGGCGACGACGTGCTGTTCCGCACGACGAAGACCGACGGCACCGTGGTCATCGACCGCGGTCGCGCGACGATCACCCAGGCCTAGGCCAGTACCAACGCAACGCGGCACTGCCCGGCACACCATCGCGTGTGTGCCGGGCAGTGCCGCGTTTGGCATGGGTCGACGAGCCCCGTGCGGTCCCGGTGGCTCAGCCGCCGGAGCGTATCGCCCGGGCGACGACCTCGCCGATGAGTACGGCTGAGGCGCTCGGCCCGCGGGTGGGCACGACCGGGAGGATCGAGGTGTCGGCGACGCGCAGGCCCTGCACATCGCGGACGCGCCCGGCGGCGTCGGTCACGGTGCCCATGGGCGCGGTGCCGCTCAGGTGCAGCGCCGTCCCGAGGTGGGCGCGGATCCATGCGTCAAGCAGCGCGTCATCGGCGAGGGTGCGATCGTCGAGGTCACGGAAGCCGGCGAACACCGATGCGAAGGCGTCGGCCCGCAGCACGGCGGCGGCGGTGCGGACCCCGACGCGCAGGCGCGCACGGTCGACGGCGGATTCGAGGTAGCGGTACTCGATGCGCGGTGGGGTGAGTGGATCGGCCGAGGCCAGCGTGATCCTGCCGCGGCCCTCGGGGCCCTGCAGCGAGATGATCAGCTGGAACGGCTCGCCTTCGGGCTGTGCGGTGCTGTCGGCGAAGGCGCCGCTGAGCAGATAGTCGATCGGTTTGACCGCGAGGAGGATCTCGAGATCACCGGTGCTGGTGAAATCGCGCGCGCCGGCTTCGGCGCGCACCCCCGAGAAGAAATTCAGCGCGGTCGAGAACGCGAACCGCTCGCTCGCCGTGCCAAGGCGCCGCGCGGCGCGCCACGGGAGCGTGACGTGCGGATGGTCGCTGAATGCCTGACCGACGGGGAGATCGGCGACGAGCGGGATCCCGAGCGCCTCGAGATCTGCCCGTGGGCCGATCCCCGAGGCGAGCAGGAGCTGCGTGCTGCCGATCGAGCCCGCGCACAGCACGATCTCGTCGGCGACGTGCACTCCGTCGCTCGTCTCGACGCCGATGGCGCGGGTGCACTGGAACACGATGCGCTGCGCCTGCGTATCGCCGATGAGGCGCAGGTTCGGGCGCCCGCGCGCCTCGGCGAGGTAGGCGAGTCCGGTGTTCACGCGCACCCCATCGACGATGTTCGAGGGGATCGGGCCGACCCCCGGCATCCCCGGTGCGTTCTTGTCGTGTTCGAGGCGAAAGCCGCACTCGAGCGCGGCCGCGGCGAAGGCGCGTGCGGCCGGGTTGTCTTGCGCGGGGCGGCGCACCGGGATCGGGCCGGCGTCGCCGTGCACGGGTCCTGCGCCGAAGTCCAGGTCGCGCTCGAGTGCGCGCATGACGGGCAGCAGTGCCTCGTAGCTCCATGCGGGGCCCGCGGCGGCCGCCCACGCCGCGCAGTCCTCGGGGCGCGGGCGCACGAACCCGCCGCCGTTGATGGTGCTCGAACCCCCAAGCACACGGCCGCGGGCGACGAGATACGGGACCCCGGGTGCGAGATCGGCGGGGTAGGCCCAGTTGGCGGGATGCCCGGGCGCGGCCGCCTGCACCGTCGAGGCGTCGAGCAGCTCCGGGGGCACGTCCGCCGAAACCGAGCCGGCCTCGATGACGAGCACCTCGCGGTCGCGGTCCTCGCTCAGGCGTGCGGCGAGGGGTGCCCCGGCGGCCCCGGCGCCGATCACGATCGTCTTGGTCATTGGCGCATTCCCGAATTCCGCATGCCCCTATTGACTCACGGGTGAGAAGCTGCGCCCCGAGTGGTGCGCTTGTGTGACGACGCGGCCGGATGATCTCGACTGCCAGCGGGGCGTGGCCGCGCGCTGGGTGCGACGCTCAGTCCTGGTCGCGCCAGATGCGGTGCAGGCAGAGCGAGAGAAACAGGAGGGCGCGCTGGTAGGGCCCGGCGAGGGAATAGCCGAGCTCGGCCTCCGCCTTCTGCACCCAATAGAGCACGGAGTTGTGGTGTAGAAACACGAGTGCGGCCGCCTTGCGCATCGACTCGGTGGTGGCGTACGCCTCGAGCACCTGCAGGATGCGCTCACCATGGCGCTCGGCGAGCCGCTCGAGCTTTTGCACATCGGGCAGCATCGCGAGGTACTCCGGAGCCAGATGCGCGAGCGCGCCGAGGGGGGAGGTGCGCGCGCCGTTGAGCCACACGGCATCGATACCGCGGTACGGTCCCGTGTCGGCCGGCGAGGGTCGCGAGAACCGTTGCGTATCGCATGCGTTCACGAAGCCGACGCCCGCCTGCCGGGCTGGGACGGCGTGGCTGTACGCCGCGCGGACCCCCACCGGCACCCCCGCCAGCTCGATGCCGGCGGGATCGGGGGCGGCCAGCAGGAGCACGGTCCGGGCATCGTGCGTGGTGCGGGCCAGGATGCGTTGGCCCGCGGGGCCCGCGAGGCTCGCGACGAGGGCTTCGATGCCCTCCACGGGCCCGGTGCACACCACAAAGCGCACGGGGGCATCCGGGGTGAGCCCCAGCTGGTCGAGCGCGATGTCGCGCGCGCCCTGAGGGGCCGAGCGATCGATCAGCACATCGATGGCCCGCGGTGCGGCGGCCTCCTGTCGCGCGGCCCAGCGAAGGCTCACCCGGACGGCGACGGCCAGGCGCTCCAGGGCGATCGTGGCCAGCTGCGTATCCGCGAGCGCGAGCCAGAGCTCGCCGCTGGGCTCCCCGCGATCCGCATCCTCCTCGTTGCCGATCCTGAGGTGTGCCGCGTCGACCGGTCGCGGCGTGCCCACGCCGGCGCCCAGGCCGGCGCTCATGCCTGGGTCGCCGTGGGCGGGGGCGTAGCCGAGGGGCGCGCCGAGAAAGTCGGCGGCGCGCTCGAGCAGCTCCGGCAGGTCGACCCCCTCCGCCAGGAGCTCGTCGAAGAACACGATGATCTCGGCGGACGTCGGGGGAGCGTGCTCCGGCGCGCTCGCCGGACGTGCATGCATCTGTGTCATCGTCGTCCCCTCGGCGCAGCACCAGTGCCGACACCCGGTTCCATCTTATGAGGCACACGACGCGACTGCCCGAAGTTCATTGTGCACTTGGCGAGCATTTGCCCCTGAATCTGGGCAGTTGCACGATGCATTCGCCCGTGGGCTCAGGAATACTGAATGCACCATTGACCACCCGACGAGCTCAGTGCCGAGTTCGGAAGCGTTGCCGCTTGCGGGTGTCGTATGCAGAGAGGCAATAACGATGGCGCTAGACCAGGCTTCACTCGCCCTGCTCCAGGGAATGGCCGCCCGCGGCGGCAAGCCCATGCATGAATCCACACCCGAAGAGGTGCGCGCGAACGGGCTGGCCACGGCCGCGCTGATCGGTCCCGGGCCCGAGATGGTCTCGGTGCGGGAGTATGACGTGACCGCCGAGGACGGCGGCGCATCCACAGTTCGCGTGCTCGTGCCCACGGATGCCCCGCGCGGGGCGCTCATCTACTACCACGGTGGTGGTTGGGTGATCGGCAGTGTCGACGGGTATGACACGCTCGGTCGGCAGCTGGCCGAGGCCACGAACATGATCGTCGTCCTGGTCGAGTACCGCCTCGCGCCCGAGCACAAGTATCCTGCGGCCAACCGCGACGCGTGGGCCGCGTTGCGCTGGGCGCAGGCGCACGCCGAAGAGCTCGGCGTCGCGGGCCTGCCCATCGTGCTCGGCGGCGACAGCGCGGGCGGCACGCTCTCGATCGTGACGGCGCTGCGCGCGCGCGACGAGGGCGTGGGGGTGGATGCCACGGTGCTCGTGTACCCCGCAACCGATGCCGACACGGACCGTGCATCCTACAACGACCCCGCAAACCAGCTGCTGTTGTCGAAGGCCAGCATGGAGTGGTTCATGGGGCACTACCTCGGCGGCGTGGAGCACGACCCCACGCACCCGTCGATCAGCCCCATTCGGGCCGACCTGGCGGGCTTCCCGCGCACCGCGCTCGCCATCGCCGAGCATGACCCGCTGAAGGACGAGGGGCAGGAGTTCGGCGACCTGCTCGAGGCCGCCGGCGTCCCCGTGACGCGACGCCTGTTCGAGGGGCAGATGCACGCCTTCTTCCAGATGCCCAATATTCTTCCCGCGGCCCGCGAGGCGATCGACTGGATCGCGGCGTTCCTTGACAGCCAGGTGTTTCACACCGAGACCGAGAGTGCATGATGAGCAGTACGACTGAGACCATTCCCACCTACGACGCCATCGTGATCGGCGCGGGTTTTGCCGGGATCTACCTGGTGCACAAGCTCCGCGACGAGCTCGGCCTCCACGTGAAGGCGTTCGAGCGCGGGGCCGGCGTGGGGGGCACGTGGTACTGGAACCGCTACCCGGGTGCGCGCTGCGACTTCGAGTCCGACTACTACTCGTACTCGTTCAACGACGAGATCCAGCAGGAGTGGGACTGGACCGAGCGGTACGCGCCACAGCCCGAGATCCTGCGCTACGCGAACTACGTCGCCGACAAGCTCGACGTGCGCCGCGACATCGAGCTGAACACGACCGTCGAGCGTGCGGTGTGGGATGAGGCGAGCCATACGTGGACTGTGAGCTGCGACACTGGCGTCACGGCGCGTGCCCGATACCTGATCTCGGGCACCGGCATTCTCTCTGTGCCGTCCACTCCGAAATTCGAGGGTATGGACACCTTCAAGGGCAAGATCTACCACACGGGTGACTGGCCGCACGAGGGCGTCGATTTCACGGGACTGCGCGTCGGCGTGATCGGCACGGGCTCCTCGGCGATCCAGTCGATCCCGCTGATTGCTGAGGAGGCCGCGCAGTTGACGGTCTTCCAGCGCACGGCGACCTTCACGGTGCCCGCAGCAAACCGTCCCGTCACCGAGAACGAACGGCGCGCGACCAAGCGCAGCTACGCACAGCTGCGCGCCCAGGCGCGCCGCAGCCAGACGGGCGTGCTCATCGAGCAGCCACTCGGCCCGTACGGCGAGGTCGACGAGCGCATCGTGCGCGGCGAACTCGAGCGGCGCTGGCGCGGCTCGGGCTTCGGCACGACGTCCGTGCTCAGCGACAACCTGCGCTCGATCGAGGCGAACAACTACACCTCCCAGTTCGTGCGCGACAAGATCCACGAGATCGTGGATGATCCCGAGGTCGCCAAGCTGCTTGAGCCGCACGACTACCCGATCGGCACGAAGCGCCTCGCGCTCGACACCAACTACTACGCCACCTACAACCGCGAGAACGTGAAGCTCGTCAGCGTGCGTAAGACGCCCATCGAGCGCTTCTCGCAAAGCGGCATCGTGGTCGGTGACACCGAGTACGAGTTCGATGCGATCGTGCTGGCCACCGGCTTCGACGCCGCCACCGGCGCGCTCGATCGCATCCGCTTCGAGGGAGTCGACGGACGCACTCTCACCGACGCGTGGGCTGAAGGTGCGAAGAGCTACCTCGGCCTCGGCGTTGCGGGCTTCCCGAACTTCTTCACGGTCACCGGTCCGGGCTGCCCCGCGATCCTCACGAATGTCATCGCGTCGATCGAACACCACGTGGAGTGGATCGCCGACTACATCGAGCACATGCGTGCCGAGGGGATCACCCGCACCGAGGTGACTGCCGAAGCACAGGAAGCCTGGGTGGCGCACGTCGCCGAGCTCGCTGCGATGACGCTGTACCCCACGGCCGCCTCGTGGTACATGGGCGCCAACATCCCGGGCAAGCCGCGGGTGTTTCTCGCCTACCTCGGCGGGCTCCACAACTACCGTGACCGTTGCGACAAGATCGCCAAAGACGGGTACCCCGGCTTCGTACACGCGAGTGACGGCGCGCCGTTGGCGAGCGAGCAGGTCGCCGTCGGAGCCTAGCTCTCAACATTCACCACCCTACCCACGCAGTGCCGGCGCCCAAAGGAGGGTGCAGTATGAGCAGCACGAGTGACCCCACTCCTACCTACGATGTCGTGGTGATCGGCGCGGGCTTCGCCGGGATCTACCTGGTGCACAAGCTCCGCGACGAGCTCGGGCTCGACGTGAAGGTCTTCGAACGCGGCGCCGGCATCGGTGGCACGTGGTACTGGAATCGGTATCCGGGTGCGCGCTGCGACCTCGAGTCGGATGCGTACTCGCTCTCGTTCAACGACGAGATCGAGCAGGAGTGGGACTGGACCGAGCGCTATGCCTCGCAGCCCGAGATTCTGCGCTACATCAACTTTGTCGCCGACAAGCTGGACGTGCGCGGCAATATCGAGCTGAACTCGACGGTCACACGTGCCGTGTTCGACGAGGACACCGACACGTGGACCGTGAGCTGCGATACCGGTGCGTCCGCCAAGGCCCGGTACCTGATGACGGCCACCGGCATCCTCTCGGTGCCGTCGATGCCGACGTTCGAGGGCATGGAGACCTTCGAAGGCCGGATCTACCACACGGGCGACTGGCCGCACGAGGGGGTCGACTTCGCGGGCAAGCGGGTCGCGGTCATCGGCACCGGTTCCTCCGGCATCCAGTCGATCCCCGTGATCGCCGAACAGGCGGCTCAGTTGACGGTGTTCCAGCGCACCGCGACGTTCACGGTGCCGGCCGCCAACCGGCCGGTCACCGAGAACGAGCGCAATGCGACCAAGCGCAGCTACAAGCAGCTTCGCGAGCAGATGCGTCGCAGCCAGGTCGGCGTGCTGCTGGACGCGGGCATCGGCAACTTCGCCGACGTCGATCTGCGGGTGGCACGGGGCGAGCTCGAGCGCCGCTGGCGCGGCGCGGGAATGAGCACCGCGATGGTGCTCAGCGACAACCTGCGCTCGATCGAGGCGAACGAGTTCACCTCGCAGTTCGTGCGCGACAAGATCCATGAGATCGTCGACGATCCGGCCGTCGCGCGCATGCTCGAGCCGCACGACTACCCGATCGGCACGAAACGCCTCCCGATCGACACCAACTACTACGACACGTTCAACCGAGAGCATGTGCGCTTGGTGAGCATTCGCGATACGCCGATCACGCGGTTCTCGCCCGCGGGCATCGTCGTGGGCGACACGGAGTACGAGTTCGACGCGATCGTGCTGGCCACCGGGTTCGACGCCTCCACCGGGGCGCTTGATCGCATCCACATCGAGGGGATCGATGGTCGGATCATGCGGGAACAATGGCGTGATGGTGCCGAGAGCTACCTGGGCCTCGCCTCGCCGGGGTTTCCGAACCTCTTCACGGTGACGGGTCCCGGTTCGCCGGCGATCCTCACCAATGTGATCGGTTCGATCGAGCACCACGTCGAGTGGATCGCCGACTACATCGCCTACCTCCGCGCCGAGGGGATCACCCGCACCGAGGCGACCACCGAGGCAACGGAGGCGTGGACCGCCCACGTGGCGGAGCTGGCGTCGATGACGCTCTACCCGCGGGCCGCGTCCTGGTACATGGGGGCCAACATTCCCGGCAAGCCGCGGGTGTTCCTCGCGTACATCGGCGGCCTGCACAACTATCGTGATCGTTGCGAGCGCAT